>Ga0209192_10000033_pt1 | contig 176056 bp, 187 predicted proteins | sample ArcticOcean_MG_C_11_FD_187433 | JGI IMG/M metagenome (GOLD analysis project Ga0209192, IMG submission 187433) | Marine microbial communities from western Arctic Ocean - ArcticOcean_MG_CB2_154 (SPAdes) (version 2) | ecosystem: Environmental > Aquatic > Marine > Oceanic | place: Arctic Ocean... | reverse complement strand
GCGGTAGCACACGACGCCGAGGGTGATGGCGACCACGATGTACGGCGCCCAGGCGTGTAAGCCCCAGTGGTAAAACGTCTGCATTATCGCGAGTTGCGCGCGGTCGTCGTCGTTGTACAGCGGACCGGAGAACCTTGACGTTCCCTATGTCAAGCGCGAGCCATTTACGTGGCCGCACGAAGCGCGCGATTTCCTTCTCGTCGGAGAAGTCCACGTCAGGGTGCTCATCGCACCGGCGAATCTCGTTGAGATCCATCTCGTGAGGTTGCCGTGTCGTCGTCAACGAGCTGGCGAGTGCAAAAACAAGGGTGGGAGTCGAACTACCCGCCGTTGTGCTTTGCGAAGTGAGCGGTGACCATGGAATTATAACTGTTTCGTTGTGCCAGATCTCGGCCTGACTCAGCCAAGATCTCGATTTTCCCTCACTGTTTGCGTGTGCCCTTAAAATTTCCCGAGCAAACAACCGTAGCCTTTGCGTGGCACCTGCTGCGCGTTACAGATTACCCCCCCCCGCCTACGGCGCAGCCAATGAAAATCGCGGATCGCCTTTGGGCGGGGCGTGATCGATCTGTCTGTAGAGGACGACTTAACACTTCGCGTTGTAAACCCCTTTTTGCACCGATAGACCTAGGAAGCCAAAATTGAAATTCCGACACAAAAAAAATCGTCGCAAAATCGCCAAGTGCGCAACGACTTTGCGCCGGCGTCCTTCGCCGCGCGCGTGCTTCCGCGTCTTCGCGCCGACTTCCCGGCCCATTAGGCGGTACCTCGCGTCTCAGATTTCGCGGTGTCGTTCAAGACGGTAAGCTTCGGTAAACTCGTAAGGCCCAAACATGGTGTTCGACGATATCCGCCGATGCGACGAGCACCCGGTCGCTGATTTCAGGGACGAAATGGAGCTCATGAAGTTCGTGCGCCCGAGTAGATGGCTACGCGTGGATTTCCGCGGAGTCCGGGTGCTGCGCATAAACTGGGTCACCACGGTGTTAGCCGTGGCCGTGCTGTGGGGCTTTTCCATCTACTCGTTAGCAGCGCCTGAAGAAGCTTTAACGGAAGCGAGTAAATGGCAAAGCTTCATTACCCAAAACTTTTCGTGGCTCTACATCGGGACGCAGAACGTATGGGCCGGCTTCTTGCTCTACATCGCCTTCTCCAAGTACGGCAGGTTGAAGGTACGTATTTCACATGTACCACGTTCCGCCAACTGATCGGCCCGATTACCGTGACTGTTTACTCCTGACTCATACACATCACGAGACTGACACTTTCTTGTTAATCGTGCCAGCTGGGCCGGGAAAACGAAGCCCCCGAGTTCAACGACCTTTCCTGGTTCGCCATGTTGTTTTCGTGCGGCATCGGGGTGGGGATTTATTACTGGGGGGTTTCCGAACCGGTGTATCACTACCGAGGCGGCGCCGTTTACAAAATCCCGGTGCAGAACGACGACGACCGCGCGCAAGTCGCGTTGTTTATTACGTTGTTTCACTGGGGATTGCACGGTTGGTGTCCGTACATTTTAGTCGCCGTGGCGCTAGGTTTGGTGTGCTACCGGTGGAACATGCCGCTCACAATGCGAAGCGCTTTTTACCCGCTCTTGGGCCATCTAGTGTACTCCCCACTGGGCGATTTAATCGACGCGCTTTCCATCGGTACGTATGCCAGGCTTTCCCAAATCAAACACTGTTTTACCGAAGCTGGTGACTGTTTGTCCATACACCGCGATGTACATGACTGACACTTTTCGTGGCCACAAAATCAGCGTGCACCACCTTCGGGGTGTGCACGTCCTTGGGGTTCGGTGCCGATTCAATCGCGGCTGGGCTTCACCGCCTTGACGCAAGGTTCGAAAACACGGTTGGGAACCAGATCGCGTTGATCTGGGCCATCACCGGGTTCGCCACGGTTTCCATCTCTCTCGGGTTACGGCGGGGCATCCGGCGCGCGGCGAACGTGACGTTTGCGGTCGGACTACTCATAATTTTCTCCCTGCTGTTCCTGGATAACACCTGGTTTTTGTTAAACTCGTTCGTGCAGTCCGTGGGGCACTACTTCCAGTGGATTCTGTCGGTAGGGTTCCAAACCGACGCGTGGCAACAACTAGGTCTTGAGTTCAGCAGTGGGAACAACTTGCTGATAGGTACGTATGTCAGGCTTTCCCAAATCCCGGACGACTGTGTGCCCAAACACAAGACTGACACTTTTCGTCACAAACAGGGTCGGGCGGTGACACCCAATCAGGCGCGCTGTTCCACAAAATGCAAACCGCCTTTCTGCTGACCGATAACGCACTAGGTGACACGAACGCAACAATGCAAACGCAACCTGGGCTGTACAACTCGCACGACCCAAACTGGATGGACACGTGGACCGTGTTTTACTGGGGCTGGTGGATCTCGTGGGCGCCTTTCGTCGGGATGTTCATCGCGCGGATCTCGCGCGGGTAAGGCACTTTCCCAATCACCACGTTTCGCCGACTGAACGCCCATGCGATACCCTTCCCTGTTCACTACTGATGCTGTTACCGTAGTAACTGTTACCTTTCCAATCCCGGAATACACGTGGCCCGAGAGACTGACATTTTCGTATTCATCGTGCCAGGCGAACCATACGACAGGTCATAATAGGCAGCTTCATCGCGCCGACGTCGTTTTCGTTTTTCTGGCTCATCGTTTTCGGGAGCCTTGGAATTAAAATGCAGCGGGTCGCTGAGCTGGCGCTTGGGGGGGGGGATAGCGTTGATTGGGCCGCCGGAACCGCGGACTGCGGTTTACTAGGGTACCTCAACAACGAACCGATCAGCGCCGCCGCGCTGAGCCTGGCCAACGAAGGGTACTACGCCCTTTCTTGTCGCGGCCACGCGGACCGTTTGTTCGACGTCCTACAGCCGTACGGCGAAACCTCGCAATTCCTAACCGCGCTGTGCTTGGTGGGGGTCGCTCTTTACTTCGTCACCTCGAGCGACAGTGGGTCGTACGTGGATGACATAATAAGCGCAAACGGACTTCCCAACCCGCCGCTTTTCCAGAAGTTCTTCTGGGCGTTCACGGAAGGCGCCGTGGCGACCGGGCTGCTCACCGCCGGCGGTAACAACTCCCTGAGGGCCCTGCAAGCCGTCTCAATCTGCGCGGGTTTGCCGTGTACGTATTCTCTTTCCCAAATCCTGACACACTGTTTGCCCATACAAGACTGACACTTTCTTTTATCGATCGCAAGACACCTTCGCGCTTTGTTTCCTGTGCACGTCGATTCACCGCGGGTTGAAAATAGACCAGCACGAACGGGACGTACGTCTCGGGGCTTTCCCAAATCCAGGCATTGTGTACGGACCCTCTTTGACTGTTCGAGTACACGGCCGTCATTAAAAGGAAGTGCGCTACACACAGCACAAGTGCACTGTGGAGGCCCGATTACGAAAGACTGTTTGCTCATACACATTACGAAGTACACCAAATAACTCAACACTCAAGGCTGACACTTTCCTTCCCAATCGCAGGTGTGCGCGGCTGCGCAGTGGAGCACGGGCGTTCTGGACGCGTGGGACTTCTACGCCCCCGGTTCGGCGAACGACTACTTCGCCTCGCCCAGGCGGTGGGGCGCCCCCGAGCGGCTCGCGAGCGTGGTGAGGGCTTTTTTTGCGCCGTTTTTAGGCGTACGGGCGATTGCCGGCGCGATTTTCGACGAGGACGAGGAGGACGACGTTTCACCGCACGCGGGTGGCGAGGGGGGGGCGTCGTACGATGACGCACCGACCGAGACGACGCACAGCCTGCGCAGCCCGAGATTCTTACTCTCGCGAATCCGGAAACCGTCCCAAGCGGATTTGCACGGCGGCGTGAGCTTCGTTTTCTTCGCGTGCTGTATCTGTTTCCTCTCCGCGTCCGCGAAACACGGCGAGTGGCGCGGCGTGGGGTGGGCTTTTTTCTTCTGTCACATTTGCCAGGTTGCTTTTTTAAGAAACGAAACCCGGAAACGGTTCGGCATTTACGGAAACGCGTGGGAGGATTTCTTCGTCTCACTGGTTCTTTACCCAGGCGTCGTGTCGCAAATGGAACTGCAAGCCTGGGACGCCGCCGATTTGCGGGAGGAACCGGCCGAGACGTACGTGTCCAAAAACGCCTCGTTTTAACAAGGGAAAGAACAAGAGGACGTGTGAGTAGGGTAACTTTTTGTACAGGTAACCCTACCCTAGTATGAAAGGCACACACGGCCGAGCGAGAATTGGTAAAGGGGAACGACTGCGTGGTCTTTATTATAATGTAAATCAGAGAAGAAACTAGAATTCCAGGACACGTGAGCCATACCTACCCGGGCGCATTTGAAACCCGGAACCCGGAAGCCTGTTCAACACTTATCACCGCGTAAACGCGTGTTCGTTCTGTCCACGATCGCGTACAGGTCGCCCCGGCGCTGCGTTTGCAAGGGCATATTTTTCCGTCGCCGGACGATTTCGCGGAAGTCCAGCTCCGCGAACACTGAGTGTAGTGAAAGAAAAGTCAGTCTTGAGTATGGGTGTACTGTATGGGCAAATAGTCTGCTTGTGATGTATGTAGTTGTACATGTGCCAGTAAATCTTACTAGTAGTCCGCTCGACCAGGGGCGATAAACAGCGTTTCGGGATTTGGGAAAGCCCCAACACGTACCGGTCGTCGGAGTGTCTCCGCAAGTTCCTAGCGTCTCCGCGAACGGCCCTATAGCAGAGCTGTGGCCGTGGGCCTGGTAGCCGGGTGGGTCTTTGCTTAGCGCGTCCTGATCAAGCGCGGGCGAGCACGTCAGCACGAAGCACTGATTATCAACCGCCCTGGCTTTCTGAAGCAGCTCCCAGTGCAGTGGGCCGGTGACTTGGTTGAACGCGCCGGGATATATCAACACAGACGCGCCTCGCGCGCAACACACTGATGCTAGCTCGGGAAACCGCATATCGAAACAGATCCCGATGCCTAACCGGCCGCACGCCGTGTCCACCACGGTTAATTCACTACCTCGAGTTAAAGTGTCGCTTTCCTTGAAATACACCTCGCCCGGAATGTCCAAATCGAAGAGGTGCGTTTTTCGGTGCTTCGCTATTATTTTTCCGTCGCCGTCAATCACGAGGCATGTGTTGTACAGGGTATCCGCGTCAAGAGCATCCCTCTCCGGAATCGAACCCGCCACCAAAACAACGCCGGTTTCCTTGGCGACCGCGGCGACCGCGGTGACGGATGGGGAGGCTGATTCGAATTCGAGCTTAGACTTAGATTTCACATCATCATCGATTGGGCTCGATTCCTTCGATTCACTGGATTCTCCCCATCTCTGCACCGGCGGAATCACCTCCGCGTATTCCGGGAAGCTTGTATTGGCGTACGGGCAGTTCCACATCTCAGGAAGCACCACCAGGGAGGCGCCGGCGCGCGCCGCGTGCCTGACCGCGGAAACCATGGTTTCGATGTTTTCCAATTTGTCATCCCCGACCACGACCTGACACAGCGCGACTTTGACCTTACCGTCCGGGTGGTTCGTGAGTCGTGGGTCGGAAACCGGGTCCGGGACGCGCGCGCCGGGAATCGAACCGGGGACGGTGATGACATCACCGCCGGCGTTGGTGTTGTTGTTCGCCGCCGCGTTTAGATTAACATTTCCGCGTCGTCTACCCGTTTTTTGCCCCCGGCGTTCCACCCTCTTTGCGAATCCACCCACCCCACGCCTCACACTTCTCACTCCTTGCCTCTGCGACACCGCGAAGAACGTGATGGACGCGGCGAGCGCGGTCACCGCGAGGCTCGTGGGGACGCTCATCCCCTCGTGTTGGAGGGCAAGACGCGTGAATGCATGTGAGATTTGGCAAGCGGAGGACAGAGAAATCGCTTTTGGCAATCTGCAACGGAGAAGCACGACAGACTCGCCACGTGCCAAAACACCCGCCAGGCTACTACGACGCAAAGTTGGGCCTCTTTTTTTGGAATCCGGCCGACTCGAGGTGAGCCAATGAAATCGCAAGCAGGTGCCCCGGAAACGCGCTTGATCGCAACTGCGTGAAGGCGCGTTCCGTCGCCCTCCTCAGACACACGCACTCTTCGCATCGCACTTCCCTCACACCATGTTCGCCACCACCGCCCTGACCTCCCAGCTGGTCGCCCCCGCGGCGCTCAAGCAATCCGCGTTCAGGACCAAGTCCACCGCGGCGACGACGGTCAAGGCTGGCAAGACCATTGACACGAACGTGCGTAAAGATGCGATGAAGGCGAAACAAGACGCGGACCGCAAGAAAGCCACCGCGGCGGCGGCGGCGGCTAAGAAGCTCGCGGACGCGAACAAAGCCGCTGCGGCGAAAACCAAGCTCGCCGCGGTCGCGGAGCGCAAGCGCAAGGACGACGTGAAGAAAGCGGGGCAGGCGAAGTACAACTCCATGAACAAAACCGTGGGGGGATCGTCGAAGCTCATTGCGAAGAAAGCGCCCTTCGCCATGAAGGACCCCCTGGCGGGCCGCGTCCCTAAAGTCGCGAAGAAGGACGACGGCAAGAAGAAGAAGTTCCTGGGGCTGTTCTAAATCGCGACAAAGTCACGAATTGATCCGCGGTAGGGTGGAGGACGTGGCGGGAAGGGGAGTGGGACCGGTAGGGTTGGATTTCTAAGATCGATCCTTGGAAAGTGAGAAGATACATTTTGCTTTTTACAATCCCAGGCTCATCGCTGTACGTTTTCCACCAAGTCCACGGTATCCTCCAGTCCGTCGATGCTGCCTGACACGTCGTGCGAGACGTACAAATCACTGGATTCGCCCACGGGTAAGCCGCTTGTGTCCATGGTGTCAACACCTCCCAGAGTTCCCGAGGCGCCCAACGGCGAGTTGTCGTCGTAATCAATCTCCACGTCGGTTTCGATACTGCCGTCGTCGGAAACGGCGCTGTTGGACATTTTCGCTTTTTTGGCCTCCGAGAAACTGCCACCAGTTGGTGATACCCCTCCAGGGGGAGTGGTCACGCGTGGCTGTTTGCCGCCGGTGTTTCCACCTGAAGGAGACGGCCTCGACGCCGAATCTGAATTACGATTCTGTTTTCCGTATTCGCCAAGAAGCGCCGCCGCGAGTAACGGTTCCCCGCCCGATATCGTCCCGACACTCACCCCCAAATCGAACCCCAGGGCTTGTCTATCCGGCCTCGACTCGAGCGCCTCAACCCCGCTCTCCACATCGAACACGCGTTTGGCGTACTCGCACCCAACACTTCCTAGATACTCGCTCACCAGCTCGGCCATGAGCTTGCCGTTTTCCGAGTCGAGGAGAGTTTTTTTCACCGACTCATCATCGCCTCGCTGCTGCACCGCGTCGAACACGTGCGCCCGGAGCTGCGCTTTGAGTGACGCGAGGATGCCTTTTCGGTCCAGGGACGCGGCTAGGGCCTGGGTTTTGGGAGTGATTTATGAACGGGAACGGGAACGGGAACGTGGTGAGGGTCAGGGAATGAAACTGTATGCATCAGGACACGACACATGTCCGGAAAGGCGCGTGTTTCGCGAGTCCGCGCGTCACGCACGCGCGGGAGGTGGTGTCGCAACCCGCGTGACAGGCCGAAGTTCGTGCCCAACACGAAAACGAGACGTACCAGCTTAAGCTCGCTGAGCGCCTCGGCACTGACGTCCATCCTGGCTTCCGGGGAGCGCGCGCGCGCGAGTGGCACGGGTAAGGCGAATCTTGGCGTTTCCAACGGCTTTGGAAGGTGGAGAAGGAGATTCAGCAAACTCGCTCACAAACGAAAAGTTCACGACCAGATCTCTTCAAACTTCTGGGCACACGGCGTCGCGATGCCGCGGCCGCGCGAGCGCCGGGGCCGGGGCGGCCGGGGCGCTTCCCAGAGGCCGGTCGAGGATTATCCGGACGAAGATGACGACGAGGATACGAAGCCTCCTTTCGTGGATTTGTACGCCGCCCTGGAACTCGACAAGTCCGCGTCCAGTGCGTCGATCAAAAAATCGTACCGCACACTCGCGTTGCGTTGGCACCCGGACAAGAATGCCGGCTATGCCGACGCCCAGGTCAAGTTCCAAGCTATCGGCAAGGCGTACGAGATCCTGGGTGACCCACGGAAGAAGAGTTACTACGACACCACCGGTGACGTCGAGGACATCGACGTCACCGCGGACGAATTCGTGAACACGTTCGTTGAGATGATGGATGAGATGCTTGGAGACAGTTCCATCGGTGAGATGTTGGAAGGGCTTGATTCGCGTTCCATGTCCAACATGCCCCCGTTCCCGTTCCCGGAAGTGCTGTTCCCGGAAAACACGTTCCCGGCCGGCATGAAGTTCGCCAAAGACTTCCACGTCCCGCCCGCGGTCAGTGAGCTTTTGGAAAACGAAGGACCGGAGGCGCTGCAGGATTTGGTACGGAAAGCGCGGCTCGAGAATAAAAAGGGACCTGGACGTAAATCATCTTCTCAGTTTGACGACGACGACGACGATTACTCCGACAGCGGCTCGGACGAGTGGGAATCCGCGAGCGATTTCGATGAAGAGGAGGCCGCTGGTAACACTCGAGACGCCGTTCCTAGAGGAGGCAGAGCAGGGCCGAACGCGTCTAGCCCACGAGGCACGGGCTCTAAACTCGAGAACATCTCGCTCGACGACGAGAACGATTCCGAAATGGACGAGGACGAACTCCTAGAAATGATGCGATCGATGCCGCCTGAGATGTTTCAACAGTTTTTACGGGAAGACGCGGCGAATGGCGGGGGCGGGGCTACTGCTGAGGAAGCTGTTAAACTGCTCGAGCTGCTGCACAAGGGGGGGGAGGGAGGTATGGGTGAGACGTTCGGGCAGATTTTGGGCGGAAGCGATGTTCCGCCCGAAATCGAGCGACTGCTTAGTGGGTTCGGAGGGCGAAAAAACAATTCAAAAAACGATTCCGCTGATTTCGGCCAACGCGACGACGCCGACCCAGTTTCTTCCGGTGGCAACAGTGGGGGCAGGGGCGGTAAAATCCATTTTGACCAGCGCGCTCGACCCAGGAACGGTGGGAAAAGCGCGTTTCGCCGGGGAAAAAAGGGAGGACCAGGCCCGGATTTTGTACACAAAAAAGAAAGCGGCTCGGGCGATGGAGGATTCGGGCCGACTGAAAACGGCGATTTGCGTTTTGACAAAAATTCAAAACATGACGAATCTTCCGCCGCGCGCGCCGACCCCACACAGACGACGCCGCCATCCGAAACCCCCGGCCCGAACCGGGACAAGAACAGACGGAAGAAACTGCGGCGGAAACAACAGGCCGAGGGCGGTGTCGGTTCTTTTGACAACTCTTCTATGGGCAAACAGTCTCCGATACGAAGCCAAGAAGTCCTTTGGTGTCCTGCCGCGCCGAGGGCGGCGACAAGTTCCGAGCTCGCCGATTCGGCTTTGTCTAATTTCGACCGCGAGACCAAAAAAGCCTGGATCGACGCCGCGAAAGGCGGGGACCTTTCCATCCTGAAAGCGCTGTTTTCAAAGCACCCTGGTTTGACCCTTCTCCGGTCACCTGGAATCGGCCACACCGCGTTGCACTGGAGTTGTTCGCGTGGCGAAAGTTTACTACACGTCACAAAGTGGTTACTGTCGCCGTCCGTGAACCTCGATCCCAACGCCTTGAACCACGAAGGCGCCACCTCACTACACGCCGCCGCGGGTGTCGGTCACGTTGAGTTGTTACACGTGCTCGCTTCGTACGGCGTGGACCCGTGCGTGCGATGCGACGCGGGCGAGCGAGCAGGGGACGTCGCGGCGAGAAGAGAACACGTCGCGTTCGCGGCCGCCTGTCGTGAAGGGGAAAAAAGAAGCGAGTCATCATCTTTGAACGGGACTGCCGCGTCGGAAAGAGACGAAAAGAAATCCGTCCCGGTCGTCGCCGCACCCACAAGAAGCACTCCTAAACACGACCCACGCGACGACAGCGACAGCAGCGACGACGAGACCTCGAAGCGCGCCAAGCTCGCGTTTGTGTCCGCCGAGGCGAAGAAAAAGGGAAACGCCGCGTTTGCTGTGGGCGACTACGGTAAGGCGGCGAAGCAGTTCACCATGGCCATTCGCGTGGACAAAGCGAACAACACCCCGAACCACGTTTTGTTTTCCAACCGCTCGGGGGCGCTTGCGGGGTGCGGCCGGTACGAAGACGCCCTGGCGGATGCCGAGCGGTGCATTCGCATGGCGCCGACCTGGGGCAAGGGGTTTGGGCGCAAGGGCGCGGCGCTAGTTGGGCTCGGTCAGGGCGGCGAAGCAACCAAGGCGTACCTCGCGGGGCTCGTGGTGGATCCCGGTAGTGAAGCTTTGCGAGCCGGCCTTGCGGAAGCCAAAGCCGCGATTCGCGTCGCACAGGGTAGGTACACGGAGATGTGGGGGAAGGAGTCTTCTGGTGGCGTTATGGCCGACGAAGGCGAATCCGCGGAATCGGCGCCGGCGACGCAAACCTCCAATGGGGTCTCCGCGACGGCCAAAAAAGTTTTTTCAAACGCGCCGCCGGGTAACCGACGCGACCAGAGTGACCAGAATGACAAAACCCTTGCTGATAAGTACACTGCTACTGACAAAAACCCTGCTGATTCAACCGGGCCCGATAAGAACGGTGACGACAAAAAACAGATCGCCCCCGAAACCCTCCAAGCGACGTTGGCGGTGAACGCGCTTGACAAGGAGGTTTGCAAAAAGGTAAGTAATTGTATTTCCCAAATCCGGGGACACACTATTTGCCCATATAAGACTGACACTTTTCTTTTTACATTCAAAGTGGCTCGCCGCTGCGAAGCGCGGCGACCTGGCGACGCTTCAAAAACTACACGCCCTCGACAAAAACGTTTTGTATGCCTGGGGCAAAGGCACTTCTTTTGGTTTCACCGGGAACAGCGCGATGCACTGGAGCGCGAGCCAAGGACACGTGGCTTGCGTTCGTTGGTTGCTGCGAGTGGGTTTCGATCCGGACACCAGGAACAACAACGACAGCGCCCCGGCGCATTCGGCCGCGGGAAGCGGTAAGACTGACGTTTTGCGTTGTTTGTTCGTCGAGGGCGGCGCAACGCCGTCGTCCCTCGACGGGTGCGGCGAGACCTGCAGGGACGTCGCGGTCGCGATGGGGAACCGGGGGGGGGGTCGGGGCGGAGACTACGTCGCGGGAGTCATCGACCTGTGCGCGAGGGTGGGGAAGCTGCGGTTGGGATCGGACGGAGGAAACACTCCGGGGGACCAAACCGAAAAAAACGGTTCGTACCAGATGGACCTGAAGACGTGTCGTGAGGTGCTTCAGCTCGCGGGGGTTGACACTACGGGGTTCGCGGAACGTGGGGAGTTTGTTGACGCGACGCGGGCGTACCTCAGGTCGCTTCCGCCGGGAATCGAACCGCCGCCGGGAGGAAAGTGGTTAGTCGCGCCAAGTTTGAGTTTCGCGATGGCCGTGGCGACGGCCGCGGCGGCGACCGCGCCCGCTTCCGAAACGCCCGCGCCCGGTACGGAAACAATTAGTCACAACTTTCCGGAATCTGCCGCGGAAGATGCAGATGTCGTTTCCAAATCCACTCCTTCCACCGTGCCCTCCGAAAAAGACGACCCCAGCGACAGCGACAGCGACGACGACGAGACCTCGAAGCGCGCCAAGCTCGCGTTTGTGTCCGCCGAGGCGAAGAAAAAGGGAAACGCCGCGTTTGCTGTGGGCGACTACGGTAAGGCGGCGAAGCAGTTCACCATGGCCATTCGCGTGGACAAAGCGAACAACACCCCGAACCACGTTTTGTTTTCCAACCGCTCGGGGGCGCTTGCGGGGTGCGGCCGGTACGAAGACGCCCTGGCGGATGCCGAGCGGTGCATTCGCATGGCGCCGACCTGGGGCAAGGGGTTTGGGCGCAAGGGCGCGGCGCTGACCGGTTTGGGGCAAGGCGGCGAAGCCGTCAAGGCGTACCTCGCGGGGCTTGTGGTTGACCCAGGGAGTGCGGCTTTGAGAGCCGGCCTTGCGGAAGCCAAAGCCGCGATTCGCGTCGCACAGGGTAGGTACACGGAGATGTGGGGGAAACAAGCGTCGTAGAGGAGGGGCGTCGCGGGCGCGAGACGACGTCGTCGGGACGTTAGTCGGTCCTAAAAACTATTACACCGCTACTTCCGAACGGATTGAACCAGTGCATCACCGCTCCCTCATATCATCGCTTGCCTCCCGGGAACACTATCCCTATCCCTCCCGATTCCACCCCCCCCCCTTGTCGCGGGTAGAACATGATTATCAACACGCCCACCACGGCGACCGCGGCGCCTACGAAATCCCCTGCGTCGGGTTTGAACCCGTCGAAAACACGCGCCCAGGCCAGGGACAACAACACGAAGAAGCCTCCGTAAATCGCGTACAGACGTCCGAAGTCCGATATCGGCTGCGCACAAGGAATGAACCCGTAAAGCACCAACACTAAAGACCCAAGTAGCGCCCGCCACCAGGGCTTACCCTGCGTTGTAAGGATGGAGGGGATGGTGAGTGCCTTGATTCCTTTCCACTAGTCTGACCTTTACCCTCTCGCCCGCACCTCTCTGCACGTTTGCCACACCAGCCACCCCCCGCCGACTTCGCACAGCCCCGCCAGTATGAACAAGGCCACGGAAGCGGCCACCGCGGATGGGGTCCATCCCGTCATGGCGCGTCACGCGGAACCCCGGGGCCCCGGGAGAGGCGACACCGCGAGTGCCGTTTTTTGGACAGGCTTATTTGCCAAAACTCGGTCGGGTGGACCTCCTCGGGGATCTGGGCAGATAGATAGCCTTGGGGAGCTTTTTGCAAGCAAAGCTGATGACTCCCTGTCTCTCGTGATGAGGAACGTCGAGTTAGCAGATCGCTACCGAAAGGGGGAGTCAATTTCGTGTGCCCTCGACAAAAAGCAAAAGCCAAAAGCCTTTTCCCCTCGGCATTCTGTCGGCCATTGGACGCGACGAGACCAGATTCCTGGCCCACAGCGTTCCAACAACGTCATCTTCGCGTTGGCGTGATGCATGGTGCCTGCCGGCGGGCGCGCAGAAGCACCGGCGCGAGCGACACTTGTCGCGGAACGCCGACAAAACACGCTTACCCGAAGCCGTGTGAAATGGCATCGGTCGCCATGAGGGTAATGCCCCCCGCGGCGTCGGGCGTCGCGGTCGGCAACGACCGACGCGCGGGATGGGTGACGCGACAAAACTCTCTAGGTGCGTCCCGAAGAAATAAGAATACCGGGTGCAATCGGCAACCGATAGGTGCCGTGAGCAATCGCGCGTCGGCGGGCGTGGTCCTGGAACGCGTGTCGTTTCGCGAACGAGCGGCGTGACGCGGCACTCGTCAACTCGTTGCCACCGAGACGTAACTCGACGACGCCAAGCGGCGCCGATTCCGGAAACCCCCGCCGCGCGCGTGGGTGGGTGGCCACGACGACATCTTTTTATTATTTCAATCTCAAACGCCCGGTCTCGTCGCGCCTGTCGACGAGACTGCGTCGCCGCGCCGCACGCGACGTCTCCGCGCCCGCGATGGTCCCACCACGCGTTCGTTCGATCGAGCGATGGAACGTCCAAACGCGCGCGACGCGGAGCATCGAACGCACAGAACGACCACTGACCTCCCCCTCCCCCCAAAAATGCTCGTTTTATTCTCTTTCTCTAATCGAACCAATCTCGCAGCCGGCAAGCGCGTCGCGATGAAGTCCCTGGTGAGCCTCACTAAGCGGAACACCGCGCGAATCACCACAGGGGCGATTACGGCGCCTGCGGATGAGAACTTTGGGGAAGCGGGTGCGAAAGCTTGGCGCAGGATCACGGAAAACGGAGCGCAACAAGCAAGCGATATCTGGGCCGGCGTCAACTCCGCCGCCGCGGCGGCGGCGAAAGGCACGTGGGACGGGATCAAGCCCGTGAAGAAAGTTTTGTTTTCGGATGTGCTGTACAGCCCGAAACGTGAGGCGTTTATGCGGAAGTGGATGCCCACGGATATCACCTACGCGAGCTTCATCGGGGCGATGCACTTGGGGTGCCTCCTCGCGCCGTTCACCTTCACGTGGTCCGCGTTTTCGTGTTTCCTGGTCATGTACTTCATCACCGGATGTTTAGGAATCACCCTTTCCTACCACAGACAGCTGTCGCACAAAAGCTTCAACACCCCGAAGTGGGTGGAGTACACCCTGGCGTACTTCGGCGCCATGGCCGTACAAGGCGACCCCCTGGAATGGGCGTCGTCGCACCGGTATCACCACCAGGTACGCGTCGATTTCCCAAATCCTGACACCGGCCGTTTGATGCCCTGTATGGAGTGCAGTCACGCAAGTCTTACCACTACAACGGAGTAGGGTAATGGAGTGCGGTTACGCAAGGGAGTACCACTACGATAAGTGCACCCGAGTCCGCCGACTGTTTACGCACTGCACATAAATCGCCCAACACGCGACTCGTAAAACTGACCCTTTACCTTTCTTTCCCTGAAACAGCACTGCGACACCCCAAAGGACCCGCACACGCCGTACGAGGGTTTCTGGTGGTCGCACTGCGGATGGCTGCTTGATAACGAGGCGACGCTTACCCGGGTCAGCGACAGGTCAAACGCGGTGGACATCGCGAGCCAGCCGTTTTACCAGTGGCTGGAGAAGACGTACATGTGGCACGTCGTTGGATGGGCCGCGGCGTTTTACGCCCTAGGCGGCCTCCCGTGGCTTGTCTGGGGCTTCTGCGTCCGCACCTGCTGGGTGTACCACATCACGTGGGCGGTGAACAGCGTGTCGCACGTGTGGGGGTCACAGACGTTCAACACCGGCGACCTATCTCGGAACAACTGGTGGATCGGCATCCTCGCGTTCGGCGAGGGGTGGCACAACAACCACCATGCCTTCGAGTTCAGCGCCAGGCACGGTTTGGAGTGGTGGCAAATCGACATGACCTGGATGATGGTCTGTGTTCTGAAGTTCTTCGGGCTCGCCGACAAAGTGAAGCTGCCGAAACAGGCGCAGATGGACAAGATGCGAATCAAACCGGCGTGAGTTGGGTGGCGCGATGCGTGAAGACTGGAGGCGCGCGTGGAGTTGAGACTGGAGACGCGTGAGATTCGTCGCGTGGCAAAGAATTGTGCGCCGTTGCGATTGAGGACGGAACGCTTCGAAACGGGTGGGAAAAAACGACCGAGCCACTAGGGCTCCTCGTTCGATTTTCGTGTTCGTGGGAGCACGTTTGCTGTGATGAACAAGGTACCAGTGAAGTTTGAGGGGCGTGAGCGTGCGTGTGAGGTGTGCGCGGCGAGACGACAAAACAGACTAAACAGACTAGAGACAAAGACTTTGACGTCGTCACATTTTAACCGACGCGAGCATTTTCGTTTTTTTAAAGTTGTCGTCATCGCCCGCCTCTCCCCGCGCCTCCTCCCCGTCCCCCCCTCGCGCCACTTCGCCCGCCCCTTTGCTGTACCAGCGGGTCTCTACCGCCCTTACCCCCGCTTCGTTTCTGCGTTCGCGGCTCGAAATCCCTCCGGTCGCAAAACGCGTTTCGCGCGCCGGAGTACTTGAGCTCGATTTTTTCTTTCTCCGCGCCGACTTCGGTTTCGACGTCGCTATTTTTTCCGCCGTCGTCGTCGCTGTCATCGCTGTCCGTCCCGTCCATCTGCTGCCCCCCCACGAGCCCGTCGAGTGGCGGTTCGAACCGCCACAAATCCACCTCGATTTCAACGGATTCTTTCCGGTGGTGCGCGTACACTTTCGGGAGCTCGTACCGCAACTCCGCTAACACCACGGCGCTGAGATAAATAAAAGAAAGTGTCAGTCTTTCGGGGCATTTGAGTGAGTACTTACTCTGGACAATCGGCAAACAGTCGACAGTGTGTCCAGGATTTGGGAAATGCAATACGTACCTTCTCGCCCTCAACGTCCTCAGCGCGTGCTTCTCGACGTGCGCCCGCGTGCTCGTTTTGTGCAGACTGTACACCGCGCCGCTGGCGATTGTCAAACCGGCCCGAAGAAACCCCATGTCCGCACCTTTCACGCGCGTCCCAAACGGAGGGTTCATCACCACGGTGTGCGCGCGAAGCGGGGTGGTGAGGGTTTGGAACTGCGAAAGTTCTTCGGAAAGTTCATCGGGAGACGCCTCCGGAGCGCTTTCGTCGTCGCAACTTAAGCGTTCGCCGCGTTTGCCAACTTCCGTCGTCGTCGTCTCGTTTGTCTCACCACCATCACTCGTCTCCGGCCTGCACGTCTCACGGTCGTTTTCCAGGTCGATTCGCGCTATTTCACTATCCCCCACCGCTTTTCGTACCCGCAGAATGTCCTGCGGCACGGACGCGCGCATCAGCGTCGGTCGCAACGGCGGGTCAAACTCTAAACAGTTCGCTCGTGTCAGCTCCAGTGCGTGTGGGTCTACATCTACGCCTATTACTTTACGCGCGCCCATTAAAAGACTAGCGATCGTCAACACCCCCCCGCCCACCCCCAAGTCCACGACGACCCTGTTCTCGATATCCCCGCGCGCCTCCGCGGCGCCGATGCACCGAGACGCGAGATGCGCGCCCGTGGGGTACTGCTCCAACATCTGGTTGGGTTCGCGGAACGCCTCCACGTCCTGTAGTAACGACTCGAGTTGCTTGAGCTTCATTTTATGTGGGTCCTCCCTCCAGACGTGGCGACAGGACGACACTCGGGTGGTTCCGGGTCCGGACCCGTTTGCGGGTGGTTAGGGAGAAGCCCGCGAGGAGTGACGGGGGTGAGGTGACGATGGTCGTCTTTTTCCGAAAGTCGGGTGCTGGCTTTCGCGAACGCGAAGTCGGCGCTCGGCAGGCGTGCGACACCCCCTTTGGTGCAGTACCCTTGCGTTGCGAAAGGAAAGCAGAGCGAGACGAGACAGGAAGAGGTAAACTCTGCAAAAACTGAGGGTCGACGTTCACCCGGTTTCGAAGGTTCTCGTCGGACGTGGAAGAATTTTTTTCCCGAAACGCCTGAAAACAAAAACCTCCGACTGTTTGCCCACACGTCTACCCCACCAGTCGCCTCGGAAACGAAATGCCGGGCGGGAAAAAACGCATTTCCACGCGCCGCTCGACCTCCACCGCGACCACTTTGCCACGCACGAGCCTCCACCTCGTCGCAGAACAACCCGTCCTTACCTCAACAAGGTTCGAGCACAATGGCTGCTAAGATCGACGGCCCCGCCATCGGCATCGACCTCGGCACGACGTACTCATGCGTGGGTGTGTGGCAGCACGACCGGTACGTGTGTCTCTTTGTTTTTGCGGCGTTCCGATCCCGAGCGCACGCGAAAATGGCGCCGTGCCGCCGCCACCGGATCGGCGCGTCTGCTAACTCGCTGGACACGGAAAGAAAGCACCGCAAGTCGAAGTCGTTTCGAGTAACTCGTCGTGAGATGGGTTCGCGCGTTTCTGTGTGTTTCTGCCGCTCGTTCCAACGCCGAGGCGCGCGAGGACGACGTTATGCACGATCGTTTCGATGAGATCGCAAAAAGTCGGCCTTCGCTGCCGAACAGTCGCGACGACTTCGGAAGGGTGCAGGGCTTTTTTTTGGGAATTTTTGACGAGTTTTTTTTTTTTGGAGATTGCCAAACGCCGCGCGCGTCGAACCGTGCGTTGCACCAACCACCTGTGCACAACCCTGGACACAAACCCTCCCAACCAACACGCACTGACCTCCTTTACCCGTACAAACCCTACCCTACCCCAACCCAAACCTTAAACACAACAGCGTCGAGATCATCGCGAACGACCAAGGCGCGCGCACGACGCCTTCGTACGTCGCGTTCACCGATTCCGAGCGCCTCATCGGGGACGCCGCTAAGAACCAAACCGCGATGAACCCGATCAACACCGTTTTCGACGCGAAGCGGTTGATCGGCAGGAAGTTCAGCGACCCCCAGGTTCAGGCAGACATCAAGGACTGGCCTTTCAAGGTGTTGTCGGGTGAAGCCGAGAAACCCATGATCAGCGTCGAGTTCCACGGCGAACAGAAACAATTCAGCGCGGAGGAGATCTCTTCCATGATTCTCGTGAAGATGAAGGAAGTCGCGGAGGCTTACCTGGGTAAGGAGATCAAAAACGCGGTGGTTACCGTGCCCGCGTACTTCAACGATTCGCAACGGCAAGCCACCAAGGACGCCGCCGTGATCGCGGGCATCAACTGCATGCGCATTATCAACGAACCCACCGCCGCGGCCATCGCGTACGGCTTGGACAAGAAAGCCGAGAACGGCGGCGCCGAGCGCAACGTTTTGATCTTCGACCTCGGCGGCGGCACCTTCGACGTGTCGTTGCTCACAATCGAAGAGGGCATCTTCGAAGTCAAAGCCACCGCGGGTGACACGCACTTGGGCGGCGAGGATTTCGACCAGAGGATGATGAACCACTTCGTGCAGGAGTTCAAGCGCAAGAACAAAAAAGACATCACGGGGAACCCGCGCGCGCTTCGTCGTTTGCGCACCGCGTGCGAAAGAGCCAAGCGCACGCTTTCGTCAACCGCGCAGACCAGCATCGAGATCGACTCGCTTTTCGAGGGTGTGGATTTCTACACCAGCATCACGCGCGCGCGCTTCGAAGAGCTTAACATGGATTTGTTCCGCAAGTGCATGGAACCTGTGGAGAAGTGCTTGCGGGACAGCAAGATGGACAAAGCCACCGTGCACGAGATCGTGATGGTGGGCGGGTCCACCCGGATTCCCAAGGTGCAGTCCCTGCTCATCGACTTTTTCAACGGCAAAGAGCTGTGCAAGAGCATCAACCCCGACGAAGCCGTGGCGTACGGCGCGGCGGTGCAGGCGGCTATTCTTTCGGGCGAGGGCAACGAAAAGGTCCAGGACCTTCTGCTTCTTGACGTCTCGCCCCTGTCCATGGGCCTGGAAACCGTGGGCGGCGTCATGACCGTGCTGATCCCGCGAAACACCACCATCCCCACCAAAAAAGAACAGGTGTTCTCCACGTACAGCGATAACCAACCTGGGGTTTTGATTCAGGTTTTCGAAGGCGAGCGCTCACGGACGAAGGACAACAACCTTTTAGGGAAGTTCGAACTACAAGGCATCCCCCCCGCCCCGCGAGGCGTCCCGCAAATCAACGTGTGCTTCGACATCGACGCCAACGGCATTCTCAACGTCAGCGCCGAGGACAAGTCCACGGGGCAGAAGAACAAGATCACGATCACGAACGACAAAGGCCGGCTATCGAAAGAAGACATCGAACGCATGGTCCAGGAAGCGGAGAAGTACAAATCCGAAGACGAGGAGCACAAAAAGAAAATCGAAGCCAAGAACGGGCTGGAGAACTACGCGTACAACATGAAGAACACCATGGGTGACGAGAGCGCGGGTGGGAAGCTTGACCCGGATGACAAGGCGAAGATCATCGCGGCGGTCGAGGAGACCATCGGCTGGCTGGAAGGCAACCAAACCGCGGAGGTTGACGAGTTCGAAGACAAACTCAAAGAACTGGAAGGGTTGTGCAACCCCATCATCAGTAAGATGTACCAAGGCGCGGGCGGGGCGCCCCCGGACATGGGAGGCATGGGCGGCGACGCGGGCGCGGAAGCCCCGGGTGCCGGGCCGGGCCCCAAGATCGAAGAGGTCGATTAATCGAGCTCCATCTGTTTTGACGGATCGATGATTACTTGATTCGTCGCGTCGTGTGAACTGTGCCGAGTGTCACTTCTTTAGCTTGCTTTTGTGAATAGACCCGCGTGCGGGGTGGGGCGCGCACGCCTTACCCACGCCGCGCTTTTGACGAAATCGATTCGACCGCCTTCCCTTCTTCTTTCTTCATCTCCGCGCCCGCCCTCCGTCGACCGCGCTTTTCACATCCACCCAAATAATATAACGCTTTTTCGCGACTCAAAAGTGCGCGTCAAGTCCTTTTCTGAGTCGTTGCTGGGTTTCGAATAATCGGCGTTTTCTTTTGCGGTGCCAAAAATCCAATAATCCCTCGCGCTGTTTGGCACACGCGGAGTCGCGAGAGACGCGGGTACGGCGACACCGCGCGGAAGGGGAATCACGGGCGAGTCGGGTAGGAAGCGTCGCACGCGGTTCGGGGACTTTCCACCGAACTTTTTTGCGTGGTACGCGTCGCATCTGAGCCAACGCGGCGTCAAAAAAAGAGAGTCGTTTGCCCGAAACTCGCGACTTTCCTCGGACCCGCCGCGCGCGTTTGGTGTGCGCGTGTCACGCACGCCGCGCCGCCATGGCGTTCGAAACGGAGGACCGGTACGTCACAGCACGGGAGATACACAGCCAAATCTCGGACGACGATATCGCGTAACAACCGCCCCTGACGCCCGTACCCCCCCCACCCTTCATCGATTCCGATTCCAATTGTCGCCTCGGCTCTTCTGCAATCGTGGCCAAAACAAAACACTGACACAAAAAAAAAACACAGGTGGGAGTTCTGCGCTCCCCACTACCACGACTTCCAACTCGCGGAGACTCCGGAGGTGGAAATCGACGTTGACGCGTGGTTCGAAAGCACGGCGACGAAAGGCCTCACGACCCCGGTTTCGTTGCACGGCGTGTTGCGAACGACGAACGCGGCGGCTAAAAACGCGACTGACGCGGTGGCGAGCGAAGAGAAAGAAAAGAAAAGTGGAGACGATTCGGGCGCCGCTTCGGGGAGCGCTTTGAAAGCTTCACCTGGGTCTGCTTTGAAACACACGAATCGCTCCCCGTTCGGGGTCGCGAAAGTGCCCAACGGCGGGTTCGGGTCACCGGTCGCGGCCGGGAAACAAAACAACAACGCGGCATCAGCGGACGCGAGCGCGCGTCGCCGGGCGGCGGACGCCGAAGCGATTGACGCTGTGGCGCGGTTGCTCGAGACTAACTGCTCATACGAGTCTGATCAAAAAATTGACACGAGCGAACACGAGTCCGTCCAGAAGGACGGTTCCACGTCTGTCCAGAAATCGGCCGGCTCCAAGGGTGGCTTCGGGTCTGTTTCCAAGCTACTAAAGCCGAAGTCGGACTCCAAGAGCCCTTCTACGCAAGCCGCCTTCGGGTCCGTTTCCAAGCTCAAGTCAGGGCGGAAGTCAATCGTGAAGTCGTCGTCGAAGAGCACGCCCGCCGCGGTACACAAAATCAAAATAGGCCAAGCGGTTCTTCCCGCGCCTTCCCCAACCCGGTCCTCCCCGCGCAGAGCCGCGGCCGCGGCGGCGAGGAAGGCGATTGAAGAAGCGAGCGACTCTCCTTTGCCCCCCCAGCCGTCTCCGGTTCGCCAATCGCCCCGGCTCCTCGCCGCGGCTGCCGCGAAGGTTGCGGATGACGTAGGATCCACTCGTCCGGTTCTTCGAGCGCCTGCAATGGGCGCCACTTCCAAGACGCCCAGCCGACTCGCGAAGTGCGCCACGTTCGCGGACGCGATGTGCGTGGATGCTGTTCCTGCGGTGGACGCGGTACCCGCGGCGGCGACGGAAACCGAAGCGCCGTCCGCGGAGTTTGTCTTCGCGCCGAAGCGAAAAGGACTTGTCGGCGGCGGCGCGGTCCGGGTTTTGATCGACCTGAACAACGCGGCGGTGGTGGACGATCTTGTGGACGACGAGGAGCCGAACGCGGATAACTTAGACACAACACCTTCATGCGCCACGCCGTCCACCTACGGAACCCCGGCGTCGTTTGGCGTGTCCACGCGCGGCGCCGGCGGCGCGAGTTCCATGCCGAGTTCGTTTCCGTCCACGAGTCGTAGTCATTCTCTCGCTACGCACTCAAACGCGGGTTCCAGGCCAAACACCTCGGGCGCGCCGAGGCGTTCGCGACGGCTGCACCCGATCGCAAAGGACTTAACGGTACCGGTATCGCCGGCGTTGACGCGAGGGGGTTTCGGAAAGCGCGGGCGCGACACCGGGTTGACCACGGAGGAAATTTTGTATGCGCAGAGTTTGCGTTTCGCGGCGGAGGAAAAAGCCAAGCGACGCAGAGTCGAGGGAGCGCGTGACAGACTAAATGCCCCTACGGTTGTTTCGAAACCGAAAACCGGCAGGGCGGTACCGGTAGCGTTCGGGGGACGAGTCACCGCTCCCGTCGGTTCGTCGAACCGAAAGGACAACACGGTTGGTTTCAACTTCAAGCCGGTAAGGGCCTTTCCCAATCACCACATTCCGCCTCCCTGATTGCCCATACGAGACTGACACTTTCTTTTTTATCTCAGGTGACGATCCCTACGTCGCCCCTGCTTTCGCGCCCGGATCGGTTCTTCAAGCCGCCTGGGAAAACCACCGAACAGCTGGAGATTGAAAAACTCGCCACACTTCCCAAGTTCAAAGCGCGCAAATTGCGGAGTTCCGTGATGCGCGGAGACGGGGACGCGGCGGAGAAGGCGCGAGTGGCTTCTTTGCAACGACGGTACGGCCTCCTTGGCTTTCCCAAAACAGGCGGCACACTGTTTTACCTCTAACGCGCCTGTGACTGTTCAGACCGATTACCCCTCCCTGTTGTCCATACATCGTCCAATACATCCCGATATACGCGACTGACACTTTCTTTTCTTCATCTCAGAGAGATGACGACGAGGGCGGGTGACGCAAAACCCAAACCCTTCGCAGCGGCGGTCGGGCGGAAGCGAAGCAGGGAAGAACTGGAAGAACTGGAGACGCAAACTGCGAGGGACGCGAAACGAGTCAGGGACGAGTGGGGCGACGTGGCACCCACGTTTGCGCAATCACCGAAGTTCGCCACGACCAGACGCGCGGTGTTGCGGGCGCCGCCGAACCCTGTGCCGGCTCCACAAACATCCCTCGCCGTCGGCAAAGGCGCCCGGCGCGTCGCGGCGAGCGACGTCGACCACGACCACCTCCGACGTCACCAGGCATTTGACAAAAAAAGAGCCAGAGTCGACGGCATCACCCAGCTCGTTCCGTTCTCCCTTCAAACCGACCGCCGAGGCGACGTTTCCCGGTTTGATTTGGAGCGTGCGGTTGACCAGCAACGCCAACGCGAACTCACGCTGATGAAGGGCGTCAAATCGAAACCGGTTCCGAAAACGTCATCTGGGCGACGACGCTCGCAACTCCCACCGCCAAACTTCAAGCCACCAACGCAAGTCGAGCCGTTTCACTTGAAAGGCGAGGCGTTACACGCGTACGCGCAAAGGCAGCTTTCTTTGCGGGTGGCGGAGGAGGAGAGCGTTTCCAAAAACGCCGCCAAGGGAGTCGCCGCTAAGAACCCGCCGCCCACCACGTTTCGCTCGGTGTTCACGGTGCAGGTACGGCCTTGGGGCTTTCCCAAATCCAGGCACACTGTTTGCCCATACGAGGCTGACACTTTTCGTTCACAATCACAGCCTTCGCGGAAACCCCTCACCGCGCCGATTGACGAGGTTGGGGTGGCCGGGTCGCGGCGCGCTGAGGAGCGAGAGAGGTTCGATTCCGAGGTGGCACACAACGCCCGTGTCCGGGAAACGCAGGAGGCTGAGTTGGCGAGAGTAGCGGCGATTGACGAGGCAAAAAACCGAAAAACGCTCCGCAAAAGCACGCAGTTCAAAGCGGCGCCCATGCCCGACTACACCGCGCTGGCGTCCTTGGGCGTGGCGCCGATTCGCGGCGAAAAAACCTTGACCAGACCCGAATCGCCCGAGTTCGCCACCACGCGACGCGCGAGCAGATGGGGATAGGTGGTTGGGAAGAGCGTTGGGGACGATAAGTTCACGTGCACGAATAGAATTGAATTTTGGTAATTCAACACAATTGGAAATCTCTCGCGCGCTTTCGTTACCGGTCCGGGTCCTTGTGCAAACCACGGTCACGCCAGCAGCTCCATTTCACGCTGCAGCGCCTCTAGCTCGGCGTCTTCCTCCGATTTTCCCGGCACCGACGGCAACGAGGGCGTCCGGTTCGCAACCGAGCTCGGCGCGCTCGGGAGCGATGCCATCGAGAGCCCGGCGGGCGGGGTTTGGCGCGACGCCACCGCGACCGGCGGCGCGCTCATTTCGTCCGCCAACCCTAGTTCGCGTTCCAAATCCTCCGCCTCCAACTCCGCCAGTTCCGCGTCGAGTTCGTCTTCGTCCAAATCAGCGGCGTACCCAACCGGCTGCCCCAGCGCTTCCTGTACCTGCCTCATCCGATCCGCCTGTTCGTTGATCTCGTCCATCACCCGGTCCACTTCGTCGATGTTGGAATCCCGGTTAAGCGCCTTTTTCCGTTTTGCAGACGAAACGTGTCAGTGTTGTATATCGCGATGTATGGACAACAGTCACCAGCTTCGGTAAAACAGTCGCCTTTGGATTTGGGAAAGGCCGCATACGTACCTTCATCGCGCCCGCGCCGTTTTTAAGCGCGCTGAACGTCTCCGCGGTTGTTTTCGAGCCTTAAGATAAATAAAAGAAAACGTCAGTCCCGAGTCTCGGTACGGGTGTACTGTACGGGGGATTGGGGTCCTCCGTAATCGGGCCGGACACAGGGCACTTGTGATATATTCGTAAGAAGTACCAGTACTGTACGGACGCAGTTGCCAGTACGGCCGTAACATTTACCAGGGCTCTGGTAATTCTTACGAATACATCACGAGTACTGGCAACGCGTCCACATGTCACACGTAGTGCGCTGAAACAGGGGCGGTAAACGCGTCTATTGTGTCGGATTTGGGAAAGCCTAGACACACGTACCCTCCAGGGTGATGACCTGCTCCTCCAACTTGAGCTGGTGGTTCTGCAAATTATCAACCTGCTGCTCGTACAGCTTTTTCTTTTTCAAACACTGCAACGCGGACCGTTTGTTTCCCACCCGGTTAAACTCGCGCGCCTTTCCGAGTTCTGCCGCCATCTTTTTGTGAAGCAGGGCTTCGCGCTTTTCCAACATGGACAAGGTCTGTTTTTTGGGCGGGAGGGTAGGGTTTATGTATGGGTTCGGGTTTAGGGTTCAGGGTAGGGTTAGGGTTATTGGCAGGCACTAGGGTCGGGCATCAGGGTCGGGGCTTAGGGTCGGGCGTTACGTTTGTGGTGTCGTCCCGACGCGAAGCGGGAAACGATTGAAACTCATTGTTGAAAAAGAAAGAATTGCCAAAAAAACAGTCCTTCTCGAACGGCACCAAAACGACCGAAACCGAGTGTCAGGATCTGACGCGGGACGTACGTCTTTCAGCTGCTCCACCGCGCCTAGCGGGGTTTGTTTGTTGCCGCCACCTGCTTGTGTTGTGCCTGACGACGGCGCACCCGAGCCCCCGCTTTTCTCCGTGCCGAACAAACGCTTGAACATGACGATCGATGGTTGCGCGGAGGTCCGTGAAATGAAAACGAATGAGCCTTTTCCGCTCAAAGTGGTTCCCCCGCGTTCGCAAGCGCGGCGTAAGGACGCCCTGAAGACCTTGGGTTTCAACTCGAGAACACGAACACGACCACCAAACACACTCCCGACCACGAGGCGTGCAGTGGAGTGAGTCACTCCCGACTGGTCGGCCAGTCGCGTGACGTGCGGGAACCCGCGCGTCGAACGATGCGAGGCGCGGGCACGAGGAGTTTTACCAAAGGAGTGCAAGGCTGGCACATTTTGTGAAAAGAGAACAAACCAGTGGAAACGTCAAACGTTGTCGATGTTTTGGTACCAAAAACGCAACTCCCGTTTCAAATCTCACGCATCCTCCATCGGTCAAAGTGGTGCAAAAAACAGCGATACGGCCTTTCATTTACATCTACGCGTCGTCATCCCCACGGCGCCCCCCACAACCCACTTTACATCTACGCGTCGTCATCCATGGCGAGCGCGGCGAACCCGGACGCGGCGATCTTCACTGCTTCCGGTCCAGAAGAGGGGACGAGCGTTTTGGGTGCACGAGGCGCCCGGTCCGGTTTCTTCTCCTCTTCCTTTTTAACTCCGCGGTTTTCACGGTCGCCGCGGTCACCGCCCCTTCCCCCGCGGTCGCCTCGGCGATCAGGTCGTTCAGATCGGTCCGCCTGTCGCTCCGACTTCCCGTCCCCCCAACCCTTGTCCATGTCCCGTTCCCTCTCGGCCGGCCGGCCGCCGCGAACCGGTTTCTTCTCGGCATCAAGCTCGTCGCCTTCTTTTTTGTCGGAATCTTTCTTCTCAAAAGCCCGGTCCCGGTCGCCCTTGTTCCCGTCGCGCTGCGCGAACTTGACTTTGTCGTCCAGCTCCAAGGTGAGCTTTGAAAGCGCGAGCTCAGCTTCACCGATGGTGGTGAGAATCTTCCCCCTTTCGGTTTCATCGGTGGCCTTCTCCAAATCGCGTTTCAAAGAAACGACGTCGTCCTCAATCGCCTTTTCGTCCGCGTGCTTTTTGCGACGCGCGGCGCCCGCGGATCGCGAAAGCGCCAAATCCTCTTTAATAGAATCCCGGCCCGCTTCTTTCAGCGCGAGTTCTCGAGGGCGCGCGCCCCCGAACAACCCGGCGCCGCCGCCACTCGCGCCAGTGGCGGTTGGCACGTCGCTGGAGCGCGCCTTCAACACGAGACGCGGGCGACCGCCGGCCGAGCCTTCTCGGTCTCCGTTTCTGTCATCTCCTCTTCTGTCGTCGCCCCCTCTCCTGTCGCCGTCGCGCTCCTCACGCGGAGGCATGTCGCTCTTGCCCCAGCGGTTTCCCGCGGCGTCGGCTCTGGCGCCGGGTCGCGGGCCTCGGTCATCAAGAGGCGGTCGGTCCCGGTCATCCCTGACAGGGGGGCCGGTGCGGTTCCGGATGCTTCCCCAGTCCCGCTCGGGTGAGGGCGACCGGTCGCGAGGGCGGTCTCCGTCGCGGCGGTCGCCCGGACCGTCTCGTTCGTCACGCGCAGGAGGCCCAGTACGGTTCCGCAGCGCCCCCCAGTCCCGTTCCGGGGAGGGCGACCTTGACGGGTACCGGTCCCTCCCTCCTCGGTCGCCGTTGTCGCTGTCGCGGCCGCGTCCGTCGTCGAAGCGGTCGCCGCCGCCGCCGCGAGGGCGGTCGTCGAAACCGCCTCGGCGGTCGTCCCGCCCGCCCGCGTCTCGTCTCGGGGGCGAGCTTGTTCTCGCCGCGGGCTTGGATTTGCCCCAGTTGCTGTCCGCGTCTGCCCTTGATGGCCCTTCTGATTCGCGGTCGTCCCGGTCACGCGGGTCGAAGTCGTCTCGGCGGTTGCCGCCGCGGTCGTCCCCGAACCCGCCGCGCTCGCGGCGGTCGTCGAACCCTCCGCCTCTTCCGCGGTCATCCCTGTCACCGAAGCCGCCGGACCGGCCTCCGCGGTCACCCCCGCCTCCGCGGTCGCCTCCGTAATCCGCGAACGCGCCCCCAAGTTTGGGGCGCCCGTCCAGACCCAGCTCGTCCCCGTCCTCACGGGCGCTCGGCCCGGTGGGCAACACGATGTCCCTTCCGCCGCCGCCGCCCGGTGCGCGGTACGCCCCGCCGCCGCCGCCGCCGCCGCCGTACCCCCCCCCACCTCCCGAAGACGCCACAGGCATGGCGTCGAAATCAGCCAGGCTCATCTTCTGGCCCTTCTTCTTCTTCGCGGGGACCTTCGCGGCGGCGCCCAAGTCGGGAAACTGGTCGTTACCCAGTTTCTTTTGCTCGCCCAACCCAGGGAAAGCCCGGCTCGCGTTGAAGGTTTCCTTCACAGGAGGCTCGTCTTTCTTGGAGTTATCGTCCTCGGCCTTTAGGGTTAGGGTTTAGGGTGTCCGGGTTAGAGGGAGGTATGTTGGTTAGTGGGAAGTTACGTTGGAAGGATTCGGAGGATTCAAAAAAAAAGCGTCGGAAACTATTCCACAGACTGTCCAAAAGATGGCGCCGACCGGGACGCGCGCGTGTTCCGGCCGCGATCGCGTTCGCCGGACGCGGTCGCGTGTGTTGGAAAGCCGGGGACGATGGTTTCCGACCCTGGACGTGTCCCCGGTGATGATTTTTTTCGGTCACGTTGGGCCAGATCGCAGGGCCGCGCGCCTGGTCCGCCGCGCCGCCGCCGGAGGCGGGAAGACGGCGGGAAAGGCGCTTTCCCATGTGTTGGCGGCGGCGTGGGCGTCGGGACGGGGGTTTCGCGCAACGCGGGATGACGCACCTGAGAGGCCCAGGCTCCGGAGGCGCCCCATGCGGACATGGTGTTGAGTGGCGAGTTTTTGTGCGCGGCGAGTTGCTTGGCGCGCGCGTAGTGGAGGCCGCAAAGACGCCCGATGGGCAGACAAAGAGCAGAGCAGAGGCAAAAGAGAAGACGGACAAAACCAAAACAGACGAGATTGTCACAAGTGCTTTGTCAAGCAGGTCAAAAAGATGCAAATTTTACCCCCCGGTCTCCGCGTTTTTCCCGAAAACCTCCGGCAGCAGCTCAGCTGATGCGCCGAGTTTCACACTCCCGATCCGCATCAGCGCGGTTGGCATTTTCTGGTGCAACGGCCACTTTTCTTCGGACTGTTTGCCTGTCGCGGCGTTCGCGCCGGCGCTCGGTTGTTTCACGCGCCCTTTCGAAAACAAGTCCCCGCCGCTCTCGCTCCGCCGTTTGCTTTCCTCCGAAACCACCACCGCGACGAACTCGGAAAGCGAGCCGCAGGACGAGGTCCGGGAGACTGGTCCGAAGTTGTTTCCGGGGTGTTGCGAGGCACTGATTGGGTGGGGAACAGTTGTCATCTCGCCTGCGCCAATAGAAAACCGGTTCGCCTCGCCGCCGCCAACCGGAAACCGGGGCGAGCCGGTGTCGGTCGCGGCGTCCGCGAAGTTTCCGGGGGGGCGCTGCGACGAAACGTGTCCCAAGTTGTTTCCGTGTTGCGACCCACTCTGTAACACATTACCCGAGCTGCCGTTGTGAGCCCCTCCACTCAACGGCATGTGCATATACGAGTCCCTGCCACAGAACGTCACCGTGTTCCACGAAGGCACCCGGCCGCGCTGTTTCAGCCCCAAACCCTGCGTGTGCGTGAGCCGTTCCCTTAACGCCTTGACGCAGTCGTCAAGCTCCATCTCGATGGCGCAGTTTGAAACGATCGTCGCGAGTTTGGGCCACATCTCCCGTTCGCCCATCGTCGCGGTTTCGTACAAAAAATCACGCGTAGGGTTGCTCGCGATTTGTTTCATGTGTCGCCAGCCGTACCGCATCACCACGGTCACGTCGCCTGGGTTTGGGAAGGAAAAAGTCAACGTCGGGACCGTGACTTGTGTGAGTAGCTACGGGCGGACAATCGGCATCAGTCGGGCGTACTCAGGCCGAACAGTCGGCGGACTCTGGTGCACGTGTTGTGTTGGTACTCCCTTGCGTAACCGCACTCCATTACCCTACTCCATTGTAATGGTACTCCCTTGCGTAACCGCGCTCCATACGTGGCATCAAACGGCCGGTGCCTGGATTTGGAAAATAAAACACGACGTACCTTCCCACTCCTGGCCGAACAGTTTCGCCAGGTCGAAGGTATCCGCCCACGGAACAAGGGCCAGGATTTGTTTGCACCGGTGTTTCCACTCGGACTCGAGAAAATCCGCGACCAGGCCGCACCCGGGGCCCAGGCTCGTGAACCACCGCTTGACCCTTAAAATAGGCACAATGTGCGGGTTCGTTTGGCTCACCAGGAAGTAGTTAACGTTGAACAGCTCGGAAAGGTCCCGCATTGGTAGGTCGTTTTCCAGGGACCCGTCCCGCCACCGCCGCGGGCCCAGCTTTCCTTCCGGTTGCCACGGCACGAAGGATTCGTTTCTGCTTTTCGCGAGTAGGGGTTGCGGCTGGAACAGGCTCGGAAACGCACAGCTGGCGGCCACGGCGCTCCACACCACTAGGTTCGGCGAGGTCAGGTAGTTCAACAGCCGCGGTTTTTCCCCAGCCCGAGTGGCGCACACGCAGACGCACAGAATCCTTCCTCCGCTTCGGTCGTACGCTTCCTGGAAGGTCAGGTCGCCTAACAGCGCTCGCAAGCACCGCTGAAAAAAGTCAATGTCGTGCAGCGCCCCGGTCCTGACTAAATGCTGCATGCTGGTGAAAAAATCCCGGCCCGAAAAAAATGTCATGTCGGGTAACAAATCCCAAAAGTGTTCTGAGAGTGTAAAAATAAATGTCAGTCTTGTATGGGCAATCAGGGAGGCGGTGTGTGGTGATTGGGAAAGGCCCTTACCCTCGCTGAAAAACTCGGTGAGCTCGTTTGGGGTTCTGCGTTTGGTAAAACAAAAAGGTCAGTCTCGAGTCGGCGAGTGTGGGTGTACTTCGTAATGTGTATGAGCAAACAGTCGGGCGTACTTGGGCCTCCACAGTGCGTTTGTGCTGTGTGTAGTGCACTTCCTTTTAATGACGGCCGTGGACGTCGCGAACGGGGCTTGAAACGTCATGCCGCCTGATTTGGGAACCGCGCGGCACGACACGCACCTGCTCGCGACGATCGCCGCGACGATGGACCCGACGGATGAACCAACTAAAACCCGCGGCAAACACCCTGCGCCCGAAAGCGCCCTGGCGACGCCGACGTGAAACGTACCAAGCGTCCCGCCTCCAGAAAGCAACAAAGCCGTCCGCCCGAAACAGTGTCGGGTTTCTTGAAGAAACGCCAGTTTCTCGGCGACGGGCAAATCGCCCTCGCGCGCGATTAACCTCAACTGTTCCCGCGTTTCGTCGATGTACTCCCGCACGCACTTCGGCACGCCCCACAGCTGTTCGTGTAACGTCCGCCCCAGGTTCCCGATGTTCCCGATGTTGCGCAAAATGTCCGCACGCAAACCGAACATCATTTCCTCCACGTCACCGCTCGCGCGACGCAGGCGCAACAAACGGAGCTGCTCTTCGATGAGCTCTTTGTCGAAAACGTCGGACTTGCGGTTTGTTGGTTTCTTTTTCGTTTTCGTCGCCTTTTTCTTTTTTTTAGCACCCGGCGTTTCGGATGGTGTTTTCTCACGCGACTCCCGATCGGTCGTTTTCGGAACAAAACCCCCCGATCGCCTCAAGCCCATCGCGCGAACCTTGCTTGGCACGATGGAGGCCAGAAAAGAACGGGATCCGCGTTCGGTTTCGCTTTCGCTTTCGTCGTCGGAGCCGTTTTTCGAATCCTCCGCGCGCGCGTTCGAAGGCGCGGAAAAATAGTCGCTCAAACTTTTAACCGCGTTAACGAAACTCGCGATCGGCGCCGCGAACGCGTTTTGACTGGTCATTAACTCGTCATCCCCGTCCGACTCGTCCTGTTCACACGACGCCGTCCTCGTGACCCGGTGACACGAAAGCGGGTTTCCAAACAACTCGGGGTTTTCGTTGAACTGCTCCTCAAGGCGCTCCATGCGGCGCGCGATTTTCGCGAACGCTTCGTACGACGCGGCTTCGTCCAGCTGTAGTCGCAACACCTCCCTTCGGTTGCGCATCTCGTGCTCTCGGTGCCACCGGGTTTTGTTCCTTGAGACGTACACCGTGCCGGCAACGGTTAAGGCTAGCGCACATACCGCTCCCCGCGTGACAATCTTGTCACACACCAGCGCGCCCAGCCGGTTGTGTCCGCGTCTGGTCAACGACGTGGACACCGCCTTGAGTCGCCGGCGGTATCCAGAGAGCACCCTGAGATTGTAAAAATAAGTGTCAGTCTTGTATGGGCAATCAGTCGGCGGAATGTGGTAAATGGGAAATACTTACCGACTCGAACTGGTGTCGAACACCAGCCTCAACGCCAGGGCGGTCGAAACGGCGGTGACGTGGTTGGAGGAGGACATGCGGCGGGACGATGAGGTACTAGCGGTTCCGGTCCGCGTTGACCCAGTGGGGACGCCGCGCAGGGTCCGCGACCCAGACGCGGCGTCCCCCATGCACGAGGGTAACAACACCCTCGCGGGGACAAACCCGAACGCGCGGTTTCCCAAATCTGTCCTCGCCCGTCCGTCCCCAGGCAGGGTAAGTAACACCAACCAGCCGCGCACGACGTGCCAAAGCGGCGGTGTACACGCACCCAAGCCTCCGTGCGTGCGCGGGTCGGTCACAAGTACGTGCACCGCGCGCACGGGGTGAATACCACGACGACGGGATCTGCGCAACGCGTCCCGGCGCCGCTTTTTGCGCCAAAACTGCGTCCACAAATTGCGGCTCTGACTCAGCAATCTTTGCAGATTCACTTGTTCCCCAAAACACAAGTCGTCCTCCCGCGGCCATCCCTCGGCACTCCACGGGCGTACCTCGTCCACCCACCGCGTCTCGGTGGTCGGTGGCGTGTCGTACCCCGCGTGCTGCGTACCTCGGTTGCTTCCGTTTCCGGTTCCGTGACCCCACCGAAACTCCCGCGCGTGTTTGCCAACACCGCGACGCGTCACGAAAATCCCCAGATTCACCTCGGTTTTCGCGCCTGTCTTCTTTGTGTTTGGAACAATCTAACAATGGCCCCCGAGGATCCCGCGTCGCGCCGCGTACGCGCGCTCAAAGAGCAGATCGTTCCGGGAGGGGGTTTGGACGACGTGCGGGGTGCTACTGTCGCGCACACCACTGAAGCCCTTTCAAACGACACTTCCCACGATCAAACCCGCCCTTCACCGGGGGGAGGCCCGGGGTCGTTGACCGTGATTGACAACCGGACGGGCAAAAGGTACCACATCCCGATTGAGCTCGGCGGGTACGTCCGGGCGAACGCTTTTGGAAAAATCACCGCTGCTGGCGACGGCAACGGGCTGAAGCTGTTCGACCCGGGGTACACGAACACCGCGCCTTGTAAGAGCCGGATTAGTTTCATCGACGGGGAGGCGGGGATACTGCGGTACCGAGGGTACAAGATTGAGGAACTGGCGGAAAAGAGCGCCTACTTGGAAACGAGCTTCGCCTTAATCTACGGCGACCTGCCAAACGAGAAGCAGCTCAGCGAGTGGAGCACAACAATAATGCGACACAGCGCGCTGCCTGTCCCGGTAATCGCCGCCCTGGAAGCGCTGCCACACGACGCGCACCCCATGGGGGTCATTTTGGCCGGTAAGGATTGGGTATTTCCCAACTCCAAATCCAAAATGAACGGTTACCGCCGCGGACGGACGTGCTGTCCCACGACTACTACGCCCTTTCACACGCCTACCACAAGACTGTTCTGCCGATTGCGCACAACATAGGTGCACTGTTCGGCCCGATTACTTTCAGTGCACTTTTCGGCCCGATTACTACGACTGTTTGCTCATACACATTACGAAGTACACCCACACTCGCCGACTGACCCTTTTTTTGTGGAAACCAGGTCTAAACGCCCTGTCCACGTTCCACCCGGAACAGAACCCCGCGCTGAAGGTACGTGTTGCATTTCCCAAATCCCGGACGACTGTTTGACCAAACACTATTGACACGTTTCTGGCAAAACGGAAAAGGGGTCGGACATTTACAACAACCACCACGTGCAGGACAAGCAGATCGTGCGAATAATAGGCAAGATGACGTGCGTGATACGGGGCTTTCCCAAATCCAAACACTGTTTGATGCCCCTGCGTGACTATTCAAGTCACGAAAGTTACGAACGTTCGTAACGCGACTGACCCTTTTCTTCATCAACACTCGCAGCACCCTCGCCGCGCACGCGTACCACCGGAACACCGGGCGCGTTCCCGCGCCTCCGAATCAACACCTGGGGTACGCGGAAAACTTCCTGTACATGCTGGACGCGGGTCTGGACCGGCACCACCGGCCGAACGCTCGGTTAGCGAAAGCGCTGGATACGATGTTCCTCCTACACGCCGAGCACGAGATGAACTGCTCAACCGCGGCGGCGCGGCACCTAGCGAGTTCGGGGGTGGACGTGTACAGCGCCGTGGCCGGCGCCGTCGGCGCGCTGTACGGCCCCCTGCACGGCGGCGCGAACGAGGGTAAGTATTTCCCAATCACCATGCTCCGCCTCCCTGATTGCCCATACAAGACTGACATTTATTTTTACAATCTCAGCGGTGCTGAAGATGCTTTCGCGAATCGGCGTCGTGGAAAACATCCCCGTTTTTTTAAAAGGCGTCAAGGAGAAAAAAGAAAAGATGTTCGGGTTCGGCCACCGGGTGTACCGGAACTTCGACCCGAGGGCGGGGGTTATTCAAAAAATAGCGGAGGAGGTTTTTTCTTTGGTGGGGAAGGACCCGCTGATTGACGTCGCCGTGGCGTTGGAATCCGCGGCGCGAAACGATTCGTACTTCGTGGAAAGAAAACTCTACCCCAACGTCGACTTCTACAGCGGCCTCGTGTACCGAGCCCTGGGGTTCCCCCCCGAGTTCTTCACCGTGTTGTTCGCGGTGCCAAGAGCCACCGGGTACTTGGCGCACTGGAGAGAGAGTTTAAGCGACCCGGACGTGAAAATAATGAGGCCGCAGCAGGTGTACCAGGTACGGCCGGACTTTACGGCTTTCCCAAATCCGGGGACGCGGCGTTTACCGCCCCTCGGTGACGTCCACTGTCATCCAAAGGAAGTGCACTACTGGTTTCTCTTACTGGCGTGCTCGCGGCTGTTACCAATACATCATAAACGCACTGTGGAGGCCCGACTACGCCCGACTGTTCGGCCCGAATCCCGCCGACTGTTTACTCATACACGTCACGGTCCCGACTGACCTTTTTCGTGTAACAATTTACAGGGGATTTGGCTCCGGGAGTACCCACGGATACGAAACCGACCGCCTTGTTCGGGCGAGGACCGGATGTGGACCGTGGCGCAGTCAAACGCGAGCCGAAGGCGTTTGGCGGGTGAGACCTTCGACCAGCAACCGCCGGGCGGCTTTGCTGGCGAGACTACTGGCAACGCGGTGCAGACTAACTACCCATACGGGTTCGGCGGGCTGGCAATTTCCGCCGAAAGCGCAAACCCGCTCGCCAACCCGGCGTTTTCGGCGGGCGTCGTGGCGGGGGACGCCACGTCGGGGGTGGACGCGTTGCTGCGGAATTGAACTTTGGCGAGATGTACTTTGTATGGGTATATGGTGTCCATGACAGTACCAAAACGATTAGATGTACCAGTACTTCGTACTCTAATGGAAACTCTGTACTCTGTATGTTAGTGAAAAGACAAGTCGAGAGAGACGCGACGACCCGCGCCGCAAAGACCCGGAAGACCAGGCTTTCGTCTGGTTGTGTATAAAAAAAGCTCCAATTCGCCGACCTCCAAGCAAGCCTATTAAAAAACACCAATGTATCATCATCATCATCATCATCATCATCATCATCATCATCCCCTTAATACAACCCGCCTGCTCTGCGTCCTCTTGTCTGTCGCTCGTACTCCAGCTCCCGCGCGCGTTCGAAAACGGCCCGGCTGCGCGCTACTCGCGGGTCGCAAACCCCGGAGTCTTTTTCCTTTTGAGTGCAGTACTCATAAACCTCCCCCAAGTCATCAGCGCAGTACGGCCAATCAAGCGGCGCGTTGATTCGCGACCGGCGCTCGCGGTACCACTTTTTTGTTTTTAAAAACATCCGAGCGGTTTTGTTTGTGGTTTTTTGGTTTTTGGTTTTTGGTAGCGCGTGTTTAGGTACGGGGGAGTAGTGAAAGTAACGAGACGGGAGTAGGAAAGGTAAGACGGGATTGGTGAAAGTAACACGGGAGTCGTAAACGTAAGACGGGAGTAGTAACAGGGATTCGTGAAAGTAAGACGCAGGGAGTGGTCACGGGGATTAGTAAAAGAAATGTGGATTGGTTTGGTACGTGCAAGTACTTGACGGGCAAACAGTGGCCTCGACGAGTTCGAGCTGACCGGAAAAAATAAAGCCCCCCCGCGCCTTGAAAAACAACTTACCGTGTTCTTGGGTTCGTAAGTGCACCGCCGAAACGTTTCGCTGGGCGAGCACGGCATGGCCAACGTTGAGCAGCGCATCCAGTCATCGAACAACGTGGGGGAGTCGTATTTCTTTCCCGAAAACGCGTACGTCATGCTTTGCATGAACCCGCCGATCACGCCCACGTCCGCGTACGCGACGCGGGAGGCATCACCGGAGGAAGGAAGCTCTTTCTGTGAGGTTTTGTGTGAGTATTCATCGTAGGAGTCGTAGTCGCCGAAGAAATTTATATCGGGTTGGGTTTTCTTTTGTGTTTTCTTTTGGCCGCCGCCTCGCTTCCCGTCACTGCCGTAAATGGCACCCCCTACCGGTATCATTTCGTAATAAACCTCCGGGGGTAAGTGCCCACCACCCCCGAGGGGAAGCGCGCGGTCGATTTCATCCCGCAAGTCAGTAAGTGCTTCCCTTAACGTCGCGTCTCGGCGAACCTGGTCGGGACTCAACACACCTCGGTTCTCGAACCTGTCATCAAGCAACCGCGTTTCCAGCGCCTCCACCGCCTCACGCACAACGTTGGCGTACCTAGAGTCGTCGTCAAACACGTCGTCGTGTGTGGTACGCGCGAACGCCACGGCGCTTGAGACGTCCGTTGCGAGGGTGGCGTCCATGGCGTCGTCGCGTTGCGCGCTATCTTCCCACGTCGTCGTGGACGTCGCGGAGGCCACCACGGGAAGACCCACCGTGGTCGGAACCACCGAGTTTCTCGTGCCGTCGAAACCTTTAGAGCTGGCGGGGACAACGCGCGGCGTGTCAGTTCGAGTCGGTGGGCGGAGCGACGCGAGGGGGTCAGCTTTCGCGGGAAACAGTAGCGCGGCGAAGGCGAGCGCGAAACACGCGACCGTGTGACGCGGACGCATGCGCGCGGCGGAGGCCAGGGGGAGTGTGACCGGGTCTCGGAGGCGCAAACTTTTCTACTTTTGCGTTTTGACACCCCGAAACGCCGACGATGACTGGACGATAAAAAGTCAGTTTGCTTGGCCGGCGAGCCGCCGTTTTGTCGCCGACCGCTCCCTCGCTTTTCCCACACCCCGCCGCACCCGAAACGCGGACCCGAGCCGAGATGTTCGCTCTCTCCGCCGTTCTAACCACCGGCGCGCGCGTCGCGCCCGTGGACGGTACGTCGTCCGGAAACGCACTGCACACCAAGTGACCCTGTGAGAACGGCCATCATTCATTCATTCGCGCGAAGTGCTTTTGGATAGGACCACGGTCGCGTCTCCGTTCCGCCATTCACCGCACGCATCGTCCGTACGGGACCCTGACTCTTTACCCCTACCCTTTTCCCACCCTAAAAATCACAGGCGCGCGCCCCCGCGTGGTCTCCGCGTCGCGCGTCGCGACTGTTCTTCCCAATCGGTTCCCGCACAAAAAACGAACCGCGACCACCTCCACAAAAGCCACCGAAGGCCCATCCGGCACGACACGCCGGGACGAAGATCTGGGCGGCCTTGGCGGTGATTTCGGCGCACGAGATGCGACCGCGGGCGAGCTCGAATCAAACTTCAACGCCAAATCAACTGGTGAAGCAGACACGGAGCACATGCTACAGGTACCCGCGGGGGTTGGGGAGTGGACGTCGTTGCATCTGAGGAGTTGCGTTGGTCTGGTGGCGGGGGATCAACCGCTGGAAGAACGGCAAGCGCTGGTGTACCAAAAGCAAGTCATCGATTGGAAAATCCGGAAAGTCGACGCCGCGTTGGTGCTGCGACGCGAGTTTCGAACGGAAACCAAGGAAAAAGCCCAGGAAGTCGTAACCAGGTTCACCTCGGTTGCGGAGAGCGAAGGACAGCAGCTACGCAGTTTCATCGAAGGCCCGGGTACGTATGGCGTACGGCTTTCCCAAATCAAATCCAAACACTGTTCGGCCCGGTATTTACGGGTCAATGTTTACCGCCCCTGGTCGAGCGCGCTACGTACGTCACAAACGCACTGTTCCGCGTGACTAGAGCCCAACTCTCTGACTGTTTGCTCATACACATCACTAAATGCTGACACTTTTCTTTTCCAATCAAAAAGGCGTGCGGTTCGAACTCACCTCGAAGGCCGTCGGCGGGCTGCACCAAAACGACTTTGTCATGGCGGCGAAGCTGGACAAAATCGACGTGTCAGACGTGGTGGTGAAAAAGAAACCGCAGACGTTTCTGGTGTGACCTTGGAGGACGTGTTTGGGAAACTTAGTTCGTACGTAGTGTGTTACGTAGTGTGTTTAATACCTCGAAGGTAATGGAATGGGTGCGCCCCCGAAACAGTGGGTTCGATACCTCGAAGGTAATACACTACATCGTACCAATACAACCTTTGCGGTGGCTCTAAATTCTTGCTCTCATCTACCTGATTCGAAAAAAATCCATCGCCCTCGTCAAAACTCCCGTGACGCATCCTCCCCCCCGTTTTCCGAAAACTTCTGTTCCGGATCGGGGAACAGGTGTCGGATTTTCGGGTTCAGCGTGGGTAACCGGGGAAGGGAGGTAAAATCCACACGCATCAGGTCGAACGCGACGCCGACGCGACTGGTTGTCGTTTCGGGATCTTTTTTGGCGGCGTCACCGTCTTTTTTTTCATCCGCATTTTCAGCCTCCCCAAAACCCGTCCTCCCGAAATTCCCATCGTCAAACACGGGCGCTTTCGGGTACCGCTGCGAAAAGTGCGTCAGGATCGTCCGGTACACCCCCGCGTCCGTGCCGCACTGGATCGCCTCACTCGTGGTGCTGTGTCGCTTCCTCACCGCGTCTTCGTGGAGGTCGTCCTCGAACGTGGCTTCGTGAATCAGCACCGTCGCGTTTTTGGATGCCGCCGTTAACGACGCGCACGGTCGCGTATCGCCCGAATACACAACCTTCCAGGTCGTTGTTTCGTCACCCGGAACGAGGGGCGTTGACTCAAGCGCCAGCGCAAACGATTGCGCGCAGTGATTCACCGGTACGGAGACGATGCGTTTCAAACCGAGCGCGGTTGCAGCCTCCACGACTCGAGGGTCGAGGGCGAAGCGGTCGGGTAAAGCATTAGCATTGGCATTAGCGCCATCGTCGGCGTCGCTGGTTCCCTCTGTCGCTTTGACCCCGTCAAAGCGCTCGTCCCACTTCTCGCCCGTGGTTTGCCTGCAGTCCACAAACTCGAAATCCAGCGGCTGCACCTGAGAGAACGCGTTCAGGAACCTTCGCAGCGGGGCGGGGCCTATTACTAACAAAGGAGGGACGTTTTCGGTGTGTCCTTCGGAGGTACCGTTGCCATTAGCGTTAGCATCAGCGTTCCCGTTCAGCCGGCGCCACTCCAAAATCGCGTCCCGGCGCTCCACCAAAATGGTGGGCAACCCGACGTGGTGGTCCGCGTGTATGTGCGAGATCCACACCAGTCGCAGTCTTCGCAGCCGTGTCTTGGCGCCGGCGAGGCCGTATAAACGGCAAAGCTGACCGAACGACCCTTCGCCGCAGTCCATCACCACCGTGCCGTTTCGCGACGCCAAAGTCGAGTCCAGGAAAATCCCGGAAACGTTGCGGTACTTCGCGGGCATGGACGAGCCGGTGCCGAGAAACGCGAGTTCCAAATCCCCGGGCTTCAGGGACGACAACAAGCTCGGTAACGCGCTTGCCGAGGTACCCACCGAGGTACTTACCGTATCACTGGGTAAGGTACTCACCGTATCACTAGGTAAAGTACGGACCACCGCGTCTCGGCTGGGTAAAGTACTCGCCGTACTCGCCGCGTCTCCACCCGACGCCGGCGCACCACCCGTACGCGCGGTCACGCCAAACGACGTGGAAAGCTCGTCCCTCACCCGAGACGCGACTAGGGGTTTGGGAACCGAACTCCAATCCAAACCGGCCCTTTCCAACGGCACCAGGGTGTACTTAAGTAGGTTGCTTCCGGGAAGCGTTACCGGGGCGTGTCGCGTTTTTTCGCCGACACCGGTTGCGTTCCTTTCCTCGCTTTCCTTGGCCTGCGTTTCCACCGCCTGGGCGTTGGTAAGAATTGCCTTCTGCGTGTTTTCGTCCAGAAGCGTGCTGTTTCTCGGGTCGGGAAATATCAATTCGTCGATTGAGTGCAGCCGCGCGTTGATAGCGGCGGCGGCGCGGAAAACCGGTACGGCACCGGTCGCGATGGAGTACACCATCAGGTGCCTCGGTTTCGTCGCGCGCCCGTCCGTCTCAGAAATAAACGCCGGGCACGTCTCCATCCATTCCGTGTACTCCGTTGAGTTGGCCACGTCACCTGGCGCCAGGTGCACCACCACGGCGAGGTCGCCTGTTTCCGTGTTCCAAATATCTTTCGCCCCGAGTAGGTGTTTATACGCGTTGGAGTTGGGATCAGAAACCGCGGCGAGGTGCGCCGCGGTTGGCAGGTCGATCACGAAGAACCGAAACCCGCACCGCGGGGGCGCCACCACGTCGATTGATTTTATTATTCTTCCGTCGGGCAACGTCACGTCAAGTCCCCGAACTAACTGCCCCCTCGCCGCGCCGCGCGGGACGCCGAGCGAATCGGCCTTCGCCGCGTCGAACTTCCCGGGCATGCCGGCGAGCTGGCCGAGAAATAAAAGAAAGTGTCAGTCCCGTGTTGGGCGTGTATTGGACGATGTATGGACAAACAGTCACCGGCCTTCGGTCCGAACAGTCACCAGCGTTAGAGATAGAACAGAGGTGTGTCGGATTTGGGAAACGCGCGACACGTACCTGGCCGTGGTAACAAACCGACTCCGCGAGATGCGAGGGCACTGACAGGGCGGAGAACACGTGCCTTTTTTTGGTATCAACCGCGTGGTCGTTTTCGCTTTTGAGTCGTTTCGCGCTAGGGGCTTCGCCCAAGGGACCGACATTTTTTTTGTCATCCGCCGCCTTCGGCCGCACCACGATTGGAACTAACCGCACGCAGTCGTCATCCACGGTTGGCACGCCGCCGCCCGCATCCGCGGTGGGGAAGGACTTGACGATCGTGCGCACGCCTCGGCCGCCAACCAAAGTATCCACGGCGCCTGTTTTGATGAACGAGACGGTACAGAGAAAGGAAAAGAACCGAGGTAAGAAAAAAACCAAAAAAATGTTTAAAAAGTTGTCCTTCACAAACTCGACTTCACGCACGGACGCCTCGTGTTAGTTTTTCTCCTCATGTGCGAGGCGACGCCGCTGTTAAGTCGGCGTCGTGAGTCCCCACGGGTGGGAAAGATAACGCAGTGTAATGCCACTCATCGGCGAGGTTGGTGGGACGGATTTCCAAGACTGTTTGCCCATACAGGTCCGGGACTGGGTAAAAGAAAAACTCTCGTGGAAACGTTCAAACCTCCTATAATTTGTGTCCTCAGATGAAGGGCGCGTTTCCGTCTGACGGGAAACCCGTTTACCCCCGCGGGTGGGAAGATAACGCAGTAAAGCTGGCATTCATCGGCGGAACGTTTTTTACGAGAGTTTTTTTACGGGGGGTCGGGCCGGGCGGGAGTCGGGTGATACCATCGAAAAAGAAAAAGAGAAAACAAAAGGCAAACGTACCCATCAGCCGCTCCGTCCGCGGCGGTCCGTGAATCACGAGTGTGGGTTCGTCGTCGCGGTGCTCGGTGGCACCGTCCGCCATGGTGAGCAGCATGCCGGTTAGGCCGCCGGTCGTGCGTGAGTTGACTTGGGTTAACACGATGCGGTTGAGTTTCCGAATGTTGATGCCGTTTTCAACCGCGAACCGTTGGAACCCTTCGCCGACGTTGAAAAGAATTCGCTGCGTATCCGTGAAAAGTAACACCGACGCGCTCGTGTCGTTCACGTCAACCCCGAGCCCTAACACCTGGATGTACGCCCGACTACCCACGCCTTTGGTTTTGAGGCCTTTTTCGGTTTCCCACGAGTGAACCGACGCGCGTTTTCCCATTTCGGTTTTTGAAACTTTCGCCTGGACGTTTCGTACCGGTTTCTGGTTTTGTTTTCTTGTCGATGGAGACGTTCCCGTTACCCGAGGTACTCCACCGCCGCTGCCGGTGCTTCGTGCGGTGACGTTACCGGTGATGTTCTCCACGCGCACGAACCCGCCGCTCCTGGTTTTCTTCCAAGCCGCCGCGACGGGGGGTACCACTCGTAAGTGCCTTCGGAAAGGCGCGAGCAATCCCGACGATCTTTGGGCAAAGCGCCCGGCGGCGGCGGCGGCGTTTCCCCCGGCGGCGCCGGCACGCGCGTTTGCGCACGCGATGGCCCTGAGCTCCCCGACCGCACCCGAGGCGTTGCCGGGAAAGCCTCTTGTGGCGTGTGTAAGTCGGAAAAACACGGGTCTACACACAAACGCCGCCAGCATCAGCCCGCCCGAGTGGCGCGCGCTGATCAATGGCACAGAGATGCTTCGGCGGATAGGTAAGAAGTGAATAAAAGCCACTGCAGTGCGCAGATTGAAAGGCCAAAAAATAAGCGTCGTCATCTACCGCGTCTCGTCACGAAGAGTTTATTACTTCAACGTATTTCATCAAAGCTAAAAAATCACTTGGGTGACGCTCTGGCCACGGCCGCGGCGACGTGGTTCCCCGAGATCGTCCCCCGGATGTTGGGCGACGCGGCCGAGTCGCCATTCACGTTCGCGTTCGTTCCATCGCCGTTTTCCCCGTCCCCGCCGTTCGCGAACGTAAACCGCCGTTGACTCGCGCGTTCCCTCGCGTTGGGTGATTCTGACCTTTCCGCGCTGTCTTTCTGGGTCAAGTGCTTCAACAAGGAAGGCCCTACAATAGGCACGTTGTTGATCAGGGAAGCACAGTCCTTGTCCATTCTTGCTAAAACGCCTAACACCGCGCCGGCGTCGTCCGCGGCTAACCTGGATCCTTCCCGGTAAAGAACGATGAGCGGAAAAACAACTTCGCCGTCCCGCATGTGCCGCCGGTTCGACGGCTGCCAAGCTAACGCCCACAGCGCGAGGGACGCGTCCGCGGCGCTCCGCTCTAAGGCACCTCGTAGGGTTAACAACTCAGTCAAAACTCCTATTAGTTTTTTGAAGAACAGCTCGCCGACCTTCCCGGCCGTGCCCGTGACGGCGGCGCCGGCTTTTTTGTTGGCGTCCGCGTTCACCGCCGTCAGTTTCGCCCGCTCCGCTTCCCGCGCCACCGCACTCGCGCCATCCACACTGCGCACACCCCCGTTGTCGTCCATCTCGACGTCGCCCCCGAGGTCGTGCTCGTTCTCATGCGTGTCGTGAGACATGTCAACGGAGTCGTGTAGATCGCGCGCCGTTGAGGTGTCACGCGCCCCGTTCGCGTCGCTCGCAACGCCGTTCCCATTCCCAAAACTCGCAACACCAACAACAACTCGCCCATCCTTACTCCCCCTCACGATCGCGCCGAGCGCGTCCAGGGCGGCTTGCCTTTGCCCCGCGTTCCCCGCGAGCGCCGCGGTCATCAGCGGCAAAACCGCGCCGCATTTGCTACTCGCGATTCTTCCCGCTCTTCCCGACTCCGCCAGCCTCGCTAAGCCCTGAGCGCTCGCCTTCCTGGCCACCACCGCGTCACCTTCAAGGAGGCACAAAAGCGACCTCGCCGTGCTATTCGCCGCGTGCGTTTGCGCCTCCGGAACTGGAGGTAAATTAACCGCGAGCTCGTACTCCGCGCCGAACGCAACGGACTCAGGGATGCCGCGAAGGTTGCTCCCGGAAACCCGGGAAAGGGCGACACCACAGCAGGCCGCGGTTTGGCGTCGTAGTTTATGGATTCGGTCGAGGCGACTGCAGTTACGTATTATTTCCGCGCCCGTGTACCCCGTGTTGCCGTCGGTGGGAAAACTCGTCACCGCGGCTTCGGCGGCGGTGTCATCCGCGAGCTCTCCTTTTTGTCTGGTTAAACGCTCGGAAAGAACCTCCACTGCGCCTCCTCGCAGCAGCGTGGTGAGTGTATCCCCGGACGAGGAAAACGCTTCTATCGCTCGCGCGGCGTGAAGCGCGGTTTCCGCGAACGTCTCGGCGGTGTCTATGTCTTGAGATTTGCGGATTTCCCACGTCTCCTGTTGCGCGTCCCTGGTGAGTATCCGTAACAACTGCGGCAAAACCCCCTCCTTTAACAGCTTCTGAAGCAAAGTGTCGTCCGCTTTCAACAGCCGCAACGCGGTGAGCGCGCCGACCTTGTCCTCCAAACCCACGTTCTGCACCACCACGTGTATCAGCCGCAAAAGCTGTTGCCCACGATGAGTTGCGGTGAACGGGGCGCCCGGGCCCTCCGCGGCAACGGCGAGGTCGCGCAAGTGTGAACACGCGTCCCTCACGGATTCGGGGTCGCCTCCCTTCAACGCCATAGCGTACCTGGGTGTGGGGTGGTGGGGGGGTAGTATGGGTCAGGGGGAGACCAGACGTGCGCGTGGGCGTGGACAGACGTCGTCGATTGAGGGGACGTGCAGGGACGTCTGTTCCCAGGAAAACGGTCGATGACGTCGTCATACGTAAGCCCACCGCGACTTACCCAGCCAGCGTGGCGTGCGAGTAGTCCCCGGTCGGGGTCTCGCCGGTGTGGGGGGACTCCGTGCCGTCGTCCCCACGCGGCGTCGCGACGCGTATCGCACGCATGCTCGCGCGTGTCGAACTGACGCGACGCGGCCTAGGAGGAACCTAAAGAAAAAGCGCCGACTGCAGAGATTCCAATAAGTTTCAACCGCTTTTCCGAAAGCGACTTTCGGCGGAGATTGTCAAGCGCGTGTGACGGCAAAGAGCACACCCAAGTGCGCGACCCCCCTGTGCGTGACTTCCCACGTTCCCTGTGCTGCACGCGAAGGTAGTTCCGCGCGTTTTGTCCGTGTGCCACCGTTTCCGCGTGACTCCGTGACCGTCGCCAGCAAAACCGCCGCCTCGTTCATTCGCGATTTCGGTCCAATGTCCGGCACCTCGTCTTCCCTGAAGAAGCTGAAGAAAGCGGCGAAGCAGCGGGCGGCGGCTGAAGCTAACGCGACACGCGCGGAGGCGTTCATGGCTGAAAAAGAAGGCAGGCCGGCTGTTGTTGTTGTGGACAAGAAACGCAAAGCGCAGGATGGCGATGATGGCGATGACGGCGGCGACACCACCAACGACCAACTTGAACTGGCGTTGCGTTCGGGAGCCGCCGCCGCGGAGAAAAAAGCGGACGCCAAAAAAGCCAAAAAAAATAAATCCACAAAATCATCAAACGAAGCGACTGGTGAACAGTCCGAAGGTGGTACCTCGTTAACCCTACCATTACCTGCCGCGGTGGCTCAATTCCGCGAGGAGCACCAGATCAAAGTCGTGGAGGGCACCCCGGATCCAATCATCGAGTTCCACCACGCGCCGTTTCCGAAGAAACTAATAGCGGCGTTGCTGAAACAGGGGTACAAAACGCCTTCGCCGATCCAGGCGCAGGTACGTATTGGGCCTTTCCCAAATCCAGGCACACTGTTTGCCCATACTCGTACCAGAAGGGCGCATTACCTCTGCCCGATTACCCTGACTGTTTACGTATATACATTACGAGAGACTGACACTTTGTTTTATTCATCGCAAGGCGTGGCCGTTGGCGCTTCAAGGGAGGGACATCGTGGCGGTGGCAAAAACGGGAAGTGGTAAGACGTGTGCTTTTTTGCTGCCCGCGCTGGTTCGAATCGTGGCGAGTGGGCCTTGCGCCGCGCCCGAGATGGAGATGGTGGACGGCCGGTTCCGCCCGGCGGCGGTCTCGCCGAGCGCCATAGTGTTGGCCCCGACAAGAGAGCTGGCGATTCAAATCGGCGAGGAGTGCCAGAAGTTCTGCCCGGCGGCTGGGGCGAAGGTGGTGACGCTTTATGGAGGGGCTTCTAAAGGGGACCAGTTGAGAGCGCTACGGTCCGGCGCCGACGTCGTGGTCGCTACTCCGGGTCGCTTGAACGATTTCCTCGCCCCGCCCCCCGGGTTCTCCGCCCCCGTACGAGCGAGTCACGCTAAGTACGTCGTGCTGGACGAAGCCGACCGGATGCTCGACATGGGGTTCGAACCGCAGATTAAGAAAATATTGAAACTTTGCCCAAGCGCGCGGCAGACGCTGATGTTCACCGCGACGTGGCCCGACGCGGTGAAGAAAATCGCGGACGCGTTTACGAACGACCCGGCGCAGATTCGGATCGGGGATAACGGAACGCGGTTAACCGCGAACACCGCGATTGAACAGACCGTGGAGATCATAGACGAAGACGCTAAACTCGACCGGGCTATTGAGGTGTTGAAAAAACACATCGTCGACGGCGAGCGCGGGATCGTGTTTTGCGGTACCAAGAAACGGTGCGACTTCGTGGACCGGAAAATTAAAGCGTCCGGGTTGCGAAGCGCGGGAGCGGTGCACGGAGACAAGGACCAGGCGGAGCGGGAGTACTCGTTGGATTTATTTCGGAAAGGCAAGGCGCCTTTGTTGGTAGCGACGGACGTCGCCGCCCGAGGCCTGGATATTCCAGGCGTCGGCTTCGTGTTGGTGTACGACTTTCCCATGGCCACCGAGGACTACGTGCACAGAATAGGGCGCACTGGCAGAGCCGGCGCGACGGGGAAGTCGCACTGTTTTTTTACAAACGACAACGCGCACGCGGCGCGAGAACTGATGCAGATCCTGGAAGGCGCGGCGCAACACGTGCCCGAGGAGTTGGTGCTTATGGCGGAAACGCGGGGGCGGGGCAAGAAAGGTTTCGGGGGGCGAGGCGGTGGTGGACGTGGAGGCGGTGGCAGGGGAGGGGGACGGGGGGGAGGAGGACGAGGAGGACGCGACGGTGGCAGAGGAGGTGGACGGGGAGGCGCGGGCGGGCGTTTCGGAGGCAGAGGCCGAGGCAAGTGGTAACGGCGCGTCGAAACAGTCTTGTTCGTCTCGATTTCAATAGTCTACAATAGTCGTCACGCCGTTTGTCGTCTCGTGGGGGTATATATCTACCGTGCTTCACACAGTCAACATACCCGTCCCGTTGTTTCAGTCACCACGGTTCCCTTGTTTCACTCCGGCACCCCCGCTTTGGCGGCGTACTGCTCGCCGATAGTCGCCATCCTTTTCTGTAACGTTACCGGCGAGCAAAACGGCGAGAGGAACGACATCAGCTCCTTCAGAATGCCCCGCGGCAAATGCGAGTTGGGTTCGCCGCCGGGGCCTTTGCACACCTTGACGATTTCAATGACTTTTTCCACGATGGCATCGGGTAGTCGAGCCCTGGATCCTTTTTCGGGGGGAACCTCCGTCGACGCGGCGACACCGACCGCGAGAATCGCGGCGGTCAGGGCTTCGCAATACACGCCGTCCCGCCCCAGCCCGGTTTCCGCGAACTTTCTGGTCCCGTCGTCGTTCATCACCCCGAACGTCTTTTGAGAATCATTCGGTGACGTAATCCGCGCCCGCGAGTGAGGAGTGGAGTTTCCTTGCAAGGCTTGTACCGCGTTATCCGCCGCCGCGGCTCGGTGCTCACCAAGGGGCGTTGTTTTGTCCGAGGGAACGTTCGCGCTCGGTTCGCCGCCTCGCGTCGGGGTGTCGCCGTTCGCGCCGTCCCTGATTTCGGCCAGCGTTTCCTCCGGAAGCTCACCACCCCCGGTGCCATCAGTGGATTTCACCTGCCCCCGCCGTATCATGTTCTTCCACTTGTGCTTCACCGAGTCCACGGAAAAGTCACGCAACACCTCGCCGAACTCCTCGTCCCTCTTGATGGTTTGCCACCGCCGGCCGTGCTTCTTGACACCCGCGATGAGCGTCTTCATGTCGCCCTCGCTCCACTCCTTGCCTCCGAAGTGCCCTTCCCGGCTGGCGTGCGCCCTGCTTCTTTTCAACGCGTTCGCGGTACCAGTGCCGTCATCCACGAACTCCAAATCACCGCGGTTGACGTAAAACCGGTCCGCGCCGACGCCGCCGAGCTTGTCCGTCCGGCCGTTGCGCTCGAAGTACGAATCGAGCTGGGTGTGAAAAAGAAAAGTGGAAGGTTTCCCAAAAAGTGTCAGTCGCGTGATGGGCGACGCGTGGAGTGCGGGTTCGGGCCACGGTCACCACGGTAACAGTCACGGCGTGCTGTGTCAGTTTACCACAGGGCCCGAAACGGAAGTGTACCCGGCTGTGGTGCACCCGCAACTGCGTCCGTACGTCAATTGTAGTGCACTGAAACGCGGGCGGTAAACGGTGTGCCTGGATTTGGGAAATGGAACATTTTTTGACAAACATACCTCGTCGTCGTCGATGAAGTCGTCGTCCATGTCGTACCACTCCTCGGGTTGTTTCTGCTTGGTTGCCCCCCCCGGGAGCAGGGCTTTGGCTCGCTTTTCTTCTTCCTTTTGGTGTCTCCTGAACGCTTTCGCCGCGATCACTTCCGGGTCGTTTGGGTCGCGTCCGTCGTCGACGAAATCTTCGTCATCCGACGACGCGGCGTCGGTTTGTTGATTGTTTCCGCAACTGTTGTTTTCGTTGTTCGCGTCGCCGTCGCCGCCTTCGCCGTTCTCGCCTTCATCATCGTCGGAATCGTCACACCTTGGGGCGCTGTAAAACCCCTCGATTCGCCGGATAACAGCGGCCATGTGGTTCCCCGACCCGTCCCCGGGCGCCAAACCGCCCCCCATCCGCGCCGCCGCCGCGGCGCCCGGCGCAGGCGGCGCGTCTTTGCCAACCATCATCGGGTCGCGAGCTGCGCCTCCATTTCCGTTTCGGCCGTGGCCCGCGGACGGCGCGCTCGCATCAAGCGACCGCTTCAGTTTCTTGTAGTTGATAACAGGGACCGCGTCGCCGTGGAGGTCCAGGACGACGTGGCTGTGGTGGACGGGGGGATTTGGTAAGGTGGGGGTCGGGTCAGCGTGGCGATTGGGAAACCGCGATCGGCGCGCGAGAGCTGCGCGAGTGGGTTTGAAATCTGGCCACACCGCGCGTGGGGCGGATCCGATATCCGGCGGGCGGGGGGGGGGTCGCGCCACGCACATTCTCGCGGGCGCGCCGGAAAGGTCCATAGCGCTTTCGGGGGCGAGGCGCACGCGCGCGTCGGTAACGGTCGCGCGCAGGGCCGTGTCCGCGTGTCGCGCGCGCAGCAGCCTGCGCAGCGTAAAGTGCCCCCCCGAGGAGGAAGGACGTCGTTGAAAGACGTTGGGAACCCTGGGAAGAGGTGACTGACGACGTCTTCAAATCAACCGTGGGAATCGTTTTCATCACCGTCATTTTCGTCGCGAGGCGCTCCTGCTGTCGCCTGTGCACAACCAGTCTTGCCTGGCACGAGGAAAGCTGGAAAGGGAGTATTTCCCATTTACCACATTCCGCCGACTGATTGCGCATACGAGACTGACACTTTCTTTTTCATCTCGCAGCAGTTCGAGATTTTGCTCGAGATTGAGCTCTCGCGAGTGAGTGATTGTTTTGCGCCTCCTCTCGGCACAGCACGCGTACGCGGCGCACCGGCGACCCGGGGGTTCCGGCGTGACCCGCGAGCGCGCGTGGGGTTGGTGAAGACCTGAGGGTGACACGTGGAGTTTTCAATTAGTCGCGACTAATTGCATGGTGGCGTTCTGTGCCGCGGCGCCCGCGCGCGCTTGCGTCGCATCCACATCCACCGCGTCGACAACTACGATCCGCAACGCGTCGGCATCGGCATCCGCCTCGTCGCGGCCGATCCGGAACGCCTCGTCGCGCCGTGGTGCTCGCAGGGTGCTTCGCGTTGGTGAGGCACGCACCACGTCAATCGTAGCCACCGCCACGCCCTCCACCGGCGGTACCGCGGACAGCGGCACTCGCGCGTCGCGACGACGACTTCGACGGGCGTTGGAAGCGGGCAGCGGCGTGGACGGCACCGTCGGTGGCAAAGCCGGTGGTACACGAGACCCGACGGTGTCCGTCCCTGCTAACCGCGACGCCACCCCACGCGGTTTCGTGCGCGCGGGCGGTGACACCGACGAAACGACCGCGAAAACGGGTCGCACCGGTTCTGAATCGGGGGTGCGGACCGCGGTGTCGTTCCAAACGGAGCCAACGGCCAATGGCGGCAAATCCGAGACGGCGAAGGATGCGCAGTCTGATGAGCCCGCGAAGGGCGAACAACCTTCGTCGTCATCAGCGAACACACACCACCACCAGTCACGTCTCCCCGTGCAGAGAAACTCGCACGTCCATCTCGGCGCCTCCGCGTCCGTACCAGACGCGCTGCGGAAAATACGACACGGCCTGCGGGAGTTGGTTCGGGACGCCGTCTCCGGGGCGGATACGAAATTCCACTCCGGGGTCGTGAGGTTCACCGTCGCGGCGCCGCGAAACGTAGACGCCCTGGAGTGGCTTACGAACATTCATGCAAATTCTTCCAACCGAAAAGCCCTACTACCCGCGTACTACCTCAGCCCGCGAACCCCACCCCCCGCGGTTCGATCCGGGGACGGGGATGACACCGAGGATTTTGGCGCTGATACGTCGCGGCGCGGGTACGGGGGCGGAAAACAAAAAAGCAAAGCGCGCGAAAAAAAGATAATCGCCGAACCCAGCGCTTGGCGCGCCGACCCGAGAGGCGCGGTCGCCGCGGTGGGCGGCGCCGTGGTGTTCACGGGCGACGGCGGGTTCGACGCGGTACGTATTTCCCAATCACCACATTCCGCAGACTGGTTGCTCATACAAGACTGACATTTATTTTTTTACAATCAGGACGTTTTGCGAAACGTCCGGCGGTTTCTGGGGGACCGTTCCGTTCCCCACGACGCCGCGCCGCGAGTGTACGGCGCCGGCGCGTTCGACCCCGACTCCACTAGGGCCCCCGAGTGGGAACGGTTCGGCGGGCACTACTTTTTCCTGCCAACCCTGGAGGTGGTGGAAGGCGCGCGGTGCGCCGTGGTGGCTTGTGCGGTGGTGTGGGATGCTTCTATTATGTCTTCGGATGGGATGGATGGAGACTATTTGCCCATACAAACTACAAAATACGACGACGATTCCGGTGAAAACGCGCCGCCCGTGACAACCAAGTCACATGCAAACTCCGTGACCTGTTCACGCGACTTGGCGCAAGCCGTGGCGCTTTGCGCGGACGCGATTGAGTCGGCGCTTGGCGAGAGTGTTGGTTCGTTTACGAAAGATGGATACGAAAAGATGGTTACCGGAATTCACAAAACCGTGCCTCCGAACGCGGCGACGCTGGTTACGAAAACCTTAGAGCCGGACCAACAAGGGTGGCACCGTTTGGTGGACAAGCTGTTGGTTTCCTTGCGAACGGGCGAGCGACACGAAAGAGGTACGGCCTCGGGCCTCTCACCAAGTCCCGCCTCCACGTTTGCCCATACAAGGCTGACACTTTTCTTTTACAATAACAGGCGTTTCGGGGCGCGAATCGCTTGGTTCGTTTCAAAACGAGCTCGATTCGCAAATTTCGCGAAACCCCGGATCCGAGGAACCGCCGAGTACCACCGAATACGTGTTTGGCGAAACGACCAATTACGCGCGGGACGCGTACATGGACGATTTCGCGACCGTTCGCGACGGGTTCGGTACCGACAGGTACGGCCGGACGGGGCTTTCTCAAATCCAACGGCCACTGTTTCAAAGCCCCGTTCGTGACGTCCACCGCGGTCATCCAAAGGAAGTGCACTACTCGTAACTCTCGCCGGCGTACTCGCGGCTGTGACAACAAATATATCAAAACCAGACTGTTTGCCCGAAGCTGGTGACTGTTTGTCCATACATCGCCCAATACATGACTGACCTTTTCGTTTCCGTAAACCCGTAAAAGAAGCGTGCGCGAGAAGCTGTTGGACCTTGGGAAGGCCGCCGGCGTGGAAGGTACGGCTTCCCTCTTTGGGGTTTCCTTCCATCAGGCCAAAAAGACGTACATGTCATGTTTTGCCTCCGTCTCCGCCCGTAACTACGCATACACACCACGAAAGACACGGGTAACGGTTACACACGGCACAATCACGACTGTTTTATCTCTCAGCTGGTGACTGTTTGTCCATACATCGCGATATGCAAACTACGCGTACACTTCCTCGACTGACCCTTTCGGTTCCCGTCACGCGCAGCGCCGCCGTCGCGCGTTTTGCGGGAACTGGTTTCCTTCGCCACGGCGGCAGGCTTGGGGGCTGATGTTAGTCAGGCGTGGGGCAATCAGTCAATCAGTAAAAGGGTTGGTAACGTTAAGGGAACCAAGGGAGTGACTAAACAGTCTGGTGTTTCCGTGACGAGCGACTTGGCGCGATTCGCGCGCGACGCCGGGAGCGTGGGGATCGGGTGGTCCGTGGACGAAAGCGGAGACGAGGGGCTTGTGGATGAGGGTGGGGGCGGCGATGGCGATATCGGTGTCTGCGAAGCCGCGACGGACGCGTTACTGGATACCAATAATGGAAGAGAGGAGTTCGTTTCATCCGCGATACGACCGGTGACGGACGACTCGCCCACCGAAACGCACGCACCAGAAGACTCTTGCGTTTTGGAAAAAGTCGTCCTCGCGCGCCGGTCAACCCTGGAGTTTCGCGAGCGGCTTGACCCACTGGGGTTGGTGTCAAGTTTAAGAGCACGAGACCCGGAGGCGTACCAGTTCGCGCTGGTGCATGCGGATGGCGGCGCGTTTGTGGGGAGCACGCCGGAGCGGTTGTTTTCGTGCAGAGACGGGCACGCCGCGTCCGAAGCCGTGGCGGGTACGCGCCCGAGGGGCGGCGACGAAGGTACGTATATGGCCTTTCCCAAATCCCGCCTCCCTGTTTGCCCATACAACACTGACACTTTTCTTTGAAACTCAAAAGGCGAAGACGCTGCGCTGGCGTACGAAATGCTGCTCTCCCCGAAAGAGCACGAGGAGTTTGCGATTGTCCGTGAAGAAGTGCGGCGAGCGCTCGCAACGGTCGCGAAGGACGGCGAAAACGGGGTCAACGCGGAGCTCGAGAAAGGTACTTTCCCGTGTTGGGGCTTTCCCAAATCCCATCCCGCCTCACGCTTTGCCGATTGGGGAGCCCGTAGCTACGTAACATACGCGGCCTGTCAACACTGACCCTTTTCTTTTCCAAAAACAAATCAGGCGTGTTGAGGCACGTTTCGGTGCAGCACCTTTATGCGCGCCTGGGTTGTGAGTTACGCGACGGCACCACGGAGGCTGATTTGCTATCGGCGCTGCACCCCACGCCCGCGGTTTGCGGGCACCCGCGGAAACTCGCCCTGAGTGCGATTCGACAAAACGAACCCTTCGACCGGGGTTTGTACGCCGGACCGCTCGGGTGGATCGGCGCGGATTCAGCGGAGTTCTGCGTCGCCATTCGATCGGCGCTCGTGGAGCACACCGGCGACGACGACGACAACACTGATACCGGTCCGGGTGTTTGCCCGGGCTCGGATTCATCGGGCACTGCTGTTCATGTGAAGGATTCATCGGGCACCACGGCGAGCACTGCGAGTAGTACGACTACTACGATGGACACTACGGCTACTCGCACGAATACGACGAAAAAACACCTGCCAATCAAAACCGTGATGCGTCTATACGCCGGCGTCGGCGTGGTGGCGGCGGCGGATTCAAACGCGGAGTGGCGCGAGCTTAACTTGAAAACCAAACCCCTGGAAAGCTTGGTGGGGAGCTTGGATGGAGTAGTTGCTGAGCTGACTAAAGGTACTACTGAGCTGACTAAAGGTCCTAGTGGTACCCAAAGAAAACACCCGTCCGGGATCGAACCAAAGACGACCGGCGGTACCTCCCGGTTAGCCACCTCCCTTAACCCCAACCAGGCCTGGGCGGATTTGCTTATAGGCGAGTTGTGGCGGAACGGTGTTTCCGTTTTTTGCGTGGCGCCCGGATCGCGAAGCACGCCGTTAGCCTTGGCGGCGGAGAAACACCCTTGTGCCAGGGTGGTGGTTTGTGTTGACGAAAGGAGCCTGGCGTTCTACGCTTTGGGCGTGGGTAAAGGCGCCGGGTCCTCATCCGCGGGGGCGTGCGTCATCACCAGCAGCGGTACCGCGGTTGCTAATTTACTCCCAGCCGCGGTGGAAGCCAGCGCCAGTAACGCGCCGCTGTTGTTGTTAACCGCGGACCGCCCCCCAGAGCTACGAGACACGGGTGCGAACCAAACCATCGACCAGGTGAAGATTTTCGGGAGCTTCACGCGGTACAGCGTCGATTTGGCGCCGCCCGGGGACGGGTCGCCGGCGCGCGTGTGGGTGCGTATCGCGCGTTTCACCAAAATCCGGGGACACGCGGTTTTATCTCTAACGCTGGTGATTGTTTGTCCATACATCGCGATATACTCGTCCTGCGAAGGGCGCATTACCGTCGCACGTACTCGTCCTGACGAAGGGACGGCTACCTCTGCCTTGACTGTTTGTCCATACATCGCGATACACAACACTGACCGACACACTTTTCTTTTCAATCGCAGGCCACCGCCGCGAACGCCGCGACGCGGCACTTAAAAGGCCCGAGGCGAGGCCCCGTGCACATCAACTGTCAATTCAGGGACCCGCTGGGCCCCGTGCCGTTTCCTTGGAACCAGGAAAGGGACCTAAGAGGCCTGGAGGGCTGGGAGTTGAAAACCACGCCTTTTTCGGGGGGGGGGGGTGATGACTTGGACGCGGTGTCCATGGACGCGAACGCGGTGAAGGCGCTGGTAAAATTAATCAAATCCGCGAAAAGAGGAATCCTGATAATCGCGGGCGGCGCCAGCGACGGCGCCGCGGCCGCGTTAGCCGCGGCGGACGTCGCGAGCACGTTGGGGTGGGCCGTCGTCGCGGACGCGGCGAGCGGGATTCGAACCGGAGCGGACGGGGCTACCGGAACTACCGGTACTACCCACTCCAGTAACGGTCAAAACGGTTGGTCCCCGGCCACGACTGGCTGTCCGCACGTCCTGAACGCGTTCGACGTGTCGCTTTGTTCGGGTGAGATGCGGGAATTTTTCGCCCCCGATGTCATCGTCCAGTTGAACAACCGAGTCACGTCTAAGCGAACGCAAACCGCTTTGGAAGCCGCCGCGCTTGATTTCGGCGCGCGATGGGCGGTGGTGACACCCACGGAAGCGCGAGCCGATCCCGGGCACTGCGTTTCTCTTCACGTGACTTGCGACATCGCGGTGGTGGCTGGGGCGCTGCGCAACGCGCTGGATGGAAATAGTTCCGAAAGCGCGAACCACAACAACTATCAGCGGCGATACCGAGACACGCAAAACTTCAAGTCGTGTGAATCATTCCGAGACGTGTTGGTAGCAGCAGACGCGGACGCGTCCCGCACCGCCCTTTCAGTGTTACAGTCGTTGGAACAGGAAGGTGCGTGTTGCGCGTTTCCCAAATCATAGACTCCACGTTTGCCAGCACGAGACGTTGACCACGTTTCGGTACCAATCGGCAGAGGGCATCACGGAGATGGGCGCGGCTTTGTTGGTGGCGAACGCGTTGCCGCCTAGCATGGGTCTTTTCCTGGGGAACTCCATGCCGATAAGGGACGTCGACGCCCTCGCGGGGGTTCGACCCGGGGGCCAATTTTTAAAAGGATCGCGACATACCACCACCAACGTGAACTTCGGCCCCGGCGCGCCGGTCTGCGCGAACCGCGGCGCGTCCGGAATCGACGGCGTCGTGTCCGCCGCCGCCGGTTTCGCGGCGGGAACGCAGTTACCCGTGACCTTGGTGATAGGCGACGTTTCGTTCCAGCACGACGCGAACGGGCTTTTGTTGTTGAGGGAACGCCCCGGGCAGCCCCCCGTGACGATCGTGGTTGTACGTGTGTTACGGCTTTCCCGAATCATGCACTCACACACTGTTTTACCGAAGCTGGTGACTGTTGTCCATACATCGCGATATACTCGTACCGCAAGGGCGCATTACCTCCGCGGATTGTCCGCCCGTAGCTACGGTTCACTACATACAGCACAATCACGACTGTTTTACAGAAACTGGTGACTGTTTGTCCATACATCGCGATATACATGGCACTTGGTGCCACTCGGGACTGACACTTTTTTTTACCAATCGCGAGGTGAACAACGGCGGCGGCGGGATCTTTTCGTTCGTTTCCGATTTGCAAACGAAGTTAGACACCACGGTTTTCACGAAACTATTCGCCACGCCTCCTGATGTGAGCCGGCGGGGGTTGTGCGACGCGCACCGAGTCGCGCACGCGCACCCGAGCACGCCAGGTAAGTATTTCCCACCCACCACGTTCCGCCTCTGCGATTGCCCAATACGAGACTGACACTTTCTTTTTTATCGTATCAGCCGCGTTGCGAACGGCGCTGCAAGCGGCTTGGTCCGAAGGGCGGCACTCGGTGGTGGAGGTCACCACGTCGCGGGCGCAGAATTTGCGGCAACACCGAGTGTTACAAAGCGCCGTGGCCGCGACGGTGGACGCGAGCTTGAGGCTTATGCTGGGTGCGAAACGCGGGTTTCGGGTAGGGTCGGGAGGTGATGGCGATTCACAAGTAGGGTCGGGGCGTGACGTACAACGCGGTTGGTCGGACGGCGACGCGCGCGCGCTCGAGTCGTCGCAACTCGACCGAGTCGTACGGAACGCGCTCGTGTCGAAGTTTCAACTGCCGATGCGGAAAGTACCCACTGTGGTTGGTGTCGGTACGGGCGGTACGGGTAGTGGTGACACGGAAACCACCGACCTTTTCCGGACCGGGTACCTGCTTGAAATAACCCTCCAGTGCGGCGCGACCGGTGTTGGCGAAGCGTCTCCGCTTCCCGGGTTGAGCTACGAATCCCACGGTGCGGGGCTTTCCCAATCACCACACACCGCCTGTGCGATCCGCGCGGTTACCCGCCCGACTGTTCGGCTCGATTACGGGCGACTGTTTGCGCATACAAGTTACGAACATGGCCCGAAAGACTGACGTTTTGTTTTTCATCGCGCCAGAAGAAGCGGGCGCGCAACTCGCCGTGGTTTCCGGGCTTTTGCGAGACGTAAAAATTTCCCCGAACCTCCCCTTGCTCAACGGCGCGTTTCGCGACTGGTTGGTCTGCGAGTGCGGGATCCGGGACGTGCATAACTTGCTTCCGAGCGTACGCTTCGCGGTGGAATCCGCGGTGTTGCAAGCGCTGTCTAATTCTACGCAAAGAAACGGCCAAAGAAACCTGGCGTCGTCGTTACTCCTCGGAGCGGCTAAACGGGATTCCTCGGGTAACTCGAGTGATACCACTGGATCTTCCTCTAGTACTTCTGGTAGTACTTCTAACTCTTTAGCTTCCGCGTCTCCCGACGACACCGACATCTTCGTCGAGAGCAACGCGTTGATGGGTTCGAACCCCGACACGGACACCCCCGAAACCGCCGCCCGCGAAGCGGTTTCCTTGGTGGAACAGGTGCGACCTTGGGCCTTTCCCAAATCCGCCACACACTGTTTTACCGAAGCTGTTGACTGTTGTCCATACATCGCGATATGCAAGACTGACACTTTAAGACTGACACTTTGTTTTACCCATCTCAGGGGTTCCGGTGCATAAAAATAAAGGTGGGCAGGGGCGTGGGCACGAAGGGCGCGGCCGCGGATGCGGACCGGGTGAGCGCGATAAGGCACGCGGTGGTAAGTATTTCCCATTTACCATTTCCCCCGACAGATTGCCCATACAAGACTGACTTTTTTTTTTACAATCTCAGGGTCCGGCCGTGACCCTGCGCTGCGACGGCAACGGTTTGTGGAACCTGAACGAATCCTTGACCTTCGGGTTGCGCGCCGCGGAGTTCGACTTGCAGTACATCGAAGAGCCCGTCGCGTCAGTTGAGAACGACCTCGCCGCGTTCCACTGTACCACCGGGGTGCCCGTCGCGCTGGACGAGAGCGTCGACCGAGCGATGCATTTGGCGTGGCGTAGGTACCACGAGCACGACGAGCATGATTCGGCCTCAAAGGAATCCTCTGCTGAACCTCAATCAGTCGCGCAAGCGTTACGCGAGCTGTTCGAGCCCACGTTCGGAGTCGTGGCGTTGGTGCTGAAACCGTCCGTGCTTGGCGGGTACGAAAACTGCGCCTTGGTCGCGAGCGCGGCGAGGGAGAAGGGAATCGGAAGCGTGGTGACCAGCGCTTTTGAGTCAGGCGTGGGAGTTGCGCACTGCGCCAACCTCGCGGCCGCCCTGGACTTGGCTTCTCTCAACGCCGCGGCCAAAGCGAGGGAGACCACGCGTACGGGCGCGTCTTCCGAAGATGACCAGGGCGACGATTCGTATTCTCCGGGTTCCGGGTTCAGGGTAACCGCGCATACGGGCGATTCTTCCGACGATGACCAAACACACGGCGAAACGCAATGGAACTCTACCGGTACCTTGCAAATAACGCCGCACGGGTTAGGCACGGGGGCTTGGCTTGTGGGCGACGTGACGAAACGTGACTTCGCGCCGATGGTGCGGCGGATAGACGAAACCGGCGCGCCACTCGGGGTTGGTATTTCTTTGCGCGGCGGGAGCGCCACTGACATGGCAAGTGACTTTTCGTGGAGACCGGAGGTGGTGTTTCCCGTGTCTGCACAAGGAGAAAGCCCTGAAAGCTGGGGAGTCACTTCCTTCATCGATGTCATCACCGACGTCGGTGTGTACAGGTTCTTCGTGACCGACTCTGGGAGGAACGGCGACGGAAACGACGACCCTACAAATCCCGAAAAAGAAAAAGCCGTCCTCTTCCTGCACGGGTTCCTGGGCGACGGTACGGACTGGACTTGCGTTGTGGCCGGTTTGTTGGAAAGCGCGCGGTGCGTCGTGGTGGACCTTCCTAATCACGGGGGGACGGTATTTGTGCCTGGACCCGGTTTTCAACGGAAAGATGGAATGACGATTGAGGCCATGTCAAACGCTATCGGAAAACTGGGCCAAGAATTGTTTGTTTCGAAAAAGATTTCTCTCGGAGGAAAGAACGGTGCCAAAAATAAAAGTAGTTCGTTTCCGTCAGTCACCCTGGTCGGGTACTCCCTGGGCGCGCGTATCGCGCTTTCCTACGCGGTGGACGGTGACAAGCACGGCGGCTGGCTCAAACACGGCGGCGGCGTCGTGTCAATCGGGGGCTCGCCCGGAATTTCAACCTCCGATTTCGACCGAGCCGACCGCGCGTCGCGGGACGACCACCTCGCGACCGCGTTGCGCGAATCGGGCGTACAGGCGTTTACCAGGGCTTGGTACGAGAACGGTTTGTTTGGCGGGCTTGTTAGCCATCCACGATTCCAAGGGTGCAACAGCCCCGAGTTCGTCCGCGCGGCTCGTTCCGCGAACGTTCCGGACGCCGCGGGTAAGCTCGCGGAGGTGTTATCGCAGGCTTCGCCGGGGCGACAACAAGTCGTTACAGTTGAAAAATTGCTCGCGAGCGGCGTCAGGGTCGATTTCATCACCGGCGCGAACGATAAAAAGTTTGTCAAAGTCGCAAACGCGATCGCGGACGGTATGAGGAAACAGTCTGGTACGAAAACCTCAAAAGTCACCTCGCAAACCGTGCCCAACGCCGGGCACGCCGCGCACCTGGAAGCGCCGGAAGGGTTGGTGTTGCCTTTGCTGCGGTGCGTTTTGGAAAACGCAAAGAGGAGTGAGTGAGGTTTTGTCTTTAGTCACGACGGTGGTTTATTTTTTATGTCATCAAAGGAGTAGATAGGCATTGGTGTTCCCTTAAACTGTTTGTTAGACTCGTAGGCAAACGCGCGCGTGTGTTTTACCGGCCGTCGTCAAACCCGAAGTAGCCGCGAATCGTGAACGGCTCCTGCTTGATCTCGGGCTCGAGCTTAATCTCGGGCTCTTGCTTGGTCTCCAGTGAACTCTCCGGCTCGCGCTTGACCCGCTGCGAACTCGGCGGAGCCGCGCGTGCCGCTTTGCACGCTGTGCAGTTTTGTTTCAGCTTGCCGTGAGGGCAGGGGTTACACGCTGTGCAGCCCTGTTTCAGCTTGCCGTGGGGGCACGGATTGCACACCTTGCAGCCCTGTTTCAGCTTCCCGTGCGGGCAGGGGGTGCAGTCCGCGCAGTTCCTTTTCAGCTTCCCGTGAGGGCAGGGGTTGCACGCTGAGCACTTGTTTTTCACCTTCCCGTGAGGGCAGGGGTTGCAGTCCGCGCAGTGCTGTTTTATCTTCCCGTGGGGGCAGGCGCTGCAGTCCACGCAGGCCTTTTTCCGCTTGCCGTGCGGGCAGGGGTTGCAGTCCACGCACTCGCTTTTCCGCTTCCCTTGCGGACAGGGGTTGCAGTCCACGCAGCGGTGTTTCAGCTTCCCGTGGGGACACGGGTTGCACTCCTTGCAGTGGCGTTTCTGTCTTCCGTGAGGACACGGGTTACACTCCTGGCATTGGAGTTTCTCCCTTTCGTGCGAGCACCGCTTCCCTCCCATTGTCCGCGCGCCACAAAACTCCTCGTGCAAGCGCTTGTGCGCCCCCAGAAACGACGTGGTCGGAGTCGTGGCTTTCACCTTATCTTTTCGGGACTTCCCAGAAAATCCCGAAATCGAGGCCGTGCCAAAAAAAGCAACGCCGTCGATTCGTGTTACGCATCCCCTTCCGGCGTTCGGCGCGCACAACCCCCGACGCGCCCGGCACGACGCACGTTTTAAGTCGACAAGAGTGCGACGACGACTGTGATGACGACGAGCGACACGACCTTACCTCACTCGCGTGACCCCCCAGACGACGAGAACGTCCCTCCATCCGCACCACACGCGCGTACGTCGTTTCCACGCGCGGTCACGGAGCAGTCGTTTCGTCCGACGGCGGATCTCCCGCACGTCCCCGGGTTCCCCGACCCCGTGAAGACACCGGGTTTTGATGCTTCCAAAGAAGAAGACGAAAAGGAAGAGCCAAAGACCCAGGCAGCACCAAAGACAAACCGCGTGGACACCACCCCGTTGGAAGGCGTCCGCGCTTTGGCGTGCGCCATCATCGCGGCCAATCACTGGAGCCTTTGGTACGGCGAGAAAAAGCACGGCGCCATCGAGCTGCAGGGTGGGTTCGCGGTGACCGTGTTCTTCTTCATCACAGGGTTCGTCATGTACCTGGCGTACGGAAACAAGGTGGGCAGGGAAGACTTCGATTACTGGGTGAGTGTGTTGTAGGATGCGTCCCGGGAAGACAGCTGTCCCCAACCTCGTCTCCAACCCCACGACCCCGATTGGTCGTTTTTTCGCGGGACGATGCGAATCGACGTTTTTGGCCTTTTTGGCTTTTGCAGAAGAATGAGCGCTGATACTTTCTCTCTCCATCCACCCCCCAAAAAACAAAAACAACAGGACTTCATCAAGCGCCGCTACGTCCGCCTCGTGCCCGTGCACTGGCTTTGTATCGTAACCTACACCCCCGTCATCGTGTACAACTACCACACGATCGCGAACGACTACTATTTCTGGCAAAACGCGTCGGGGGAAAAACACCTGTGGGCGGGTTGGGTACGTGTTGGGGCGTTCCCAAATCCAGGCACCTACGTTTGATGCCACGTATGGAGTGCAGTTACGCAAGTCTTACTACTACAAGACTCAAGACTGACACGTTGTTTTACCCATCGCAGCTTTTAAACCCGTTTTTCCTCTCCTCCTGGATCGGCTCGCCGCTGCATTACTGGAACAGCGTCGGGTGGAGCATTTCCACGCAGGTTGGGTTTTACTTCATGTTCCCCAGGATCGCGCGGGCAGTTAAAAAGAAGCTTTATTTGGAGGAAGGCGGGCTCGTGGTGTCGGTGAGACACACCGCTCACACGAAGGAAGGCGAATCGAACGACAAAACTAAAAACAAAAAAGGCGAAAAACAAATCGTCACCACGGGCGCTCTGCAAGAAACGGACGACGCCTTGATCGACCTTCGGTACACGCGCCGATTCCGCATGCTGTACTTCCTCTCAATCGTAATCCCCTTCGCCGCGATGGCGTTTTTCAACAACCCCGCGTTCCGGGAGTACTGGAGCGGGCCCGACGTGCAGGTGCGTGATTCCCAATCACCGCGTTCCGCCGTTCGCGATTGCCCATACTAGACTAACACTTTCTTGTGATTCGTGCCAGCGCGATCCGGAAACGGGCAAGGAAACCGTGACGGAGCTGGGTTCAGACGTGGACGGGATTCGCGCTTATTTTCTGGCGCGATCCTGGACGCCGTTTCGTTTGCCCGTGTTTCTGTTGGGCGTTCTTTTCGCCGCGAAGCGAACGCGGATGAGACGAATGAACACCGATACCGACCAAGACACGACACTTTACTACGCCCAGATCGTGGATAAGTACTCGTTCCGGTTATTCGTGTTCTGGGTATTCGCCGCCGCGTTTTCGTTAGCCTTCGAGGAAAGCAAGCCGGTGCGGCTGTTCAGCGAGTTCTTCCTGTTGTACCCGGCGGCGTACGTGATTTTCGGGCTGACGATCGCGGGCCGTGAATCGCGCACGTACCGACTGTTAACCCACCCCTTACTGCTGTTGGGGGGTAAAATATCCTACGCCGCGTACCTGTTACAGTTCCCGGTATGGACCTACATCGACCGGATGGCGTACGGAACCTTCGGCAACCGGTACGGCCTTGGGGCTTTCCCAAATCCAGACACGACGTTTACCGCCCCTCTTTGACTCTTTGAGTGCACTACTCGTGATGAATGTAGATCGTGACGCACGGACGCAGTTGCGTCGTGCACTACGACCGTAACACTTACCAGTACTGGCAACTACTACACACGGCACAAACGCGCTGTTCGGCCCGATTACTCTAAGTGCCCTGTTAGGCCCGATTACTCTACCCAATCCCCCAATACAGGCTACTCGGTGCCACGTAAGACTAACCGTTTTCTTGTAACAATCGCAGGTTTCCGCCGTGCTCGCGGGACAACCCGGAAGCCGCGGAGTCGTGGTCTGAGTGTTTCTCGAAATCCGGGTACCAGGAGTGGCCGGACATCATGGTCGTGTGGAACGTTTTCCTCCTTTTCGTGGTGGCGTACGTGGTGAACAAGTATTTCGAACAACGCGCCGTGGCGTGGCTGGCGAGCAAGGTGCTGAGACAAAAGTGAGACCGTTTTGTGTTTTTTTGGAACTGATGTTTATTATTTTGCGGTCACATTTTCCTCGACAATTCTTTCTCGTCTTGGACCTACCCCGACGCCGCCCTTGGTGGCACACCCGCGCGCACCCCCGACGCGTGCTTTGCGCAAATTACTCTCCACGTGGCCGTTCTCGCCGCCCCAGACCGTGCCATGCGGCACCCAAACGACGTGTTACGACAAAGACACCCGCCCACGAACGGACACGCGCAAACCTGCGCCTCGGAAAGTAACGACGCGCGCTTCGCCAACTCCACGGAGTACACCGGCAGCACGGACAGCGACGAGCTGCCGTTGCCGTGCACCACGCCCACGTCCGGCAGCCCGCGGCGGCGGTCTTGCCGACGAGGCGGTCTGGAATGGGGAGGCACACCCGGGGTTGTCGCGATCATCCTCCTCGCGCACTTTGTGGCGTACTACTTGCTCCTGTGCGTCGCGAAAAAGAAAGGCGGTTTGTACCCACTACCTCTTGACCTCGATTCGTTGGACGACTTCGTTGAGGACCTGGTGGAGCTCGCACAGCCAACTGCGGTGACCTGGGGCGTCTACCTCGCCTTCCTTTTGTCGCAAATCGTCCTAGCCTTGGTCTGCCCGGGCCCCACGGTGTACGGGTACCCAGTGGCGGTCGAAACCGGCGAACGGGTCGATAAGGTTGGTGCCGGTCTTGGAAAAAACAACGCGCAAAACAACAACAACAACAACAACAACAACAACAACAACCGGCTTCCGTACAAGTGCAACGCGCTTAGTTCCTGGTGGGTTACTTTAACAAGTTTAGTCGTCACCGTGGTTGTCCACGGAGACGACCCGCTGATTTGGATCGCGGATAACCGAGGCGGGCTGATGACTTGTGCCGTTTGCGTGGCGGACGTCGGTGCGCTTTTTCTGTACCTGCGCGGCCTGGAGATTTTTTCAAAAACCAAAACCAAAGCCCCGCGAGCCTCCCCCGTATACGACTTCTTCACCGGAACCGACCTGAACCCCCGGTCAATTTATGGAAAAATTGACCTGAAGATGGTCAGCGTGACCCGCGTTGCCTGGGTGAGTTTCTTTCTGTTGGTGGTATCGGCGGCGGCGAAACAGGCGCGGAACCGGGATTTGTTTGACGACGACTACACGGAGGACTACGACGGCGAACCAAAAACGCCGGTTTCGCCGAAAAGTGTACGTCTTGTATGGGCAAACAGTGTCGGAATTTTTCTGTTGAAAAGCGCTCCCTGGATCCGTGGTATGAACTCCATAAGCGCCGCTTCTTTCCTGACACTGGGGCACGGCTTTCTGTACGCCAACGCGCCGCAAAAAGGCGAAACCTTTATCCCGTTTACGTTTCTCGTGTGTCGCGAAAAGTTCGGGTGGCTGCTCGTGTGGTGGAGTTTGGTGGCGGTGCCTTTTCTGTACACCGCCGTCGCGTTTGTGTTAGCGGAACTCGACCCGAAGCTTTCGGTGGAGTACGTTTCAGGTACGGCCATGTGGGGCTTTCCCAAATCCGACACACACTGTTTTACCTCTAACGCGCCTGTGACTGTTCAGACCGATTACCCCTCCCTGTTGACCAGGCCATCGTCCAATACACGCCCAACACGGGACTGACACTTTTCGTGTAACAATCACAGGTCTGTGGTTGCTTCTTTTGCTTAGCTACTACGTCTGGGACACGTCCCAGTCGCAGCGAATTCGGTTCCGACAAAGGGCGCTTTCGCAGACGTGTATGTACGACAAAGTCGAGCCGCGCGTGTACGATTTGCAGGTACGGCCTTGCGCGTTTCCCAAAGCCGGGCACTGTTTACCGCCCCGTTCGTGACTGTTTACTGTTTACTAAACACGGCACAAGTGCACTGTTTTATCTCTCAGCTGGTGAATGTTCAGACTGATTACCCTGACTGTTTACCAGGCCATCGTCCAATACATCGCGATATACAGTACACCCACACTCGCCGACTCGGGACTGACACTTTTCTTTACACTCAAAGTCGGGCGCGGTCATCGGCGACAACGGATTTTTTCCCGACGAGCGCGTCAACGAGCTCTCCGCCATGCCTCGGCGTTCGGCCTTGGGGTTTCCCAAACTCCCGTGGAGCGAGCTTACGAACCCAGACTACATAGTCACGAGGAACGGCATTTCGCTGCTCACCTCCGGCATGTGCGGCGCCGCTTGGAAGATCCACTACACCGCGGACTTTCTCATGGCGGCGGTTACGGCCGGCGCGGTCGGCGCTACGCCGGCACTCGCGCCCGTCGCGTTCTTCTACCCGGTTTTTTTCCTACTCGTCATCACTCACCGCAAACGGCGGGACGAGCAATTCATGCGCCGGAAGTACGGCGAGGACTGGGTGCTGTTCAAAACGAAAGTCGCCAAGGTTTGGGTGCCGGGGGTGTTTTGAACGTCGTTTTAGTCGAAGAACTTGTACGTAAAGATGAGACGACGCGGAAGACGTGGTTAGCGTCGCTTGTTAGAGACCACATAACGGAAATGAAGAAAGAATCAAAAGACATCATTCATCTCACATCAAGCACTCGACATCCGCGGCTACGTTTTTTCGGTCAAGCTCACTCAGCTTGACTCGCACGCCCCCCACCCTAAGCGCGACGCCGGCGTCGTCGTCGTCACTCCCGTCGATTTCTCCCGACGGTGACGGTTCGTCCTCCGCGAAATCAACCGGGTCGTCGTATCCCCACCCGCCGTGTGAGTTGTCGTCGTCGTCGCCCTGACTGGTTGCGTCTGCACCGTCACCTGCATCACTCGCTACAACACCGCTTCGTGAAGCCCCTACGGCGCCGTCCCCCGCCTCGCGCCGCACGTCCATCGCCTCTGTTTCGCTGTCATCGTCGGGATCGAGAAACTCCAACGAGCAAAGCGCGTGTGTCATTGACGTTTGCAGAGGCGCAGAGGCGATTTTATCGAGTCGCGTCTGGTGATCCAAAGCGGAGTGCACGGAAAACCGCCCGCTCGCGATTTCGCCAGCCGCGACGACGGCTTCGTCGGGGACGTACCGGTAGTTAGTGCGGTTGTTTTGCGCGTCTTTCGTCGTGTCGTTTTTTTGCGCGTCACCGTCGCGTGTGTGAACACTCAGGCCGGCCGGGCCTGACACCAAACGCCGCGTGGTGTCCACGAAAGGCAGGCCTACGGAGTAGTTCACGTTTTCGGTAACAAAACCGAACCCGCAAAATTGTTCGGGGGGCCACTTTGCCCAAAGTAAATCAGCTTTTTGCGGCTTTTGGCTTTTCTGGGTTTCGAGTTTTTCCCGCGTTTCGTCCTCCCTCGCTTTCGCCGACGCCAACCCCAACGCGTCGTCCGGGTCCACCCTTTTCGCACCGAGTAGCGGGTCGGTGTGAGCACCGGCCGATCGTAGGTGTTTCGGCAAATCGCCAACCGCGCAAGGCGTCCAGTCCGAAACTTTCGCGAACGCCCCGAAACGAGTGAGGCGTTTGGCGCCGGGAAACTCTTTTTCGTCTTCGTCGTCAGAACCAGAACGCGTCGCGGTCGTTTTCGTTTCCCCCCGCCGTCGCTTCCCGCTCGTCTTTTTCTTGCCACCGCCCGGCGTTCCGGCAGCCGCGCTTTTCCGTCGCAACGCCAACCCGCGCCTCGCCGCGATCAAAAACGCGCAGTCGTCATCCTCCACTTCTGTAGGGTCGACGCAGCCGTGCACCCCGGGCGTCACGTTTTTATCAGCCCCGTCATCAGCGCCAGAAAAGTCTCCGAGCAGTCGCGCGGCGCCCGCCCTGAACGACCGACCCGCACCCGGCGCGTTTGCACACAGGGTCATCACGAAGCCCTTCATCGCGGGTGTCATGGTGTCCCTCGCGACCCGTAGCGCCTGTTTCGTGATCCACCACACGAGCTTTTCTTGGCGGTCGGTGACTCGCGAGTTTTCTTTTTTCGTGTCGGGTTGGTTTTTTTTCGACGCCGCGAACGATTCGCCGAGCAACTCGGTCGCCGCCGCGGCGAGTCGCGCGAGTCCGTCCTCGGAATTTTCCTGACTGTTTGCGCATACAACGTCATCATCGCCTGCACTGGTTGCGTCTTCCGTGTCACCTGCGACGGTTGCGGCGTCGTCTAACTCATCACCGACACCGACACCACACACACTAAGCGCTTCCTCCGAGGCTAACAAAAACAACTCCTCCACCGCCGCGTTCCACCGTTTCGCGAGCCGCTTCACCACTAATTTCCAATCCAAAAGCGAAGGTTTGTTTGTCGTGTCCGTGTCCGTGTCCGTGCCGCCCCTGGCGCACCCCAGCCCCACGTAAATCAGCGCGTCGACTACGGTGCGCAAGTCGTCTTTCGCGCATGCGGCGTGGAACTTGTTCGTGGCGTGTTTGCGAAGCTTTTTCGGGGAGTGAATGGCGATATCCATTTCGGGTTTCGGATTCGCGTCTTCGTCATCTGTTTTCTCGACGGCATCTGCGTCGCCGTCGCCCGAAATTGTATCACCACCTTCGTCATCTAAATCGTCACCGCTGTCACCTTCATCACTGTCGTCACTAATCGCAACCGACCCCCCGTGGCTCTTTTTCCGGCTTTTCCGGGTACCCTTGCCCCGGTTCGCCAGCGCTTTTTGAGTATTCTTTTCCGCCTTCGCTCTGCGAAGAAACTCGGCGCGCACCAACTCCACCGCCGCGTGGCGCGCGCCTTTTTTTAGCTCGTCGATCTGCAGCCGCTGCGCCTGCCAATACCTCTCGAACAGCCACTGCAGGGCTCTTTCCGATGCGTGCCTTAGCAGACTAAGCTTCGGCATTTCCTGGTGCGACGCCGCCATCCTTACGTCTACTAAAACAATTGGAATGCCCAAGCGTTTCGCCAGCGTCATCACCGGCGCCGCGTACCGGCCTTTCTGGGAAGGATCCACCGCGCCGTTCACCATGCGCACTATTGACGCGGCGTAGGCTAGACGTAGGATGTTCTCCGATACGTGTGTTGACGGTGTTGACGTGTCCGTGTTACTCCCAGCTGCTACGCCGAAATCCAGGGACCGCGTTTCTAACAACGACGCGGTGCAATCCACGGCGTGCGGGACTCTTCCGCGTAGCCGCCAGGCCGCGACTTTCGCAATCGCGACGTCGCGCAAAGAAACATCGTCACCGGAAAGCCCAGCCCGGACGGTTTCCCACTCGTCCCAGTCCGCCCACGGTACGCGGCGCGTGCCTCCCATGTGGGTACAGAAACGCGGAGGCGCGCGACGGTGCTACGGGTGCTACGCGCGCACCCGCAATGAGATGAGGATTTGAAACGCGAAAAGGTGCTTGTGACATATTTTTACTTTCAACCTGCATTACTAACGCCGCCTCACCAATACACCACGCCTAGAAACCCGCCGACGACTAATCCACACCCGCTGAGCATCAGCCCAAACGCCCTGACGTTCCCTAACCACTTGGCGCGGCCTAACAAAACCTCCACCACCGCGGCCAACGGAATTTGAAGCGACAACCCGACGGACGCGGTTGTCGGTGATGTTAGTAACACCGCTCGAGCCCATAAATAGTCAGAAAGAACGTTGTCGAGCAACCCTTTCGCTATGGCTAAGGAAAGCACGCTCCAAGTTGCCTGTTCGAATAAATCCCCAAACGCCCCAAACAGAATCCATCCGAGGACCAACACCAACCCGACTCCCACGAAGTTAACCAACCCCAGGGTTCCAAGAAACAAAAGCATGCTAGTCTCGGGGTCGTCGGGAAGTAAGTACCGAATCAAACTCGTGTACCCGGCGTAACACGCGGCGGCGGCGACGCACAAAAAATTGCCCCAATTGGAGTTCTTTTGCGAAACTCCGTGAGTAGATACCTCTACGTACACGTCACCGGAGGTGGAGGAATACGAACCGGCGTGCATGGGCTGGCCTGCAGTGCCTGCACCTGCAGTGCCGCCGCCGCTATCCGACAGCGTCACAAGCGCGCTACCGAAAACGTATACTAAAATCGCAATCAAACGTTTGTTCGTGTACCGCTCGTCCACCAGCCAGACTGACAATGCAAACGTAAACACCGCACTGGAGGTTGACAAAATCGAGTTCGACGTGACGCTCGTGAACAACAGGCTGTAGTTAAACAAAAGCTGCGCTGCGAACCAAAGCGGCGCGATCGCGACTGAAGCCCGTACCGTCGCGGCGAAGCGCTCGGCCTCGGTGAGCCCGGCGAACGACCGACGACAATTACTTTGGCCAGACGATGACTCGGTTCCAGACTGGTTACCCATAGACGACCTTTCATCAACTCGGGTGGTGGTTGAACGTCGTCCCTGGTGCGTTCCGTTCCGCCCAGAATCGAATCCGGGAGGAATGTCGAGCAAAGAGGTTCCGTGGTCCTCGTCGGAGGAGTTTGGAGAGGCGTCGCGCGAATGCGATTCGGTGCCTTGCATTCGTGAGTCGTTCCCTTCGAATTCGGTCGAATCATCGCCCCCATCAACGACCCCATCATCGCCATCACCATCGTGCACACTAAATCCATCGTATTGATGCCCCTCCCCCACCAGCCACCGTTTCCGCATGAAATACACCGGCAGCAACACCACGAACAAGGCGTTGCATATGTAGGTCAACAGCAGGGGGGACAAGCCTTGGGCTTCCAGGGATTCCACCAGAAACGAACCTGCTACCCACACCACGCAGACTAAAAGAAGGAAAGCATACCCCAACGGTGGGCCGTGTAAGTCACGAAGCGTTCCGGTGATGAAACCGATTGGGTCTTCGGTGAGTGCGGGGGGTGGGTGGCGGGAACTCATGGCGAGTGTGTCACCCCGCGCCGCCCCGAGGCGTGGGGAGGGAACGCGGGCGCGCGACCGGAGTGACGATGGACGAAATCTCGAAATGGGGAGTCGGAAATACAAATCGGAAATTTGAGGTGCCTACCGAGAGCAACGACTTTTGGTTCAAAATCGCGCGCGCGTGCGTCACCACCGCGGTGGTACGCTCCACGCGTTTGCGGTTGGGGTCGTGGCGTCGTTGGGTCGGGCTTCCGGGGTCGTCGCGCGGGGGTAAACCGTGAGTCTGTTCGGTGTGGTGTTACTGCGTGGCGGTTGGGTACCACACGTCCGTCGAACGGGAAAAATTAAATCCATCTGAGGCCTTCCTTGCTGCGAAACAAACACACATGGCATCCCCTGGCATCGCGTGGTCGCGCACGCAATGGGACCAGTTTCACCGCACGGGGATAGAGCCGGTTGAGAAGTTGCCGGGCCCGGGATTCAAAGTCGTGGAGTTGAGGACACCGGGTTCGGATGACGGGGTTGGGGACGATGGATGGAACCGATCGGCGATCGCCAAAAAAAGCGACGAAAAAAAACAAATAAACAACGAAACCCCCGGCCAGATCCCGAAACTCGTCGCCGCGTGGACGCTTCGCTTCGGCGGCGGCGGCGACTCGGAAGGTGTTGGTATGACTAACTCAAGAAAAAAAAGCGGTACCTTCGGTTTTTTCGGGAAGCTTTTGGGCGCGCCGGCTGTTTTCGCGAGCGCGCTGCAAAACGCCCACGGGTCGCCAAAAATAACCCTGTCCCGGGATTTGAACCTGCGCGCGGTTACGGGAAGCAACAACATATTCAGTGCCGGAACCTTGCGCCTGCACGTGTTCCCCGACGTTAAGGTCGGCGTGAGTTCCGTGGTCGTTGGAAGGGACGACCGCACGAAAATTACCCTGGACTGCGAAGCGGGCGTGGACCCGGCCGAGCCGAACTCGTTCACGGTTTCGGGTGGGGTTTTTCTTGAACTCAACCCGTGCTGTGTTCAATTCGGAGGTACCCAACTCGGCAAGCTTCATTGGCTGGACCCTGTGGCGGACCGGGTTACGTTCGGCGCGGATTTCGTCGCAGCGGCGCGCGCGAAGACCGAAGAAAGCGCGCGAAGAAGCGGTTCCGGACGACCGGGCGACACTTCCGAGTCACTGGACCGTCTCGGAAGGCCTTCGGGAGGGAGTCGCAGGAGGAGCGTAGGTGCCCGCACGAGGTACGAAAACGACCGAGACGTAGCCGTCAAGGTCACCGCTACCCGAAACGATTCGGTGTGGGCGAAGGTTCGGATTTGGAGAGGGTTTTTTTTAACCTGCCGGTCGGGGGTTTCGTTTGTTGGTGGAAACAAATCGGCGGGTGATGCCGGTATTTCTCAAGGCACGGGTTCCTTGGTTTCGTCAGGTCGTGACGGGAGATATTTCACGATCCCTTCCCTTTCAATCGAGTTTCACGCCGATCCAAACGGGGGGGGCGATTTCGGTAAAGCGTCGTACTGGGATTTCTACGAACGCGGAAGCGCCAAGGAGGCGTTTGTTTTGGAATCGAAACGGTACGGCCTTGGGCGTTTCCCAAATCCTGACACTGTTTTACCGAAGCTGGTGGCTGTTTGTCCATACATCGCGATACACAAGACGTTAACCACTTTTCTTTCCCAATCGCAGGTTGCGCGGGGACGTTTTTAAAAAAGACCCGGGGCTGGGGAAGGACATTGACGCGCGAGCGGCGGATGAAGCCTTCGTGGCGAGTCGCATTTCGAAGGTACGGCCGGCCTATGGCTTTCCCAAATCCGACACACACTGTTTCTGCCGCCCCTCTTTGACTGCGCTCCTCGCGACGTACGGACGCAGTTGCCAGACACGAAACGTAGTACTGCTTTAGTAACACTACCCGTAACATTTACCACCACTGGCGACTGTTTACACAAACCCACACTCGCCGACGAAAGGGACTGACACTTTGTGTTGTGTATCGCAAGGAGTTCTCCGGCAACGACGAAGTGCGCCGTCGGTTCGCGGCGGAGGATGCCGAGTTTCGGAAAGAGAAACTTGCAAAGGAACGGTCACAAAAAGCGCGGCAGAAAATGGAGTGGCGCGCGCAGGTCCGGGACGAGGCTGAGGAGAAGAACTTGCGGAAACTTGACCGGAAACGGGAACGGATGATACTGGCGAAGGAACAAATTGCGGAGAAACGAGACGTGGGGGCGTATCGACGGAAGATTCGGGACGAAGAACGGGAGGAACGGGAACGGGCGCGGGAAAACGCGGAGGAGGAGCGGGTAATGGTCAGGGAAGCGGAAGCCGAGCGGGTGCGGTTGGAGAAAATGAGCAAAACCGGTGTCCACGAAAGCGTCCCGGAACCTGTCGTGGAACCTCCTGCAGTACCTTCAGCAGTCGGTCCAGACCTTGGGAAGGGGGTACGTGGCGCGAATGACACCACCAGAGCCGGCGATTCCGCGCGCGACGGGTCTACCGTGGTTACTAACAGTACCGCGGCTGACCCTGGCGCTGGTAGTACCGGTACCTTTACTGGTACGGCTGGTATCACTACTGGTACGGCTGGTACCACGGCTAGGACTACGGCGGCAAGTACTTCCAGGGCGACTCCAACACCGTCCGCCTTCTCGGTTTCACCGTTGGGAGACTCGCGCGGGAAGACGTCGTCCACGGAAACGACGGCGGGGAACGACGCGTTTCTGGATGAAAAAATAGTACCCGCGGATGTTCAGCGCGAATCTTTTTCGCAAAAATCGGTCCCGCCTCCGGACCCGGGACGTGCCCCCGGCGCGGGAAGCGACGCTTCACGCACCACTTTGCTTGAAAAGGCGTCAAGGGAAGCGGAAGCTTCGGTGGAAAAGGCTTCGGTGGAAAAGGAAGCTTCGAAACGTGCTGCTAAACTGAAACTAGCACAAGAAAAGAAGGAGAAAGAAGAGGCTGAAAAGGAAAGAGCGGCGCAAAAGAAAGCGGAGGCGGAAAAAAAACAGGCGGAGCTTGCGAAGCAGAAAACGCTTCGCGACGAAACGAGACGCAAAGCGGAGGACGAGTTACGGGAAATCGCGTTCCAAGCTGAGTTACGCGCGCGACGAGCGAAACGGGACGCTAAGCTTCAAGAAAAATACGCTAAAGAGCTTGAAAAGCTCGAAAAGAAACGAGAAAAGGAAGAAGCGCAGTTGATCAAAGAGGAACAGAGGTAAGGGCCTTTCCCACGTTCCACACACCGCGCCCCTGATCGGCCCGATTACTCTTCCCTGTTTACTCGTACACATTACTCTGACTGTTTACTCATACCAATCCCTCATACACATGGCCCGAGAGACTGACACTTTCTTTTTCATCGTGCCAGGGTTTGGGACGCGGCGGCGAAGAAAGTACGGCGCGGGCAACAAGCCGCGGATCGCGAAGACAAAAAGTCAACGAAACGCTCCGAGACGATGAAACAGCGAGATGAGGAAAAGGCGACCGCTTTCGCGGAGGAAGTGGAACGACGACTGCGGCGCGCGCAGAGCCAGGATGAGGAGGAGTTGGCTATGGGCAAACAGTCGGCGCGAGTCCGCGACCAGTCCGGCTTTGGCGCTTCTCCGTCCAAAAAAAACGCACCTGCAGAAAGAAACCCATCAACACGACCAAAGACCCACACGCAAAGAAACTTCGCGGTGAACAACCCTCGGGTAACAATCGCGCTGGTTCCAGGGCACTGGTAAGTATTTCCCACCCACCACATTCCACTGACTGATTGCCCATACACGACTGACGTTTATTTTATTTCAATCAGGATCGACCCCGGCGAGGAGGTCGGCGCGCCCGGCGAGCGGGATTTGAATTTGCAAAGTGCGCGTCGCGCGTTTCCCAAATCCCTCCGACTGTGTGATGCCCCTGGTCGAGTACACTACTGGTAACATTTACCAGTACTGGCAACAACTACACACGGCACAAGTGCACTGTTTTACCGAAGCTGGTGACTGTTTGTCCATACATCGCGATATACTGGCTGCTTGTACACTCAAGACTGACACTTTTCGTGTGACAATCGCAGTCGCGAACAAAGCGGAGCGCCAGCTGCAGAAAATGGGATGGACCGTGGTTCGTCCTGACTTGTTCACACCGCCAATGGACTGGGGTTCGTACTGCGATTGGGCACGCAACACAACCGCGTCGGGGGTTTCGCTTCTCGAGATCCACGGCCAAGGAACCGAAGCGGAGATGGACGGCAAGGTTTTAGGCGTGATTTCTCAAGAATCGCAGGTATACGTCTTTTATTTCCCAAATTCCGGCCTCCCTGTTTGCCCACACAAGACTGACACTTTGTTTTACCCGTCGCAAGGTGTCCAGCTTGGGCGATTCGCTGGCCGGAAAATTCGGCCGCTTCCCCATGGACTGGCGAGAACTCATGGTTTCAAAGGCGGGCGGCGCGGTGGTGGAGTCGTTTGAAACCGAGTATCTGGAGTCCCTCGGGTTTGGAAAGAAAGAAGAGACGCTCAATCAAATCGCGGCTGATATTGCACTAGCGGTGGACGCCACGCGCCGCGCGGAACCGCCCGAGTACGGGTGCAGCGCGAGCGGGTGTCCGAGAGCTTGAGAAGGTATTTAAGCCAGGTGGTAGGGAAGCGAGGTATGTGGGTTTAGGTTTACTGAACAAATAAAACCGTAATACCCATCAAATTAAGTACGGTAGTATGTTCACTCGTCTGAGTTGTTTAAATACCCGTGAAAGTAGAGTGTACGTGCAGTTAAAGTCTTACGTTACAAAAATACCGAAGGTATCACGCTTCGGGTAACTTGATTGCCGGCCGTACAGCTTACGGCGTTGGTACGCCCTAGACCTGGACTACCGCTACCAAAACTCGTCATAAAAAACCAAACTTCCTCACACCCCGATTGCCAAGTTCACGACGCGTTCCTTGGTGTTGGCGGTTGTTCCTCCGGTCGTGGGTTTCACCCCCACCACCCCGGTGACGGCTCCGTTCGCGTTGAGGAGTTCGTTTTGGATTTCAACCGAGAGTTGCGCGCTCGAGCGTTTCGCGGTGACCAAGCGCTCGTTCAGCTCAATTGGCGCCAACGCGTTCAGCTTTACGAAATCGGTTTTGTTTTTTCCAACCAACTCGGCGTTTCCACAAAGCAGCGCTTCCAGTCGCGACTCCACTTTCACCCTGTACTCCCCCCCTGGCTTTGGTGGTGTCACTCGACGTGAAGCGCCACCTCGACGTGACCTGAGATTGTGGAAATAAATGTCAGTCTTGTATGGGCAATCAGGGAGGCGGAATGTGGTGGGTGGGAAATACGTACCAACGCCCTCGCGTTGAACGCGGCGACGCCCTCCTCGCCACCCGGAAGGTGGTGCGCTCTGTGATTGGTAACGAAAAGTGGTTAACGTCCCGTGTTGGGCGATGTACGGGGTATGGGTGTACTGTATATCGCGATGGATGGACAAACAGTCACCAGCTTCGGTAAACCAGTGCACTTGTGATGTATTTGTAAGAGCCGGGAGTACGCCAGGAAATGGTACCCATGGTGCACTCCAAACAGTCAAAGAGGGGCAGTAAACAGTGTGCCTGGATTTGGGAAATCAAAGACGTACAAGCTTCCAAACACCAGCCGCGGCGCGGTTCCCAAGATTTGCGCGAAAACTGTGTGGAAAAAAAAAGGTGTCAGTCTTGTGCGGGCTAAAAGTCTTGTATGTGCAGAGGTAATAGTCCCTTCTGGTACGAGTATGGGCAAACAGTCTGGGATTTGGAGGGAAACTCACCCGCGAAAACCTCCTGCGGCTTGAAAAACGCGCGTAACACGGGAAGCACGATATTTTCCTTCTCCGCGAGGTACTCGTACAGCACGGTCCGGTAGCCGTGCTCGGCGGCGGCGACGAGACTCGCGGTGGGTTTGCTGGACCCCACCCCCACACAAGCAGTCACGATTTTATCCACCATGTTTAGCACCCCGAAAAGGGACTGGTAGGGTTTAGCCAAGCTTTTGAGATGCTTTTTCTTTCCTCCAAAAAAGAAAAAAAAACGCCAAAATGAAACCTTTTGCCAAAAAACACCCATTCTTCGCGACGGCACCTCTCTCCGACGGTCCGTCTCCCAAACGTGACTCAACACGGTACTCTGTTTCGGGCCACCCGTGGTCGTGACGCGCCCACCCTTAACAACCTCCGTACCTTGATCGTCCCGGTTTCCCACGTCGTGAGGGTTCGGTCGCCGAGGGCGAACAAAGTGGCTTCGAACTTGGTGGCTTCGGCGCGAAGGGCGTTCTGCAAAAGAGAGTAAACCATCTGGTCACTGGAAATCGTCCACGAGTTTTCCTCATTCGGCGGATGACGACTCGCGTCCATCGCGAACAACACGACGTCGGGGGTTTGGGTGTACAGACCCAATAGCGTGGGGGTAGGGGCACTCATGAAGCACGGAACGTGCGGACTCACAAGCGGTGCGGTTGGGTGTGCTTTGGTGACCCGAAACGGGGACGTCTCGGAGTCCACGAAAAGTCACAAAAACTGAAAAAATCAGTTCCACGAAAAAGCGCAAAGCGCAAAAAGAAACGCGAGGTTCCGTCATTCCTCCCATGCAGGTCGCGCCCTTTGGAAGGGTGCGCGTCATCACAAAATGCTCCACCGTCCGCCCCGAGTTTCACGTCGCGCCCATGCGGGACTACACCGACGCCCACCAGCGGCACTTCACCAGGTTGCTCACCAAGGAGGCGCGGCTTTGGAGTGAGATGGAGAAGTCCGGCACGATTTTAAACGCGCACGCGGGGTCGCACAAGAAGCTCCGCAAGCTGTTAAAAAGAGGCCACCCTGAACGCGGGTACGAGGTTTTCCAACTGGGCGGGAACGACCCAGGGGAGGTGTCTGCGGCGTGCGCGATCGCGGCGGGCTTCGGGTACGACGAAATCAACCTGAACTGCGGGTGTCCCGCGGTGGAGACCGGGGGGGGGGATTTCGGGGCCAGCCTTATGCGAGACGGAGGAACGAACGCGGCGGCGGTGATCGAGGCGATGGTCCGGGAGCTGGACGGTAGGGGTACGGGGGGGGTGACCGGAAGTAGTCAGGGACCACGGGGGCACCCAAAAAGCATTCCAGTCACGGTGAAGTGTCGTATTGGAATTTGCGAAACCGCGGATGACGTGCTGTCGGCGGGCGCGACGGCGGAGGCGGTGGATGAGTTGTTGGGCGACCCGCTGCGGAGGTTCATCAAGAATTGTAAAAACGCGGGCGCGGAGGGTTTTACAATTCACGCCCGCCAAGCCGTGATGTGCGGCGTGACCCCTAAAAATAACCGAGGGGTGCCTCCGTTGAGGCACGATTTAGTTACGCGAATCGCGGATGAGTTCTTTGCGGAGGATGGAACGCCGGTCACTCTGAACGGCGGCGTAGGTAGTATCGCGGATTCGCTGGCGATCATTGACTCGACTACATCATTAGCGGGCGTGCAAGCCGGGCGGTGGTGCCTTTTCAAGCCGTTCGACTTGTTGGACATTGACGCTGGGTTTTACGGGCACGGAAACCTAAACGGCGGGTTACGAACCAGCGAGTTCGCGATCGACGCGATTGAACAGTACGCGTTTCGGTACGCCGCTCCGTTGCTGGCCTCTGGAAAAGAAAACGGGTACACGGTTGGAGAAATGTTAAGGCCGTTACTGTTGGCGCTTTGTGATTTGGATGACCGCATCAATTTCGGCGACGGCCGGGACACGGAAAGCGCGGTGGTCGAGACGCGGGAGTATTTGCTGGAGTGCGTCGGGGAGCTACTCGGCCGGTCACAAGGGAGTTATGGTACCTTGAAGGACCCAAAAAAAGTCAGAAAGGCGCTGAAAAAGGCGGTGGGTAAAAAGGTGGTGGGGAAGCAGCGCGGGACACGTGCGGAGGCGGCGGCGGCGAACGGGGGTGTAGCGTAGAATGAAAACAATAGTACCTGCGCTACCACCTGGTAGTCTCTTTTTTGTACCTTTTTTTTACTCGCCGTCGTCAAACCCAAAGTAGCCGCGAATGGTGAACGGCTCTTGCTTGACCTGGGGCTCGAGCTTGATCTCGGGCTCGAGTTTGATCTCTGGTGAGCTCTCCGGCTCGCGCTTGATTCGCTTCGAACTCGGCGGAGCCGCGCGTGCCGCTTTGCACGCTGCGCAGTTTGGTTTCCGCTTCCCGTGAGGGCAGGGGGTGCACACCGCGCAGCTGCTTTTCAGCTTCCCGTGGGGGCAGGGGTTGCACTTCACGCACATGATTTTCCTCTTGCCGTGAGGGCAGGGGGTGCACTTCACGCACAGGTTTTTCAGCTTGCCGTGAGGGCAGGGGTTGCACAGCGCGCAGCTCCGTTTCACCTTGCCGTGCGGGCAGGGGTTGCACGCGGCGCAGTCGCTTTTCCGCTTGCCGTGAGGACACGGGTTACACTCCCTGCACTGCAGTTTCTCCCTTCCATGCGAGCATCGCTTGACACCCATTTCTCGCGCGCCACGAAACTCCGCGCGCACGCGCTTCTGCGCCCCCGGAAACGTCGTGGTCGGAGTCGTGGCTTCTGTTTCGTTGCTTCCCGTGAAGCGGCACCCAAATTATTTCGTTCGTTTTCCCGAGTGCTCCGCACCGAGCACGAGTCAGGTGGCGTGACACGGCGACGCGGTAAGGCGTAGGAAAATAGGGTAACGTTCACTGGGGTGATGCGATGGCCGGACACACTGACACGACCGATCGGGCTTTTAAAACGCGCCCCGTACGAGTTACGCTTGGTGTACCTATTAAAAGCCTTGGATTCGTACGGGTACTTCGCGTTGAGTGAGGTGTTCACCACGTACTTCGGCGAGTTCGGGGTGAGTGACATCACGGCCGGTACGCTGTACGGCACGTGGGGGATGCTCATCACGGCGTGGGGGGTTGTTACCGGGTTCGCGATTGATGCGATGGGGGTCCGACAATCGCTCATCGCGTGTTACGTGCTGCAGATCTTCGCCCGCCTAGTCCTAGCCTTCACCACAAACAAAACCTCCGCGATAGTCACGCTGTTCACGGTACAGGCATTAGCCACGAGCTGGGGCGCGCCAGTCATGACCATCGCGATTAAACGATTATCCGTCACAAACGAAGACCGGGTGGTTTCGTTTGGGTTGTTCTACTCCACGATGAACGTCGCGGCGCTGCTTTCCGGGCTGGCAATTGATTTGTTGCGCCTCGGCGCGCCGAGCGATACGTACGGGTATTTAGGCGTAACAACCCCGATTCGAGGTGTGGTGTTGAGCACGGTGGTGAGTAGTGCGTTCGCGTTGGTAGTCGCGACGAAGTTTCATCGAGTCACCGCGCATACGGTACGGCGAAGTCAAGCCGAATCGTTCGACGGCAAAGACACTACGGTCATCGCCGCTTCAAAGAAGGTGTCGTCCTTTTTGCAAACCGTAAAGGTTTTGTCCGCGTCCAAGTCGTTTTGGCAATTCCTAACCCTCGGGTTGTTCACCGTGAACCTGAAACAGGTACGTAGCCCGGTCTGATGCGTTTCCCAATCCGGGGACACAACGTTTACCGCCCCTGGTCGAGTGCACTACTTGTGACGTATGTAGCAGTTGCCAGTACTAGTAACGTTTACCAGGGCCCTGTGGTAAAATGACACAGTGCTGGTAACTGTCACCACGGTAACTGTTACAAACCCACACTCGCCGACTCAAGACGTTTGACCTTTCCCACCACAATCGCAGGTGTTTCGACACCTAGACGCGACGTTTCCCAAATTCGCAGTCCGCGCGTTCGGGTGCGCCGCGCCGTTCGGCTTGATATACGCGGTGAACCCGGCGATGATCATCGTGGGCGTGCCGATCGTGGCGAGCGCGACCGTGAGGCGAAAACATTTCGACATGATATTTTTCGGCAGTTGGATCTCGGCGCTCGCGCCTTTTCTGTTGGCGTTTTCCCAAACCTACGCCGGCGCGCTCGGTTTCGTGGCGGTGCTGAGTTTAGGCGAGATGGCGTGGTCCCCACGGTGGTACGACTACACCATGGCGTGCGCGCCGGATGGCAAGGTACGGGGCCTTGGGCGGATCTTTCCCAAATCAAAAGCCGTACACGTTTTACCTCTAACGCGCCTGTGACTGTTAGACGACCGATGGCCGGTTACTGTTGTCCATACATCGTCCAATACACGCGATGTACTCGTCCTGCGAAGGGACGTCTTACGACCAGAAGGGCGCATTCCCTCGGACTGTTACCACGACTGTTTACGTAATACCAATCCCTCATACACGTCACGACCGACTGACGTTTTGTTTTACCCATCGCAAGGAGGGTGTTTTCGCCGCGCTCGCGTTGGCGCCGTTGTTTCTGGCGAAACTCCCGACTGGGGTGCTCGGCGGGGTTTTGTTACAGAGGTTTTGTCCTGGTGCGAAAGGCGGTGACTGTTTAATCACTGGGGCTGAAGATGCTGAAGATGCAAGTGGTGATGCCGCCATCCCCGCAAAAAACACGTCCTGTGATGGATTCGCGGTGTGGGGAATAATAGGGCTGGTCACCCTGGCGTCGCCCGTGCTGATCGGTTTGTTTCACGGATGGCTGAAAGACTCGGGGGTGGAGAGCGTTGGTGACGGTAACTACGGCACTAACTACGAACCGGGAACCACCACGGACCAAACATGGAATCCAAGTAGTACCAATCAATCTCCGTACACGCGGTTAGCGTTGGGGAATGGAGACGTGCCAACCGATGACACGGACCGGAGTACCGGGAGTACGTCCGTTTCTCCGTATGGGCAAACAGTCGGGGACTCGGACGACGATGACAAACACGCGCTGGAGCTCGTGCCGCTGCGCCCCGAGCCGCGGAGAAAAGGGGAGTTTCAGTAGCGGGACTGTGTTTTGTGTACCTATAGCAGGGATGTAGCGGGGATGTAAAGGAGGGATGTGACTAAAGCAGACTGGACGCGTCGGATACACTAAATACCCCCCAACCCCTCCCGTTACCTCCACGTCGGCTTCATGGGCGAACCCTGGCCCGGCGCGACCCACGCGCCTTGGCGTTCCCGGTACCCTCGCGCGAACTCGCCGTGTTTAACCCCACGTTCTGTTTCCGCCGGTGACTTGTTAGTCGGCAAAGTGTGTCCAAACACAAACGCCCCAGGCCCGAGGTCACCCCGTGCCCCGAGCTCCAGCTCCGCGAGGGACGAGCCGAGGCGGGCTCTTGTGATTTCGTCGGTTGAGGGGTTTGCTTTTGCGAAGCACGCGGTGTTCGGGGTATGGGCAATTAGTCGCGCCGTGTGTGGTTGCGCCGGACGCGCCGAATTCGGTCGTAAGCCCGACCCCGGCCGGGCACGAATTTCACTCATGGGGTACCGAGCGTCCACTACCTGTTTCGGGGACAACCCTAACCCTTGTTTAGGGTTTGAGGGTTCAGGGTTATTATCACTGCCTGCGTTGAAACGATTCCCTGATGAGTCACGACTCATCCCGGATGAGTCGTAACGCATCAGCATCGCCCTCGCGCTGGCCGGTCGTCTTTGTTGAGAACGAATCGCCAACTTTTCCGTAACCGTCGCGGTGCGCGCGGCGAAGGCGGGGGCGGGCGGTTTGGGAAGCACGGGGGGGGGTCTTTGCGTGGACGACTTTTGCGTAGACACTTGAGGACCATCCCCATCGTGTGTCGCATCGGAACCGCATTGTTCCGCGTCATCAGCCACCCACCCCCCTCCAAAGCTGTACCCGTGGCTCTGTGTCTTCGCCGCGAGCGCGCCGCCCCGCGCGCCGGAGGTTTTTTTAGTCGCGATTCTTTTCTGCGAACCCGCTTGAGGTCCGTGAATCAACAGAACTCGCTCACCGGGGGTGACTCGTTTTGGGCGAACCGGGGCGGATGCCGGTCGCGCTTTGCTTCTTGATTCAGTTTGTGAATGTTGGTGTTTGTTCAACTGCGCGGCTCGCGTCAAAGCCACGCAAATTGGATCGCGGTCATTGCCAAAATCGGCGAACACGAACGACGACGGCGGCGCGGCCGGCGGCGTTGCTTTGGACCGACTGCTTGCCAAAGCGCGTGCGCCAGCCTGTGCTGCGTCCATCCCTTCGTCGGCTCGAGCCCCGGTGGGGACGTTATTTTTGTCTGTATCATCATTCACCCTGTACTTGACCGCGATTGGACCGCTTGACAGTTTCTGTTCGCTCGCGACGCCCGCGAAACCCATGGTCCGCTCGCCAACCCCTATCCGTGAGTACTCCCCGCTTCGTTGCGTCATTCGTCCCGTGTTTGTGTCCACGGAATGTGGCCGGACGAACTCTCCCGTCACGCTTTCGATTCTTTTTGATTTTCGCAGTTGTCTCTGTCGCACCATCTCTTCGCGCAGACGGAACTCGCGCCGTCGCGTAGCGGTTTCCTCGGACGCGAGTTGGTTACGCACTTGTTCCGTAGCACTGGAAGCACGCATCGCTTGGTCCGCCTGTAAAACCTGGCCTGGCTCTAAATAAAACGGCGAATTTACGTACTTATGCTCAGCCCTTAATGCGTACGCCACCGGGTTCGCGAACTCCAGCGCGCGTAACGCGGTGGTGCGCGTCGGGTGTTCCCTCCAAGGCACACACGCGAACTGCCGATCGGTGAGGGAGTACCCGACGGGGGTTTCCTTGACAAACGCGGCGTCGATATCCGACGTCCACCTCTCCACCGCACGACGCGTGGTCGCGGGGCGACGAGGGGACGACATGCGGACACACCAGCGGACGCGGGCCGCCGGTCAAGCAGTCACCGCCCCCGCCGGGTGGCGCGGAGTGCACGCGCGACTCGTTTCGGGGCGCAAAGGGTTGACTTTCGGGGGGAAGAATCCCTTTCATCCCGAGACCCGTTGGAAAAGGCGTTTTCACGGGAAGACTCGCGGAAACTCCGAGACGGCACTCCTTGCGGTCGCCATACGTCCACGCGCACTCCACCGTACCGCCATCGCGCAGGCACGGCGCGGTGTGTTGAGAGCGTCTGCGTGTGGAGTCTTGGTCGTGAAACTCCGGCCGCCAAAACACGATGCGCGCGTCGAGTCGTACTCGCGCTTCGTCTGTTCGGGGAACGCGTCGTCCCGAGGATGCGGAAAACTTTCGTCCCGATGAACGTCGTCCCCGTCCCGAGGGACGCGAATTCGTTACCCAGCCAAACGCGGACCGGGACGCGCGTCATTCCTTCGTAAAGCGCCGCGTGTCACTGGAACGCGCGTTTAGGGAAATCACGAACCAGCCCGGCGGTAAGGGCGGTGGTGGGACAGCCGGTGGGGGTGGCGGAAGAGCATCGTCGCATGACGCCAAGCCCAGCAAAGAAATCGTGGGAAGAGCCTACGCGTTGCTGTCCGACCCACGCGGTTTCGGTGACGCAATCACCGAAGTCGAAACGTGGGCGGCGGCGCTGAACGAAAGAAACGAAAGAGACGAGTTTGATGCGTACAGAGAGGAGGAAACCACCGAGGCGGATGCGGGCGTTGACGAGTACGACGACGACGCAACCGACGACGACGAGACGGATGCGATCGATGTCGGATTTCCTCACACGAAATCTCAAAGAACCGAATCGGAGCTAAAAAAGATGCGCCAAGTGCTCGAGATTTCGTCACAGGTGCGTGATGTGTGCGACGCGCGAGGGTTCGCGCTTGAACTCGCTACTCAAGAGATTGCAAACCTTAAAAAAGAAAAGCAGAACGCGGAGTTGCAGCGCGACTTGGCGCGAAGCGCGTTGGGGGAACAGTCGCGCGTGATTGACAAACTCAAAACCGAAACGCAACGCGCGCTCGAGTTGAAATCAAAACAGTTGGAGCACGCAAACACCGAGGCTTCAGTTTCAACTGGTGTATTGAAAGCAAAGAACAGCGATTTGACCGAGCAGTTAACAGCGGTAACCACCGACCGAACCCGGGTTCAAAACGCGTTGCGGGACGCGGAGATGGAGCTCCAGGCGTTGAGTATCGAACACGACGGAAACGCCGGCGCGTCGGAAGCCGCGATCCACGCAATCGAAGCCGCCGCCGCGTTTGAGACCGATAACGAAGTATTGAAAGGTAAGCTCCGGGCTAAGCAGGGTGAGTTTGTGCAGTTGACTGGTGAGCTTTCAGGGTTGAAGACACAAGTGACTGACTTACAAACACAAATCGCCACGACTAACTCCGCGCTGCAAGTCGCAAACGCCAATTTGATTCAAACCAAAGCGCACGCGGCGGGGGCGTTTGACAAAAACGATGTGCTCACGGATGAACTTTTTGCGGCGCGGAATGAACTTTCGGGTTTGAGGAATAAGCTCACGGCGTCGGTTCCTCCGACTTGTGAAAAGACGAGCGAGTCCCCTGGCGAAAACATCGTCATCAGCGTCAACGTCACGGAGGATAGCGGCACTTTGAGGATCGCGCTGGAGAGTAGTGAGCGGCAGTGCTGTTTTTTGGAAAAGAAGGTGGGCGAGCAGATGGGGGTGATTGCGTCGCAATGGGAGTCGGTAGAGACGGAGCGCAAACGCTCTCTTGAAAACGAACTGAGCGCGACGGAGACGAAGCGAGAGCTCGCGGCGCGGAGGCTCGGGGCGGAGGCGGCGGAGCGACACGGAAAAGGTTTAGAAGCGAAAATTGAACGGCTTGAACTGGAGTTGCGTTCTTCTTTGAGTTCGTGTGATACGCAATCCAAGGCGTGGACGGAACAACACGCGGCGTTTACGTTGGAATTCGCAAAAGTGTGTGGTGAACTTGAAAAAGTTCGCGGTGAACGGGACCAAGCGCGAGGCGAGTTGAGGAAATCAAACGCAACGCTCGTCTCGGCGAATGTATCGCGCGAAGCCGTGGATAAGGAACACCTCGCGTCACTACACGCGATGGAGTTGCAAGTCGAAACCGCAAAAGAAGCGGCGTGTATTGCGGAACGATCCGCGTGTGACGCGACGACTTCCGCTACGCAAAGCGCAGAAAAATGCGCCCAATTATTCACCGAAACAGAGCGCGCGCGGATGGATTTTCGCGACGCGCGCGACGAAGCGGAAAGGCTGGCGTGCGAGCTTGGCGACTCTCGACGAGTTAATGGCGAGTTAACTTTCAAGATGGCGTGCCTGGAATCGGTGTCTCCCTCTTCTGCACCTCAATCACCCCCGGTGACACTAAGAATCACCGTCGTGGACCGCGCGAACGCCGAACACGACGAACAACGCGTTGAACGAATCGTGGCCGAAGGTACTTGTTGGGGCTTTCCCAATTCCCGGACGACTGTTTTACCTCTAACGCTGGTGACTGTTCAGACCGATTACGGTGACTGTTTGTCCATACATCGTACAATACACGCCCAACACAATACTGACACTTTCCTGGCAAAACGCAACAGCGATTGAAACCACAAAAACCGAAACGACGTTGGTTTTCGAAAACGCCCTAGAGTCCGCGGTGCACATCGCGCGGGAAGAAGGAAGAGTTGCGAAAGATTTAGCAATCGCCGAAGCCGTCGCCGAAGCCGTCGCCGAAGCCGTCGCCAAAGCCGCCTGTGCGGTACGAAATCACACAGCTTGTTTAGACTCCGTGCGCGCCGAGCACACCGCCGCCGTAAACGCGTTGAGTGCTGAGCACACGTCTGCTTTAGACTCAGCGCGGTCAGTGACGAGGCAGGCGCTTGAGCAGGCGGAGCAAGCGATGTCTTGCGCGATTGAAGAAGCGCGCTCGGAGACGCGCGACGCGAACGAAGCGTGGCAAAAGGCGGAGGCGAATGTGGAAGTTGCGAAACAAGAAACCGCCTTTGTCGGCACAAAGCTCGAGGAAGGTACCCTGAAGCTCACGGAAGTCGAGTCGACACTCGCGACGTGTCAAGACGAGCGCGCGAGGTGTCGCGCTGACATCAACGCGTACCAAGAAGTGAATCGCGAACTGGAGAAAAAACTCGCCGAAACCGTGGCGAGGCTCGACGACGCGTCCAAAGACGTCCCGCGCGAAACCGCCGAGGCCGAAACGCTTCAAGCACGATGCGACGCGCTTACGAGCCAACTTCAGGAGACTGTACTTGACAAAAACGAACTAAATTCGGAGCTTAATTCGGTGAATACCAAGCTGACCACTGCACTGACTACCTTAAATTCGGTGAACGCAGGGCTGACTGCCACGAAACGTGAACTCGTGTTGTGTCACCTTGCTTTGATTTCCGCGGAGTCACAGCGGGACGCCGCGCGCGAGGACGCGGCGCAGAAAGATTCCGAGCTCGCCGAAATGAACGCGGCGACGATGCTCCACCGGGACTTTTCCGTATCCCCGTCCCCGATTCGACTCAGCGAAGAAAAGCTTTTTGAAAAAGCATCAGGCTCGAGCAACCGAGTTTCCGAGTCCATCTTGGGTCAATCGCGGGGACTCGGAAACGGACGAAACTCTTCTTCTTCTGTGACGGAATCCGTCTCGACGCCGTTTGCGCGTCCCGCTCGCGATCAGCGCTGCGACTCGAAAAGCGATTTGGACGACTGCGTGATTGACGAGCTCAAGAAAAACCTCGCCGAGGCGTACGAGCGCGAACGGGGTTTGGAATATAAATTAGCAACGGCTATCCGGGACAAGGAGCTTGTTGGCATCGCGTCAAGGCAGGCTTCGCTTTCGGCTGCGAAAAGAACGGGCGCGACTCCGGAAAAAGATGACGCGCAGTTGCACTCGCGGTTGCAAAACGGAATCGAGTCCATCGAAACTCTTAAGAAAAAGATTCAGCGCCTCGCGCAAGAAGCTTCGTCAGCGCAGTTAGGGTCAGGTATTGGAAAAGCGAGTTCATCAGCGCAGAGCGAGTCACCTACCAGTGTTGGTGACGCGGAAGAAACCAGTTTCACGAAAGCCTTGGGGGGTACTCGTTTCATGGAAGACTCGCGGTTGCTTTCGGTGGAGTCGAAAGACGTGAGTGGGTACTGCGACTCGCGGACGCCGACGAGTAGTAGTTCCAACAAAAACGGAAACTTGTTTCGCGAAATGTTAAGTTTCCGAGTCGGGTCGTTCGCGGGCGATACGCGTAGTGGCGGTGCCTTCAGAGGTGATACGTTTGAATTTCCAACTTCATTGGATTTAGCCCCTGGCACGCCTTACTCGGCGCGTTCGGTGAACGTTTCCTCCGCCTCGACGCCCCCCGCGTACGACGAGAAACGGTTCACCGCGTTGTTGAAGAAAGGAGAACGAGAGATTGCCAATTTGAAAAAGCGAGTCTTGGGCTTTGAAAAGGATGACGCGGAGAGCGATTGAGTTCCGTCGGTGTTGAATTAACAAATACCTTCAAGGTAGTAACGGCTCGACGCTTCACGTACACTTCCCCCTGAACTTTTCTCGTCGCGCGGGTTCCATTTTGGAACCGGCCGCGGAGTGCAAGGCGTGGCGTTTGCCGACGACGTCGCCCGGTCCGAAACGGGGCGTTTCATTTTTTTCGGCCTCGTCCTTTTTTTTTGTATCGTCGTCTTCGTCATTTTTTTCATCCCCGCCGCCCTCCTCTTTCCTCGGGTCCCAAACCTCGGCTCCCCGTAGTTTCGTCCGCTCCAACTTCGCTGTCTCCTTTTTCTTCTTCTCCGCCGCCCTTTCGCCGTGGTAAACAACCTCCCGCATGCGCTGAAGCAAATCCTCCATGCCCCCGTTTTCGTTTCGCTCCTTGTTGAGTTCGGCGCGAGCTTTTTTCAGTTTCAAGAAAAGTGTCAGTATTTTGTAATGTGTATGAGTAATTACTCTGGACACCCGTCAAAACAGTCGGCGGGATTTGGGAAATACAACACGTACCTTTTTTCGCAACCTTTTCGTCGTACGGCACGATCTTTTCAAACGTCACCAGCCTTCGTCCCCACCGCGTGCTGAGCATCTGGTCGCTTTTCGCCACCAGTCTCAGCATCGGGTGCGACGGGGTTTCGTCCGCCCCCGCGCACCGAGCGTCGTCCGCGTCAGCGGCGCAAGGCATGAAGAAAGCCAGCCTCCCGCCCACGCCCAGCAACCGCGAAGCGTTGTCCATCAGGTCTGGGATTGGGAACGGAAAAGGTCAGTCTTGAGTGTACAAGTGCCATGCATTGGGGGATTGGGTGTAGTAATCGGGCCGGACACAGGGCACTTAAAGTAATCGGGCCGAACAGTGCACTTGTGATGTATGTAGTAACTACGTAATTACGGGCTCCCCAATCGGCAAACGTAGGTGTCCCCGGATTTGGGAAACTCCCAACACGTACCGTCCATGCACTCGGAAAACGGATACGGCACGGTGCTCGGGATGTGGTCGTTTTTGAACTTGTCCGGCACGCGCGGTACCGATCCGTCGTTGTTGCGTTTCCGCCCGCCGCTTTTCCGTCCGCCCGCGCGGACCCCGTACGGCGGATCCCCAACCACGCCCTGAAGAAACCCTTCCGTGTGTGTCTGTTTAAACGCGAACGAGTGCTTGTGAAGGTCCTGAGAGATGCGAAGAAAGTGTCAGTCTTGTGGTCTTGTATGGGCAAACAGTCATGGACAATTTGGAGTTGGGAAGTACGTACCATTCGCAGTAACCCGATTGGCGCGGGTAACCCGTAATCGGAAAAGTTACTCCACACGTCCACCTGTTCGTTTGTTTTTTTATCAACCTTGCCGAACTTAATCACCCGGATGTCGATATCCGTGCCCAATGTCATGGCGCCGAAGTGCGCCGCGCTTACCAAAATCGACCCGGTACCGCAGAACGGGTCCCAAACAACACCTGGCACGAAAAAACCCGTGAGCGTCAGTCGGTCGTGACGTGTATATCCGGGATCGGTATTCCGGGATTGGAAAGGGGTCCGGCCGGCCCTGTACTCCGCGGTATGAGGGATTGGAAATACTGTAATCCATAGTATTACGTAAACAGGGAGGGGTGACAGTCCGAGGGAATAACCTTCCCTTCTGGTCGTAACCATCCCTTCGCAGGACGAGTATGCGCAATCGCGCGGGCGGAACGTGTTCAGTGGGAAAGGCCCTTACCTCCGCTCCGCGCGTGGATCATGTTGGCCATTATTAACCCCAACTCGACGTCCATGGAGGTGGGCCCTAGGTACCTTCTTTTAGTCAGGTCGTACATAGGAATAGCGGCTCGCCCTTTGCCCAACCCCACCACTCTGCCGAAATACTTCCGCGCCGGGATGTCCATAGGCAGCCCGGTTTCTTTGTGCCCGTGCGCGGAGCAACACGTTTCGACGTGGTAAAACAAGTTATCGAAATCTTTCATCTTTGCTTTGCCTTTGAACTGTACCACCGGCGCGAGTGTTTCCATGCGCCGCCGCACCGGTCCGAACGGATCCACAGACGTGCCGCGTTCGCGGAACCCGAAATCCTCGTTCACCACCTTGAACGTGGTATTTTCCGCTAAGAACTGTTTCTGTGCGTCGGGCGGTAAAAACGTGGTCGCATCGGCGATGGATGCGTTCAACTCCTCGTCGTCCTCGCCCTCGCCCCAGACCTCAATCAGCGCCTTTGTTAAAATGGACCTCTCCACGATTTTACGTGCCAGGTCGTCACTAGGCAGCCACACGTACCACAAAGGCGAATGCTCGATCTCGCCGAAGGGCCGGCGCCACGCAACAGTGTCCCCGGCGCCGAACAAATCCGCCAGGGCTTGAAGCTCCTGTTTCCGGAAATCCAGATGGCGGTGCATGAAGTACACGAGGTACCACCCCATCGCGGAAGTTGAAGACTGCTAGACTGGTGCGGTGCGTGTGGTTTGTGAGCTCTTGCGTCTCTGTTCTTTGCGATGTGCGAAAGTTTCGGACCGCGGAGCACCCCCTTCGACGCAACGCGCGCGGAGGAGTACCGCCGACGAGAGGCGGCGGTGGGGCCTTTCGAGGAAATACTTCCGAAAAAAAAATGACGATGTTTTGGCATCGTCTTTGTTAGCATCAGCCATTCCTTCGACGCGCCGCGTCTCCATGCGTGTCGCGCCCGTCGCGGCACCCAGACTTGGGTTCGTCGCGAGGAACCGCGGAAAGAACACGGGAGTACCGAGACGTGTTTACGTTTGGCGGTCAACACGCGCGCGTCCCGTGCGCGCGGAGGAAACTGCTGGGTCTGCTTTTTTTTATGGGTACTAACAACGTTTCGTCGATTTTAAAACTCGCCGCGCGCGTGACGAGCGGGTGGGACGACTTAACGACGGGCGAACAGTGGGTCACGCGGTTTGGCAAACGAAACGCGGTGGCGGTGTTTCCGTTTTCGATTGTCGAATCTTTTCTCAACGGGGCGGAGGTTTCGTTTGTCAGCGGAGAAGCCACGGCGGGGTTCGGTGTCGGTACTGGTAGTTCATGTGAAACAAGCCGTACTGGTGGTAGTAGTGCGGGTAGTCGTGGTGATATCCTGGATGCTCAAAACATGGAATCACGCGTCTTCGTGGATTTCGGAAACGGGGCGGTTGTCGGCGAGTTAGTGACGCGACGCAAGGTTGACCGAAAAAGCAAAGCCGTCACTCTGGAAACCGCGAAGTTCGAAAACACGGGCACTGCGTTGGAGTTAATCACCGTTCCCAGTGGCACTATAATGGGCGCTTTGTCGTTTCCGTCGGGAAAACTGCGCGCGCGAAACGACGCAAACGGGTCACCACGGGTTCCGTGTGCGTTTCATTGTTTGCGCGACGGCGGCGCGACCGAACTCGCAATCGCGAAGGCGGGCGCGTCGAAAGCAACCGAGACGATTCTCGCGTACGAAAAAGTCCTTCAAGTCCTTTAGCGTTTCAGGGTTTAGAAACAAAGACGGCTGATGCACTCCAAAGGCGGTGACTATTACCGTCGGCACTTCCGTTTGTCAAAAACAACCCTCACTACCGTTTAAATCTCCCCTTGAACTGTTTATCCTTGACTCGTTTGCTGACGAACGAGGTCCGGCGGTTCTTCGCCGCCTTCGCCCTCGCCGCGAGGGGCAGGTTTTTCTTTTTGTTCTTCTCCTTGTTCGACGTGCCGCCTTCTTTTTTGTTCTTGCGCTCCTTCGCCGCGCCGAACTCGCCGCGGTCCTCCCTGCCCGCCATGATAGACGCGACTCGGCTTTCCTTGTCATGGTTCCGTTTGATACCGATGGCGGCTAGGGCGTCGGGGTTTACTCGTCTATCGGCAACGCCGCTCTTGTCCGCCGCGCGAAGCATCCGCCGCATCTCCTCCGCGCCCGTTTCGCTCGCCTTCTTCGCCCCCGTCTTGTCAAAAGCGGTCGCGAGCTTGTTCGCCGTCTTCAGCGCTTTGATTCGTTTGAAATCCTCCGGCCCCAAAATCCGGTCGTGTTCGATTCGCGTATCTCCTTCTGAGTCGGACTCGTCAACCTCCGCGCCGAGCTCGTCCGCTTCTCTCTTGGCAACCGCCGCTTCCTTGTGCAGCCGGCGCAACTCGCTTAAACTCAAAACGCCGTTTTTCCGAACCTTCGGCGAAGGCCCGCCTTTCTCCTCCGCGCGCTTCACTAAACCCGCGGCTTGTTCCTTCTTCTCGTCCATGGTGAGCGAGTGATTCACCCTCTTCCGCTTACGCCCCGTGGTTGGGTCGTTCACTAAACCGTCGCTGTCGCTTTCAAGACCGGCTTCGGAGTCGTTTTCCGAGTCGGATCTGTGCGAAACTTCCTCGCCTTCTTCTCCTTCTTCGTCAGACCCTTCGTCAGACCCTTTGTCATCCTCATCCTCATCTTCCTCCTCGTCATCCTCCTCGTCGTCCGACAGGTCGTCATCCCCGAGATCCTCATCGCTGTCCGAATCGTGTTCGTCGTCACTGCCACCCTCATCATCCCCTAGAGGCGCGTCTTCGTCAAACGTCTCAAGATCCGCCCGAAACGCCTCCATCGCGTTTCGTTCTTCCCGGCGTCGCTTCGCGATGTCGCTTTGTAAAAGCGCCGCGCCTTCCACGCGCTCGCTCGCGAAAACGGCGCCGTACTCGGGAACCGCCTTTTGCAGGTCGTGGTCGCCTGTGTTGGTGTAGGGGAGATTTTGGAAAAGGGAGGCGGTGTCAGTGGAGAGTGGTGTGGGGCCGCGTTCAGTAGGTAGTACTCTAATGGTACTCCGTAGTGCGGGCGGAGAGGACGGAAACGGAACACATCTACGCAGACCCGAAGTCTAAGAAGTCAAAAAAAACCTTGCCGAAAAACCAAAAATGAATAAAACGCAAAACCTTTCCCTCTCCGCAAAACACGTGAGCGCACAAACTCACAGAGAGTGCAGGTCAGGAAAAAGTGAACTCAGGAATTGGGCCCGAGTTCGCCTCTGGCGGCAGTGTTGAAAAAGGTTTTGTATCCAAAAAAAACAATCCCGAAACCTTTGCGTCAATTACTAAGCGGTTAATTCGTCTGAGTCATGTTGTGAATGGCTCTCCGCCGAATTATTTTCTCGTCATTCGCAAAGGGTGGGTGGGGTGGTGTTGGGTGGGTGGGTGGGTGTGTTCGCATACTGGGTAAGTCTCGGGCGCCGGTTCGAGCCCGGGCGGCTCTGGCCAAAACCACAAACCACAAAAACAAACTCGTACCTTTCCCGCGGTCCTTCTTTTCCAGCATCCCCGGCGCTAGTTCCCGGAACGTCGAAATCAGCGCCCGCGCCGCAGTAGCGACGGGTTTGTCCCTCGCTCGTTTGTACTGCGCCAGGTCTTGAAGCAAGTCCGTATTCATCACGAGGGGGCACCTTAGGCAAATCTCGCGGACACAGTTAATCCCAACCGCCACCACCTCCGGGCGCGCGCGGTCGTGCACGAATTGATTCACGAGTTGTTTTAGTAGCGGGGTCAGGGTGTCGGGCGGAACGAGCTCGTGGCACGCCGTGGCGGCCGCCGCTAGTAACCGGGTAACCTCCCGTTGGTTAGGCTGCACGTATCTTTGCAGAAACGGGTACAAGTGCAACAAGTGTAACCGGTGAAGCCCCACTACGCGCGACAAAACCTGAATCAAAAGCATCTTGGTGTCGAACTTTAAACTCGACCCGGAACTGAGTCGGTGAAACAAACGCTCCGCGAACGCCTGCGGGTCGTTCACCAGGGTCATCGCGGCGAACCGCGCTTCGCCCGAAATGCCGTCTTCTTTCCGGTTGGCTTTTCGGATGCTCACGATCTGCCGTTTCAGCTTGTCTTGTTTTTTGCGCTTGGAACGAGTGACGCCTGTTAACCGGGTTTAGGGTAGGGTTAGTTTTGGTAAGCCGACGGCGGTACACGAGAATTCCGATTGTGGTTGAGCGTAAACACAAAACCTAAAACCCCCTACACTGCGAAAAGAAACTCGAAAGGGCAAACAAAGGTGCGAAGAAACCAAAAAACCTTCCTTCTCGTCGGCCTCAGAGATCTTGGTGATGTGTGTCGTCAACGAGAAACTCGAGAGTAGCAAATATCGAAACATCATAAGCCGAGAAAAGGTGGTTGGGTGGGAGGGGACCGGGTCTGGGTAATAGGAGTAGTGTGACTAAGTACTCCCAGCGGGAGTAGTGTGACTAAGTACTCCTAGTCTCGGTAGGCGCGGGTTCGGGGGAGGAAAACTTCCAAAACCAAAAAATTGAAAAAAACTTCTTCGCACCTTTGTTGTACGCCCTGTACACGTCCTCCTTGGAAAGCCCCGTGGAGGTCCCCGCTTTCGTGCCAACCCCGGTTTTGGGTTTATCCTCGTCCTCGTCGGAGTCGGTGTCGTTCCCGGCTTCAGCCGCGGCTTCCGCGGCTTCGTCTTGGCCGAGGAAGAACTTGAGCGACGCGACTAGAATTTTCGGCGACTTGTGTTTCGTGGCGTCGGCGACTAAGTTCACCGTCCTCGCGTCGTTCCAGATGTTCCGTCTGTACAGCTCCGTTAAAACCGCCAACGCTTTCTTCGCCGCGGCTTCGTTTTCGTCCATAACCGCGGCTTGAAGAAAGTTCTGGACGCTCCTGTTAAGTTTATCGTCCCGTTTCGTTTTGTTCGCTTTCTTGACGCTCGCCACGATGTGTTTGAAAATCAGCAACCGTAACTGTTTATCGGGAGTCCTGAACAGCTTGAAGAAAAGAGGTAACAGTTCGGTTAACGCGACGCTTCCTCGGTTGTGAAGCAAAATCAGCGCACTGGTCAAGCCTCTTCGTAACCCTGGCTCAAGCAGCGCGTAGTGCTGGTTCAACAACTCCATAATAGGCAAGTGGAACGTGGGCATGTCGTTGGGGTACTTAAACGCAACTTGCGCCAAGAAGCCCGTTAAGTCCGCGAACGCTTTGAAATCCTTACCGGGTTTCAACATGAACAACCCGTGAAGCGCGTTGTGGTGCGAAAGCTGCATCAACACGTCATCCCTGTAGCCCTCCGGGTCCCGCTTGGCCTTGCCCTGTAAACTCAGGAGGTCCACGCGGGACATCCTTCTTTACGTTTGGGGTTAGGGTACGGAGTTTTGATGACAAACGACGGCGGATGACCCTGAAAGGTGGCCCCAACGCGCGGCGGCGGCTCCGGTTTCGGCAATCAGACGCTCGGTCGTCACGCTCGCGGTACGATGAACACCGCCGCGTTCGCCGCCCCGTTCCCCGCCGCGAACACCACGCGCACCGAGCCGCGTCTTCGGTCCGCGTGTCGTGGGTTTTGACGGAGACGCGTGCGCGGGCGCGCGCGTGTCGCTGTGCCGAGCAAGGGCGCCGCCGCTCTTTCTTTGCGCATCACAGCCGCCGCCCCGATTTCCGAGACGATTGAAAATGAAAATGCTTTCTCATCACGGACGGAAACGCTTTTCGTCATCCCTGCTGCGTGGCGATCTGAAAGAGACACGACTCGTCACTCGACCTTGCGTCATTCCCCGGCGCGAGCGTCGCCCGTTTCGGACCGGTCTTAGTTTCCGTGACCCTACGGCGTGATGAGTGACACGTCTGACCCTGATTCAGAGGAGTACGACTCGGATGAGATGGAGGATGGAGTTGGAGTCGCCGCTACTGTGATCGCCCCGACGGACGTGAAAGCCACGATAGAGGAGCTGCGACGAAAACAATTAAGCGACGCGCAGCAAGTGGCTTCCGTGGAACTCGCGGCGAAGAAAGCGCGAGCCGCGGCCGCCGAAGCGGCGGCGGCGAGGTTTGAAGCCGCCAGCCGAGCCGCGGCGGAACTCGCCAGAAACCCACCGCCGATCGTACAAGGAGTAAGTGTTACCTACGCCAAACCCAGATCTGGTAAAAAACATTTTCTTTTTTGCAGAAGCGAAGACGCTCCGCCGAGACTCTGACCGTTTCCCCTCCCCTAACTGCAGTCGCTGCCCCCCCCCCTGCAGCTGTACAAGGACAAGCTCTTAGGAATCCTCCGGTCCCTGAAAGACCCGATGAAAAACACGCCGCCGTTGCAGGAGCAGTGCATCAACACGTTACGTTCGATTTGCCAAAACGCGATTGCCAACCCGAGTGATCCCAAGTTTCGCAAGATTAAATGTCTCAACAAAACAATCGCGAGCAAAGTAAGCAACTGTCTCTACGGCGAGGACTTCCTCGTGCAGTGCGGTTTCCTCCGGATGGTTGAGCTGAACGAGGGTTTCTTCGTGTGCGGCGCGGAGACCGGGGTACGTATTGGTATTGCGCGTTTCACCAAATCCCGCCTCCACGTTTGCTCGCACAGGACTGACACTTTCTTTTTACAAGCACAGGCGGTGGCGGGTACCACGGATCTCGCGAGCGCGAACTTCACCACGTTCAACGGGAAGATCAGCAAGAAAATCGAAGTAGCGGTGCAGTGTCCTGTCGCGATCGTTCGCCGGCTTGAAATAGCGGAGGACGTGTTAGGCAAAGCCTCGGCGTTGGCGGTTGAGAAAACGGAGCGGTGGGACCGCGAAAAACACCGGGAAAAGAACGAGGTTCAGGCGCAGAAGGACCGGGCCAAGGAAGCGATTAAGGATGACAAAGAACGACGGCGGGTCGCGGAGGAACGGAAAAGGTACGCGGCAACGGCGGAGGCGGCGGCGGCGGCGGCGGCGGCGGCGGCGAAAACAAAAAACGAAGAGGTTCCTGATTCGTAAAAACGAAGACTCCCAGCTTCCCCCGATGTACACCAACGCGCGATGTAAAAATAAAAGTTTGCACAAAATAAATAGCTAACGACCGAACGAGTTCTTTCTCTTTACGGGAACGCGCGTTACGCGCGCGGTGCAAGCATGACCTTCCGTACTGTGTTTTTAATCGAGCTCTAGTTAGCTCGATGTTCGAGTAAACAAAAAGTGCGGAGGTCACACTTCCACCGCGGGTTTCGCGAGCAGGGGAACACGTTCGGCGGCGGCCAAGACGTTCTTGTGTCGTCGCGCCGCCGCGAGCGCGAGCGCGGCGATACCCGCCACGGAGACAAACACGACCGCGACGTGTTTGGCACCAGACTGTGACTGTTTGCCCATACCACTCCCACGTTTCGCCCCGAGCGCCGCGGCGCGCGTTATGACGGCGTTGATTGTTTGCGCGACGCCGAGTGTGGCTTCCGCCGCGGCCGAGTCAGAAGACGAAGCGTCACTTAGCTGCGCACAGGTATCCGCACACGTCCCCCAGACTTTGCTGACGCTCTCGAACTGCTGCGCCGGAGAGTACCGCCGGTTGCGCCACTGGGACGCGAACCTGCCGGAACACTCGTTGTCCAGTAACGGCGAAACCGTTTCCCCGAAGCTTCGTTGCCACCGCTCGATGTCTGCGATTGTGCACGGAAAGTGTCAGTCTTCGGACCGCGCGTATTACGTAACTACGGGCGGACAATCGGCAAACAGTGCTGCGATTTGGGAAATATCACAAACGTACCTCCAACGTGCCCGACGTCGTACACGTGGTTGGGGGCGCGGTACGAGTTTTGCCCAGCCTGCGTGTGTCCTTCTTCGTTTTTGCGGTTGCGTTCCGCGATTGAGAAGCCGTACTCCACGCCCCGTTCGAACCTCTCGGTGGTTTTCTCCACGAGCGCGAAGGTACATACTTTGTGGTACTTTTGCTTATCCTTTGGGCTCGTGAACGCCGCCATGTCCAGCCCGGTCCAGTAGTTCCATAGCTTGGGCGCGCCCGGGCGGTCAAGCCGCCCGCTCACCAGCTTCCACTCCACGATATCGCTCACAGTCATGGGTTCGTGCAGGTACTTCTCGTCTTCGTTAAACTCGATGTCCTCGCGCGAACTCAAATCCGTGTTATTGATTCGGGTGTTCACCAAGATGTCGGGAATGCACTCGGACGTGACGTAGAAACACGGCGGTGGACTTGTTCTACACGGGTCTCTCACCGGACACTCCGGGTGCTTCCCGAGATGGCTATCCCTGGCCTCCAGAATTAAGTTAAACTCTTCCCAGGCTCCGTGCTTGTTCGTCCCGACCGGCGACGGGGTGTTCGCGACCGGGCACAAATGGTCGTCGCCGTCGCACACGCGATCCGGGGCTAAGAAATCGGTGTCGACTGAGATAAATAAAAGAAAGTGTCAGTCTTGTATGGGAAAACAGTCGGCGGGATTTGGGAAAGGCCCAATACGTACCCTCGGTGTTCTGCCCCATCGTCCCGACGCAAGTCGCCCTGCAAACAAACATCTCCTGGTAGTACCAAGCCTTGTGGTAATAGAAAAGCTTGCCCATGTCGTGCTTGTCGATTTGTTTCGGGTCCCTGGTTGTAAAAAGAAAGTGTCAGTCTTGTATGGGCAATCAGGGAGGCGGAATGTGGTGATTGGGAAATACTTACCGGATCCAATACCGGGTGTACCGGTCGCTCCACCACCGCGGGTGGTTGGGTGTCTGGAGGGAGTACGGTGTGAAGCTGTGTTCCCTTAGGTGGACGTAAGGCGTGTGTGCGTATGCCGGAACCATCTCGAAATTCACGTACGCGGGGTATGGGTCTTCGTTCGTAAACTCAACGTAAGTAGGGTATTTCGCCAACGTAAAGGCGTTGAACGTAAACGTATCAACTTCAAACTCTGTGAAACCAGGGTAAGCGCCGTTCCTCAACGCGAACGGCACGTACGCCGCGTACGAAACGCCTTGCGTGAACGCTTCGTAGGTAAACGCGGTCCTGGTGAACTCGCTTGTTAAATCGGGAAACGCACTGGCCACGGTGTGCGCGACGTACCCTGATTGTGAAAGAAAAGTGTCAGTCTTTCGGGCCATGTGTATTACGTAATTACGGGCGGGCAATCGGCAAACATTGCTGAGATTTGGGAAATGCAATACGTACCTGGGTAGTTCGTCAACGTGAACGCGACGTACGCGGGGTACGCGCTGGACGGTGTGAAAGCAACGTAACTCCCAAAGGCACCTCGCGACGGCGCGAAGTTGGGTACCACCGGCGCCGAGGTGATCGCCGGCGCGTATTGGACATACGAGTACGCCTTTGGAGTTTTGCCAGAAAAGCGTCAGTCTTGTATGGTCAAACAGGGAGGCGGGATTTGGGAAACGCGCAATACGCACCTCGGCGACTTCAAACGCGACGAAGCCGTCAAACGCCACCGGGTCGTACGGAACGTAAACGTCCCCCATTTCCGGAAGCAAACCTCTGGCCAGGTTTTCCACCTGCGTGTTCAGCTCTGCCATGTCCTGGTCCGCACTGGTTATTTGCAGGGTGGAAGCGTCCGTGACGTTCGCCCCGAACTCGGCTAACAGCCAGTTTTGGAAATCGGCGTTCGTTTCGGCGATCCACTCGTTTTCCATTTTACCCGAAACGGCGTCGTTGATTGAGGACAAATCACCAGGGACGTCGTCCGTGTCACTCAATTTGTCAGTACCAGCCACGAAGTAGTCATCCAACTCGTTGTCAGTGACCCACTGGTTGATTTCCGTGTTGACGCTGGTGACGTAGTCGGCCTTCACCGCGGTTTCCACGTCGGCGTTGATTTCCGAGAAATCGGGAGACGAATTCGTCACTGAAACGGAAACCAAACTTTGGTACCCCTCCCCAGAGAGCCAGGCTTGAAGCGCACTGTTTGCATCAGTGACCCACTGGAAGTCGACCTGACTCGCGATTACCGCGTTTAAGGTGTTCAAGTTTTGCGTAACCGAAGTAACGGAAGCGCCGGTCACGTACCCGTACCCGTTTCTGGTTAAATAACTGCGATGAATAAAAGAAAGTGTCAGTCTTGTATGGGCAAACAGTATTGGGATTTGGGAAATACAATACGAACCTCGTCAGCTCGGCTTGGGCGTCGGCGACCCAATCCGCCTTGGCCTGGGTTTCGATATCCTCGTTCAAAGTCGGAAAGTTCTCGGCCACGTCATCCACAGTGGCGACGACGTCGCCGTACCCGTTCGATGAAAGCCAAAGTTGTAACTCAGCGTCGGTTGAGTCGATCCAGTCTTGTTCAACTTTCGTTTCAATCACGGCGTTTATCTGCGCCAAGTTCGGGGAGGTGGTGGTGATGAAGACGTCGCTTGTTGTCACGAAGCCGTCGTAGTTCTTTGTCACGAGCCACGACCGTAAGTCGGACTCGGCGTCCGCGATCCAGTCTTGCTCGACCGCGGTCTGAACGGCGGAGTTGACGCTAGCGGGGTAGGCTGGGTAGCCAGAAACGCGCGCCGAAGTGTCACTAGCGTCCAGTTGAACTGAAGCAACAGGTACCGCGCCGTCGTACCCTCTGGCTTGTAGCCAAGCCGCTATCCCGCCGTTCTCCGTGGCGACCCAGTCATCCACGGTCTGTGCGTCAATGTCGTCGTTGAGGGAACCCAGGTTTTGCGTCGTTGATGTGACCGAAGCGCTCACCACAGATGCCAACCCGCGCGCGCTGAGCCACTGCTGCAGCGCGGCATCCGCGTCGGATACCCACCGTTGCGTAATTTGCGCCTCAACCGCCGCGTTCATCCCGGCGATGTCCTCGTCGACTTCGTCGATCGTAACGCCGGCGACGTACGTGTACGCGCGTTGCGTCAGCCAACGCTGAGATTGTAAAAAATAAATGTCAGTCTTGTATGGGCAATCAGTCTGCGGAATGTGGTGATTGGGAAATACATACCTGGAACTCGCCGTCGGCGTCGCCGATGTGCGCGGACGCGACCTTCGCTTCCACGGCTTTGTTCAGCTGGGCGATGGATTGCGAGGTTGACGTGATAACGGCGGCGACGTCGTCGTTGTACGCCTTGGTGACCAGCCAGGCGTGGAAGTCGCGCTGCGCGTTTCGAACCCACTCAGCCTTTACTTGCGTCTCGAGGTTTGCGTTGAGGGCGGCGATGTCGTCGTTGACACCAGTAACGTCAATCCCGGTGGCGTAGGTGTACGCGTTGGTGGAGAGGTGCGTCGTGAAACCGGCGCTCGCCCGCGTCACCCAGTCCGCCTCCGCCTGCGTCTTGGCGTCCGCGTTCATCGCGGCTACGTTTGTAAAAGAAAAGTGTCAGTATTGTATGGGCAAACAGTGTGCCTGGATTTGGGAAATGCAATACGTACCTACATCCGGGTTCCGCGCGTCGATAGGCGCGACGGTGATGAACCCTAAACCTTCGCTTGATTGCCAGTCATCGAACGCGGCGTTCGCAGCCGCGATCCAGGAGCACACACGCACCACGTAAGTCCTCTCGGCGGAACTCACCCCGTGCAGTGAGACTATGGCGCCATCGATGGGAGGGAAGAAAAGCGTGACATGTGAGTCCACCTGGCACGCGATTTGTCACCGAAAATCGTGTCCTCGCATCACTTCTTTGCCTTTTGCCTTCTCTGTCTGCTCGACCGACTTGCTTGTTCTACACCGACATCTCAGTTTCTTTCAAACAAAGACTGACCACCTGCTTTCTTTAAAAAAAGTAGAACACGCACACACGCCCCGCACTCCCCAACGCCCCCCCTTCACCCCCCCCGCATAAAAAATGGTATCCTGCGGCCTGGGTTGCGAGGGCTGGAGCCCTCGCCGGATTCTGTGGGTGACGTGGAGTTTGAACTGCTTGGTGCAGACGATCTGGTCGTTACTCGCGGTGGTGCAAGGCCAGAGGATCAGCAAGCTCTCGTTTGAAGATGGCGACGCCACTTCTGAAAACTTGGTGCTCGGCATCGTCGCCACCAGCGCGTGGGCGGTGACGCTGATCGGGCTGTTCCTTTTCTTCTCGTTGTTCGTGTTGCTGCGGAAGGTGGGTTACCGGAGTGTGTTTGTGTGGGCACTAGGTCCTTCACTCCAGCACGCGTGTCCGTGTGACACAATAGACACGACCCTTCCTACGGGACCCGACAACACGACTGGGACACTGACGCGTTTTCTTCCTCGAACTTTTTCGCTCTCCAAACTCTTCGCAAACAATCGTATCGCACACCCATCAAAATGAACAAGACCATCGCCAAGACCGGCGCTGGTTTCTCGTACGGCCTGATCGTGGCGTCTGCGATTCACATGTTCTTCGCGCTTGGTGAGGCGTGCGTCAGCCTGTATTCGCACCAGCGGTGGCTGTCCGATTTGCCGAGCGAAAATTGGACCGGAAAGAACGGCGAGATGTTCGGCGCCGGTGCGTATTTTGGGGCTTTCCCAAATCCCCCCGACTGTTTACCGCCCCTCTTTGAGTGCACTAGTCCTTAAAAGGAAGTGCACTACATACAGCACAAACGCACTGTTCGGCTCGATTACGCCGGACTGTTCGGCCCGAATCCGGCCGACTGTTTACTCATACACGTTACGGGAAGACTGACCCTTTTCCGTTCCAAACCGCAGTCGCCGGGTTCGGACTCTTCGGCGCTTGTTGTTTTTTAGTACTCGCGGTGGTGATGATCGTGTACATGTCCGCGGTGATGGAAGAGAAAAAGGAACCCCTGTCAAGTTTCCGGGACCGGTTCGGCCTAGAACGCCGGGGGGGGGGGGGGGGGGGGGGGGGGGGGGGGGGGGGGGGGGGGGGGGGGGGGGTCGAGCGCGTAGATTTACTACAGGAGTCGGGGTGAAAACGTGGACCACGATTGACGTGATTGAACGAGACGATCGAGACGAACGAGTAGCACTAAATGTGGCCGTAAACGAGTACTACGAATGATACGTATATCTTGACAAGCCCACACGTATGCACTGCCTACTACGAATGACAAGAAGAACAAGCCCACACTTCCGCATCGCAACCTTACCCCACGCTTCCGCGCCGCAACCGGAACCAACCGGGTACTAAACCTCACCGCCGGCTCGTCTCCACCAGTGTCGCGATCGCGTCCGCGAGCAAATACGCGGAATCGTACCCCGTTGAAGTGATTGGCATGAGGTGCACGCCGTGAAATTTTTGTCCCTGCGAACACAGAACTTCGGCAACCGCGAGCTCCGCCCGCTCAACGCCCCACGCTTTCAGCGTATCAGCGTCCAACGTATTTTCCGCCAGCGCGTACTCAGCGAGCACTTGTTTGATCCGCTTGGAAGGGGTGTTTGAATTATTGTCACTTCCTTCAAAGCGCACCTCCCAGTCCTGGCCGAACACAAGGCGCATCCAAGTCACCGCGCTCGCACTGGACGACGCTAATCCGACGCCGCCGACGATTTCGATTTCGCCATTTTGATTTTTTTGATTTTTGTTACCGTCATCAGAACTCCTCCCATCCGAAAACACCCCGGGAAGCGCGTGTCCTATTTCGTCCCTCCACTCCCGCGCCAAAGTTGGCACCACGTCGGGTTGCGTTATGACCATCTCCGCGCCTGCGGTTATTTTTGCCTCCAGCAACGATGCCCCTACGCCTTTCCCGAGCGCGCGCTCTAAACACGGATTCGCCACGCACGCCAGTTTTATTTCTGGGTCGATGTCGCCTGATTGTTTCATCAATCGCGCGGCGTTTAGAAGCGCCAGGGAATCGATCCTAGGCTTGGACATTTCGCCGTTGGTTTGCGTACCTCGGTCACCACTGACGAACAGAAGCGTGCTCGCGCCCGCATCGGAAGCCGCGCGCATCAGCTCCGTTGCGTCGTTGACGTCCACACAATGCGCCGCGCTTATTGTTTGCACGTGATACTCGGGCAACGAAAGACCCTCCATGGGGCCCAAACGCGAAACCCTTGGCAGCCAGGACCGGGAGTTCGGTGCTGGTTCGTTTGGATGACATGAGCTTTGGTTGCTTGGTGCAGGGACTCGGGAAGTCACTCCGTGTGTACTCCGTGACCCGCCCGCGTGGTTGGACGAACGTGCTCGTGTGGTGCTTGGGTCGTTCTCATTCTCATGGGAAGTCGTGATTTCCCAGTGAGGTAAGTGCGTGTGTACCACTCCGTTGAACACGGGGTGACTGAAAACAGGCCTTTGTGTTTCCCAAGCCAAGTATGGGTTGCGCTCCAGGAACACACGCGCGGTTCGTTGCGTTACCGGACGCAACGACCGTAGGGCACCACCGAGCGCGCCCGCCATTGTAAAGCATCTGAAAAACAGGCAAGCCTGTTTTGCAAATAAAATTGGAAAAGAACAAAAACGCCATTCCATGGGGCGGTGGCCGTGACCATGACGTACGGGGTCGCCCTGTGCGTGCTCGTGCTGGTGACACTTGTTCACCCCACCACCGCGCAGTGGTCCAGGATGCCCGCCGAGTGCCGTGGTAGGTGCTGGGAGACGGACAACGAGCACCCGCTCGCGCGGTGCGCGCCCGGGGTTCTGGACGATGTGGTCACGAAAGCGCAGGCGGACGTGCTCGTCGCGTCCGCGGAGACGTACGCGCGACGGTACGGCTGGACCACTACGCGCCACGTGCAGTACCCCACCACGGACTTACCAACCAAGGTGTTGCCACAAGAGGCCCAGGGCATCATGGAAAGCGTTTGGCGCAAAGTGCAGGCTGACGTTCGCACCAGGTGCCGCATCGGGGTGGGTGACAAATTAACAATAAACGACGCGTTTCTGGTGAAATACGCACCGAACGGCCAAAGCGGTTTGCGCCGGCACCGGGACGGGTCATTCGCGAGCTTTAACTTGGCGCTTTCAACGCCTGATAAAGACTTCGAAGGGGGGGGTACACTGGTGTGGGACGACAATGAGATCGCGAAAAACGCGACGTACTACTGGAACGCGGCGGCGGCGCGAGCGGGTGAACGAAAAAAAGAAAAGAAAAAAAACGTATTAATGCCTAATAACTACGAACCGAGGGTCGACGAGTTACTTCAGGAGCACGCGGTGCTGTACCGGATACAAAATACGCAAATGCTTGTTTCAGGCGGTTACCACGCGCACGAAGGCGTCGCCGTGACAAAAGGTACGCGATACATCGTCGCGGGTTTCGTGGGGATGAACGCGAATTGCTGTTCGTTAAAATACGCGGGGTGGCGCGGTGTTACCGGAGTCCTGCGGGTGTTCTTGTTGGGTGCTGATTTAACTCAAAGAGACAAGCTGCCGCTGCACGACTGGCAGCTGTATGACGAGTTCGTGGGGTGGGTTTGGGGATGGGTATTTAAAGCGCCGATTGTTTTGGGACTTGTCGCCTTTATGTGGAGAAGTAAAAAAACAGGACTGTTTTGGAAAATTTTCGCGCGGTGGCGGCGCGCTAAGCGGAAACGAAGCTTGTTGCCGTCGAAATCGAACGACTAACGACTAACGGGTAACTAACTAGCTGGTAACTGGGGTATTAAAATATTGTTTAAGGGTGTGTTCGGGTTGCGGACGTGTTGTGTGGTGTGGTTGTGTGGTTGTGTATTTCAACGCGTGCCGAAATAACTTTGCCTTGAAATAAAAAGTCTCCCCTCGCGAAGACGTCATCACGACTCGGGCGCCGTGGTGTTCACGGCATTCGCTTCCGCGCCAATCTCTCCGTTGTTGCCACTAATAGGGCACGGAATCCCAACCATCGCGCACCCGACGTAGATTGACATCTTCACGCGGTCCAACACGGAGGAAAGGTCGTCCGTGGCGGGCCGAACGACAAGGTCAAACTGCCCCGGCGTTCCCGCTTTATGTTCGTGGAAGTAGTAATCGATGACGTACCTGACTTGCTTGCCGTTGCGGTCGACGTACCAGTCGTGTCTGTCGAACGGCTTCTCGCCTGTTAGTAAACGCCTCGCGAGCGCGAGCGGAGACAAGTCATCCGGCCTTCCAAGAAACCGCAGCAGCATCGGGTTCTTGCACTGGAGTTTTAAAGAAAAGTGTCAGTCATGTATGTACGAGTATGCGCAAACGTGGAGGCGGGATTTGGGAAACACAACACGTACCTCATCATTATGAAGCCTTTCCCACGTCACCACCCTGCGCCAGGTGTCTTCGTTCATGGAGTTGTGCACTGAGACCACGGACGCCATGTCCTCTTCCGTGCAATCATCTGCTTTGCCTTTTCTCACCAAACTGTTGTAGAACATCTGCGGCGACGGGTACGTCCACGTCTCCTTGGTGCCCGATTTCGGGATCGTCGAAGGCTGCCTCGTCGTGGGAATCTTCTTTCGCTGCCCGGGAGCCATGTCCTGCCGGGCAGTGGCAGGCATGTTGTTCCGCGAATCGATTTTGGTGTTGTACACGTTGAAAATGCCGTGCTTACCGCGGTACTCCTCTGGGACGGGGCAATCGCTTTGGCTCGCGGCTGTGTTCCCGGAAGCATCAGACATCTCCCTCATTCCGGAACACGGCGCCGGGGCGGATCCCGGCGTGCCCGGCGATGGCACAACATCACGACCATCACCCGCCAAAGACCGGGACTGCGAGGCGCCCATTTCGTGCCGGGTAAACGGCAACGGACAAGCGCGGACAAACGCGGCACCGCGGTTCCCAAGCGTGGGGGTCCACTCGGTACCGTTCGGCGGGCGTGACGAGGTGTGCGACGAGGGCGTGATGAAATCGCGCCGACAGGCCGAGCGAGCCTCGTGGCGCGTTCTCGGGAATCTCGTTTTCGTCTCCGCGACAACTGGCAAAATGGATGTCGCCAACAACGACAATGGGTACGGCACTTCGCGTCGCGCCAGGCGCCTTGTGGACACGCCACGGACGACCCCCCCCAGCGATGGGGTGCGTCTTCTCCTCCACATCCGCGGCGGAGACCAACAACAAACCCACCACCTCCTCCGTTGGCGGCGTGCACTTCCCGAACTGGACGTTCCCGAAATCGTTCAAGTTGGAACCCGCGCCAACTACGACCGAATTGCGCAAAAAAAGGGAAGAGTTCTGGGACACGTCCCCGTCGTACGGGGGAAGCCGTGAGATTTGGGAGGTGTTACGCGCCGCGGTTACGTGTGGCAACATCGACACCGCTAGGGTGTTCGTGGAAAGCGCGGGAATCATCGTCGCGACGCCGCACTTGACCTGCGTGTTCGACGAACGAGGAGGGAAATACGACATTCCTCTTTGGGTGTTGACCACGCCGAGTAATTTGGTACCGGAGCCGGTGGATGACGAGCCGATTTGAGCTGCAGCTTAGGCGCGATACTCGCACATGATCAACAATAGACACGGACACGGATAGACACAAGTAGGGCATAGAGGATGGACGATTGCATCTATAAAACGAATCAATCAGAAAAAAGAGAAAAACATTTTTTCTTAAAATCTCACAAATCTCCACCCGCACTGGCTCCCTATATCTTAGATATGCTGCGCCTTGTACACCAAGATGTACCCCATGTGGTGATCACCCCCGCCTTTCAGGTTGAGAATTTCCGTGGCCGTTTTCGGAGTAGGCGTGTGGTCGTCGAACTCGGTCCACGAGTCGTCGGCTGCCGCGTTTTTGACCCAGGATTCGTCTGCGATGAATTAAAAAAAGTGTCAGTCTTTCGTGACGTGTATTAGTAATTACTCTGGACAATCGGCAGAGGTAATAGTCCCTTCGCAGGACGAGTATGAGCAAACAGGGAGGCCGGGATTTGGGAAAGCCTGACATACGTACAGTGCCCTGAGTCGCTGCTTCGGCCTTTGTGCGTCAACACCGCGACCAACGAGTACACCCCGGTCGGTCGCGTGCCGTCGCACTTTTCCGAGCTGGCCTTAGCCCGTGCTGCTTCAGCGGCTTCAGCCGCCGCTGCTGTCGCAGCGGCTTCAATTGCCTCGGCCGTTTCAGGAACCGCCGCCGCATCAGCGTCCACCATCTCCGCGTCCGCCGCGGAGGACGAACCCTCCCCGACTCTCCGCTTCTTCTCGGCCGTCGCCTCCTCACCCGACCCAGCCTTCATCGCGTCCAACAGCTTATCCGCCTCTTCCTTCGTCCCAGCGGCGCCCTTACCGTTGCCCTCCAACTTCCCCTGCGCCAGCTTAAGCTTCGCTGACGCCTCGATCTCCTCGGCTTCTAGCTTGTCTTTACGCGCCGGGTCCAATTCCTGTGATTGGGAAAGAAAAGTGTCAGTCTTTCGGGCCATGTTACGTGAGTAGTTACGGGCGGACAATCGGCAAACAGTGTGTCAGGATTTGGGAAATACAAAAGGCCGCACCTTTTTCAGCGACTCCGCGCAGTGTTCGTACAAATCCAGGCGTTCCGGAAACGCGACGCTCCGCAGAATCTTCGCCTTGTTCCCGGCAGACCCCTCCGCGTCCAAGTTGCTGGCTAGTTTGTAGAACATCCTGACTAAATGCGCGTTCAAAACGGGAGGCAAACCCGCAAGCTTGGACTCCCCAGTGAACAAAGTGTTAGCGCTCGTGATTTCCGACCGCAACTCTCGCTCCTCGGTTAACCCAACCTTGAACCCGTCGCTCAGGTGGTTCACCTGGAGCGTGATGTTACACTTTAGGGAAAGTTGCGTCAGGGTTTCCTCCCTGGTTTCGCCGGTTTCTTCGGACTTCAAGCTCATTGCGAGCTTCAGCGCGAATAACCGCTGAATCGCGGGGACTGTCCGCGCCAAAGTAGTCACGATCTGCCCCCAGCACTCCTCCGCGTCCTGCTGCGCGTACACGCCGCCTTGGCTCATCTGTTTTCGTACAAAGAAAAAGGTCAGTGTACTGTGTTGGGCGATGTATGGACAAACAGTCACCAGCGTTAGAGACGAAACAGTTGGCCTTTTGGGTTGGGCGCAATCCGCGAAACAGCTAGGCCGTGGGATCGGGAAACGGTGTGGTAGTGGTGCCCATCGCTCTTAGTGTCGAAAAGACTCGCGTCGCCGCGTGCGGTACGGTACAGGGAACCAGTCGCGGAGTTTGGAAATACGACGAACCTGCGCGAACTGCGGAAACAGCTGTCGCAGCAGCGCCAGGAACCGAAACGGCGTCACCGCCGCGGTGGCGGTCTTGATTTCGTTGAACAGGTCTCTGGTGGCCAAAGCCAGGGCGCGGCCGCCCGTGTTTCCGTCGTCGCCGGGTGATTCGTCCATCTCGGCGAGCGCGGTTCTTACGACGACGAAAAGAAAGTGTCAGTCCCGTGTATCAGTCCCGTGTGTCAGTCGTGTATTGGACGAGGTGTGGACAACAGGGAGGGATAATCGGTATGTGTGTTGCACGATGGCCTGGTCAACACTCACCGGCCATCGGTCTGAACAGGCACAGGCGCGTTGCCGGTAAAACGGCGCGCCGCCTGATTTGGGAAAGCCCAAACACGCACGTACCTTAGCTCGGGAATTGCGTACAAGCACTGCAAACACGAGTTCATGTAGCACGTGTTACCTAAATTCGTCAACCCGGGTGAGAAGTTACGCATGGAAGCCGCGTGTTGTTCGTCCTCGGGGAGGTCCTCCACGAACGTGATTTCGGTGGTAGGCGCGGTGATCACAGGGGCGGTGCTTCCCATCATCATGAGCTTTTTGTTTTTCGCTGCGATTGTGAACAAGGGGAAAGGGTCAGTCGGTCGTGATGTGTACGTCCGGGATTGGTATTACGTAAACAGGGAACCCGTAATCGAGCCTCCACAGTCGTGATGATGGGCAGAGGTATAGCCGTCCAAACGGAAGGACGAGTATGCGCAATCGCCAAGGCGGAACGTGGTGAGTGGGAATAGAGCCCAACTCTGTGACTGTTTGCTCGTACAAACACGTACCGGCGAGGTCGTCCAAACCCACTGTTGACAGATCGGTGTCATCAACAATCGACTTGCCGCCTTTCAAACCCATGAGTTTAATCCGGTCAGGAGGTACGCCGGTTAACGAGAACAGCTGGGTTTTCAAGGCGAACCCGTCTTGGGACGTGTCCACGTCCACGGTGTAGCTCTGCTTGCCCCACTTCACGCCGATCGTGATGACGGGCATTTTGGGATGCGCGGAAAAGTGTTTTTCTCTTTTCAGATCTGGCGTGCCGACCAGGTTTTCACGACGACGACGACTGCTGCTTCTAAAAGAGCTTTGTAACAACTCACCGCGCGGGTCGAACCGAACGCGACTTGAGTGCCGTGATGGAACGGCGCGGAAGTGTTTGGCGTGCGAAACGCGGCTTGTGTGCGAGTCACGTGGCGACGGAGTGGCGTCCCAAGGAGCAGGGGAAGGAAGAAAGGACGTGACGTTTTCGTGAAATGATCTAACAGGCTCGACAAAATTTCGGTTTCGTCCACATCGTGGCTTGGCCGCGGAAATGCTCATTTTTCGCGCCTGGCATCGGGGCTATGGCGCCTGGTGAGGCGCCGTCGTGCACGACGTCCCTGGGCTCGGAGGAACGCAAACGCACGACCGCGGTTTCGTCCTCGAAACCTGCCAAGCCGTTCTGGCGGTGGCACCCCGACAAAAGCCGCCCACACCTACGCGACGACGACCCGGTTTGGCTGTCTCGCCGAAAACACTTCTTCATCCTGAGCGACGCGGGAAAACCGGTGTACTCGCGTTACGGCGAGGCGGGGAACTTATCCGGGTTCACCGCGGCGCTGTCCGCAATCATCGCCGGGTTCGAGGAGAACTTGAGCGGGAGCCGGGATGATGCAGGCACGTCGTCAGACTCAGACGGACAAATGACTTCAGGATCTGTGACATTGAAAGTAAATCAAAACCAGCTGCAAGTGGTTTGGATACGAAAGAACGGCCTTGTCTACGCCGCGACGTCAACAGTCGGCGAGTCACTCGGTGTCTTGAAACGTCAACTCAACACACTGCGAAACCTGCTGCTGTTCGTGTTGACCAACGCGGTGGAAAGAGCGCTTTTGAAAAGGTGCGCGTTTCCCAAATCCCAAATCCGACGCACACTGTTTGACGCCCCTCTTTGACTGTTCCGGTGTACTACTGCCCGTAAACACGGTTACGACTACACACAGCACAAACGCACTGATACCTGCTCTTTATGGAGTACACGTTGAAAGTCCGGTACCTCTACTATACCCAATCCCGGATATACACGTTACGAAGTACACCCGTACTCGCCGACTGACCTTTTTCTTTTCCAAAAAAAGCGCAAAGTTCGACGCTCGGAAACTGCTGGGCTCCGAAACGGGCGGCGCCGACGCCGCGTTTGACAAACTGTGCCACGCCGGTGCGTGTATTTCCCTTTCCCAAATCCAGAGACGACTGTTTACTGCCCCTCGTTGAGTGCACTACGGGTAACACTTACTGCCGTACTGGCACTGTTACAACAAACCCAACGTACATCACGGGTGCGCTGTTTTACCTCTCAGCTGGTGACTGTTCAGACCAATTACGGTGACTGTTGTCCATACATCGTCCAATACACCGCACCAATACCCCGCGCGTCGCGCGACACGACGAGACGAGACTGACCCTTTCTTTTCTTTTCCTCGTCTCAGCCACCTGGTGTCCCGGGTCGGCGCTCGGGTGTTGGGCGCCCTTGCCGTTTTCGGTGACGAAACGAAAGGCGTTACGACTGGCGTTACGGTCGGTGTGCCTTGGTGCTTTTAGTCGGGGAACTAATGGAAGTACTTCGTCGTCGGGTGGTGGAATCTTCGCCGCGCTTCTCGCGACGGAGCACCACGTCGTGGCGGTGAGCGCGAGTAGCGGCGGACGAGTTGGGTCTTCTTCTTTTTCCACCGGTTCTTCCTCCGCCAACCGCGAAACCCAAAAAAACACCCTGCAAAAAAACACCCTGCACGCTTCGGACGTGTATCTGCTGACGCACTTCGTCCGCGCTGTCGCGGGTTTCAAAAGTAATCCTGAGAGTTTCGCGCCCGTGTGTTTATCCCATCGGAACGCGAAAGCATTCGCGCACGCGTACATTTCGTACCTTCGCCCCGACAGCGGGATATTTCTGGTCCTGTTAGCGGAACAGAACTCGGATTCCGACACCTTCAACGCCATGAGTCACGCGAAATCGACGCTGTTGGATTTGTGGACCCTAAACGGAACCCTGGACGCGATCGAAAAGCGAACCCGCAAAGACCTGCGACTCAACACCCCGTGCGCGTCCCCGCGAATCGGCGAAGAGGGAACCTCGGCGGTGCGCTGCGCGGGGCGGCCTTTGCAAACAGCGGGGGTCGCGTTCCGGGAAAGCCCGAGTCAGGAAGCCGGGACCCGGCAAGCGAGTGTGAATGGAGACACTTCACAAAGCAGAAGCACCACAGACACACCACAGATACCGCCGCAGTTACCGGCCGGGTTACACCGTTTGGAGTTGCATTGTTCAACTCAAGAGTTACCTCTGGAAGAGCCGAGGCCGGGGCAGTGCGCGCCCGGGAGCGTTCGCCTCGAAACGGAGGTCCCGCCGGCGGCAGGCGGCGGTTTCGGCGACCGCGTGGTGCAGCACTTCCTGTACGTGCGCCCCAACCTCGGGCAGTACGTGTGCCCGGAGTGGTGCTCGCCCCTGTGTGGCAGAGATTCACAGAAGCTGCTGCTACGCGCGTACCGACGCGTGATCGACGCGGTGTCGGGATGCGCCGGCGCCGGCGACGGCGACGACGAAGACGGGAGGAGTTCAAATAGCTCCAATAGCGACGCCTCCGCTTCCGGTACTTCCAAGCACGGAAACGGGGGCTGGGGCGGGGGCGGTTTCTCTGGCGTTGCGTCTTTCTTTCAATCAATGGGAAACGGACCTCCTGGTAATAAAATAGATGACAAGGTTGGCAGTGGCGGCGGGGGCGGACGGAGCTCTTCCGGCGGCGACGCGAATCGCGCGACCGAAAACGGTTCGCCGCGTCGTCGCGTCCATTTCGAATCAAGCGCCGCCAGAGTGTTACTCGGGTTCGCGGGATCCGATTTCGAGCTGTACGTCGCCCTAGCCCCGGGGACAAGTCACACGGAATCCGTCGCCGCGTGTAACCGGCTTTGCACGTGGCTGCGACAGGAAGAGCCGCGGTTGTTCGCGTAGCGACGACGGGCTATAAGTTTATTTTTATGAAAGCGAGTTCGTTTCAAAGGATGCTTTTTGTGCGGTGGTCTGCCTTGGATCGACCCTGGAATATGGATTTGATCGGCTCGCGACTCCGCCAGTCGCCGAGCAAAGCGCAAAGCGCAAGGCACTCTCTCGCAGGCCAAAAGAAGTGGACTTTTTCCTCACATCGCCCGCCTTCTCGCCACTTCGGCGCGCGCGCGTATCCACGCGCCGCCTGCCGGTTTCGTGTCCCGGAGTCAACCCAACTTGTGCGAACATGGCGTGTGTCTCCTTGGCACGCGCGACGTGTGCTACGTTCGGAACAGATGCGTCATCACGGACGTCGTGTGGCACGGACGTGCGATGGGGCGGAGGCGGCGCCGGTGGAGGCAAATTCTCAACTGTGCGACCCTTACGTGCGAGTGTTGTGCGAGTCACTACTCGTGGTAAGGCTCGAGGCCTAACCACCCCAAGAGCGCACGCCACAAGCAACACCCCTAACTCGCCTTCCATCACGAGCGCCCCTGCTGGTTCCAAAGAAGCGGATGTGTTGGACGCGTTACGGAACGTCATCGATCCCGATTTCGGGGAGAACATCGTGAACTGCGGTTTTATCAAAGACTTGCTGATTTCCGATGAAGGAGGGGTCACGTTCACGCTTGAATTGACCACACCGGCGTGTCCTGTGAAGGAAGAGTTTGACCGGCTAAGCAAAGCGTTTGTCGGCGCGGTTGACTGGGTCACTTCGGTCAACGTGAACATGACCGCGCAGCCGGTGACGAACGACATGCCGGACACGGTCGCGGGAATGAAAGGCGTGCGGCACGTAATAGCGGTGAGCTCGTGCAAGGGCGGCGTGGGCAAGAGCACCACTTCCGTGAACTTAGCCTACACCCTGTCCATGATGGGCGCGAAGGTTGGTATTTTCGACGCCGACGTGTTCGGGCCGTCGCTACCCACGATGACCACCCCGGAGTTTCCCGTGCTGCAGATGAACAAAGACACGGGAACGATCACGCCCACGATGTACGAAGGCGTCGGTATCGTGAGCTTCGGGTTCGCGGGGCAGGGAAGCGCGATCATGCGCGGCCCCATGGTCAGCGGGCTTATTAACCAGATGCTCACCACCACGGACTGGGGTGAGCTTGATTACTTGATCATCGACATGCCCCCCGGCACCGGTGACGTGCAGGTACGGCCATGTGGGGCTTTCCCAAATCCAACGGCCACCGTTAACGGACCAAACGTGACTATTTACAGTTGAAAGACGTTAACCACTTTCCTTCCCAATCAACAGCTCACGCTTTGCCAAGTAATCTCAATCACCGCCGCTGTGGTGGTGACGACGCCGCAGAAACTGGCGTTCATCGACGTGGAAAAGGGGGTGCGGATGTTTTCGAAATTGAGCGTGCCGTGCGTCGCGGTGGTGGAGAACATGGCGTACTTCGAAGTGGACGGGGTGAAACACAAGCCGTTCGGCGAGGGCAGCGGCCAGCGGATATGCGACGAGTACGGCGTGCCTAAGTACGTGTTGGGGCTTTCCCAAATCCCGACGACTGTTTGCCCATACTCGTACCAGAAGGGACTATTACCTCTGCCCTGACTGTTCGTCCGTACATCGCGGTATACAAGACGTTAACCACTTTTCGTTCAAAATCCCAGTTTGTTCCAAATGCCAATCGTCCCCGAACTCAGCGCGTGCGGCGATACCGGCGTGCCTTTGGTGTTGAAAGACCCGGCGGGGGAGGTGTCATCGCTGTACGGCGCGATCGCGGCGAAGGTGGTACAGGAAGTCGCCAAGCTGCAGTTGGGGCCGAGAGGGGGTTTGCAAATAGACGACGCTGGTGTCGCCGGGGTGCCTGGTGCCTTAAAAGTCATGCTCGTGGATGAAGGGGGCTTGCCGTTTTACGTGCGAGCGGTGGACGTCCGACGAAGGTACGTATGGAACAACGGCTTTCCCAAACTCAAGGACCGTTTGCGCCCAACCAAGACTGACACTTTCTTTTATTTATCGTAAGCGACCGGAGCGCCAAGGCGGTTGGTGAGGCGAGGAAGGGGGATTTCATGATGGACGGCGTGACCCCGGTGCCGACAGACATCGTCCCACTTGAAATGAACGTCGTGGGGAACTACGCCGTTTCGATCGCGTGGCCCGACGGGTTCTCGCAAGTCGCCACGTTCGCGCAGATTGCGCAGTGCGAACGGCTGCCGGCGAAGGCGAAGGCGAAGGCGTGAGTTCTTAATCTACGTGCGGGTCATTTCAAATGCTCAAACCCGGACAACCCTAAACCCCTAAACCTAAGGCGTAAGTTCATAATCGGTGCGGACAGTCACTTCAAACGCGATCCACACTACTCCACCTGCTAAGTCATTTCTAAACGCGATCCCTACTACTCCACCTCTAAACGCGATCCAAAATACGTATCACCTCTTTTGTAAACGCGGCGCCTCCGCGTTGGCGCCGGCGGCTAACTGTTTCGCGTGAAACAGCAGAGTCTCCGGGTCGTGTGTGCTTCCCTTATGGGTATTACGACTACTCGTGATTAACTCGTCCCTGGCTTGCGCGATGTGTTTAATGTCCACCAGTAACAGCGTTGGAACCCGCGACATCGCGACGCCGTCGAGTTCGGGGACTGTTTTTTTTAATTGCACAATCGCGTTCGTCATCTCGTTCGCGTCCCAGTTCAAAAGCTCGGGCGCGCCCGTGAAGAGTCGGCACACGTCTATTCCCGTTTTATGTGGGGGAAACACGTTGGATAAGCTCCGCACGCGGAGCTCCAGCAACGGTGGGTTTCGGTACGCGCTGTCTTTGGGGGACGACGTAACCGCGTCGCGGCAAATCTGAGACGTGGCCCATAAGTGCCAAAATCGCACAACCACCTTGTCCCCTTCGCCTTGAACCCCGTCGATGCCGTCGCCCGCGCTTTTTCCACGTAAAATATCGCCCCTGGAGCGGCGATTGGTGGTGACCTGGTTTGGCCTGGCGAGGTACGACGCCAGACGTATGGGCGCTGCTGTCGCGCCCATCGCGGTGCGTGTGCTGAAAGATGTGCGAGGCCGAAAAATGAATGTCGCCGGTCGTCGATTCGATCCGGGCATTTTTCGGATTTCATAGGAGTTTTCAAGGTTTCAAACGTAGAACCTGTTTGATCGCAATATTTTAATCGCATACATTTTTGGTTTGACCGCTCGACAGCTTTGAAACAAAATCTCGGGGGACCTATTTTACTCGCGACCCGCCCGGTGCAAGTCGTCTGCGTTAGGTTGCATTCGGGCACTTCTTCGCGCGCCGAAGCTGCCGGCCGCGGGACCCGAGTTGTGTGTTTTTCCGTCATCACGTCGTGCGGCGATACCGCTCCTGGGTTTGATATCACGTAACGCATTGAGTGAACACGACGCGTCTGGATACGTGGTTGACACGCGCCACCATGGTACGGCCGCGCTGCAGACGCACCCATCTCATCTTCTTCCGACACCTCGTCCGCCTCCGGCTTCTCGGCACGACCCCGGGGGGGTACCGGGTGGTGTGCCGGGTGGTGTATCGAATGCGTCGGCACGTTCGACACGACCACACGGCACGACAATGCACCCAATATCACTGTGGCATATCGCCCCGCCGCGCGGTGCACCACCCTTCCCCCTCATCGCGCTTGCTTCCGCGAAACCCATCAATCTGACCTTTCCCGTTTCGTCCGCTTCGCCGAATCTCGTTTCCATCTCCCTCGCATCAATCAGGACGCCTCCAAGCTCGCCGAGGCGATGGCCTTGATCAAGACGAAACGACCCGACCTGGAATTTTTCTCCCCAAACGACGTGATAATCGAATGGAACCAACGGCTGGGCGAAGGCGGGTTCTGTACCGCGTACCGGGCGGTGTGGAGAGGTACGTCGCGTCTCTCAAATCGTCTTGTCCCAGGCTGCGAAAGCTCACAAAGAAAAACGCATACGGGCGTCTCGAAATCGCGGCAGGCAGGGTCCCCTTTTCTTCTCTGACGAACCCCTTCCTTTTTCCTTTCGTTCGGTCCCCAGGCGAAGAGGTGTGCGCCCGCGTCGTGGACACCACGCGCGTTTCATGCGCGGTGGAGGAAGTCGCGACGGTTGACGGTACGTGTGACCGCTCCTTTCGCGTGCTCCGTCCGCGTCGCCCATCACCGCGCGCGTGACCAAGGACGCGACAAGATGAGATGGGGAATCTTTGCGATGGCAAAACTCGCCGTTTCGAGGCGCTCGATTTTCGGGGAAAAGAAACTGCCTGCCTGCCTCTTTTCGGTTTTTTATGAATGACCGATGGAGTGGAGTACGCTTCTGTCCATCCGAGTCCAGTATCTCACCACCCTAGTATCCCTCACAACAACCCTAAACCCTAACCCTAAACAACAGGCCTCCCTGACATCGCCGTGAAAGTGCACGGGTACACGAGCGCGACGCGCGTCGTCATTGACGAAGATGATGACAAAAAAAAAGATGCTTCCACCAAAAACACCCCGACCGAAACCGGATGCCTCGCCGTCCTGACCGATTTGTGCGAGTTCGGTAATTTGGAGGATTTCATGGACAAGGAAGGCGTGCCTTTGAGCGCTTCGGTGAAACTGGACTTGATGCTGCAAGTCGCGGTCGGGCTGGAACAGTTGAAAGAGTCGAGAATTTTATGGCGTGATTTGAAGGCGAAGAACTTACTAGTTGACCAGGTAAGTATTTCCCATTTACCACATTCCACAGACTGATTGCCCATACAAGACTGACACTTTCTTTTTTCTCTCAGGTCCACAGAGGCCGAACCGGCGAGGTGGTGAAGCTTTTCCTGAAATTCACGGACTGGGGCACCGCGGTCAAGATGCCCCGGGGCGACGAAGCGAAACGACGCATGACCCTGCACGGCCCTGGCACGGCGGGGTACATCGCACCGGACACGAGAGGGCCGACGTACGACTACCAGGTACGGCCGGACGGGGCTTTCCCAAATCCGGGGACACTTTTTACCGCCCCTCTTTGACGTCCACAGTGTAAACAGTGTGACTACTGTTTGCGTGCACCCGTTTCATTCAAAGGAAGTACGGGAACACGTAACGTAACGTACCTGCTACGACCGTAACGTTTACTGGCGGGCGCTGTGGTAAATTGACACAGGGCCCTACTGTAACTGTTACGAACCGGCTCACTCGCCGACTCACAAGACTGACCGTTATCTTTCCCAACCCAGGCTGATATGTGGGCGTTTCTTGTGTGGGCGGCGAGCATGTGCTTGAAAGTGGAGTGCGTCGTGGATTGCCAGCTGGAGGAGCAAATCGCAGAGTTGAAACTGGAAAAGAAAGCAAACGCCACGGCGGGGCATGAACAGAAAGTTGAACTTTTGTTGAACAAGTTCTTGGCGGACGGGAAGGTTGACGAGGAGTGCGAACTTCTTTTCGAGCTCATAAAAACTTCAGCGCCTTGGGTGGACGCCGCACTGCGTTGGACCCCGGACGAAGCCGCGGAGGAACTGGCGCAGTTCCGCGCCGATCACGGGCTGGTGCTGGAACCTGGAACGAACACGGCGCCGGTGCGGAAAAGGAGTTCCATGTCTGAAAATGTGAAGAAAGTCCCAGCAGGTGTTGCCCCGGCGGGTGTCACCTCGACCGGGACGCAGGACACGGAGGTGGCGGAAACGGTCGAGGAAGAGGTGTCTGACGAGGAGGTGATGCAGACTGACGAGGAGGAGGAGGCTACCGCTGAGGATGAGGAGGTTACCGTCAGCGCCCCAGCTTGCGTCACCGCGCTGGTTTTGGTAGACACCGCCGCGCAAGCCCGACGAGCCGCGGCGAAGGAACTGAGGGCACGTGCGACCAAGCTCAAGGCGGAGGCGGCGATGTTGGAACGCGAAGCGGAGGCGGCGTGCTCGGAGGATGACTCGGAGGACGAATTTATGCAGGAGGATGGAAAAATCGCCAATGGCGTCGCCGGAATGTATGATTCCGACGACTCACCAATGCGAAACTCCGCTCGCCTTGACGCCGCAAGCGCGTCCGCCAGGTGGGTCGGGCGACGCGTAAGGAAATGGTTCGCGGATTGTACCGGGCGCGACGTTACGGGTCAAAAACCGCCTCGGCAAAAATCCATGCTCCGCTTGAAAAAAGCACAACAAAAAGAACCGAGCGGACACTATTCCACCGGCGTCATCGTCAAGACGCGCGCGGCGCAGTTGAGCTCACGCGTCTGGACCACGGTGTGCCACGTGCGGTACATCGATGGCGAGGAGGAGGAGCTTACGCTTGGCGAGGCGGAAAGGTTTGTTGAGGCGTACGAGGAGTTTGCTGGTGGCGCCGGTCCCGAATCAAACGAAAACCACGGGACCGACGTTTTGTCTTTAAATTTCACCGAAGCCATCGCGCCGACGGCGGCGGTTGACGAGGACGCGGTCACCGAGCCGGTGGGACAGGGCGGGTTTTGCCGAGGTCAAGGAGGAGGAGGCCTAAGGACCCACAACAACAAACACGCGAATGATTCAAACGCGACTTCAACGAAAGCGACTTCCATGGCGGCGTCGCGTTTCAAACGACCGGTCTTTGGCGTGCTGTCCAGCAACGAAACCGCCAGGCGCGCCGGGTTCCCGCGAAACGCGGGCAAGCCGCGGAAGTTCGTGGACGCGCAGGAGATTCACGCAGTGACTACGGCGGCTGTTAGTGAGGTACCGCGAACAGCCGACACTGTGATGACACCGTCCCGTAACGACCCGGGCTCAAGTGGTCACTCGAAGCGCCGCGGGCGACGCGCGCCGGACTGGGCGGTTGCCGCGGTGGAGGTGATGGGGGTCGCACTGGGGTGCGCCAAGTGCAGGCACGGCCGGTACGGGTGTACCTCGTGTCGCGCTCGGAACGGTATCGTGGACCCCGAAAATCAACCGGTGCTGGCGCTGCCGTGTTCTTCCGATTACCACGACACCAACGGTTGCACGAAGAAAAGAAAAGCAACGTCTCAATCGGCGTGCACACAATCCGTCACCAAACCCAAACCGAAAAAGGGAAAAACAAAGCCGCTGAAAAACCTCGGCGACATCTCGGACATCGCGGATGCGAAGGAGCTGAAAAAGCTGTTGCCGCGAGGCGTGACCTCCCTGGGGTGCCCGAAGTGCCGCCAGGCGTGGCGCGGGTGCGGCGCGTGTCGCAAAGCAAACGGCGTGTGGATCGCGCCGGCGCAATCCTGGGTCACGAGGGTTTCGTCCTCGCCCCCCGACGCGGCGCTGATGCTCCCGGCGCCGTGAGACGGGTCGCGGCACGGGTTAGGGTACTTTGGACAGACTTTGTAAACGAACGAACGAGGGGAACCGCGCGTCGAACACTGTTACACCCTTCTTTCACCGGAAGTTCGTGCCGCGCTCGCCGCTCGTCCCTACGCTCGTCGCGACGCCGCGCGCCTGCATCGATTTCAACGTGTCCGACAGCCAATCAAGGCCTTCGTACAAACCAAGGCCTTGCGTCGCCACCGCGCTTTGTACGTGCCACTTCCGCCCCCGCAGCTGCGACAAACCCATCCGCTCCGCGATCTCCGCCGCGGAGAGACATCCCTTTTTGTGAAGGAAAATATTTGGTCGGTGTCAGTCGGCACGTGTGGGTGTCACGTTTGGGCAAACAATGCACTTGTGATGTATTTGTGCGTTCGCAAACAGTGGACAAAACTTTCCCACACGACTCAGAAACGGGCGGTAAACGTGGTGTCGGATTCGGCAAAGGCCCAATTGGGATCGCCGCAATTCAGCGAGCAATTAGTCACAGCACGCCCAGGAGGCCGTACCTTCATGTCTTGTTTATTCGCGAAAACAAGAATCGCGGAATTCCGCATAAACGGGTCGTTTATGATGCTCCCGAACTCCTCCTTCGCTCTGTCGATTCTGTCCCTATCCAAACTGTCAATCACGAAAATCAACCCGTCCGTGTTGTTGAAGTAGTGCCGCCACAGCGGCCTGTTGAGTTTTGCCAGAAAAGTGTCAGTATCGTATGGTCAAACAGTCGGAGGGATTTGGGAAATGCAATACGTACCTCAACTTCTCCTGCCCACCCACGTCCCAAACTGTGAACACCACGTTTTTGTACTGCACTTTCTCCACGTTGAAGCCTGTGTTTGGGGAGTTGGGTGGTTAGGTTTCGTGTGCGTAGTTAGTCACGGGGTTTGGTCAGGGACGGGAGTGGTTAGACGCGATCTTAAGGTGCGGAGGGTCGTGTACTCTGGTAAACGCTGGTAGTACTCAGTAGCAACCGCACTACAGCGAGTGCTCGTACTCTTCTGGACAGGTCATCTCAATTCGTAATTCTTACCTAACGTGGGTACCGTGCTCAGCACTTCCCCGATGTGCAGCTTGTACAGGATTGTCGTTTTCCCCGCCGCGTCCAGCCCAAGCATCACCACCCTCATTTCTTTGTTCCCGAACATCTTATCAAACGCCTGTTTGAAGGACTTGAACACCGAGGTCGCGGACGCGGCGTTGCCCATGGTGGCAAACGTGTTTTGTGCACGCCACGAACTCGGGGTTTTTTTGTTTCCTCGACCGGACCTAATGCGTCTTCGCCAACCCCTGCCGTCCACGCTTTTGGCCGCGACTGGACGAAACACAGTCGACCCCGGTTACGTGACCAGGCGCGCGGTAAAAAAAACGCGAGAAGGCGACGGCCGTGTCCGCACCGAGCCGCGGATCTGGCGCGTCGCGGATTAGGAAGCTGAGGGGAAAACGCGTCTGCATTTTTGCAGTAGTTTTTCTGCAGGCGTCCCCAGGTAAAAAGGCGATTTCAAGATCTGCATTTTGTGACGACTGAAATGCATCTCTGAAATGCCCATACGAAATGGATTTTGTCTTTGAGAGTTCATCACCGACGTCGTCCTCGATCAAGGGATGACGGATCCCTGTCCGTCCCCACGCGTCACATCGGTCGGCGTCTCACACGCGCTTCGTTTTCTTTGAAACGCGCGCGAACGCGTTTCCCTCGCCTCGGTCGGTTCCGGCGGTGTTCTTTCTGTTTGCGGACTCAGCGCGCCAGTCCCCGTCACGCGTGGTCGTTGGAAGACGTGGAATAGGTTTAGGGTCCGATGAGCGTCTTTACGATGTCCGCGTGTGCGCCCGTGGTGGGCGTCCGCCCCCGGGGCAAAGCGCGCACCGTGCGCCCCACGCCTTGCGCTGGGTACAGCCTTACATCCTTTTCCGGGCTCAAGGCGGTTCCCACGGAAACCGCGGTCGCGGGCCGACGAAGCCGAAGCTTCGGCGATACCGTGCGCGCGTCGCTCGCGGTTGGCGCGAGTTCTGGCAAAAACAGCCGCTCCGTATCGACGATGATGCCGATAGGCGTCCCACGGGTTCCGTACAAAACCCCCAACGAAAACAGCTGGCAGTGGGTGGATATCTGGAACTGTTTGTACCGCGAAAGGATCATCTGGGTGGGGCAAACCATCGACGAAGAGTTGGGGAACCAGCTCGTGGCGACGATGTTGTACCTGGATTCCATCGACCGGAGGTACGTGTGTTTTATTTCCTTTCCCAAATCCTGACACGCCGTTTGACGCGGCGTACGGAGCGCAGTTACGCAAGTACCACGCACTACTCTCCCCTCACAGTAATCCCACGGCCTTCCCTGTTTCGCGGATCGCGCACAACACAACCGCGCTGTTTTACCGGCAACGCGCCTGTGACTGTTCCGACCGATGGCCGGTGACTGTTGACCAGGCCGTCGTCCAACACGTCGTCCAACGCGGTACTGCCGATTGCCCAGAGCACACGACTGTTTGCCCACTGTATAAGTCGCCCAATACAGTACACCCGTACTGAAGACTGTAAAGACTGACTTTTTGTTTCCCCAACCGCAGCGGGAAGGACATCTACCTCTACATCAACACCGAGGGCGGGGACGTGGTACCCACGATGGCTATTCTGGACACCATGAAGCACATCAACTCTGACGTGGGGTGCGTCGCTTTCGGCAGCGCGCGCGCGATGGGGGGGATGTTGCTTGCGTGTGGGACGAAAGGAAAAAGGTACGTCGTGCATTTCCCAAATCCCTCCGACTGTTTGACCATACAATACTGACACTTTTCTGGCAAAACTCGAAAGAGCCGCCTTGCCGAACACGTGCGTGATGCTCCATCACCCCGCGGGCGCGGCGCGCGGGCAGGTAAGGGTTTCCCAACTGGGTTTCCCAAATCGCGAGACTGTTTACTGCGCGCCACGTTTCACGGTTTGAGGACACGCCCGTCATTAAAAGGAAGTGCACTACTGGTAACTCTTACCAGTACTGGCCTCTGTTCAAATATATCACAAGTAAACTGTTTGCCCATACCGGATGACAACGCACGCGACTGACCCTTTTCTTTTCCTCATCTCAAAGGCTTCCGACATCAACAACGAGGGCCGCGAGTTGCTAAAAATCCGCACCAAAATAAACGACATGGTCGCGGAAGCCACTGGGAAAACTTCAGAACAAGTGCACGACGACATCCGCCGGGATTTTCACCTCACCGCGGAGAAAGCGCTCGATTACGGCGTGGTGGACAAGGTGCTTTACAAGAGGTCGAGCGCGGGGGCGAGGTAATCTGGTACGGATGCGTTCATTCGGGACTGGGTATCACACGTTACAAGTACCGCGAGGGCGTTACAGGTGGTATGACTGGGTGGAGTGTGAGGCTCGTCAGGACTTGGTTCGATTCTCGGTGAAGTGTTCTGAATCTCGGTGAGGTGGCGATAGTATCTTGTTGTCACGCGAAGGTACCACACATTTTCTTTTTTGGTGTTCGGACTCTCAGCCACCTTCAAACCCCCAAAATCGCCCTTATCCGCGCCTCCGCCGGCCACGTGTTTTTCCGCCATCTCCGCGCGTTTTACAGGTCCGTGCTTTCGGATCGAGCTTGGCGCACGTCACGTGCGGCACGTGACCCACAACGCACGACCAAGTGCTTGGTCGCGCTGTCGTTTCTGGAACGGCATTGCTTTCTTTGCGTGTCACTCAACTCGACGTATTTCATGGCGTGCGCTCGCGCGGCGATCGCGGCGAGGGTCGCGGACGCCGGCCCTTCCGGCCCAGGGGCCCGGCGAGCTTCGACTCGATTGTGCGCGGTGCATGTGTCCGCGGGCACCGGCGCGGCGTCCAGAACGTTCGTCCCCAAACGCTTCGGGGCGAAGCGGGCGCACCACTCGCGAGGCCACCCCGCCCTAGCACAGGCGGTCGCGGTGAACAAAGCCACCAGGTCAATCGATGAGATGGACATGGACCCCGAGCACGTCACGTTCGCGTCGATGGATGAGTTGGATGCGAGGTGCGTCTTTGTCGTTTTTGTTTTTGCCCGACCCCGCAGCACGTGTGCTGGTCACGATTGACGTGACGTGACGTGTACCAATCATACGAGTCGCGTGCGTCTTGGTCGTGTTGTCGGCAACACGCCTCACGCCAAACGTCACAAGGCGCGTCCGCGTCAAGAAACCACGCCGTTTGCACAGGCTCTCGTGTTTGCAATTTTGCCACCGGGCACAACCAACCCATTCGCAGCCCCACGTCACCCCCACGTGGCGCCCTTTGTTTCGGTGGCGTGGGAACGCACCGCGCGCGCCGTCCGCCGCGTCCCGCGGACACGACCTACGACGACGACGTCGGGAGGACCGTTAGGCGGTCGGGTACGGCGGTTTTGACGTAAGCAAAACCTACCGCCGAGCCGTGGCCACGCGCGTGTCGGCCTCATCGATCGCAAAGACGTGCACTGACCGATCTCTTCCTCATCTTCTCATTTTTTTTTAAATTTTAATCCGCAGCGCTTCCATGGACTGCGCGGGCGGCGTTTGCACGATCGCGATCGAGGACATCACGTCCCCCGTGATGGAGGACATGGAACAGATGCGCATGAACTTGCGGGATATCATCGGACGGAAAAACCCGCTTCTTCTGGCGGCGGCGGATCAGATTTTCGGGGCGGGCGGGAAGCGGCTACGACCGGTGCTGGTTTTCCTGGTAGCGAGGGCTACGGCGCAATTAATGGGCCTTGACGACATCACGGACCGTCAACGGCGGCTCGCGGAGATCACGGAGATGATCCACACCGCGTCGTTGGTACACGACGACGTCCTGGACGACTGCGACACCCGAAGAGGCGAGGCGACGATTCACACGTTGTACGGCACGCGCGTGGCGATTCTGGCGGGCGACTTTCTGTTCGCGCAGTCCTCCTGGTACCTCGCCAACCTGGATAACCTGGAGGTTATTAAGTTGATTTCGCAAGTCATCGCGGATTTCGCGGATGGCGAAATATCGCAAGCCGGGTCCCTGTACAACGTGGACGTCACCCTGGAGGAGTACCTGGAGAAGAGCCATAACAAAACAGCGTCGCTGATCGCGGCGAGCTGCAAAAGCGCCGCGGTGTTCAGGTACGTATTGCGCGTTTCCCAAATCCTGACACACTGTTTGCCCATACAATACTGACACTTTTCTTTTACAATCACAGCGGCGTGAGCGACGACATCAAGGTTGACATGTACGAGTACGGCAAGCACCTGGGTTTGGCGTTCCAGGTGGTGGACGATATTCTGGATTTCACGCAAACAGAAGCGCAGCTGGGGAAACCGCAGGGGCAGGATTTGGCGACCGGTAACCTGACCGCGCCCATTCTGTTCGCGCTGCGACGAAACGAAAACGGCACTGGCGAGGAGTTGCGGGGTTTGATCAAAGGCCGGTTCGAAAACGCGCCTGGTGACTTGGCGCGGTCAATTGAGATCGTCAACGCGTTTGGCATCGAAGACGCGCGGCGGCTCGCGAGGGAAGAAGCGGACATGGCGCTTTCTTCGTTGAAAGGGCTGCCGGAAGGCGAGGCCAAAACGTCGCTCGTGGGCATGGTGGAGTACGTGCTGGAGCGAATCTATTAATAATTTTCCGGAGAGGGGGGTTTTCGGGGAGGGGAAGAGGAAGCGCCTTAGACGCGCGACGGGACAAGCCGGGGCGACGTTTGGTTGAAATATAATCCCACGCCAGGGCGGCGCTTTGTTGAAGGGCTCGTTGTTTCGTGTCTCAAGATCCCTCCTCCGGCGGTGACGTGTTCGCGTCGATTTACAAGGTCATCACGGCCGTCGCCTCGATGAAAGTTTTTCTCTCGTCTCATTAGTAATATGTAGTCTATCGCGAATAGGGAATAGGGAGAAAGTTTTTCTCGTCTCTCGGTGATCCCCCGCTCATCCGCGTCCGTTTATTTTCGAAAGCCGCCGCTGCAACGCCGCGCTTCGGGGTTTACCCCCCACCAACCTATGCGGGTTCCCACCTCCACCGCTCTGTGCGTATGGTGAGGGTTTCGGGGGTGGTTTTTGCGCAGCCGCCGTCGGTTTCTTCTCCGGCTTCACTAACCCCGAAACGACCCGTGACTTTCGGTTACTCAAATCGGCGGCTTTGGCGTTTCCACGTTTCGCCTCGACCAAATCCGTCCCCCCCTCCGAAACGTTGTTGTACGCCGCCTTGTTACTCTTCGTCCCTCCTTGCTGTTTCGCGATCCGCACCACCCGGGCCGCGTCCGCGCGTCCTCTTTGTACGTTTTCGGGAACAGGCGACAGCGGGTTTCGGTTTGCGGAGCCCCCATTCTGGCCGGGCCCGGGCCCCGGTGGGGTACTCGTGGGAACCGTGATACTCGTAGTAACCACCCGGGTGGTGTCGCTTTCGCGGTTGTCCAGTACGCCGTCGAAGATATCGTCGGAGCCCGCGGCGCTTCGAGGAGATGAAGACGCTTCGTCGTTAAACTCGTCTCCAAACTCACTCCCACCAGAAGACCGGTCGCTTCCGGATGATGAACTCACGCGTCCCAACCGGATCGTCTCGTGCAACACCCGCGTGGCGTACTGAAGCCCATTCAACATGGAGGTCTCTTCCGAGGTCTCTTCCGAGGTCTCTTCCGAGTTCTCGGGGTCGTCGTCGTCGTCGTCGCGCAAACCGCCGTGTTTTCCGTTTAACGGTGACTGCGTACCGTACCCAGACGCCGCCGCGCGACGCGCGCGCAACGCCAGCGCCTCCGCCTCCACCCTCAACACGTCGCCCTCCGGCAACGCCGCCGCCGCTTGTAACAGAAGCTCGCTGACGTCCGCGATCGGGTTGCGGAGGGACGGTTTTCCGGATGCCTCCGAAGGCTCTTTCGGTTTCTTTTCAGGCTCTTGTTTCGTGGGAGCAACTCCGAAGGTAACAACCTTGACGTCCCCTTCCTTTAAACGCTCCACCTCCGCTTTCAGCTCGGCCCTTTCCTCCCGTAGCGCGTCAATCAAACGCTGGTACTCCGCGATGTGCGTCTCCACCGTCCCGCGGTTTTGCTGCACGAAAGTTTTGATTTCCTGAGATAGGTAAAACAAAGTGTCAGTATTTCGTAACGTGGCCTGAGTAATTACGGGCGGACAATCGGCAAAACAGGGAGGCGGGATTTGGGAAAGGCCCAACACGTACCTTCGCGCGGTCCGCGTACTTCAGGGTGTTCACCGTGTGTTCGTACTGCTTGTCGCTTCCGCTGACGGTGGCGACCATCACGGTTTGGGAGTTCCCGCACAGGCCATCTTTTAGAATCCGGGTGAGCTTCGAATCCCGAAACGGCACGAACACGAACCCCTTACCCTTCCTCTTACCCAGGGCGTTGATACAGTTCGCCAAGGATAACAGCGACTTGTTGATGTTCGCCCCGTCCCGCAGTTGTTGTCCGCGGTTGTTCGTCTCGCTCGCCCGCTCAGCACCCTTACGATAGGTAAAACAAAGTGTCAGTCTTGTATGGGCAAACAGTCGGCGGGATTTGGGAAATGCGCAATACGTACCGCCAAATCAACAAGCGTAAGCTTCGCCGTGGTGTAACCCACGTCGTAGTGGTTCTTTTCGTGTTTCGTGACCCAGATTTCAAGCACCGCGTGACTTCGCGAGGACGCTGAGTTGGCGCCGGTTTCCTCCGTTTTTCGCCGCGCGTTTCCTTCCTTCAAAAGCGCGAAGATTTCCTTTTCGTCTGTAACGGCAACGTGCGTCAGCCCACTCACCGTGGGCCCGCGGTCCGGGTCCTCTCTCAGCTCAAGCGGCTTGCTTTGGTGAACCGGCACCAACAAATCGTAAACAAGCTCGTTATACACCTCGGTGTAGGAACACTCCACGTTGAACTCTTTCGTGCCGCCACGCTTTTCATCTTCAATCAACCGAAACACGTCTCGCAGGGATAACACCATCAAACCCGGGTCGTCCTGGCTGCCGACCATGGTGTGCGTTTTACCAGACCCAGTCGCGCCTGGCCCGATAAAACCGAAAGTGTCAGTCTCGTATATCGCGATGTATGGACAAACAGTCAGAGGGAATAGTCCCTTCTGGTACGAGCATGGGCAATCAGGGAGGCGGAGCGTGGTGATTGGGAAATACGTACCGTACGCGAACACCGTGGCGTTTATGCCCCGCAAAACGCCTTTCACCAGGGGGCCCGCGGTTCCGTTGTACACCTGTTCGTTACTGCTCTCGCCATCAAACGCGCCGTCGAATACGTACCGGCGCTCGCGTTTCCGCACGCCGCCGGCGACGATCTTTTTCTTTCGCTCGGTCGAAACGCGCCGTCCTGAAATGCCATCCCCGGCAGCGCCACTCGTGGACGGGTCGTCCGGGTCCATGACCACCATACACTTGTCATCCACGGTTTTCGTGATGGTGCGGCAGCCGTTTAGGCGTTCTTTTTTGGAAACGGGGCGCGCGCGGACCGCGACGGAAAGAGTGGCTTGGCTCACGCCCTTATTTTTCAAAACGCTCGTGAACTTGGCGCTGGCGTCCACCAAATCTCGCACCGTGTCCTGTTTAGGGTTTGGTGAGGGGTAGGGTTTGTTTGGTTAGGGTTCCGGGCAGGGTTTGTTTGGTTAGGGTCCGGGTTTGTGGTGTGCAGGGTACTGGTCACTGCGTCTGGCGGCACTGTCGATCGCCGAAAGAATCTCGCTGGGAACATCGCAGATGTCTTGTCATTGTGTCCGCCGAGGCGCAGGTGACACCTGGTGCGCGTGACACGGTGTGCTTTGCGATGCACGTAGTGCACAGCTCATTTCGCGGTCCGTATACCCTGCGCGAGGTCATCAAGTGCCGGTGTTTCTTGGTCTATTAACTCACTAAAGCCGTGCGTACCTTGTCGTGCGATGTCATGTCGCGGAGAGGATTGGTACCCCCGGGCGGCCCGTCGGACAAAAAGTTTCGATGTCGGAACTCGCCGCCGACGATGAGACGCGGCGACCGTTAACTCGACGACGCGGGCGCTCTTGAACGAAGCGCGGTGGGTCACCCGTTCGGCGTGTCACGATGAAACGACCCTACAAGGGTCTCGGAAGACGGCGCGCGTGCGGAGCGTCGTGGCTTCGTGGCAATGCGTCCGCGAGGCACTTCCGTTTCGTTGACCGGCTCGGGTTTTTGACAGCCATGGCCTTGTTCGTGACAGGACTGCAAATGACTGCTGAGTGCAAATCAGTCAGCAATTTTGGTGATTTACGAGGAAAAGGAATTCTGGTGAACCTGTCACCTCAAAGCAACGACACCTCCTCGTCGCGCATATCTCGGCGCGCGGGGTAACATCGCGGGCGAACGATGGGAGGGAAGCGATGCCCGCACGGAAGGGTAAAATACCAGTGCAAGGAGTGTAACCCGTGTCCCCACGGCAGGGTGAAAAGCAACTGCGCGTCTTGCAACCCCTGCCCGCACGGCAAGCTGAAAAGCAAGTGCGCGGACTGCAACGCCTGCCCGCACGGCAAGCTGAAAAACAGGTGCACGGACTGCAACCTATGTCCGCACGGCAGGCTGAAATACCAGTGCAAGGAGTGCAACCCCTGCCCCCACGGGAAGCTGAAACAGGGCTGCGTGAAGTGCAACCCCTGCCCCCACGGCGGCAAGCTGAAACAGCACTGCGTGGTGTGCAAAGGGTGCCCTCACGGCAAGCAGAAACACAACTGCGCGGAGTGCAACCCCTGCCCTCACGGCAAGGTGAAAGGCAGCTGCGTGGAGTGCAAGCCTTGCCCTCACGGCAAGCGGAAAACCAACTGCGCGGAGTGCACCCCCTGCCCTCATGGCAAGCGGAAGTACGACTGTGCGGCGTGCAAAGCGGCGCGCGCGGCTGCGCCGAGTGCGAAGCGGGTCAAGCGCGAGCGTTCGGTTTCGCCCGAGATCAAGCAAGAGCCTGAGGTCAAGCAAGAACCCGAGGTCAAGCAAGAACCGGAAACCAAACAAGAACCCGAGGTCAAGCAAGAGCCGTTCACGATTCAAGGCTATTACAGGGACAACAAGTAAGACGAAACCACAGACAGGGATAAAAGACTTGTAAAAGACGCGCTTAACGAGACGCCGCCGGACGATTGCGTGTAACATCTTCTCCTCCTTCCTCTGCCTTACTCCCCCCCCTCCAGCTCTTCATCAGGCACGCCGTGGTGGTTCCCCCCGTACCGTGTGTGCCTCGGGATATCACCCGGTATTCGCATTTGTTCCAGCCACACCAGGGGTTTCGGGTTTGCGAATTTTTCGGAACTCGTTAACTCACGCAGCGCCGCGTTTTTCACCGCCGCGCTGTCAAACGACCTGGCACGATTAACAAGAAAGCGTCAGTCTCTCGTAATGTGTAAAAGTAAACAGTCAGGGCAGGTAATAGTCCCTTCTGGTACGAGTATGGGCAATCGCAGAGGCGGAACGTGGTGATTGGGAAAGGCCCTTACGGAAACATGGCGACGAAATCGCTCGGTTGAATCGTGACCTGCAGCTTGGAGCACTCGTGAAGCAGCCTTGCGATAAATAAAAGAAAGTGGTTAACGTCTTGTATGGGAACACAGTCGTTGGATTTGGGAAAGACAACACGTACCACCGCATTTCCCGTCGCTGCGCGTCGTCGAATTGCCGGTCCGGTCGCAACGCCCACTCGTGGGACTTCACCCACCGCACGATTTTGGGCTTCACCTCGGTGACTTTACTTTTACCGGGTACCGAAACGGCGAGTGCGTTTTCGACGCGGGGAGTGGGTAGCTGCGCGTACGGAGTTTTCTTGTTGGGACGCGTGGCGTTGGCGTTGGCGGCGGTATTTTCCTCGAGCAACGACCCCGACCCCCACTTCGATTCGCGCGGCGCGAATTTCGAAAAACCGGTAGGACCTTCCCGTGAATCCCCATCCTCGGTCTCCTTCTCCTTCTCGGCATCACCCTCCCCTTCCTCATCTTCGCTCGGAATCCCGTCCAGGTCCATCCAGTTCTCGGGAAGGTGCGTGGCGTCGAAGGATTTTCTCCACTCTTTTCGGCGCTTCTTCGCGCCAAAACCGTTTCCGCCAAGCACGCCCCGCACCCCCCGGTGCGTCGCCGCCGGGTGCCCCATCCCGCCGACTTTCAGCTTCGGAAGCGACGGACGTCTTGGAAGGTTGAGGAGTTTCTGTTTCGCGGGGCTCGATTTGTTTTGCGTCTCGGTTTCGGTTTCGGTGGGATTTGAACCAGTACCCGGCGTATCCGCAACCACCACGCCGTTACCCACCCATTCGCCGCTTCCACCGCTTCCGAAACAAAGCCCGCCGGTGAACCCGAACTCGGACGCCGCGACGACGTCCGCCACGGGCGTCGTGCTCAACAAAGCGGCGCGTAACTTCTCCAGCTGTAAAAGAAAAGTGGTTAACGTCTTGTACGGGCAAACAGTGTGCCGCCTGATTTGGGAAAGGGAACACGTACCTCCTTCGCGTTCGGGTTTGAGTGATCGGGATCTCGCGGGTGGTTGAACATCCGGAGGAACCTCAACGTCGCGGCGCTCGTGATGTCGTGCACCTCCCTTCCGCCAACCCCCACCACCCCGAACAAAGTCGTCGCGAGCGGCGCGACCATCGCGATGTCGGTGAAGTCAAAGTGCATCGTGTTTGCCAACACGGCTTTGAACGCCACGCCCGAGGGGTCTCTTTGCGAGTGCGTCTCGTACCCGGTGCTAGTCACGCTGCCGGCGCCGCCTTGGAAAGACGCGACACTACCGTGCGTACCGCCGCGGTTCGAACCCGGGTGGCGCCGGAACCCTACCGGTTTGGTCAACGAACCCGCGCTACCCACGCGCGTGAACGGTTCGGCCGAGCCTGATTGTAAAAGAATAAATGTCAGTCTCGTATGGGCAATCAGTCGGCGGAATGTGGTAAATGGGAAATTCGTACCGTCGCGGTCCGGGTCTCCGTGTTGGTTCACCGCGTCTAACACGTTGGACCAGGATTCGTGCTGCCTTTGCAAAGGAACATCGGTGTCAACGGAAACAAAAGACTGATTGCCGGTACACGGATCGTGTAGTACCCCCCCGGCCAATCCCACTTGTTGGCTCGAGTACGAAAACGACGACCGCGGGTCCCGCGGCGGTCGCCCCGACACGTACGAAGCAACCGCCGCCGCCGCTTCCGACATAAAAAAAAGTGTCAGTCTTGTATGGGCAAACAGTGTCGGGATTTGGGAAATGCAATACGAACCTTCCTCCTCGGCGGTTGGCGGTACTGGTTCGTTTTGTTTTTTACCACCCACGCCTGACTGTTTGCCCATACGCGTCCGCTCGGCGGTGTCGCCGGACGCTTCCTCCCCGGCGTCCCAATTACCGCTGCCTTGACTCACCAGACTCGCGACGGACGCGACGCTGTGCACGGAGCGCAGGGAGGTGAATGAGCCGTGCGAGTTCAGCGAGGTCATGGAAGCAAGATTATCCCCTGACCCGTTTCGCGGGTGCTGCGGGCGGAAGTACGCGCTTTGTTTGTGCTGAGATAAAAAAAGACAGTGTCAGTCCCGTATGGGCAATCGCAGAGGCGGTGTGTGTTGGGTGAGAAAGGCCGTACCGTCGTCGGCGAGCTCGGCGGGTTCGAGGTGTAGTAATACCCGTCTTGGGATAAGGAAGCGAAAGGGTCAGTCTCGAGTCTATGGGTGTACTGTATATCGCGATGTATGGACAAACAGTCACCAGCTTCGGTAAAACAGTGCACTTGAGATGTATGTAGTTGTAGCAGTTGACAGTAAATGTTACTAGTAGTGCACTCGAAGAGAGGCGGCGGAAACGAGTCGTCTGCTGATTTGGGAAACGCGCGCCGGCCGTACCTTCGTTGTAGTACCCAACCCTGATTGTAAATAAATAAATGTTAGTCTTATATGGGCAGTCAGTCGGCGGAATGTGGTAAATGGGGAAATACTTACCCGGCGTGGCCGTCGATGGCGTTGCCCACGAAACCGGGGGGGGACTTGGTTTGGTCTTCGGTTAACTCAGAAGAGGTGGTGCTTTTCGCGAAGGAACTACTACCTCTGGTCGACTCTTCGTCGTCGCGCGGAAAATCATGGAAAGGCGACGCGGTTTGCGATCGAGTGGAATCCGGAAACGTATCGGCAGTATCTTCCGTAGCCAACGTATCGGCGGTAGCGCCGAACGCGGTCTGGAATGAGGAGGGTCCGGTCGATGCACCAACACCAGTCACGGTCACGGTCGCGTCACCCGTACCAGCAGCGCGTTCGCTTTGGCTCGTTTCCTGGCAGGCATCTCGCGAAACAGCAAAAGACCCTTCCCGTCCGCTTGCGCCGTGTGCCTTTTTAGTCTCACCGTGACTCGCCGACCCGGTAACCGCTTGCGGCGCCGTCGCGGCGCACATCAGTGACGAGCACTCGCCGTTCGTGACGCAAAAGATGTCTCGGTTCCACATGAACTCGGGGGCTTCGAAGACCAGTAACGGGCACGGGCACCCCAACAACGAGGATTCCCGGCCAAGCGGCCACATCCACGGATCCAACGCCACGACTGAAGTTACTCGGGGGTCCATCTGCGCCAGCATCACCGCCGCGGCGCCTCCGAAGGAGTGCCCTACCACGGAAATCCGGGTCAAATCGATTTTCCCGCAAAGAGGATGGGTCTGGTCGAAACTCGCGTCCACCACGCGCTCCAGCGCGTGCGCCAAGTCAAGCGCCCTCCACCGCGCGTGTTCGTGCCTTGCGATAGGTAAAACAAAGTGTCAGTCCATTTGTTGGGCGTGTATTGGACGATGTATGGACAAACAGTCAGAGTAATCGGTCTGAACAGTCACCAGCGTTAGAGATAAAACAGGGAGGCCGGGATTTGGGAAAGCCCCAACAACACGTACCTGAACCGCCACCAGTTCCTTGGTTCGTGTTCTTTCGGCATGTCGTACCCGCGGAAATCCGCGGTGCTTCCGACGAAGAAAACAAAGTGTCAGTCCCGAGTGTACAGGTAGTTTGTATGGGCAAACAGTGCACTTGTGATGTATTTAACGAGCCGCAAGTACGCCAGTAAGTGTTACCACGCTTCCTTTAAGTCCTTTAAACGTGGAGGCGGGATTTGGGAAAGCCCCAACACGTACCTGCCGTCCGGATATAACACCAACGCGGCGTCGTGCGGGTGATCCACCGCCACGACGACGTGCCCCCAGCTCGCGAGCTCCTGTAACAAAGCGCTGTTCTGTTCCTTTACGCCGGTGAAGGAGTGGGAGAAAAGCACCACGGGGAACCCCACCGAGGTGGTTTGGGGGTCTTCGTGGGAACCGCTGCCGATGGGGGTACTGGCGCTACTACCAAAACCACTACCCATAGGACTGCTGGGCGGCTCCGCCACCACCGCGTCTTCCAACGCGTCCATCTTGACGAGTCGGAAGTAATCCACGATCCAGGCGGGTAAAAAGAACGACTCCGCCAGCGTCGAGGCTAACAGCGGGTCCAGCCAGTGCGCGCGGCGTTTCTTACCACTCAACAACGCGTCGCGTTTCCGCTTTTCGAATTTAGCAATGTGCCTTTGCGTTTTAGCGTTGATAGGGTTGATAGGTCTGCTTTGACCCCGGTTGGTTTCACTGCTCGCCATCGCCGCGAAGGTAACGTCCGTGTCCATCGGCCATGGGGGTTGTTTGGGAGATTTGGGAGACTTGGGTGAGGACGAATTGATGGGGTCATTACTTTCGCCGTCGATGCCATCGTTTCTTTCGCCGTCAGCGCCGCCATCCTTTCCCAAGTCCCCCCCCCCCCCCTGTCCACCGCCGGGTACCAAATGTTCGCCATCATCGCCCTGTGTTCCGGAAGCTGCTGCGTTCCGGTTTTGCGTTTCGTGCGGAGCAACCACGACCGCCGGGCTTTGTGATTGGGAACGAAAAAGGTCAGTCTTCTTGCGTCGGCGAGTGTGCGCAAACAGTAGGAGAGAGTACAACACGTCGGCGAGAATACGCAAACAGTCAGAGAACACAACACGTACCTTTGTCCACCCAAAGCCTGGTGGTTTTCCCCACCCTGTACGGCCCGGTCGGCTTCGGCATCGGAAACACGGGCGCGAACACGCCGGCGGCGGTTGATAGGAGGGAACCGAAAACCCCAAAAACGGAGACTAACCGGCACACCGCAGTTGGGATACTTATTCCGGGCAGCTTGCCAAGCGCGCTTACGGAGGTACAACTCACCGTGGCGAGGTACGCCGGTACCACCTGCCACCGCGTGCCGTCCAACCGGGCTTGCAGCCCCAGGATGATCAGAAAAGGCGCGCCCGATTTGATGCGCCTTGTGTTGGTGTTTCGTACCGACGACCTGGTGGACGTGCCAGCGCCCGCCCCGATGAGTCGCGTGCTGCGCGCGGGAATCGCCTACGGGTACCGGAAACGAGTGAGGTGGAAACAACACATGGGTGGTCAGCGGGTTTGAGCGTGGACACGAAAGTCGTTGTTTTTTCGTAATCTAGATGACACGTGGATGATGCCGGGATGTGCTCCTATGCGCAAACAGTCACCACGGAACGTACCCACGTCTCCTTCGCGCTGAGCGCGGCGGCGAGCCACAGCAGGGGCTCCAGGGGCCGGCGCAGGGGACCGCGCAGCGCGCGAAGCGCGCGCCGCACGAACCAAAACATACGCGCCTCCGCCTCTGATTGAGATGATGAGAGATGCGGAGAAACTCCCTTTTTGTGGTTTTGACCGCAAGAACCGTTGCTCTTCGTTTCTGACTGCGAAGAAACTCGCCACCTGTGCCTCGACCCCCCCGATGGCAGCTGGTTCCTTCCCTACACGCATTCCGCGCCGCGCGGGCGTGGACGCGGTCGGCTCCGCGTTTCGGGAGTGTAGGGGGAGGTGTTTCCGTGGCGGGTGCCGGGTTAGGGTTTGGGAATCGTGGGGGGTAGGGGACCACCACACCACCACCATGGGCGCCGACCGCGAACGCCGGCCTTCGCGAAGAAACTCCATAGGAAGCCGCCCGCTGCAACCGGATTTGTACGCCTCCATGACAACGCCGCAGAAGCAAAAGCTGGGCCGGCGGTACCGAAAAGCGGTCCGAGTAGTACCTCGGATGCTCGCGCTCGTGGTGTTCCTCTACGCCCTCGGCCTAGCCGCGTACTTCGGGAAGTACCGCGTCCGCCCAAGGCACCATCACGCCCCCGATCTGCTCGCGGTGTTGCGAGAAGGCGAGATCGAAACAAGCAGCGCGCGCCGGCTGCTCTGTTCCGCGGCGCCGTTGAGGGTGGGGGACGGACACGAGCTGGGTGTTTTATCGTCCCCGGGGGAGACTACGCTGAAACAGAGGGCGGACACGGACCACCACGGAGACAACACCGCCAACGCTGTCGATGGCGTGGACGGAGGTGCTGCCACTACCAGATCGTCCAAAAACGCTAACGCGAATGAACGCTCCACTCATTCGCGCGCGGTACCTCGCGGTCAGTTCATCGGCCCCACCAAGGCGTTCATCGTCCCGAACGACCGCGCCGCATTTCTCAACGCCAGCGATGCGCGGGTATTTCTGCTCACCGGCATCAGCGCGTCATCGCCCGGCGCGGTTGATTTGCTCGATCATTTCTTAAATCACTACCTCCACGTCCTGAAGGTCCCGGCGCCGTACGTACTAGCGGTGGTGCACACCACAGGCACCGCCTTCGACGCCTCGGTCACCCGAAACATTCAAAAGCGCCTTCAAGACCGACACATCTTCCACGAAACCTACCAAGGCGAAGCCCTGCTTTTCAGCGCGGTGGCGCACCACTGGGAGCACTCGCTCGCCGCGTTCGCGGATGACGCGGATTGGGTCGTGGCGGTTGACTTGGACGAGGTACGGCCGGACGGGGCTTTCCCAAATCCCGCCGACTGTTTGCTGCACCTCTGTGACGTCCACCAGCCATTAAAATGAAGTGCACTACATACAGCACATACGCACTGCTCGGTCCGATTACGGGTGACTGTTTGCTCAGGCCACGTTACGAAGTACACCCGTACTCAAAACAGAAGAGACTGACGCTTTTCTTTCCCACTCACAGCACGTGCAAGTCCCTACGGGCGAAACCCTCCCGAGCTTCCTCGGCGCCGTGGACCAGATGGGGTACTCCCTGGTGCATGGCACGTGGGTAGACCGGGTGGCGGAGAGCGGGGGGATGGAGGCGGTGCCTTCCGCCGCCGGTGTTACGCGCGCAGAGGACTCTTCAGCGCGAAACACAGACGACGGAGAAGAAACCCAACGCGGCAGCGGGGTTTCAATGGACCGCGCGTTCCCGCTTCAGTGCGTGATCGGGAGCTGCGTTGACCCGCACCACGTCGGGTTCGCGTCTGGGTGGGAACGGGGGGGGGGGGGGATTTGTTTGGCGGTACAGGTTCTTCTGGCGACTCGTTAAAAAAGAACGGCAATCACCTCGCGCTGCGCGGGTTGCACCACTACAGCACTCTGGTCGGTGTGGTGGGCGGCGGGAGGCGGGTTTTCGCGCACCGAGCGCGGTACGCCATTCTTGACGTCCGGACGCTTCAGGATTTCGGGCTAGACGACGTTGTCACTTCAAGCGCGATCATGGAGGACCACACACAGGCAAGTATTTCCCATTTCCACATTCCGACGACTGATTGCCCATACAAGACTGACATTTATTTTTACAATCACCCAGGCGTACCCGGTGCCGCTCAAGGTGATGGTACGGCCTTTCCCAATCACCAATTCCGCCTCCCTGTTTTATCTCTCAGCTGGTGACTGTTGTCCATACATCGCGATATATAAGACTGACACTTTCTTTTTATCGTATCAGCACTACCAGTGGACAGCTGGGGTTGATTTGAAACTGGCGGAGCGCAGGCGGAAGTACGCGGCGTGTCACCTTGTTGACCAGGAGAAGACGCTCGACGCGCTCGTGAAAAGGCTCGAGTCGCAGCATTTCAGGATGAACGTCAACGTGTGTCCCGACTTGGCGTGCTACCGGGAGAAACCCAAAGTGGACTCGGAAGGGAGTAGGGCGGAAGGTAAGCCTTCATCCGTGTTACGAGATGAGCTGGTTAACGAGAAGCACGACTCCGAACGCGCCGGCGGGGTCGGGGTGCTCCTGGCGGACCACGACGAGCACGAGCACGACCGCCGCGACCGTGGCGGCGAGACGAAGGAAAGCATAATATACATCATCCCCCCGGTTCCGATCCTAAACGACCACGACATGGCCGGCAACGGCGGCGCCCTGAACGGGTACGGCGCGGAGCGCAGGGTTATCATCTTCGCCTCGGTGTGGGAGCACGTGGACGGCGTGAGCAGGACGATGAAGCGGCTGGCGCACCACCTGCGCGAACGCACGGATAGCCGGGTTTTCGTCATGTCCCCTGATTTGGTGGAATCCGATTTCCGCGAAGCCGCGACGCATGACAAGTACCACGTCGTGGATGTGCCGCACATACCGATGCCGGGTAGAGGGGAGTACAAGATGGCCGCGCCGCTGCAGCAGCGACAGAGACACCAAATGGAAACGTTCGACCCGCACGTGGTGCACGTCGCGGCGCCTGACATGTTGGGGCACAGCGCCGTGCGCTGGGCCGCCGAGAACGGCGTGTGCAGCGTGTGTTCCTACCACACCGCGTACGACACGTATTTGCAGTACTACCGCGTGGGGGTGCTGGCGGCGCCGTTGCGGCAAATGCTCAGCGGGTTCTACACCTCGTGCGACGTCGTCGCGACGCCGTCGTATGCGGCGGCGGAGCACTTAAGCGAGATGGTAAGAGTTTTTCCCATTTACCACGTTCCGCCGACTGATCGGCCCGATTACCGATCACTGTAACTGTTTACTCATACTATGGAGTACACGGCCTACCCTTCCCAATCCCTCATACACTCACGCGAGACTGACACTTTCTTTTTTATCGTCCAAGGGCGTGCCTCGCGAGCGCATGGGTTTTTTCCCGAGGGGGATCAACCACACGCTGTACTCCCCGAAGCGAAGGTCGAAACAGTTTCGTCGTGACGTGTTTGGAGTCGGGAGCGAACCTGATACTGTTTCGCTTCAATCCCTCGGCCGGAAAAGGTACGTATTTCATTTCCCAAATCCCGGACGACTGTTTGCCCATACAATACTGACTCTTTTTCTTTTGCAATCAAAGCGCCTCGGGGTGGTTTTCCTACGGCGACGACGACTTTGCGCGGAAAGACGAGAAAGAGAATGACCCGACGCGAAAAATCGCGAGCGGCACGGAGGACGGCGAGGTCGTCATATTATGGGTCGCGCGTATCGTCAGGGAAAAAGGCCTGGGTAGCTTTGTTAAAACGGTAACCGAACTCCAGAGGCTACAAAAAACCGGCCAGCTGAACGACCTGCCCAAGTTCAAAGTCGTCGTGGCGGGGGACGGGCCGGATTTGCCGTGGACGCGGCGGCAACTGGACGGGTATCGAAACGTCAAGGTACGGCCTTGCACGTTTCCCAAATCCGCCCGACTGTTTTACCTCTAACGCTGGTAACTGTTCGGACCGATTACTCTGACTGTTGTCCATACATCGTCCAATACACGCGATATACAGCACTGACACTTTTCGTTCGCAAAACGTACACAGATCTTGGGCCACGCCGGCGGCGACCGGCTGGCGGATACGTACGCCAACGGGGACATTTTCTTTTTCCCCTCGCGAACCGAGGTGTTTCCGAACAACCTGATCGAAGCCATGGCGAGCGGGCTGCCCGTGATCACGGACGACGTCGGCGTGAACCGCGCAATTGTGAAGGACGGGGTGACGGGCGTTTTGGTCAAGGTACGTCTTGGGGCTTTCCCAAATCCAGGCACACGGTTTACAGCCCCTGGTGGTCGAGTACAGCCCCTGGTGTAGTAACATTTACTGGAACTGTTACAACCACACAAGTGCCCTGTTTTACCGAATCTGGTGACTGTTTGTCCATACATCGCGATATACCGTACATCCACGGACTCAAGACTGACCTTTTTCGTTTACAAAAAAAGGACGCCGACCCCCTCCCCGGGGACGTCTCGCACTGGGTCGACGCGGTTGTTGATTTGCTTCGATTTCCGGAGAAACGGGACGCCTTAGGGATGGCCGCCCGACAAAGCACGCACGGCTTGACTTGGGACCGGACCTTCGCCTCACTCAGACGGAGCTACGACCGGTGCCGCCCGGGACGGCCGTACGCCAGGCACCTTGACGTCAACGTGCCGTGGTCGAAAGCGGCGCGGGAGGCGGGGGAGCCTGGAGCGTCATCCTCGGCATCATCATCATCATCATCGTCGTCTGGAGCCGCTTCTAAAGAAGACGAGAGACCAGTATCGAACGCTCTGTATGGAAGTGCGCAACAGCAAGGAGCCACGGCAGATCCGGCCAGCACCGGATCCTCCTCGTTATCGCTATCCGGCGCCTTGCTTGGTATCTCCGCGCAAGCCGCTGGCGGCGGCGGCGGCGCGTCCGCTTTGGCCGCCGCGGCAGGTACGTATTTGCATTTCCCAAATCCCGACACTGTTTGCCCATACAATACTGACACTTTTCTTTTACAATCACAGCGGCGTTCACCAACCACCACCACGCGGCGGCGTCGCACCACGCGGACGCCGCGAACGCCGCGAGCGCGACTTTGCGTGACGCGCACCTGCGACGCGACGACCCTGATCACCCTGGGTGGGACCAGGAAAACGCGAGCTTCAAGGGACACGGTGGGTCCGCTGAGGACTTTGATCAGACGCAATTTGATGCGTCAGAAGGCTTTGGTGGTAGTTCAGGGGTCACCGGAGGGATCACCGGGTTTGGAGAAATCGCGGCGGGGGCGAGCTTGCGTAAAAGGTACGACGACTCTCGCGGAAAGTATTACGACGGAGTCGCGGAGGAGGCGTTTTTGGCCGTACCGGGCGCCGGCCCCGGGGCGGTCAACGCTGGGGGGGCGAGCACGCGGGACGTCATCGTGGACGATGGCGCGCCGTCGGGGAGCTTGCTGTACCGCGTTTCATACGGGATGACGGGTGGTTATGTTCGGAGCTTGGAAAGCGCCAGAACAGACGACGCCGCCATCGCCGCCGCGGAAGCCGCCGCGCGGGAATCCGCGAAAGCGTTCGCGGCGACGGTTGGGCGGTGGGGCGGCGGGGGCGCCCTGGGAGGAGGACCGGGGTCCGAAGTAGGCGGGTTCTACGACGCCGCGCCGAACGAAGAGAAGTACTAGTACAATTAGTTAGGGTAGGCATGTAGTACTGCCATGTGGTACTGCATGGAGTGCGGTACTAATTTGAAGGCAAAAAACCTCGGAAGGTGTAACGCTCGAGAAGAAAACCTCCAACCGCCACAACCACGCGCACTCGACACCCGGCCCACATGTCCTCCGACACCGCGCATACCGCCATGACTGCCCCAAGCGGTGACGCCTCAACCGCCACTACTCCCGCGAGCCTTACCGACGCGGGTGAGGCCTTCCCCCGCCTTCCCGACCACGTCGTCGTCGAGCATATTCTCAGATCCGAGTATTTCGACGATCCCGCCGACCTCGCACGGCTGCCAGCGGTCAGCCGTGCGATGCGGGACACTGTGGCGGCGACGGGGCTTCGGTTTGAAGAACTTGATGAAAAGCGTGCCGTGATGCTCGGGTGTTTAAGCGCGTTGCAGCGCCGGCACCGGCAAGGTCGCCTGTCGCGTCAAGAAAGCCTTTGTCAGGCAGCAGCGAGGGGTGGAAATCTCGAGGAGTTGAAGGTGTTGCGCGCGGACGGCTGGCCATGGGGCGTTATGACATGCGCGTATGCGACATTGGGCGGGCATCTCGAGGTACTGCAGTGGGCGCGCGCGAACGGCTGCCCATGGGACGGGTGGACGTGCGCTAGCGCGGCAATGGGCGGGCATCTCGAGGTACTGCAGTGGGTGCGTGCGAACGGCTGCCCATGGGACGGGTGGACGTGCGCTAGCGCGGCAATGGGCGGAAACCTCGAGGTGCTGCAGTGGGCGCGCGCGAACGGCTGCCCGTGGGACGAGTACACGTGCTCGTGGGCGGCGAAAGGCGGACACCTCGAGGTGCTGCAGTGGGCGCGCGAAAACGGCTGCCCGTGGGACGAGGAGACGTGCTACTGGGCTGCGCATGGCGGACACCTGGAGGTGCTCCAGTGGGTGCGCGCGAACGGCTGCCCGTGGTTCCAGGTAACGCGCACGACGGCGGTGCAACTCGGGTACGTCGAGCAAGAAGAACAGTAGTCTAGAAGGTAGAAACGAGAGAGAGCAAGATAGAAGAGTTGCCTGCCTGGAACGCGCGACGACGGCGTGTTACTTTCGAAACGCAATTCAGAGCGGACACAAACTTTCCCTTACCGTTTCACGCGTTTGGTGCTTTTCTGCGCATTCGGCTTCCCCCCCCCCGCCGCGTTCCGGGACCTCCCCCCCAGTTTCCGCTTCTCCGACCGCCCCATGGTGTGCGCCTTGTTTGCTTGTATCTTCGCGAACCGTTTGTTCCGCAGTTTTTTAATCTCCGCATCCGCGAACACTTCCTCCGTTAAAGTTCGCTTGCGTTCTTTTTTCGTGAGCCGCGCGCTATAAAAGTCTTGGGCGCCTTCGATAACCGTACCGACCTGGAAGTGTTTCGGCAGTTTCGAAGTGTCGTCGGTTTTGTAAAACCGCTTCGGGTCGTACGCGCCTCTTAGCTTCAGCAGTCGCATGTCCCGTCGCAGCTCGGGGGTGTACTCCACCGCGGGCATGGCGAACCAGGACCGCCCCGTGCTTTGGTTGGCGCCCAGTTTCTTGGCTGAGATAAATAAAAGAAAGTGTCAGTCTTGTATGGGCAAACAGTGTGTCAGGATTTGGGAAAGGCCCAATACTTACCTTCTCGTTGAAGCTTACTTGTGTCAAGGGGCTTGATAAAAAGACCAGCGCCGTCTTTCGCCAGGTTGTTCGCCGCGCGCAGGGCGTCTGCTTTCTTCGCGTCGGTTTTCGCGCCGCCGTCCTTCCCGCGCCGCTTCGCCAATCGTTCGTCCGCGATCTGTTTCGGTTTCTTCCTCGACGCGCCGACCTTGTTGTCCGGCATTTGGTCAATCGTGGCGCCTCTTTGTTTCGAAAACACCGGAACCACGTCAACCAAGTCACCCCCCAACACGTGCCCGCCGAACAAAGAGTCCTGCGCGGTGCCCACGGAGGAGCTCTTCACGCCGCCCACTAGTTTCTTCGTGCTGTAGTACGAGCTCGCCCGTTCCGTTGCCAAGCCGCCCGCCGCAAACATATCAACCGCGGTGAACCGCGCGGCGGCTTTCTTTTCTCGTTTCAGAAACGAAGTTCTTCCTTCCGGGGTTGGGAACAACGTGCCCGCGGTGTCCCTTTTCAAAACAGCAGACTTCGCCGCCGCGAGCTCGACGCACCGCGCGAAGAAAAAGGCGTTGTACTCGTCGAGGGCGTCCCATTTGGGTTCGGCGTCTTCTTCGGCGTCGGAAGCGTCTTCGGATGCAGATGAAGAATCATCATCAGAGTCTTCTTCTTCATCTTCGTCATTGGGTGAGTCTTCACCGGAGTCGCTTCGCGTGGCCGTCGCGCCGTCGCCCTCGTCCTCATCGGAGGAGCCGTGTTCCATTTCATCCACCTCCGGACCCTCCCCACCCGTCTCGCCTTGTTCGAATCTGTTAATAAGCTCGCCGTACACCCACGCGTCCGCCTCTTTGCTCCACGCAAAGTGTGCGTGCGCGTACCGCAGCGTCGCCAGCTCAACGTCCGTCACGCTGGACACGGCGCCTCGGGCTTGTTTTTTTTTGGGCCCGTCCAACACGTCCGCCACGATTCGTGTCGCTTCATTCAAATCGATCACCCCGTCGTCGTTGACTGAAGCTTCGCAGTCATCGAGAACCTTCCGGTCGTACTTGACGCCGTGGATTTGACGGTAGTACGAGGAGGGTTGCTGCTTGTTTTTAGAGCCATCTTCTGAGGTAACGTCAACCTTACTCTTACCCTTGCTCGGCACGGACTCGGAATCGTTTCGTCCCTTTTTCTTTTTCGCGGACGAGGCGGCGGCGGCGGAGTTCGAAGTTCGCGTCTCGGTCGAGGTCTTCGCGGGTTTCGTCTTCCCGGGTTTCGCCTTTGTTTCCGCGGGCCCGGCCGCAGCCCGGGCACCAGGAGGCGTCACCGGACCTGTGTGGCGCGTGCGCATGCCTGTTGCGGTCACCCGAAGCGCGCGGCGCGGAGTGGCGTGGGAGGATGACGGCTGGAAAAAATGAACGAGAGTCAGACTGTCAGAGTCGTTGCGGAATGTCGCTTGACTGAAAAACTCTCCAAAACGCGTGACGCTTTTCTTTCTCGCGCAGTCCGTGTCGCCCCGCGGCCTGGTCGCGGCATGGGCGGCCCCTTCCCCCCCCCCAGGGGCGACTACGCCACCTTGACGGACACGGACGTGGCGTATTTCCGCCGAGTGTTGGAAGGGAGTGGTGAGGACGGTGAAGGGTCTTCTGGTGGTGATGTTGCCGGCGATGTGAAACCATCATCAATCTCGAAAGTAAGGGTGGACGCGAAGTCGCTCGCGATGGCGAACGAGGATTGGATGAAGAAGTACAAGGGCAAAAGCAAAGTGTTGCTGATGCCGAGCAGCACGGCCGAGGTGAGTTTAGTCCTAAAGTACTGCAACACGCGTAAGCTAGCCGTGGTACCGCAGGGCGGCAACACCGGGTTGGTGGGGGGGGGCGTGCCGGTTCATGATGAGGTGATTTTAAATCTTTGCAACTTGAACAAAATAGTCAAAGTCGACCCTAGCGATGGCGTTTTGGTCGCGGAGGCGGGTGTCGTGCTAGAAGACCTGGAGCACGCCGCGAACGCACACGGACTGTGCGTCCCCCTAGACCTGGGCGCCAAAGGCAGGTGCCAGATAGGAGGCAACGTCAGCACGAACGCGGGCGGGTTGCGGCTGGTGAAGTACGGCAGTTTGCGAGGCAGCGTGTTGGGATTGGAGGTGGTGTTAGCGGACGGCCGGGTACGTGCGTCCGGGCTTTCCCGAGAATTGACACAGCACTCGTGAATTGACACAGTACTAGTGATGCTGTTACCGAAGTAACTGTTACTTGTGGTAAAAGTACCGTGTCAGTTCACAAGAACCCGTACTCGAGACTCACAAGACTGACCGTTTTCTTACACAACCTCAGGTCTTAGACCTGTTACGAACCCTTCGCAAAGACAACACCGGGTATGACTTGAAACAGCTGTTCATAGGTGGCGAGGGGAGCCTCGGTGTCGTCACGAAAGTCGCCATCCACGCGCCACCTGCGGCGCTCGTCGCGAACGTCGCGTTTATAGGCGTCTGCAGTTTTTCCGCAGCAGTGGGTGCCATGCGATTGGCGAAACAAGTGTTGGGATCAAACTTGAGCGCGTTCGAGTTCCTGGACCGCACAAGTCTAACGTTGGTGCTGGCACAGCTGAAAGGCACCAAAGACCCGTTGCCATCTAACAAGTCGCCCTTTTACGTAGTGGTGGAGGTCACCGAGGCCGGGGATTCGGCGGGGGACGGGTCGGCGGTGTCGCAAACAAAAATCAAAAACGCCGCTCTGAAGAAATCCAAAAGGCGCCTCGCGAACTTCTGCGAGTCCTTGCGTAAAAAGAACCTGGCCACCGGCTTCGTGGTGGGCAAAGATTCAAAGCACGCGTTTGTGTTGTGGAACCTTAGAGAAAGGATTTCCCTGGCGCTGAAACACGCGGGGGCGGTGTATAAATACGACCTCAGCGTCTCCGCGGATCGCATGTACGAGATTGTGGATTTGTTGCGAGCGAAACTCGCGTCGGCGGTGACGAACGGAATCGGTGGACCGAGTTTTGGTACGGGAGTTGGTACAAGTGGTGCTAATCGAACGAACTCGAGGAGCTCGTTCGATTTCTCCCAAGTTTCCGTGATGGGGTACGGGCACTTGGGTGACGGGAACTTGCACTTGAACGTCAGCTCGCCCGCCGGGTACGATCCGGGGTTACTCGCGTTGATTGAACCGTTTGTGTACGTCTGGACGTCCGAAAACAAAGGCTCGGTTTCCGCGGAGCACGGCATCGGGGTCCAGAAACGTGACGAACTGGGGTACTCAAAACCGCAACTCGCGATCGAGTTGATGAAAAGTCTCAAGAACTTGTTCGACCCGAATGGAATTCTGAACCCGTACAAAGCGTTGCCGAGAGACACTCAGTTACCGCGGCGCGACGAAAAAGAACCAAACGCCCCGCGAGCAAAACTGTGACAGTTTGAATTTCAAACGCGGTAAACCTTCGTACCACAGCACCGAAATACAGGCGCGCGGATCGGGGCCGATCGGGTCGTGGCTCGTTGTTTGTTAAACCCTACCACTGCGAGTTCTACTCGCCACGCCGGGTATACACTTTACTTTTCGAAACTTCCAAACCTGGACGGACCACGCTCGGTACCCGTTCGTCACCGCGTGTGCTTCAGCGTTTCCCCCCGACGCGTCGCCTTTTCCCGGTCGCCTTCGTCACTCGCGGGCCACGCGATTCCGTTTTCCAGGTAGAAAAACTCAAGCACCTCGTCCCGTATCGCGAACTTCGATTTCATGACCGTCGCCGAGGTTTCGTTGTACTGCGATTGTTGCGCGAAAAGTGTCAGTCCCGTGTTGGGCGTGTATTGGACGATGTATGGACAAACAGTCACCGTAATCGGTCTGAACAGTCACCAGCGTTAGAGATAAAACAGTGTGTGGCGGATTTGGGAAAGCCCCAACACGTACCCGCCCCGTAGCGTCCACCACGTAATCCGCGGCGTCGAAGTACCACGGCATCCTTTTTTGCATGATGTCCCCGAACGGCGTGCGGTCACTTCGCGGTTGAACCGAAAAGGGTCAGTCTTGTATGGGCAAACAGTGCGCCTGGATTTGGGAAAGCCCCTACGGCCGTACCTCAACTCCGGCCGGTTCCGGTCCCCGCTCGTGCGCGTTACCAAATACCGAACATCACGCTTGATGTACACCAGCACGTTTTCGCGTTTTCCGGTGGTCGCGTCGACGTTACCCCTAAGCGCCTCTACTTTCCTGGAGCTGTACGTCTCCTCGCCGAATTCGTCCAAATCAACGACCACGCCTCCACCGGCGTCGATGAGGAACCACCGAGTTTGGTCATCAGGCGAGTCCTTAGAGTCATCACTGGGCGAGTCATCGGTAGAGTCATCGGTAGAGTCATCAGGCGAGTCATCCGTAGTTTCGGAACTCGACACACTTTCACTGGACACACGGTCGGTGGTACCCTCCATCCTCGACACACTCACGGTGGTACCCGTCGTCCTCGACACGCTTTTGGTGGTACCCGTCGTCCTGACCCTCCTCGCGTCGTCCGCCACTCGCTGACAGATTTCAAACTCCAGGTCTCGAAAATGCCTCCACCCGAAACGCTGCACGATTTGCGGAATCTCCATGCCCGCCTCTTCCACGATCATGTCATCCAGACTCCTCAACACGAACCGGCTATCCGCGGCCATCAACCTCCGGCACAGCGCGCTTTTGCCGCACCCTCTTCCGCCGATGAGAATCAGCGCGGGAGGAACCCGGTGGTCGGAGGTGGATGGCGCGTTTTCGTTTGAGGCGCGAGGAGAAACACATCGGTCAGCGCCAGCGCGGTCGCGTCCGGGGAACACCGCGCGGGTGACGAATTTGTCGACGTGGGGAGAACCGCGCCGGGAAGGCGGGGCCGACGAACTCGCCCTTCCCGCGGCGAGCATCGGACGCAACACGGCCGCCCGCTGCGAAGAGTGTGATCGTTTAGGGCAAGGATTGACAGTGCGATTTTTGACAGTGTTTTTTTTTTTCAGTCCTCTCAGTATCGCTTTTCTCGGAAGCCGCGACGCACAACGACGCGCACACGACACCCTAAACATGTCCTCCGACGCAGCGCATACCGCCATGACTGCCGCGATTGGTGGTCTCGCTATCGTCACTACTCCCGCGAGCCTTGCGGACGCGCAAGACGCCATCCCGGGCCTTCCCGACCACGTCGTTGTCACGCATATTCTCCGATCTGAGTATTTCGACGATCCCGCCGATCTCGCACGGCTCCCAGCGGTGAGCCGCGCGATGCGCGACGCGGTGGCTGACACGGGACTTCAGTTTGAGGAGCTTGATGAGTGGAAAGCCGCGGAGCTCGGATGTTTAAGCGCGTTGAAGCGCCGGAAACGGGGAGGTCGCCTGTCGTATCAAGAACGCCTTTGTCAGGCAGCGGCGAGGAGCGGAAAACTGGAGGAGTTGAAGGTGTTGCGCGCGAACGGCACGCCGTGGGACAGGTCGACGTGTTGGACGGCGGCAATCGGCGGTCACCTCGAGGTGCTGCAGTGGGTGCACGCGAACGGCTGCCCGTGGGACGAGCGGACGTGCTGGGGTGCGGCGAACGGCGGGCACCTCGAGGTGCTGCAGTGGGCGCGCGCGAACGGCTGCCCGTGGAGCGGCGAGACGTGCGAGTTTGCGGCGAAAGGCGGGGATGTTGAGGTGCTGCGGTGGGCGTGCGCGAACGGCTGCCCGTATGGGGAGAAGGAGCTGTTTATCGCCGCTCAACATGGCCACGAGGCGGTGGTGCAGGTGCTGATCGAAGCGGGTGCGAACGTCAACAAGGCAATTGATTACGGCGCGACGCCGCTGTACGCTGCCGCTGGAAACGGCCACGAGACGGTGGTGCGGGCGCTGATCGAGTCGGGCGCAGACGTCAACAAGGCGGATATTGGCGGCGTGACGTGGCTGTTCGCTGCCGCTCATGTGGGCCACGAGGCGGTGGTGCGGTCGCTGATGGAGTTGGGCGCGGATGTCAACAAGGCAATTGATTACGGCGCGACGCCGCTGTACACCGCCTCTTATTTCGGCCAAGAGGCGGTGGTGCGGGCGCTGATCGAGTCGGGCGCGGAAATCAACAAGGCAAGGGATATCGGCGATACGCCGCTGTCCATGGCTGCTCAAAACGGCCACGAGGCGGTGCTGCGGGCGCTGATCGAGTTGGGCGCGGATGTCAACAAGGCGATGAATGACGGCGATATGCCGCTGTTGATGGCTACTCAAGAGGGCCACGAGGCGGTGCTGCGGGTGCTGATCGAGGAGGGCGCGGACGTCAACAAGGCAATCAATGACGGCACGACGCCGCTGTACATCGCAGATAGAGAGGGACACGAAACGATTGTTCAGATTCTCAAAAATGCCGGCGCGGTGTGACGACGGAAACGCCGGCGCGTGTTGTGTCTGCCGGACATCGAGTCCAGGTGCAACAGAAACGGATGGGGTGCCTGGGGTGCCTCGGGCCGTTCACCCAAGTTGACGTCGTCAACATCGATAGCTTCGGTTTGTTGCACGCGGCCCGGGTGATAGACGCCCTTTGTCCACTTCGCAACGCGCTCGTGCGCTTTTTTCTGCTTCACGTCCGCGGGCTCGCTCCGTTCTTCCCGGTCGTTCGTGAGCTTCTCGAAGAAAAACGAGTTGAAGATGTGACACCGCTTCGCCACATCCGGAGTCATGTTGTGCTGTAATTTTTTGATGAAGAACTCGATCACACTGTCGTTGAGAAACTCGATGTCCTCGAGCGTGAGGAGGTCCCTTGAAGTCACCTCGACGGTGCCGATGGAAGGCATCGCTCTCGCGCCAGCGCCGTGAGTTTTTGTTTATTGACATAATGGGGAAAATCACCTTGATGTTACCGATACGATCAGGGATACTCAGCCTCACCGAAGAGCGTGTCGGACGGGTCGATACTCTAGGCACTTCATCACCTCCGAGAACGATAGTCCCAGCCGGCCCCGCGCCGTCCGCTTCCTCGTCGTCTGAGAGAAGTTCGATGCATTCTGTTTTCCGCGCCGCTTTCCTGGCGCTCGTTTTCAGCGGCGGAGAGAACAACGTGTTCTGCGCAGGTGGAGGAAAACCAGGCAAATATTCCGCATCGGCTTCCCGTGCGCGGCGAGTCGTGCGAGACGCGGTCGGCGGGCGATACAAGTCGGCCGGTTTTATTTTAACCAGATCCAGAACTGCCTTTTTGCGCGGGGCGGCGCGTTGCTCCCCGACGGTGCGACCTGCATTTTTTTCATGCGCTGCCTGCATCATCGCGGCCCCTCGGCTGCTCGGGCCAGCACTCTTCTGCATGTTCATCCCGAAATAGCCTCCGGGACGACTGTTGTTCCCGTTTTCGTACACAGGCTTGTATGAGAGATGCCGCGTCCCACTGGCGGTGGCCTTGTGAGCCGTGTTATGCTTATTGGAATAAGATTTCAGTTGCCCTGCGTGTGTGCCGTCGTCGTCCGGGCTTTCGTCAAAGTTAAACGCGTCCTCCTGGGATTGCTTCTTCGCGTCTGCCTCGTGTTGAGCTTTCTCCTCGAACTTTTCCTGCAGAGGATGAAGCTTCTTTAGCAGGTCGAGCCTTAGTTGCAACCCTTCTGTATGATCGCCACTTACTTTCTTGAGGGACCGCTCGTGCGAACTTATGGTTGCACGCATGTCGTGTGAGCTCATCCTCAGAAGGCCGTCGAAGTAACTGTGGCCATCCGATTCGCGACGCTCGATCGCTTCCTTGCGAAGAGCGTCGACCGCATCCTCCCACTCCGTACCTTCGAACCGATCGACGTCCGTCAGCGACATCCTAGTGATGACAAGCTGGCGTATGGGTGAATGCTTCTATCAGAAGAGACCGTGTTCCTCATTAGACATCGCGAAAGGCCGTGCCAAGATTGAAGTACTTCACAGACACAGGTGGCAGTCGATTCCCTGAACTCTCGCAGCTTATGCGCTCCGCGCCTCAGCTTCTGCGGAGGGGTGCCCGAAAACTCGAACTCACAAGATCTGGAGACTTGAACTTTGAGCGGGTTTCCACTCCGATTTCCCTGGTCGTGGGCAGCTGGGCACCCTACGTATGGCGTGTGTCCGTGGCGTTATGCATAATTTCTCCACACGTGGCATGTTCGTCGTTTCGTTGAAGACATGCTGCGTCTAACGACCACAAGTGCGACGCACCGCCGACAGGATACCATGGCCACCTCGAGTGACCATGGCGAGGTTAACATCGCGTGGCGCGATATCATCTACGACGTTCCCGTCGCTGCGAAACCGAACAAGCAGGTTGGTGAGGCGCAATCCGCGGAGCAGTCAACAACGAAACGAATCCTGCATGGATTATCAGGTCACGTCAAGGCTGGGCAGGTTGTCGCGATCATGGGTCCCTCTGGAAGCGGCAAAACGTCTTTGATTCACGTGCTCGGCGGGCGCCGAGAATCTGGAGTGAGCGGTACTTTCGTCATCAACGGCGAGAGTCATCAAAACACCAGGTCTTTGCTTTCGGATTTAGGGTACGTCACGCAGGAAGATGTGTTGATGGCGTCGCTCACGACGCGAGAGACGCTGACGTACACCGCTCGTTTGAGGTTGGCGACGCGAGAGCTTGATGTGGGAAAAGGCCCTGGTCAATTTAAGTCGCGCGCGGAGGCTGTTTCCGCCATCGTGAACAAGGCGATAGACGATTTTGACCTGGAGCGCGCGGCGAACTCCCCCATCGGCGTCGTCGGGCAAGGCGGCATCAGCGGCGGCGAAAAAAGAAGGCTCGTCATCGCGATGGAGTGCGTGCACAAACCAAAGATTCTCCTGCTGGACGAACCCACGAGCGGGTTAGACGCGACGACTGCGCTTCTCGTTGTTAACAAACTCCGGAGCATCGCTAACGGAGAGAGTGGAGGGCACCGCGCCGCGGTGGTGACGTCTATTCACCAACCCAGGTCGAGTATCATGCCACTTTTCGACTCCGCCGTGTTGCTCGCGGACGGACGAGAGGTGTATTGCGGACCCACGTTCACGACCCTTCCCAACGGGGGCTTGAGCGAGAACGGCGTGATGGGATGGCTGAAGGATGTTGGGTATCCGTGTCCGCCGTTCGAGTCCCCTCCCGATTTCGTGATGGACTTGATAAACACCAGGGTGGAGGAAGAAGACGCCGGGCGCGGCGCGGAGGAAAACGGTGCATCGCGAGACGCGGAAACCGGCGGGAAGCCGCACATTCACGACCGTGCAGTGGTGGTGAAAGAGCTCACCACGAGTTGGTTAATATCGCCTCGACGTGAAGAATACCTACGCGCGGGTGATGAGATTTCCTCGTTGAACGTTTCAAATTCCTCCGAGCAAACCGGTTTCAAACGCCGGTCGAGCTTAGTGGTGTGGGCCACGCGTTTCGGCGCGCTGTTCAGCCGAACGTCCGTGTACAAACTTCGCGAACCCAGCGCGTTGATGACGCAAGCCGTGAACTCGGTGCTGGTTCCGTTAATCGTCGGTTCGATTTACTTCAACCTTCCCCTCACGGTTTCCGGCGCGAACGATCGACTCAGCGCGATATCGCTCATCGTCTTGATGCAGTCGTTCATGGCGTTTGACCAACTTTTGCTGTTTCCTAAAGAACGCGGGTTGTTTCTGCATGAATCAAACGGCGGGATGTACACCACCAGCGTGTACTACTGGGCGCGAATAATCGTCGAATCCGTCGCCATCGTCATTTTTGCCATAGTCTGCGCGATTATTTCGTACGAGATGTTCGGTTTGGACGACAGCGCGGACGGTAGGGTTACGTTTTACCTCATCATAATCGCCGTCACGATGGCGGGCGCGTCGTTCCTCACGATGATCGGCTCTATTTGTAAGTCGTTCGAGCAAACAAACGCACTGGCGGGCACGCTACTCATCGTCCTGATGTTGTTCGACGGCAACTGGATCAACCGCCGGAACATCCCGGTGTACTACCGCTGGCTACCCGATGTATCCTTCCTCGGGTACGCCGTGGAAGCCGCGGTATCCTCGGATTTCAAGCGACACGATTTCATGTGTACCACGCGCGCCGTCGAAGAAGAAGGGTGCGTTCCACTGACGGGTAATCAGATTTTGCGAAGCCTGGATTTCGATCCCGACTCGACGTGGCCGTTATTTTGGCTGCTCATCGCAGTTTCGATGTGTTACCGGCTCGTCACCTTCATAGGGCTTCACTTTTTCTGGACAGGACAGACGTTCAAAGAAAGATGGGCGAAACTGTTCGAATCCGTCTGAGGTGTGTACAGTGAAAAAACTCGAGTCGCGCGCGCTTCAACCGAAAATTGAAGAGACACGCGTAGACTTGACCTGTTTGAACTTGTTTTGAAATACACGATGCATTTACATCACAACTACTACATAACAACTGCTAAGTCCTCCTCTGACTAAATACTCGGCTCAGTCGTGCTTCAGCACTAACTTTAGACTAGGGTACCCGCTGCTCGCCTTGTAGCTGTCAAACAGTTCCCCGATGCGAGCATAATACTCTTCGTGAACCCGGTTCACGTCCGCCTCCAACGCGGAGCCTTCCGGTCCCGGTGCTGGTACCGCGAGAGGTTCGCCAACGATGAAGCTCAGGGGCAGGGGTGCGGGCAAAGGCAGGATTCCCTTGAATCCAACCGCTAAAAACGGCATCGGAAAGCCGAGCCGTTTGTACGTCCACCTCTGCGCCGCTTTCCATTTCCACAAGTTCGTGAGCGCTTGTGACTCCCCGAAACAAAACACGGGCACGAGATGCGCGCGTTTTTCGATGGCGATTTTGATGAACCCCTTGTGCCGAGTGCACAGCATCACGGTGTTATCCGCCTGGCCACCGACGTGCTCCACGAGTTCCGCCTGGCCACCCGGGCAAAGCACCACGGCGCCTCGCTCGTCGAGACTCCTCAAGAACGTGCTACGAGACACGTTTCGATCGCCGGCCCACATCGCGACGTCTTTGGTGGTCCCCAGAAATCGCCACTGGGCGAGTCATCGGTAGAGTCATCGGTAGAGTCATCAGGCGAGTCATCCGTAGTTTCGGAACTCGACACACTTTCACTGGACACACGGTCGGTGGTACCCTCCATCCTCGACACACTCACGGTGGTACCCGTCGTCCTCGACACGCTTTTGGTGGTACCCGTCGTCCTGACCCTCCTCGCGTCGTCCGCCACTCGCTGACAGATTTCAAACTCCAGGTCTCGAAAATGCCTCCACCCGAAACGCTGCACGATTTGCGGAATCTCCATGCCCGCCTCTTCCACGATCATGTCATCCAGACTCCTCAACACGAACCGGCTATCCGCGGCCATCAACCTCCGGCACAGCGCGCTTTTGCCGCACCCTCTTCCGCCGATGAGAATCAGCGCGGGAGGAACCCGGTGGTCGGAGGTGGATGGCGCGTTTTCGTTTGAGGCGCGAGGAGAAACACATCGGTCAGCGCCAGCGCGGTCGCGTCCGGGGAACACCGCGCGGGTGACGAATTTGTCGACGTGGGGAGAACCGCGCCGGGAAGGCGGGGCCGACGAACTCGCCCTTCCCGCGGCGAGCATCGGACGCAACACGGCCGCCCGCTGCGAAGAGTGTGATCGTTTAGGGCAAGGATTGACAGTGCGATTTTTGACAGTGTTTTTTTTTTTCAGTCCTCTCAGTATCGCTTTTCTCGGAAGCCGCGACGCACAACGACGCGCACACGACACCCTAAACATGTCCTCCGACGCAGCGCATACCGCCATGACTGCCGCGATTGGTGGTCTCGCTATCGTCACTACTCCCGCGAGCCTTGCGGACGCGCAAGACGCCATCCCGGGCCTTCCCGACCACGTCGTTGTCACGCATATTCTCCGATCTGAGTATTTCGACGATCCCGCCGATCTCGCACGGCTCCCAGCGGTGAGCCGCGCGATGCGCGACGCGGTGGCTGACACGGGACTTCAGTTTGAGGAGCTTGATGAGTGGAAAGCCGCGGAGCTCGGATGTTTAAGCGCGTTGAAGCGCCGGAAACGGGGAGGTCGCCTGTCGTATCAAGAACGCCTTTGTCAGGCAGCGGCGAGGAGCGGAAAACTGGAGGAGTTGAAGGTGTTGCGCGCGAACGGCACGCCGTGGGACAGGTCGACGTGTTGGACGGCGGCAATCGGCGGTCACCTCGAGGTGCTGCAGTGGGTGCACGCGAACGGCTGCCCGTGGGACGAGCGGACGTGCTGGGGTGCGGCGAACGGCGGGCACCTCGAGGTGCTGCAGTGGGCGCGCGCGAACGGCTGCCCGTGGAGCGGCGAGACGTGCGAGTTTGCGGCGAAAGGCGGGGATGTTGAGGTGCTGCGGTGGGCGTGCGCGAACGGCTGCCCGTATGGGGAGAAGGAGCTGTTTATCGCCGCTCAACATGGCCACGAGGCGGTGGTGCAGGTGCTGATCGAAGCGGGTGCGAACGTCAACAAGGCAATTGATTACGGCGCGACGCCGCTGTACGCTGCCGCTGGAAACGGCCACGAGACGGTGGTGCGGGCGCTGATCGAGTCGGGCGCAGACGTCAACAAGGCGGATATTGGCGGCGTGACGTGGCTGTTCGCTGCCGCTCATGTGGGCCACGAGGCGGTGGTGCGGTCGCTGATGGAGTTGGGCGCGGATGTCAACAAGGCAATTGATTACGGCGCGACGCCGCTGTACACCGCCTCTTATTTCGGCCAAGAGGCGGTGGTGCGGGCGCTGATCGAGTCGGGCGCGGAAATCAACAAGGCAAGGGATATCGGCGATACGCCGCTGTCCATGGCTGCTCAAAACGGCCACGAGGCGGTGCTGCGGGCGCTGATCGAGTTGGGCGCGGATGTCAACAAGGCGATGAATGACGGCTGGACGCCGCTGTACATCGCGGATAGAGAGGGACACGTAACGATTGTTCAGATTCTCAAAGATGCCGGCGCGGTGTGACGACGGAAATGCCGGCGCGTGTTGCTCCCGAACCGGGTGGATGTGAACTGCGCACGCGTTGTGTACGCGAAGTGACGAACGAGTAGAGATGAGCGCGCGCGATGGAGTATTAGCCTGTGTTCGAGAACAAAGACATGAACAAGCTTTTGCTGTTGCGAAGAGCCAAGGAGCAAAAAAAGCTTCCAGTCTGCAAAAAAGCAAAAGTATGTTGTTGATCTTACAAGGATTCGAACCTTGAATCTCGGGTTCCGTAGACCCGCGCCTTATCCATTGGGCCATAAGACCTGCGCTTTCGATTGCGATATTCATCGCACCGAGATTTGTTTCACTGTGACATCAATGTTATGGGCTGGATTTATATTCTCAAAACGCACCGGAGTACCCCTGTATCTACCCTCTCAGACGTCCCCTCGGAAGGTGGTAACGCTCGAGAAGAAAGCTCGACGAGCCACAACGTCCCAACGCCACAACGACCCGCACATGACACCCCTTTCATGTCCTCCGACGCAGCGCATACCGCCTCAACTGGCGCAAGCGGCGATGCCGCGACCGGCACTACTCCCGCGAGCCTTGCCGACGCGCAAGACGCCATCCCGACGACATCGTGGTCATTCACGTTCTCAGATCCGAGTATTTCGACGACCCTGCCGATCTCGCACGGCTCCCAGCGGTGAGCCGTGCGATGCGCGACGCGGTGGCGGCGACGGGGCTTCGGTTTGAGGAGCTTTATGAAGACCGTGCCGTGGAGCTCGGGTGTTTAAGCGCGGTGCAGCGCATGCAACGGGGAGGTCGCCTGTCGCGTAAAGAACACCTTTGTCATGCAGCGGCGAGGAGCGGACAGCTCGAAGAGTTGAAGGCGTTGCGCGCGGAAGGTTGGCCGTGGGACAAGTTTACGTGCGCTGTGGCGGCGGAGGGCGGGCACCTCGAGGTGCTGCAGTGGTTGCGCGCGACCGGCTGCCATTGGAATGAGTGGACTTGCGAGCAGGTGGCTAAGAGCGGGAACCTCGAGATGCTGCAGTGGTCGCGCGCGAACGGCTGCCCGTGGAGCAAGTGGACATGCTGGAGCGCGGCGAACGGCGGGCACCTCGAGGTGCTGCAGTGGTCGCGCGCGAACGGCTGCCCGTGGGACAAGTTTACGTGCGAGGCGGCGGCGGCGGGCGGGCACCTCGAGGTCCTCCGTTGGGCACGCGCGAACGGCGCACGGTGGGACGAGAAAACACGCGCGGTTGCTGCGCAGCTCGGGTACGTCGAGTAATACTCCAGAAACCAAAGAAAGAAAGACGAAAGAAAGACGAAAGACGAAAAAATAACCCGCTTGCCTGCCTGAACACGATTGAAAGACACATAGAACGACTCGTGCTTCCAGAAAAGAACCACAAAGACATCATTGTTCACGTTTCAAAGACTGGGATGCATACGACAACTTCTTCACACGTCCTCGGCGTACGCGGTGTTCGACGTCCTTGTCGTCGTTTCTGTTTTGGGTTTTTCGGTGTTCGGCGTCCCAGCAGAGCCGGAAACGCCAAAACCGTTTCCGCGCGCGCCGGGCGCCCCAAACCTACCACCTCCCCCCCCTCCCTTCGGGTCCCCAAATCTCCCACCTTTTCCTTGATTTACGTTTCCTGAATGCCCGGCGGTGTGCGCGTTTAGTCGTACTCGTTTCCGCGCCCGCCCACCCCCGTCGCCGTCCAAGTCCTTCGCCTCCATCTGTTTCCGCAAAAGCTTGTCAATCTCCGCGCTTCGTTTCATCACGTTCTTAAACTCTGCCGCGGGCGCGCGCTGTTTCAGTACCCAAATGAAAACGCCCCCCGGCGAGCGCTTTTTCAGCTCTTGGGTTTTGGTTTGGTTTGTAGGGGTAACGCGTGACGTACTTGTAGCCCCTTGTTTCCCGTGACTTACCCTGCCCTGGTGTCCGTTATCGCCCGCGAAAAAGCACAACCCGGAGTCCAACAAAAACGCCTTTTTGTCACTGGCGCTTTTGTTTTTATTCCGACTTTGTTTCTTTGCCTCGGCGAACGCCGCCTCCGTGGTTTTCAGCGCCCCATCCGCCAAACCCGCGCCGAAGGTTTTTATCAGAAGCCGTACCAGGTGTTTCTTCGGTTCATCAACTCGGCGGCAAATCCGTTCCGCGAGTTTCACTTCGTTTGGTTCTAGCGGAACGAACGTGTGCTGGTCGCGCATCTCGGCGTCGGCGTCGTCGTCGTCGTCCAAAGTGTTTTTATTTTGTAAATTCCCATCTTGCGCGCCGCCGCCGGAAAAACTAGCACTTCCAGCCACGTTACGTCCTCTGTCTTCCTTCCTGAGTTCATCATCAACAAGGTCCTCATCTCCTTCAAAAAATCCCCCATCAACAGTATCTTCTTCCACTTGCATCGGCGAAACCGTTTCGTGCGTGCGCTTGGCGCTCGCGGCGGGAGATGCGGCCGCATCGCCAAATCCGAAACCATCGCCACACCGAGGTTGACGTGCGCCCGTTTCGATCGGCCCGTCGCTGCTGCGCGTCTCGAAACCCTTGCCGTCCCCAAACGTGCTCGTCACGTCTGCCACAGGGCCTTGATGATGAGTTTGAACCGGCTCAAATTTGTCGGCCACCGCGACCGCGACCGCACGATCGCTAAACCCGGTGGGCACAAATTCAGTTTTCGTCGCCAAGGGTTCCGGGACCAGCGGCATGTCCTCGAAATCCACCAAGTCCGTCTCCATCTCGGGCGGGGTCATGTCGATGTCTGTCAGCACGTCGTCATCGTCCTCACGAAGCAACGCCTCCACGTCCATCCGTGCTGAGAGGACGGCGTGGGCCTCCGAACGGCGCCTGGGACGCGCGCGATGAGAAATGATTGCAAACGAAATTGGGTTCGCTTTTGGACAGAAAAGCAAAGAACTGGCAGTTGTGAAGAAGCGCCAAGCGGGGACTACGGAAATTCTCAAAGACCAGGTGACGTATGATTCACAAAAACTACTACAATCCGAAGGGTCACCACAACGAGACGACAGACACATGTTCAAACACGTTTGCGTTTCATTAACAAAAACGCTACGTGCGTTCGATCGACAGATTCTCAACCGCACACAGCCTAATACTCCTCGGTTTTGTGCGAGATCTCCTTTTTCATGGACAGAAAGTCGGTGAACTCTTGGGCGGGGGGCTTGGTGAACGTGGTTTCTTTCCACAGCTCGGGGGAGAGGAACCCGTAGGTCTTTTTCAGGGCAAAGTACACCGCTTTGACGAAGTTTCCCAGGGTTTTCGTGCTGCCGGTGGTGCTGGTAAACACATCCTTCACGCCAGCCATGGCGAGCACCTTTTTCGCGGTGATCGCGGCGACGATGCCGGCACCTTTGGGCGCCGGGATGAGTCGGACGGACACGCTGCCGCACTTTCCGGTGATTTTCGTGGGGATGGTGTGGGGAGGGCCGATCTTACCGCCCCAGTACCCTCTGCGCACCGGGACCATGTTCAGCTTGGCCAGGATCATGGAGCCTTGGATGGAGTGCGCGACTTCCTTGCATGCCTTCACGCCCAACCCGATGTGGCCGTTGCTGTCGCCGACCACGACGAAAGCCTTGAAACGCATGCGCTGACCGGCGCTGGTTTGCTTCTGCACGGGCATGATCTTCATCACCTCATCGGTGAGCTGCGTGCCGATGAAGTGCTCCACGATCTGGTACTCCTTAATGGGGATGGAGAAGAGGTAGATGTGCTCCAGGGACTTGATCTTGCCTTGCTGCACCAAGCGGCCGAGCTTGGTGCAAGGGGTCCACTTGTCCTTGTCGTCATCGCGGCCCCTGCCGCGGCCGCGTCCTCTGCCGCGCCCACGGTCGCCCCTGCCACGGTCACCGCCCCTGTCGCCGCCACGGCCGCGGTCGCCGCCCCTGTCGCCTCGGCCGAAGCCGCGGCCGAAGCCGCCTCGGTCGCCGCCACGCGCGGGAGCGTCAGCCATTGTGCGTGAGTTCTGTGGTTTTTTGGTTTGGAGGATGTGAGGGGTGGGTTGGGAGGTCAGTCACGAGGAAACTACAGAAGGGTACCACACAAGGGGACCGGGCGCTGGATTGACTCTCCGAGTGTCTTTCCGCGCTGGTCGCTGTCATCAAAAAAAACCAATAGCACCAAGCGGTTCGCCGTGCGAAGGCAACAGGTCGCGAGCGCTCGAAAAATGCTGGCGCCCAGCAAAACCCTAAACACCATCTTCGACATCGCGCGTTGGTGGTGTCCGGAGAGACGCGCGTGCGTGCGAGTCGTGATGGATAATTCCACCCCGACCTGGTCTGGTGTGGTCACACCAACCACCGCGTCACACTCGCGTATCTCGTGTCGTGTCGTGTCGCGTCGTTCGTCGGAGGTCACGCCGCACGTCGCGATGCCGCGATGGCGGAAGTTTAGGGTCCGAACGATGGCGCGCTTCTCCGGACCCGGCGGACCCGGGACGGCCGCGATCGCGAACCACCGACGACGCGCGTGTTAACCACACAAGCTCGCTACTAGCATCCGAAACACGTTAAGGGAAAGACGTACCGTCGAGGGGTGTCGACGCTCGTGCGTGAGATAAAGGCGGATGATGTGGGGTGGCGGATGTTGACGAGGCACATCGATGGCAAAGCAGACGAACGCGAACCGGAAAAAAAACGCAAAAAGAGGTCACAGGCAATTAGTCACAGGATTTCACATATTATATGGCACGATTTACCCGTGATTGGGGGTCTCGACATCATTTGTCGATCTCCTAGCAGCCAAAACTCGTAACGTCCGAGGAAACGACCGCGTTCCTGATTGCCTCGCGCCCTCGTTCACGTCTCGCCCCAGCCACAACACCAGGCGCGACATGTCGTGTAATATAACCCGAGGCGCTACCACGAGCGCGCCAAGCAGAGCGCGCGCATCTCTCGTGACCAAAACGCAACCGTCCGAGACGCACACAACGATTGCCAGCCTTCCCCAGGTCGTTTTGGCTCTGATCCTCGGTCCGCACATTCTCCCTTATCCCATTGACCTCGCGCGTATCCTGGTGGTGAATCGCGCGATGCGCGACGCAGTGAAGGCGACAGGGCGCCAGGTACGTGAGATGAACACGTGGAGAGCCGAGGAGCTCGGGTGCTTGGGCACGCTGAAGCATCTGTATCGCGAGGTCGTCTGATTTGGACACACATTCTTTGTTCCACGGCGGCGAGGAGCGGACAGCTCGAGGTGCTGCGGTGGGCACGCGCGAACGGCGCATCGTGAAACGCGCGCACGTGCGCACATGCGTCCGCGCGCGGGCACCTCGATGTGTTAAAGTGGCTGCGCGCGAACGGCTGCCCGTGGGACAAGAGAACGTGCGAGTGCGCGGCGAAGGGCGGGCACCTCGAGGCGCTGCGGTGGGCGCGCGAGAATGGGTGCCCGATGGACGGGAAGACGCGGGAGTACGCGGCGCAGCAGCGTGGGTACGTCGAGGACGACGGAAGGTACACGTATGTCGAGAACGAGTGGTTTGAAGACTCGTTAGGGTGGTAAAAAGACCACATCCTTTTTCGAAAAATATTTTTCTACTTGGCGCCAACCGTGCGCAGCAGCGGCGACCCTTTTTGTCCCGCGAACGCGGGGACGAACATTCGGAGCATGTTTGACGTGAGGCGCATGAAGTTGAAGTGCGCCATGGAGGCCCACATCGCGGACGCGCCCGCGGAGGCACCCGCTATTCCCAGAAAGTTCAAAACGTTCCCGCAGATTTGCCCCACCCCGCCGAAGAGTTGCCCGAAAATTCCAAACCTTTCCAGCACTCCAAAAAACACGGCGCAAGGACCGCCGACGTGCCCGGTGGCGTGAAGACACGCGGCTAGCGTGGCGTACGCGAACAGCGAGTTCGGGAGGTAACAGATTGTCATGAACTTCATGTCCCGCGCGGCGAGAAGGCACCCCTCGCTGCCCATGGACGCCGTGTGTAACAGCAACGCGAAGGACATCACCGGCGCGCTTTGTTTCATGATCAAAACGACCTCGGCGCTGTTGGTGAATATCTGCGGTACCCCCGCGGCAATGCACCAGCTCAGGGCGCCGTTGAACATGCCGAGACACGCGGCTGATACCAACAAAAGCACGCTCACCTTTACCGCCCTGTTCGTACCAAGACTTGGCGGCAGAAAGCTCTGCGCCGCTTGCGCCACGCCGTCGCCCATGACCGCGAAGAAGAAGTAAATCGCGGACATCACGCCGTTGGCGGCGGAGCACTCGGGGGAAATCGCGGTCACTGCCTGGACGATCACGGCGACGTATATTATTTTGATCGTGTTCAAGAAACACACCGGGCCTTACGATGGGTAAAAGAAAGCGTCAGTCGGTCGTGACGTGTATATCCGGGATTGGTATGAGGTATTGGGAAGGGTATACTGTACTCCATAGTATGAGGGATTGGAAATAGTCCCTTCTGGTCGTAACCGTCCCTACGCAGGACGAGTATGCGCACTCGCGAAGGCGGAACGTGGTAAGTGGGAAAGTTCCGTACCCGCGATTTGCAGGAACCGCTTGGTCTGCTCCACCGACGGGAACGACACGGGCAGCTTCCTTAAGCTGGGCGGGCCCTGGCCGTCGGGAACGGTTTTCCCAGTTGAGATGTCTATGAACTCGTTGCCGAATCGGCTTCGGCGGTTGCCTTCTTTGAGTAGTAAATAAACCAAAGCGACGCCCATGGTTATTTGCGCCGCCACGGTCGCCCACGCCGCGCCCGCGATGCCCCACCCGAAAATCACCACCAACAACACGTCCCCTAACAAGTTCGCGATCGCGGCGAAGGCCACCGCGAGTAGCGGCTGCGTTGGGGATTTGCACGCCAAGAAACTCGCCTGCGCCACTGCCACGACCATCGCGGCCGGGACGCCCCTGATTGGGCCAAAGGAAAAGTGTCAGTCTTTCGGACCGCGTGTATTACGTAAACAGTCGGGCCGTAATCGGGCCTCCACAGTCTTGTAGTGCAGTCGGGTACTCTGGACAATCGGCAAACAGGGAGGCGGGATTTGGAGTTGGGAAATACTCACCACAACCTCGCCGTTGCGTACTTCAGCGCGAAAGGCACAACCGCGGCGGACGCGGGCCCAGCGAACGCGGCTACTGTGGGCGATGCTATGCACCGCAACCCTACGGACAAAATCGTCCCTCCAATAAACGCCAGGGCCATGCCATCCGCGATTGTTTTTTCGGAATCCGCCTCGTTGTTTTCTATGCTTTCTTTTTGCGAATCGTCTTCGTCTCGTTTCCTCGCTTTTCTCAAACGGTCCTGCGCGACCAGCGTGGTGGTCGCCACCGCCAGCGAGCTCGATATCAAGTACGCGGGGTAATCCACGAACACCGCGCCCGGGGTCATGGCGGCGAGTTCTATTAAACTGCTGGTACCGACCACCGCGGTGTCCACCATTGAAAGAACGGGGCCGCACATCCAAATCGCCATCGTGGGAAGCGTGAACTTGACGAGCGACGCGAACCCGTCGTTTTCCACGGGGGTGTTTGTATTTTTTTCATCTTCCGCGAATGATGACGATGTCGTGTCCGTGTCCTGTCCTGTCCCGTCCGTGTCGTCGTCGTCTTTGGACCCGGTTGGGACCGCCATACGCGTGTCCGCCGCGGCGCGTACCTTAAACGAACCGCGGTGACTCAGTGTGGTCAACGAACCATGGGTTGATCCCACTCCCAAAAACGCGTCGTGTTTACCTAAGGTTTTTGGCATCGTCGCCGAGGGCTTGGAAACCCATCGTACGCTGCGCACACGACACGCTCGCCGTTCCCAAGTTCTACCAGGCACGCCCGCCGACCCGTCCAAACCAAATATCCCCCGCGGCACAACCGCGGACGTGACCACCGACATCGCCCCGGGACGCGTGGTCCCCACAACTCGCGACCGCGCGCGTGACGCGACGACGCGTCCAAGAATGACGACGAGTTATCCACGAGTTATCCACGAGTTATCCCAACGCGAACGCGGGCGGGGCGACGGGGCGAGAGCGCGAGACCGCTTGGCGCTTGGCGCGCGTGCGGTGCTCGTTCGTCCTTTTGCACCCTTGCACTGCGCACCGCCTTCCCACGCCAAATAACACCGCCGCGCGTCGTCGGTTTTTCGCTTTTTCCCCTCGCCCCTCGCGCATCTCGGCCCCCTCGGCGGCGGCGATGTCGCCGTCCCACCCAACACCCCCCCCACCTGTCGTGCCCGTGACTCATCAGACGCAAACCGCCAAACCCCGGTACCGCGGCGGCGCGGAGATCCACCACCGTTTGATCGAGGGCGGTTGTTTCGTTTCCGAGTCTCTCGATGTGAAATACGACGTAACCTGTGATGAACTGGAGAGCCTGCAAACCAGGTTACAACGACGAGACCCGACGATGGGTTTGATCGACCCTTCCCGGTTGGTGACGTGCGGCGGAGACGCGCGGGACGTGGCGCGGGTCACGATTCACGGCGGTGAGGAATTACCCTGGAACACAAACACCTTCGACGTGTTCGTGTACCTCGCGCATCTGATCACGGAAAACGAGTTGTTCGCGCACGTGTTTTGCGACGAAAGCGAAAGCGAAAGCGACGACGACGAGGACCGGAAAACAGAAGGTACTGCGGGTGCAACGAGCCCTTCGCAGGTTAGCCAGGTACCACGGAACACGACGGTCCTTGGCTCGAGCCCCAACGGTGAAAGCAGCACGGACGCATTTTTCGCCGACGGGAGCTTCACGGGGACGTTGCTTTGGGACGCGTCTCTTCGGCTCGCCGGGTTCGTGTTGCGGTCGCACCGTTTTCGGAATTTGTTAATTGGCGCGAACGTCGTGGAACTCGGGTGCGGGGTGGGGCTTCTCGGTTTGGTCGCGAAACGGTGCGGGAGCGCGATTTGCGCGCTGACGGACCGGGAATCACTGCGCACACTGTGCGAAGATAACATCGAGGCGTGGAGGTTTGTGATTGATAAGGAGACGGAGGATACGAAAATGGTGAGAAGGCGTGATACGAAAATCGAAAATCAAAACGACGACGAGAATCTCGATGTACAGGTTCGGCCGGAAGGTTCTGGACCTCAATTGTTCTTCTGTGCCCTTGAATGGGAAGACGAAAGAAGCGTGACACAGCTAAAGCAAAGACTACACCACAAAGTGGACGTTATTTTCGCCGCGGATTGTGTTTTCGGCACTTTGTTCGGAAGCAGTGAGCCGCTTGTTGCCGTTTTGGAAAAATTGAGCCAACCCGGCACGGAAATAGTAATAGCCACGGAGCGCCGGCCGGACGACGGACTCGGGTCGTTCCGGGTCGCGATGCACGAAAACTTTACGCGAGAAGTTCTGGAAATCACCGGGGGGGGGGGGGGGGGGGGGGGGGGGGGGGGGGGGGATATAGTCATAGAATCGTACCGGTTAAGAAAGTAGTGTAAAAACAAGAGCCTAAAAAGTCGCCAAAGTCGGCACCGAACCGTCACTTCGCGTCGCGCCACGCCGCGTTCAGCGCGTTCGCGACCGCGTTTACCCGGGCCAGGATTTTTTCCCGGTCCGTCGCAAGAAGCCTGTTACCGAACTTACCCACAAACTTATCCGGATGCCACCGCCTGACTAATTGGTGGTACGCGGCTTTCATTTCCCGCGACCCGGGTTCCGCGCCGCGCGATGTTTTTTCCAACAACTTGTTCATCTTCGGCGGCCACGGCACGTCGTCGTAACCCAAGACTAATTGCTCTGTGATTGTTTCCCCTGAGCTGGTTGCGCGTGTCCGTGTCTCCAGCTCATCCCACCGCGTGTCATGTACCTGCCATTTCCGAGCCTTGGCATCTTTCTTGTCCTCCTGTCGCTTTGCTTTCTGGTCGTGTTTTTCGTCGTGTTTCCGTCTCTGCGCGTCGCCGTACGTTTCATCACTTCGTCGCCTTCCCTCATCATCTTCCCTCGCCTCATCCTCAGCCTCGACCCGTGCCCAGCGCTCGGCCTCCGAAACCTCGCGCTCCACCCTCCGCCGACGCTCGTCGTTCGTTTCGTGGGTCTGGTACATTCCGTACCCAGGTGTTGTTTGTGGAGCCGAGTGTTCCTGGGGAGTAGTGGAACTCGGGTGTCCATTGCTAAACTGCGACGACGCTCCAAACGTCGGTCCCGAAGATAATTCCGAAACCCATCGCGAGCCATTCCACGTCGTGCCGGGCGGTCCGTTCGTCTTTGGAAGCCCTTTTTGGCTGTTTCCACCTCGTACCTTACGTAGCAACAGGTTCACGACCCAGTGGAACGGCCGGCCTAGCCCGCGCGCGTGCGCCCACGTGAAACACAAGCCACTGACGGAACCGAAAAGCGCGAGTCGCGCGAAGAATGCGTATGTCCCGAATCCAAACACGTCGCCGGTCGGGGCGGCGAGCCGTACCACACAAACTAAACAAAAAGAAACCGCCGCGCATAAACCCAAAATGCGTGTCGTGCGTCGCGACACCGTCGAGTCGCGACGCATTGCGCGGCGCGGGCGTGACAGACAGTGCGAACGATGGAAGTCGGCAGGCCGCGGGCAGCTTTTCGGTACCGAAATCATCGTCAGTCTGTCAGTAAAGAAGTCACCAAGAGTCGAGTTGTGGTCCTTCCGTCTCCGGCCTTCACTTCACGTCCGCGTCACGCCAGCGTCGCCGGCTCGACGAGACGCGCGATGTTCTCCAGGCGCGCACGACGCAGGGCGCTGGTGTTCGTGGGCGTAGGGTACGTGCCGTGTGGTCAAGGCACACGCACCGATGTGTTTGCAAATCGATTCAACGGCTCCCCGATGGCACTTTTTCTCGGCACGCCATCTCGTTTCGAACGCACACACTGCATGTCCACCCATGCTGACCTTTTGCTTTCCCGCTCCCGTCTGAATCACACAGCACTTGTTGCGCGCTTGCGTACGGCGCGAGACAGGCGTGGCTCGCCGGTTTTGAGGAGGAGGAGGAGGACGGTCAAGACGACGTTCTGGACGGGGGCGAAAAAGCCAAAAAGCAAGAAAACTCAAGACCTTTCCTTGAAAAAGCACCTGCCGATGGCGTGGTGGACGCGAACGTCGTTCGGTACGACCGCGAAAAACGTACGGACACAACGGAGCCTGAGAAACAAAAGGACACGACGGCGCGCGTGGATTCGCCCGGATCGCGTGACCAAAAAACTCCCCCCCCGTTACCGGTGGTGACACCGGTAAAGTCGCCAATAAATGTACCGACAGAAAAAGCACCAATGATCCGTCCTGCGGTACCGACGAGTCCGACCGTAACGCCGTTACTACTGAAACCAACCGAACCGAAAGTCGCGACGCCGCCCGCGGTGAAAAGTAAAACGCCCCCCGCCGACGAACAAACCACTCCCGAGGATTGGGAATCGCGCGTGCCGTCCGATTGGCGCTCTCCCCAGGCCACGGTTGGTGAGAAAACAAAAACCCCTTCTCGGGTGTCGCCGCCGCCCTTCGGCGCGACGTGGGCGGCGTCCCCCGTGCCGACGCCGCGGCTGCGCGCGAACGGAGCGGACCGCTCCGAGACGGTTGGAAGGAAAGCGCCTAGTGAGAAAGTATCTACGGGTACTACGGAACAAGAAGTCCGGACGCAAACACCGCAAACGTCACAACCTGTGACCGCGACGACTCCCGTGATCGCCGTGCGCGCCGGTGGTCGTGGCGGGGGCGTGGACACGACGGAAACGGCGGCTTCCGGCGACACGGAGAACGACAAAGCGATGCTACGCGCCTACGACGCCATGCAGCGAACGTTCGAGCTCGAACGAAAAGGCTTCGACTTAACGGAAGTCACAAAAACAAAGCACTACTTCCACTTCGAAACCCACCCCGGGGTGGGGGTGTGGCCGTTGCCTTATAATCAGTGCGGGTTACCGAAAGAGTGCGCGAGGTTGGTCGTTTTGTCTTTGCTGGACGCGCCCGCGGTAGCAGCAGCGAGTGCGGCGTGCGCGCGAGAGGTTTTCAAGATTTTCGGCGATCAGGTACGTTTGTGTTTCCCAAATCCAGGCACCGGCCGTTTGCCGATTGTCCGCCCGTAGCTACGTAACACGCGCGGCCCGAAAGACGTTGACCACTTTTCTTTTGTACACTCAGAAAATCCCGTGCTTCAACGTCGCGCGGACCGCGTACCACGTCAGTGTGTTTTTCCTGTCCCTACCGTCCGACCCGATGGCGGACCCGTTTACAGCAGAGTCTAAGGAGGATGTATCGGGAAGTAACGGTAGTACCGGGGATTCACGAAAGGTTGCTATTTCCGTAAATAACCATTCGCTGAAAGCGCTTGGCGATAAGTTCCGGTGCGACGCACGACGGGAAATGGAAACGGTCGAGGCGTGTATCTCCGGCGCCGAGTGCGGAATAAACCCGGCGGTGACCTTGACCGTGGACCGGATAACCATGACCACGAGTGGGGCGCTGGTGTTGCTGTTTCGCGATTGCGGCGGGGAGTTGCGGGACATCCGGGAAAGTTTAAAGAAAGCGTTCCCTGGTGCGCCATCGCAACAAACGAAAATCGCGCACTGCACCCTACTCCGCGCGTTTCCGGAAACCGAAACGCAGGTAAGTATTTCCCATTCACCACATACCGCCTCCCTGATTGCCCATACGAGACTGACACTCTCTTTTTTATCTTAGCTCACGGATTCCTCCAGCGGCCGCGCCTTGGCGGATTGCAAAGCCGCGTGTTTGAGGTGGACCACGAGGTTAAGGGGCACTGTGGTGCAAATAGACCGCGCCTGGCTGGTTAGAGAAGAGCGGTTCTCGTCCATCGACGGCGCGAGGCACGCGTTTCGGATTGGAGGGTAGTTTATATAGAGTTGCATGAAAAGATATTCACAAGGAGTACATTGTAGTGGAGTCTTTTCTTCGTGTGTACTATGTAGTGTTGATGTACGTTATAGTCTTCCATCATCGTCGATGTGGTCTTGTAACTTCCGTCGTCTACTCGCTCTCTGGCTCGCGTTTGACTCGCTTTGAACTCGGCGGAGCCGCGCGTTCCGCTTTGCAGTCCGCGCAGTTCTGTTTCAACTTGCCGTGAGGGCAGGAGTTGCACTCCGCGCAGTGCTGTTTCAGCTTGCCATGAGGGCAGGGGTTGCACTGCGAGCAGGTGTTTTTCCGCTTGCCGTGAGGGCAAGAGTTGCACACCTTGCAGCCGTGTTTCAGCTTGCCGTGGGGGCAGGGACTGCACACCGCGCAGTTGCGTTTCCGCTTGCCGTGAGGGCAGGGGTTGCACGCCGGGCAGGTGCTTTTCACCTTCCCGTGCGGGCACGGCGTGAACTCGTTACAGCAATGTTTCACCTTCCCATGCGGGCAGGGGTCGCACTCCGTGCACTGGTGTTTCTGCTTCCCGTGGCAGCACCGGTTCTGATCCCATCTCATCACTCACTCGGTCGTTGCGCCTGTCCGCGCGCGTATGCCCTCGGACACCCGAAAGACGAATCGTTGTTTTGACGTGACGTTTCGTGAATATCGTTTGGGCGCTTTCTGCTGCTGTTTTTTTGCTACCTCCAAGACACGCCCCAGCGTCACTCGTCCCTGCGCGCCACTTCGCGACGATGAGCGCCGAAGCGAAACGTTCTTGGCGCACCGCGCTTCCGCGATGGCCGTTTTCGGGGGAAACGACCGGGGGTGCGCGCCTTGGGACGGGTCGTCGTGCATCGCGGGCCGGGTTCGCAAGGATCGCGGAATCGGTGGTGCCTGATTTTAGCGAAACACCACCGCCCGCCTTGTTCGAGGTCGCGGTAAAGTAAGTGCACACGCAAACGCACAACAACTCTATTTCGTACAACGCGACACACGTCAGAAGCGCGTTTCTTCACGAGCTACTACAGCAAAGAACACACAAGTGGACGTCAGCCGATACCCAACCATCTCGGTCTCTAAAACCGCAGAACCCTAACCAACCCTCGGACCCATCATCAATTCACTCACCCATCACAGACCGTCCTCGACGAAAACCAAGAAAGCCAGCAAGCAAAAGAACGAGTTCTTCAAGGTGGTGAAGGTTCGGGGCGACGGCCGGTGTATGTTCCGCAGTTTGGCCATCGGGTTGGCGCATTTGCGGAAGTTGAACCTGAGCGCCGGGGAGGAAGAAACAGACGCCGATCAGCTCCGGCTGGCGGTGGCGGAATCCATGTGCCGGTCACCCGAGAAACGGAAAAGCTTTGAAAACGCGGCGATCGCAATTTCGTTTGAAATGCCCATGGAGGTACGTATTCTGGTTTAGTGCACAGTCGTCATTAAAAGGAAGTGCACTACTTGTAACGTTTACTGGCGCACTCGCCGCGACTGTTACAAACCGGCATACCTCAAGTTACGAACATCACAAAAGACTGACACTTTTCGTTACCAATCACGCAGACGTACTGCAAGCGGTTACTGTCACCCGGCTTCTGGGGAGGCGAGCCCGAGTTACTGGTGCTGGCGGATATTTTGAAAAGGCCGATCATCGTGTACATACCGGCCGCGAAGGTGAAATCCGCGGTTAACAAATCGGGGTTCATTCCCATTCAGACGTACGGCAGTGAACACGCCAAAACAAAGAAAGGAACCGTTAAACAACCCGTCCGGTTGCTGTACAACGGCGAGAACCACTACGACGTGTTGATTTGAGTATTTTGGGGTTATTAGGGTGGGTGTTAGGTGTGGTTCGGTAGCCGGGATTGCGAGTAATCCCCACAGATTTCCTCTGTCATCTGTCTCGTCATTTTTTGCCTCCCCTTCTTTTCTGTCGTTTCGTTTGCCTTTCGTAACGTCCGAGAGACGGGCCGCCACAACTTGGCGCGCGTGCCACCGTCTGGATGGTCCCCAAACCCGACGCTCCCGCGCGCGGTCGTGACGCGACAGCGACGAGTCATGCCCACGCGCACGTAGCCGCCTCGAGCAGCTCCACCTTCGTGCGAGCCCCGTCCTATTCACCCGAAGAACTCGCGGGATTCCGAGACTTCGCTAAAGTGATGCCCGACGCGATCGGGGAGAAGGGAATGAAGGGTTCGGTCAAGGAGCTTTCGCCTGGAGATGCTGTGGAGCGCGGGTGCTTAGGTACGCTGAAGAACTTACATCGGCGTGGTCATGTCACGTTTGACAACGAATTGACCATCGCCGCGGCGTTCGGCGGGCAGCTCAAGGTGCTGACGTGGTTGCTCGAAAACGGTTGCCCGGTGGACGAAGCGTTGGATAACGGTTGCACGCCGCTGTTAATGGCGGCTCAAAATGGCCACGGGACAGTGGTGCGGGCGCTGATCAATGCGGGCGCGGACGTCAACATCATGACGAATGAAAGCGACGGCACGACGCCGCTGTTCGCCGCCGCGTTTATGGGCTCCGAGACGATAGTGCGGGTACTGATCCAGGCGGGCGCGGACGTCAACATGGCGAGGGATAACGGCACGACGCCGCTGTACATCGCCGCTCAAAACGGTCACGAGGTGGTTGTGCGGGCGCTGATCAATGCAGGCGCGGACGTCAACAATACGTAGGATAGCGGCTTCACGCCGCTGTACATCGCTGCTCAAATGGACCACGATACGATAGTGCGGGCGCTGATCCAGGCCGGTGCGGACATCAACAAGGCGACTGAAGACGGCGTGACACCGCTGTACGTCGCCGCTCAAAACGGCCACGAGGCGGTTGTGCGGGCGCTGCACGAGGCGGGCGCGGACGTCAACAAGGTGGATGCTAACAACGAGACGCCGCTGCACATGGGCGCGAAAATGGACCACGAGGCGGTTGTGAGAGCGCTGCTCGAGGCGGGCGCAGACGTCAACAAGGTGGATGATAACGACGTGATGCCGCTATACATCGCCGCTGAAAAGGGCCACGAGGCGGTTGTGCGGGCGCTGATCAAGGCTGGCGCGGAGGTCAATACGGCGGCGGTTGACGGCACGACGCCGCTGTACGTCGCCGCTGAAAACGGCCACGAGGCGGTTGTGCGGGCGCTGATCGAAAAGGGCGCGGACGTCAACAAGGCGGAGAATGACGGCACGACGCCGCTGTACGTCGCCGTTGAAAAGGACCACGATGTGATGGTGCAAGTGCTGATCGAAAAGGGCGCGGACGTCAAAAAGGCAACGGATGACGGCGCGACGCCGCTTTTCATGGCCGCTGGAATGGGCAGCGAGGCGGCAGTGCGGGCGCTGATCGAGTTGGGCGCGGACGTCAACAAGGCAACTGAAGACGGCGCGAGCGTGACGCCGCTGTTCATCGCCGCTCATCAGGGCCACGCGGCGATTGCTCAGATTCTCAGAGATTCCGGCGCGGTGTGACGAAGTTAACAACGCGGGGGTGTCCGCTCCGCTCTTAGATACCTACAATGTAGATAAATCATAAAGTCGATTCGTGGCGGTGTCGTCACAAAAACACAAAACGCGTTATCACGTAAAGAAAAGCACAAAACGCTGCATGTGTTACAACCCAAAGCAAGAACACCTACGCCCACCGCGTTTCGCCCGTCGCGACGTTGTAGTAATACGCCCGTCCTTCGGAGTAGTGCGTTTGCCACTCGCCTTGTTGCTGCGGCGCGGGCGTGGCAGCTTGCGGCGCGATGCTGCCGGCTTGCGGCGCGACGCCCCACTCCGCGCTCGCCGTGGCCTGCTGCGCCGCCGCGGCGTACGCTGCGGCGTTGGGGTCGTACGTTAAGGCTTGTTGGGTCGCTGCCTGCGGCGCGTACGCTTGTTGGGGCGCGTGCTGCCCGTACGCAGCAACAGGGGCGTAGTACCCCTGCGGTGTCGCGTAGTATCCCTGCGGCGCGTAAACGCCGGCGTGTGCTTGGTTGACTGGCACGGCCATCAACACGGGCTGCCCACCCATCGCGGAAGGGTGCGGTTGTTGCACGTGCTGCGCCATTGCGCCGGGCGCGCCGCCGCCCCCGTACGCCGCCGCCACCATCCCCCCCTTGTCCCTGGTGTCTCCGTTTTCGATGACTTCGTTTAGTAGGCCTTGCGCCATCTGAACGCCTTGTGCGGTCCCGGTCACCACCACCGTCCCCACGTCGCGTTTCATGTCGAGCTTGGTGCCGGTTTGGGTTTGGATGTGTTTGATCATCTCGCCGCCCTTCCCGATGACCCGGCCCTCCGAGCCGCGGCACGGAAACTCGACGCTGACGGTTTGCGATTGCGAACTTTGGCCACCCCCCATCACACCAGGCACCGCACCTGCCATGGGCTGGTAGTGCCCACCGTACTGCTGCGCCACGGGCGCGACGTACCCTGATTGTAAATAAATAAATGTTAGTCTTGTATGGGCAATCAGTCCGCGGAATGTGGTGATTGGGGAAATACTTACCATACGCGTGCTCCATCCCTCCCATCGCCGCCATCGGCGCCCCGTACCCGCCGCCGCCCATCCCTGACCCGTACCCGCCGCCGCCCATCGCCGCCCCGCCCTGCGCCGGCTTCCCCGCGCCGCACGCGAAGCAGTTGGGCTTTGACGCGAACACGTTGGCGCCGCACGCGCCGCACTGCCAGTCCCCTTGCACCGCGGCTGTGTTCCCCACGAACCGGTCCACCTGCAGTGCCAGGGTGTCGAGCACCGCACGTCGGGCGTTGATCACGCTGCCTTTTCCCCCCTTGATGTCGCAAAAGCCGCTTCCCTTCGTGACTTTCATGGACGCGCCGCTGAAGTTGGAAAAGAAAAGGGTCAGTCTCGTGTGTGGCGATTTTTAAGGAAACAAGGCACGGTGCGAGTTTCCCCGTATGCGCAAACAGTCGGCAGGAATGGCGGATTTGGGAAATACCGGTACAAGGTACGGACCTCTGCCGTTCGATTTCTTTAATCGTCGCGCCTTGTTTCCCAATAACCCGCCCTTCCTTGCCAGGACAAGCAACCTGGATCTCCACGTACGTCTCGACGTCGTCGCCTTGCAGGTCAAACGGTAATACCTCGTCCGGGTCGGGGTGTCTTAGCAAGGATTGCGATGTGGGTTGTTGTTGTTGTTGTTGTTGTTGGTGGTGTTGGTGTTGGTGTTGGTGTTGGTGTTGGTGTTGGTGTTGTTGGCCGTGTTGTTGACTCACAGGGCGCCCACCGCCGCCCCCAACCGGTCGCGAGGTATCTCCGTTTTCGATCAAATCGCAAATCGCGGCTGATACGATAAAAGCCGAAAGTGTCAGTCTGGTATGGGCAATCGCAGAGGCGGAACGTGTTGGGTGGGAAAGGCCCTTACCTTTCACGGTTTCGAAAACCGCCGGGTCGCCCGACACAATCGCCACCCCGCGGTCGCGTCGCATCTCGATCTTCACCCCGTGCGTATGTTCCAGATTCCGAATCGTCTCCCCGCCTTTCCCGATAACGCGGCCCTCGTTTCCCCTAACGTCCAACTCGAAACACGGTTTTTCTTTGCCCTTGTCTTTACCGTGCGTTTGTGTTCCGTCTTTCTTGGTCTTCTTGGTGTTCTTTTTCGACTCGTCAGCGCCAGCCGCGTCGTCGCCGGTCTCGCGCGCGCGCTTACCGCGCGCCGACGGTTTCGGCGCGCGCTTCTTCGCAACATCATCATCAGCCTTCTTCTTCTCATCATCGGCATCTTCGTTCGCGCCGTCTTCATCATTCGCCCCATCCGGGTCGTCCCCTTTTTCCGCCCCAGGTGCTTGGGGGTCATCGGAAGTCTCTGCGGTTGCGGAACGGGAACGACAAGGTCAGTGTGGTGTGACCACGACGTGGCAGGAAAAGGGTTGGTGGTGTGTGCCGGGTGGTGTTTGCGCGGTGACGTAAATTACCGCACAGACGCACGAACGCACGTCGGCGGCCTCCCACGTTTCCTCGGGAGCGTGACTTGACGTGAACGCAATCGAAGCCGTGTGGCGTTTGCCCGTCCGGGTTGATGAGCCTTCACACGGTCTCTCCAGACGTACCTTTCGCGTCTGCACCCCCAGACCCAGAGGTCGCGCTCTCCAGCCGCGCCACCAGCGCCGGTTTCAGACCCGTCCCATCCAAGCCTTTCTCAACAAGCGCCGCGCGGAGCTGCGCCACGGTCATCTTGCTCGCGGTCATGGCGCAAACACGCGTGTTTGAAACGGGACACACTCACAACCACACACGCGTACTCACGCAAACGGTGCGTCCTTCGAACGCGAGTGTCGTAGTGTGTACGTGCCCCGGGGTCGACTCCAACAAGCGACAGATTCACTTCCCCGAAAGCCGCCGGCTTCAGCGACGTCCCGAACGGAAACTTCTCACAATTTTCCGAAAGTTGAGAACGCGCGGCGCGGAAGCACGTCATCAAGGCATGAACGTCCAAGTTTCCATTCGACGTCGCGATATGCTTACTACCTTCAGAAGGTATATGCTTTTTTTACGGGGTGCCCAGGGGATCTTCCGTGTCCATTATCAGCAGTATCTGGCAAATGTTCAACAGGCGCAAAAACTTCGAAGCAACGTGGCCGCCTGGGGCGCTCATTATCGCGCACGCGCGCGCGACCGCAACATGGTTCGCCGAAAAGACCCGTCTTCGAACGCAACCTTCGAGGCGTCGGAGCAGGTGGAGGGGGATGTGTCGTACTGTTTGGTGCGTGCCCGTCGTTTTCCGCTTCCGCGAGTTGGTTTTTGGCGCGCGAGTTCGGGGCCAATTTCGGCGAGGATGCAAAAACAAGCCCGCGCGCGTGAGATCGCGCCGGCGGCGCGATGTTCCGGTGGCGCCCGTCGCACGTACCGCGTTTGGTTGGGTGCTTCCCACCGAGAAGACCTCGATTCAGGGAGGGGCCGTGGCGCGCACGCCCCCCAAACGCCCCCGAAGAGCCCCCGAATAGCCCCCATTCGAACGCCCTTGCCTCTCTGTACGACAAAAAATTCGGTAAATTCGGCGAGCCCTCGAAACGGCGTGGCTTGATCGCGTTTCGAGGCGTTTCCAAGACTTTCGAGCTTCTTTTCACATAAAACTAACTGCGTCAATCCCTTTCTTGTTCCTTTTTTTTTCCCACGCCACGCACACGCCCCACTCAAAACAGTCCTGTAAGCGGTCTCGTTTAAAGTCCTGTTTCAGCCCGGGACGGGCGTGTTGCGCCGAGTGTTTGCGCCGGCGGCGAGAGCGGCAAAGCGAAAAGCGCGAAGTCGCGAAACGACAGAAACGCGCGCTCGAGATGGGTACGTGTTGGGTTTCCCAAATCCAGGCACAACGTTTACGGACCCTCTCTGACTGTTTGAGTGCACTACTAGTAACATTTACCAGTACTGGCGACTGCTACATACGTCACAAGTAGACTGTTTACCCATACAGTACACCCATACTCGCGACTCGCGACTGACCGTTTTCCTTCCCAATCACAAGGCGACGCGCTCGTGGCGAGCGCATGCGACGCGGCGCTCGTCGCGGCGGCGAGAAACGGGGTTGGGGGTTTTCAGGTTGGGGGGCCGGGGCTGCACGGGCTGGTTGGTCAGCCGGGTTTGCACGGGTTGTCCGGTCCTTTAGGTCATCTAAGTCAATCGCAGTTAGCCCAGCTAGGTCAATGCGGCGTGATGCCACATTTAGGGCAGGTCAACGCCCTGTCGCAGCTGGGGGGCGTGGGCACGCTTTCGCAGTTTAACGGGCAGGTTGGCGGTATTAATGGATTCGGGGCCCTGCTTGAGCAACGCAGGCTGGGGCTGATGGCGGCGCACGAGCTGATTCACGGGCGCGACCCGGGTTTGGGCGGGGTGAGCGCGCCGCGTTCGAATGGGACGCCGCGTTCGAACCCGAACGAAGCGGCTGGCGGTTTTCCGGGGCAAACCGCTTCACCGCCTCCCACGGTCGCCGCCGCCGTCACCCCCAGCAACCAGGGCGCCTCACAAAACGAAACGCACAGCGCCGCGGCGCTGTTGCAGCTCATGGGGGGAGGGCCTCCTGTGGGCGACGCGGGTGTGTCCCGGGGCGCGCCGGGGGGGAACGGCGCGGGTGCTCCGCGCGATCCGGAGCGCGGGTCGCAACCTGCAGGGCAACAACAACAACAAATTGGAAACCCGACGCAAACGGGAAACAAACAAACATCCCCCACGTCCGCGGCGGCGTGGCGTTTGGTGGCGGGCGAGAGCGGCGGGAGTGGGGGTGTTTTGGGATCGGGGGGGGGGTACGCGCTTCCGGGACCCGGGCCCGGGCCCGGGCGCGACTTCGGGCTGAACACGCAAACACAAAACACACAACACCAAAACCAGCAAACACAGCACCAACAACAAAACGCCGGGCCGCAACACCTCGCCGCGAGTGGTGGCCTCGGGGGAACCGCCGGTGGTTCTTTCGGCATGCACACCGGACACAACACCCCACACAAGGCCGGGACGCTGCACAACCTACAGCTGTTACAGAACCTGCAGCAGCTGCAGCAGTTGCACTCGGCGGCGAGCGGCGGCGGCCACTTCGGAGGCGGCGGGTTCGGCGGCGACGCGGGGTTGTTGGGGGGCGACTTCCACCACCAGACCCTGTTCAATCACCAAAACCAACTCTGGGAGCTCCACGCGTTGCACGGCTTGGGGGCGGGGTCAGTGTCGGTAGGGATGGGGCACCACGGGGGGTCGCCGTTCGCGAGTCAGCTGGGGCAGCTCGGCGGCGCGAACCAACTAGGACAGCTCAACAGCGCGAATCAGCTGGGACAGCTCAACGCGCTTCACGTGTTACAGGCGCAAGCCACGGGCAACGCGGCGGCGGCGGCGTCGGGGGGTATCAGCGGTGGACAGCAACAAATGACCGCCGCGGCCGCGCAACACCAACACGCGATGCACCAGAATTTGGGCGTGGGCGTGAATGCTCTGCACGCCGCGACTCCCAACCAAGTGCTCTTGGCGCAAGCCGGCGTTGGTAACAGCGGCGCCCTAGGCGGGTTCATACACGCCATGACCGCGAACGGGGACGCCGCGCGGGCGCTTCAGGCGCTGGGCGTGGGGTTTCCCAACGCGCTTCCGGGGGGGGCGGGGCCGGGGAATCAAGTGCAAAACGGCGTCTCGGGGCTCGCGAACGACTTGGAAACCCTGCGGCGACTCCAAACGGAGTTGGGGGTTTTCGGAAACGGCCTCGGCGCGAACGGCGGCGGGGTGGATGGTTTGCTTCACTCCGACAACGCGGCGATGGCGGGCAGAGTCCCGATCCCCGACCCTACGCCCGCCCCGGCGCGGGTCGCCAAAGAGCATACTCTCGGGCAACTCGGACCCGCGGACGAGCCGGTGATGGCCGCGGCGGCCAAAGGGCTTGGTGTGAGTGCAGAAATGCTGGCGCAGAAATGTTCTTCGGAACCAAAAGCGAGCGCGGCGCTCGCGGAGGTAGGGACGACGATAACGGCAGGTGACCCTGTGGATGAAAAAGAAAAAGAAACACGCGAACGAAAAAGAAACACCCCGGATGCGCGCGACGACAAGTCGACGGCCACAGAAACCACGGAACCGGCGGCGGGCGGGACCCGCGACTTGCTCGCGACCGAAAAAGAAAAAGCGCCCCACGCGGAAACCGAAAAGTCTGAACGCGGCGCGGTGACGAAAGAAACCGCGGAGACGGT
>Ga0209192_10000030_pt1 | contig 182700 bp, 174 predicted proteins | sample ArcticOcean_MG_C_11_FD_187433 | JGI IMG/M metagenome (GOLD analysis project Ga0209192, IMG submission 187433) | Marine microbial communities from western Arctic Ocean - ArcticOcean_MG_CB2_154 (SPAdes) (version 2) | ecosystem: Environmental > Aquatic > Marine > Oceanic | place: Arctic Ocean... | reverse complement strand
CCACAAGCCTAGTGCGTTGATCCGACGGTATGCAGACGCCCCGACTAAAAATTTGCATGAATTCGGTGACGGTTTAAGCTATTCCGATTTTGAATACGGTCAAGCCAGGTTATCGCGGTCTACCATTGGTAAAGATGGTTCGACGACGCTGTCGGTTAGCGTACTTAACAAAGGTAAGCGCGCTGGTGATGAAGTAGTCCAACTTTATATTCGCGATGACTATTCGCTGGTGACAAGGCCTGTAAAAGAGCTTAAAGGATTTACGCGTGTATCGCTTGAACCTCGCGAAAAGCGAAAAATTCACTTCGAGATTACTCCGGATATGCTTGCTTACTATGATATTAATATGAATTGGCAGCTAGAGGCTGGGGACTTTACTATTATGGTGGGTGGATCTTCCCGTGATCGCGATCTCGAATTAGTCAAACTCACTGTTCAGTCAGATTAGCAGTCAATAAATAAATTTAAATTTACTACGCCACGCTAAAAGCTCAAAACTTTGGGTGCGAGAAACATTAATAAGGAATTAGTTATGCGAACATTTGTCTTTATCAACAAAAACTGGATCAGGATTTCCATTTTTCTGTTAGCCGTTGTCAGCATTATTCCATCGGCGCTAGCGACTACAGGTTCGCCTGAAAAAAAACCGATGAATATCATTTATATACTCACTGATGATCAGCGATATGATGAATTGGGTTTTATGAATCCCGTACTAGACACTCCCAATATGGACGAGCTTGCGAAAAAAGGCATTCACTTCAAAAATAGCTTTGTCACTACCGCATTGTGTTCTCCGAGTCGCGCGTCTATTTTGACCGGCCAGTATATGCATAGCCATGGCGTGGTCGATAACAACATACCAGCCAAGGAGGGTACAGTTTATTTTCCCAGTTATTTGCAGCAAGCGGGTTACCAGACTGCGTTTTTCGGCAAATGGCATATGGGCGGACATCATGATGACCCGCAACCCGGCTTCGATCATTGGCTAAGCTTTGCAGGACAGGGCGATTATTATCCAGAGCGAAAGCGCGATGGAGGATTTAGTCGATTCAACATCAACGGTAAGCACGTCAAACAAAAGGGCTATATTACAGATGAGCTAACGGACTATACGCTCCAGTGGCTCGCAGACGAGCGCAATACTGACCAACCGTTTTTCGTTTACCTGTCACACAAGGCTGTGCATGCCAATTTTGACCCCGCGGAACGACATCGGGAGCAATACAGCGATGCCAACATCAAGGTACCCGATAGCCAGGCTGACACAGCGGAAAATTATGACGGCAAACCCATGTGGGTCAAAAACCAGCGTAATAGTTGGCACGGCGTTGACTTTCCTTACCACAGTGAGCTGGACGTACAGGAATACAAGCGACAATACCACCGAGCACTTTCAGCCGTTGATGATAGCTTGGGTCGGATCAATGCTTGGCTGAAAGCCAATAATCTTGACGAGAATACCGCCGTAATCTTGATGGGTGATAACGGCTTTATGTTTGGTGAGCACGGGTTAATTGATAAGCGCAATGCCTACGAGGAGTCTATGCGGGTGCCTCTTGTGGCCTATATTCCCGGGGCCAAGCAGGACTATGTGGTAGAAGAAATGGCCGCTAACATCGACATTGCACCAACTATTCTTGATATTGCCGGTATTAAAGAGCAGCCAGCGCAATTCGCGGGTGCGAGTCTACTGCAATTAGCTAAGGGTGAGAATGTCGATGGCTGGCGCGATAGCTTACTTTATGAATATTATTGGGAATTCAATTTTCCTAGTACGCCAACGACCTTTGCGATTCGTTCAGACACTTTTAAGCTAATTCAATATCACGGAATCTGGGATACGGACGAACTTTATGATATCGAAAATGATCCCCAGGAAATGGTTAACTTGATTGCAGATCCGCTCTATTTAAATGTCAAACTGAAATTACGCAAAGCTTTGTACAAGCGTCTGGCAGACGGTGGAGAGTATTCTGTTCCCTACACTAAGAAATTCAGCACTGGAGCAGTTTTTCGCCAAGGCGATCGCACAAAAGCGGCCGAATTCCCCGATGCTTGGTTACGTAAAGGGGATGAAAAGGATCTGACAAGATTTTTTATGCGTGAGAAGAGAGTGAGAAAAACCGTTAATAAGTAACACGGTGTTTAGCTTTTTCAAATCCTTGAAATACAGGGATTGATCTCGTGGTTAATAGAAACCATTGCAAACCCTATAAGTGAGGTTGGAGCGAGGGCGGAAGACACTTGGTTTCTGCTCTCATTACTGTAAGCACTAAACCTGAACGGTCGTAGTCGATTTAAGATTGTTGCAGTTGATTGCGGTGATAGTACGAAAAATAGAGGCAGTATCCATAGCAAAGTATACAGACTAAAAATGCAGACTTAAGGCCTGCTATATCGGCAAGACTTCCTGCGATCAGCGTAATGATGGCACCTCCACATATAGACATACATAGAAGTGCGGAAATTTTGGGTGCCGACGCATCACGGCCGCGAAGTGTAGTACTGAATATAAGTGGGAAATGGACCGAGTTAAAAAAACCGACTGAAATCAACGCAACTGCCGATAGAGGGCCGCTAAAAATAATCGCACTAGAGACTAAAAAGATTGCCATTGCAGAGGCTATTAGCAATATTCTCTCGGCACTGATCCATCTTAAGGCCGCCACTCCCACAAAGCGACCGAGCATTGCCAGTCCCCAGTAAATGGCAACAAGAGCCGAGGCTTCAGAGGCCTCGATAGCCAACACATCCTCCCTGCGCATGTAATTAATTAGTAGGCTGCCTATGGTTACTTCAGCGCCTACATAGACAAAAATAGCGCCCATACCAAGATGAACCTGTGGTTTCTTCAAAAGTGTTAGATAAGAGCTAGCACCGGTAAGGTTATCAGGCTGATTTTTTTTCGACAGCTGTAGCGTCGGTTGCGGTAGTACCCTCATAAAAAGAGACAAGATGCCAAGAATACTGGCGAGTAATATTGCAAAAGATATCACAGCTTGAGCACTACCCTGGTGGTAAGTGGCCTGATCTCGCAATGACAATAGGTTAACTTGATCGGCTGATAGTGTATCTATACTCAAGAGAGAAACTGAGGCTACAACGGGCGCTATGGTTGTACCGAGGGAATTAAATGCCTGTGCAAACATCAGTCTCCGCGGAGCCGTTACTGGGTCGCCAAGAGCTAGCATCATAGGGTTAGCCGTGACCTGAAGCAAAGCAATACCACTGGCTGTAACGAATATACCACCTAGAAAAGCGGGGTAGAACTGCAATATGACCGAGGGGGCTAGTAAAAAAACACCCAAAGCTGTGCATGCCAGGCCAATAAAAAGACCCTGTCTATAGCCATAATGCTGAATAAATTTTCCCGCTGGGATAGGGATAAAAAGATAGGCGAGGAAAAAACTGAATTGGATTAACAGTGCTGATGTATAGGATAAATCGAACATGGATTTTATACGTGGGATTACCATATCGACTGAGGTGGAGGTAAAGCCCCAGCAAAAGAAGACTCCAGGGACCAAAATCCAAATTAACTCGTGAATACGTAATCGGGATATGTAGCGCTGAAGACCGGTCATCATCTTTTTTTTGAATTCTCTAGTCATTAGGGTAAAGAAGAATAACATCCAGCGTCTTAAAGACAGGATCTCCGTGCAAGTACGTTTTAATCGTGGATTGATAAAACTGAATATTTACCCTTATTTGGTTTCAAATAGCAAGGTCCAAGTTTATTTGTAGTCTTTTGTAAGTCCCGCCGTCTGCCACGGCACCCCGTGGCGAAGACTTAGACTTTGGATACAGTTTTCTGTGGTTGCTGGCGTTATTTTTTATTGAAATAAATGTATTTAAAGTAGAAAAGCCGAGTTCGTTAGGTCAGTAATTTAGTCAGTTTTCTTAGGGACAATGGCCAAGATTAACTTCGCGATACAACTGAGCTTACCTTGGTCATTGGTTAGGCGAATCTCCCAAACATGGGAGCGCCTCCCCAAATGAATGGGTCGCGCTGTGCCGGTCACCAAGCCAGAGGATACTGGCCGCAGATGCGTGGCACTAACCTCTTGGCCCATACAAAGGTAGTGCTCACTATCAATAATGTGAGCGCCAGCCATGGATCCGAGAGTTTCAGCCAAAACCACATTCGCACCGCCATGAACGATACCATAAGGTTGAAATGTCCTGCTATCTGCCGGCATTGTACCTATTAGGTAGTCATCACCAACCTCGGTGATTTTAATGCCCAAGTGTTGGTCAATGGTGCCTTCACTCATTTTATCCATCAACGATGGGTTGGGCGTGTGATGCCAAATACTGCTCATAATTCGCTCTTATCTTGTTGGGGATTAAGTCTTTAGACGCTTATGCTTTACTCGTGTTGGTTGAGCATCTCCACCGTTACGTTTTACAAAGTCTTCATGATACTCGCTGTAACTGCCTTCAAAAAATACCACTTCTCCATTATCTTCATAAGCGAGTGTATGAGTGGTAATACGATCTAAGAACCAACGATCGTGAGAGATTACCAGCACACAGCCAGGGAAAGACAGTACTGCTTCCTCAAGCGCTCGTAATGTTTCAATATCCAAGTCATTTGAAGGCTCATCCAAGAGTAAAACGTTGGCCCCTTGTTTAAGAGTATTGGCGAGGTGCAAACGACCTCGCTCACCGCCGGATAGTTCGCCTACACGCTTTTGTTGGTCGTTACCTCTAAAGTTGAAGCGACCGGCATAAGCGCGTGAGGAGACTTCATAACTCCCGATCTTCAATATATCGTGACCGCCAGATATAGCTTCCCAAACGGTGTGGTTATCGTTGAGTGAGTCTCTCGTCTGTTCGACATAAGCAACCTTTACAGACTCGCCGAGACTAATTGTTCCGCTATCTGGCTTCTCTATATCGGCAATCATGCGGAATAAGGTCGATTTACCAGCACCGTTGCCGCCAATGATGCCGACCACAGATCCTTTTGGAATCGATAATGACAATTGGTCAATTAACAGTTCATCGCCATAGCCTTTGCTGACTTTGTCTAAAATAATGACCTTGTCGCCGAGGCGTTCACCGGGTGCGATATATATTTCATTAGTTTCATTGCGTGACTGAAACTCTTGAGAATTAAGCTCGTCAAATCGAGCAATTCGGGCTTTATTTTTCGCTTGGCGGCCTTTTTGATTTTGTCTAACCCACTCGAGTTCCTGCTTAATTGCTTTCTGACGTGATATTTCTTGTTTAGATTCAGTGGCTAAACGTCGATTTTTACCTTCCAGCCAGGCAGAGTAATTGCCTTCATAAGGGATGCCACGACCTCGATCTAGTTCAAGTATCCAGCCAGCGACATTATCTAAAAAGTATCTATCGTGAGTAACGGCAACAACAGTCCCTGCGTATTCTTCGAGAAATTTTTCCAGCCAATAGACTGACTCAGCATCTAAATGGTTGGTCGGTTCATCAAGAAGTAGCATATCAGGCCTTGATAGCAGAAGCCTGCACAGAGCGACACGACGTTTTTCACCACCGGAAAGAGAGGTTACATCAGAATCCCACGGGGGTAATCGGAGCGCGCCGGCAGCAATGTCCAGAGCATGATCTAGGTTGTGGGCGTCCCAAGATTCGATAATAGCCTCTAAATCACCCTGTTTTTTAGCTAAAGCGTCAAAGTCGGCATCCGGTTCCGCATAGTCTAAATACACTTGATCGAGATCTTTTAGGGCATCGACTGCTTCGCGCATACCATCTTCGACATTGCCTCTAACATCCTTCTCAGGATCCAGTAGGGGCTCTTGAGCAAGATAGCCGATTTTAATCCCTGGCATCGGTCGTGCTTCACCCTGAAACTCTTTGTCTATTCCCGCCATTATTTTCAATAATGTTGATTTGCCGGAGCCATTAAGCCCTAATACACCTATTTTAGCGCCTGGAAAAAAAGACAGTGAAATATCTTTTAGAATCTCTCGTTTGGGCGGAACGACCTTACTCACCCGATTCATTGTATAAACGTATTGTGCCATAGGAATATTTAGTGACTCTTGTTAGCTGCTTGGAGCGCCATATTGCGCTACAGTATTAGAGACGCCATTCTAACGGAAATTGGCCAAATAAAAAGTTAGATGTTCACTAAATAGTACTTTAAAAAGGCAGAAATTATGCTTTTTAGTATAGAAATCAATGATTTATGGGCTTTTAATCAATGCAACTAACGTGATATGTTCGATATGTTTGCTGGTAAACGCACCATGCATTCATACTTTAAATAACTAAAATTAGATAAGGGGTAAAACATGAAAAACTTTTTAAGTTCAGCAACTGAATTTTTGGTGGGTTTAACCGGTCTTGCGGTAGCTGCAATTGTATTTGGTGTAGCCGCCAATGTGGCATTCGGAGGAGGTGTTCCGTTCGTTGGTGATACTCTTGATGCAGCTCTGGGTTTAGTAGAACGGCTTGGTGATGCTGGGCTACTTGGCTTGTTAGTTGCCGGATGGTTAGCGAGTAAGCTAGACTAGACCTTTTAGTGATTAAGTAAAAGGGGACTCTAAAGAGTCCCCTTTTTTCGCTAAAGTGATTAGATAAGGTGCCACCATGAATAAATTTTTTAAGAAATTAACAAAGCAGCTATGGGAAGTCGTTGAAATTCTAGCAGCAGTTTTGGCCGTCGCCGTGCTTGTCTCTGCCTTATTTGGGCCTGATGTGCCATTTTTTGGCGGTATCATGGGCAATGTTCAAGAGGTGATTGTGTCTCTTGGGTCAGCGGGTTTGGGTGTTATCATCGCCGTTATGATACTAACCAACATTTGGAAACGCTGAATGTAAAAAGGGCGCCCTTAAGGCGCCTTTTTTGTGCCTAATTGTCGCTACAAAATTTCTCAAATAGTTAATCTTAATTGAGATTACTCAAGAGTAACTGTGGTCAAAATATAAAAAATAAAACTCCTAGGGTTGCTCTTTATTCGTCGATTGGCGATCTCCCGATATTCCTATATTAATACTTCGTATTTATTTAAAATTGAATAAAATCAATATCTTACATTTCCCCCATTCCTGTGATTTACGTGCTATGTTTTAAATATGCTATTTTTATAAAGGCATTCATTAGGCATTAAAATAAAAATAAGGGGTAATAACATGAGTCCATTAAAAGTGGTGAGACTTTTAACACTAGCAATAGCTATTATAGGCGCTTTTGTAGCCATTCCTGAAGCGGCACTGGTTATGATACTGATAGGCGTCGCCTTAGGGTTTCTAAGTGATCAAGCGGATAAAGACAATAGAACGTTTTTCTTAATCTTTGCCATCGCGTTGGCGTCTATGTCGGGGGCCGTTGATGCGCTGCCAGTGATTGGTGGCTACGTAACTGCCATACTGGGCAATTTAAGTGACATTATTAGTGCAGCTGCGGTAGCCGTTATTCTGATGGTTATTAAAGATCGGGTAATGGAATAGTTTTAGGCTTTAGTAATAGTAGAAGGCCCGGCCTTTAGGTCGGGCCTTCTACCATGCTGTCCAGACAGAGAACGCGCTAATCGATGGTAAACGTCATACCCGCATGTTGAGTCAAACGATCTGTCAATTGATCTCCCATTGCCGTGGCAGGTGTCCAAAAACCACCGTTACATTGTTCTTGAGTGATATCAAATGCTAAACATAGGCTCGCTTGGGCAAGCATTTTCGCGGTGCACCCGTAGCCGGGATCACGATCCCCGGTAACCCTAACTTTTAGAGTCTTTCCGTCCTCATTCTTGCCCAGTAAGCTGAGATCAAAATACCCCGCTAATTGCGCTTCTGGACTGGGTCCTTCACCAGGTTTTGGTAGAACATAGCGCTGCATAAATGCACGTAACGGATTTATTATCACAGTCACCGCAAATAGACCTAGGCCCGCGGTGAGACCAATTGCAGAGAGTCTGCCTTTAAATCCTTTCCCTGTGATCATCTGTTCTCGGTATAAAAAGTCATCGCCATACGCCATACCTAGCAACATATTAGAGCGAAGTACTACACGAGCATTAATCGCTTCCATAATAAAAGGCGCTGACCAACGCTGGAAATCAGCATCGTACGCGGGCCCTTTTATACTCACTTGAGGGTGGCGAAGATCCGGAATTTCAGGACATAAAATGTAAGGATTGTTCATATCTTTACGTAATTTTGGGTCACTTTTTGCAGCTTTTACCGCTTCAATCATGCTGGCTAATGTGCCCCCTGATGCTCCGCCCTTCATAGCATTCACTGCTAACTTAATACTATTAAAATATCTACCAAAGCGTTGTTGTCCATGCTGCTGTAGGAAATGGACGCCAAGATCCGAAGGTATGGAGTCGAACCCACAGCAGCTGACGATGCGAGCACCAGATTGCTTCGCGGCATCGGCATACTTGACTATCATCCGTTTGATCCAATAGGCCTCACCACAGAGATCACAGTAGTCCGTACCATTCTCTGCACAGGCCTTCACAAGGGCTTCCCCGTAAAGCGCATAGGGGCCAACTGTTGTGGCAATAACGCGGGTGGACTTTGCCATATGGGCCAACGCGTCAGCATTATCAGCGTCGGCTATTATAACGGTGAGATCGTCTCCGGCAGTACCTAATGATGTTTTAAGAGCATCTAGCTTGGACGCTGAACGTCCCGCTATAGCCCAGTTGACAGTTTTGTTGACACCAACATGTTCAACAAGATAGCGAGTTAAAATTTGGCCCACAAAACTGGTGGCGCCATAAACGATTAAATCAAAAGATGGTTTAGTCATGAGTAGTAAGATTCCCTGAGTGGGTGTTTTATATTAGTAACCCATAGTTTAGTATGAATTCTATGGTCAAACCACTTAACAAATTACCAATACTTTATTCTTTTCGACGCTGTCCGTACGCAATTCGTGCGCGAATGGCGCTTGCACATTGCGGTATTGAGGTTCAATTAAGAGAGGTGTTATTGGCGCAAAAGCCCGATGCGCTGCTGAGGATTTCAGCAAAGGCTAGTGTGCCAGTTTTGGTTTTTGCCGACAGTGCAGTATTAGATGAGAGCCTGGATATCATGCATTGGGCGATTAATCGAACCTACCCCCAGGGAACCGACCCTAAAAACTGGGGGCTATCAGCGATGAGTCCGGCAGCTCATCGGTTAATAGAGACCAACGATGGGCCCTTTAAATTGGCACTTGATGGTTACAAATATAATCCTGCAGAGAGCAATAAGTCTCCGCAGGATCATCGCGCTGATGCGCAGATTTTTTTGGCAGAGCTAGACAGATTATTATGCCAAAATAAATTCCTTCTGGGTGATCAAATAAGTCTGGTAGATGTCGCCATATTTCCATTTATCCGCCAATTCGCCGGTGTGGATCAGCTTTGGTTCGATAAAACCGACTACCGAAAATTACAACAGTGGTTGGCGTTTTTTATGCACTCCGAACTCTTCACCCAAGTCATGGTCAAGCACCCCGTTTGGCAAGAAAAAGTAACTATCTCTTAATTTGCTAGTTTTTAGAGGACAAAAGAAAACAGTATATAAGACCTATATTTTCCTAAAACGCGCTCACAAGTTGTTATCATGTCGCCCCAATAGATCAGCCATTTTGGCGTTTCAGTTTTCGTATATTCGACTCGTTGCCAGTTGCGCTCAGAGCGAGCTGCTAAAATTGTTGTAAGGAATATTAATGTTTAGTTTTTTTGAGCGCCTCGTCGATCCCTTTCCAAAGCAAACCGCTCAAAGGCCGCCTAACGGCGTCTACCAGTTCTGTCGCTATTACACCCGTGGCATGGAGCCCTGGCTACTTATTATGGCCAGTTTAACGGCCATTACGGCAATCTCTGAAGCGCTCTTATTCGGCATTTTGGGTCAGGTCGTTGATTGGTTGTCATCCAGTGATCCCAGCACTTTTATGCAAGAGACGGGTACTTACTTGATGGGTATGGCCATCTTTATGCTGGTTTTAATACCAGTGGCCAATGGCCTGCGCTCGCTTATTGTTCATCAAACGCTGATGGGTAACTTCCCAATGACGGTGAGATGGCAGGCGCACCGTTATCTACTTAATCAAAGTTATGGCTTTTTTCAAAATGAGTTTAGTGGCCGTATAGCCACAAAAGTTATGCAGACGGCACTTGCTGTTCGCGACACTGTGATGAAGTTACTCGATGTACTGTTGTTTGTAGTCATTTATATCGTTACGGCTCTAATCCTGGTAGCGAGTGCTGATATTCGTCTCTGCTTACCACTGATTATTTGGCTATTGCTTTATATTATGGTCCAGCGTCACTTTGTTCCAAAAATGAAAAAGATAGCTATGGTGCAGGCCGATGCTCGCTCATTGATGACCGGCCGAATAGTGGATAGCTACACCAACATCATTACTCTTAAGTTGTTTTCTCACAACAGTCGAGAGTCAGAGTATGTACGCGATGGTATGAATGAGTTTTTAGACACGGTTCATCCGCAGATGCGCTTAGTTACCAAGCTAAATATTGCTCTGTGGACATTAAACATGTCATTGGTCTTTTCCACGGCAGCGCTGGGTATCTACCTTTGGTTAAATGGTGCAATTACTCCCGGTGCGATTGCCATTGTAATGAGCTTGGCCATTCGGCTTACTGGTATGTCACATTGGATTCTTTGGGAAATTAGCAGCCTTTTTGAAAATATAGGTACCGTTCAGGACGGCATCAATACCCTGTCTATCCCCAGTGCGGTAACCGATAAACCGGGTGCCGTAGCCCTTGAAGTGGACAAAGGTCAAATTCACTTTGATAGCGTCTCTTTTAAATATAATCCTGATGAGCCGGTCTTTGAAGATTTGAATCTCATGATTCCTGCCGGTGAAAAAATTGGCATTGTTGGACGCAGTGGGGCCGGAAAATCTAGTTTAGTGAGCCTACTACTGAGATTTTATGATATTCAAAATGGCAAGATCGCGATTGACCAGCAAAATATCAGTGACGTTCGGCAGGAAAGTTTGCGCGCTAATATTGCTGTGGTCACCCAAGACACTTCTTTACTGCACCGTTCAGTACGCGAGAACATCATGTTTGGCCGTCCAGAGGCTAGCGAAGAAGAAATGATCATGGCAGCCACCCATGCCGAAGCCCATGAGTTTATTTTGTCGCTGAGAGACAGCGTTGGACGGCGAGGTTATGATGCCCATGTTGGAGAACGCGGGGTGACCCTTTCAGGTGGTCAGCGCCAGCGTATTGCCATTGCTAGAGTGTTACTCAAAGATGCACCGATCTTAGTTTTAGATGAGGCGACTTCAGCGTTAGATTCTGAGGTAGAGGCTTCTATTCAGCAGAGTTTGTATAAACTCATGGAAGGTAAAACAGTCATTGCTATTGCACACAGATTATCTACGATTGCGGCGATGGATCGACTGATTGTGTTCGATGAAGGCAAGATTATTGAGCAGGGCACCCATCATCAACTGCTGGAAAAAAATGGTGTATACACTAAATTGTGGGGTCATCAGTCAGGTGGCTTCCTTGGATTTGAATAAGTCGTGGTATTTATAAAATAATGATTTCACTCACTAATATAGAACTCCGTCGCGGCGTAAAGCTGCTGCTCAATGATGCTGAATTATCTATTCATCCGGGCCAGCATATCGGAATTATTGGCGCTAATGGCAGCGGCAAGTCGAGCTTATTTAAACTGCTCATGGGTCAGGTGGCTGCCGATGCCGGTGAGCTATCTATTCCTTCGGACTGGCGCATTGCTCATATGGCTCAAGAGCTTGCTACCTCTGAGAGAAGTGCCTTAGATTTTGTCCTTGATGGCGACCCTTTACTTCGTGAGGTTGAAGCTAACGTTGAAGCTGCCCTAGCGGCGAATGATAATAATCGGTTAGCCAATGCCTACGAAAAAATGGATACCATCAATGGGTTTGACGCCCACTATCGAGCTGAGCAACTACTGCATGGTTTAGGTTTTTATCAGTCAGAAATTAACCGGCCAGTTAATAGCTTCTCTGGTGGTTGGCGTATTCGACTGAATTTGGCTCAGGCATTAATGAGTCCATCAGACCTACTGTTGCTTGATGAGCCGACAAATCACCTTGATTTAGATGCCACACTTTGGCTAGAGGGATGGTTAAAAAGCTACATAGGAACACTACTAATTATTTCCCATGATCGTGACTTTTTAGACAATGTAGTCACTCGAATTGTGCATTTAGAACACCATAAAACTAACGCCTACAAAGGCACTTATTCTGCCTTTGAAAGGCTACGTGGCGAGCGCTTGGCGTTGCAGCAAGCTAGTTTTGAAAAACAGCAAAAGAGACGAAAAGACGTTGAAGACTTTGTCGCGCGCTTTCGATACAAAGCCTCCAAGGCCAAGCAAGCTCAGAGTAGGTTAAAAGAATTACAGCGCATGGAAAGTATAGCGCCAGCTCATGTCGATTCACCTTTTTACTTTAATTTCCCGGCACCAAAAAAGGCCTATGGTGCACTGGCTAATATCAGTCAGGCGACCTTGGGTTACAGCGACAAACCAGTACTTAAAGATGTCAACTTCGATCTGCACCCAGGTACCCGAATTGGTTTACTTGGTCCCAATGGAGCAGGAAAGTCGACGTTAATTAATAGCTTGACCGGCGATTTAGATTTATTGGAGGGCGTTAGAGTCTATGGTGAAAATCTCAAAGTCGGTTATTTTGCTCAACACCAGCTAGAGGTTTTAGATCTGCAGGCGAGTCCATTACTGCATATTCAGCGCATCAGCCCGACCGCCACCGATCAAGAAATAAGAAACTTTCTGGGTGGTTTTGATTTTCATAGTGATAAGGCATTAGATCCCATTAAAGACTTTTCCGGTGGTGAGAAGGCGCGTGTTGCTCTGGCCTTGATTGTCTGGCAAAAACCCAACTTACTATTACTTGATGAGCCAACTAACCATTTGGATTTGGAGATGCGCCATGCACTAACTATGGCATTGCAGGGTTATGAGGGCGCATTGGTGGTAATCTCTCATGACAGACATTTATTGCGTAACACTGTTGATGAATTCTATTTAGTAGCGAACGGGACGGTCAGTGAATTTGAAGGAGACTTAAAGGACTACCAAAAATGGTTAAAAGAGTTTGTCCGACATGCTGAAATAGAGACCACTAAAACCTCAGATGCTGTTCAGGACAAAAAAACCAATCGCAAACAAACAGCTAAAAATCGTGAAAAACTCGCTCCAGTGACCAAGAGTATTAGAGAGCTAGAAACAGTAATGAAACAATTAGAAAGTCAGTTAAAAGACATTCAAGACAGATTGGCCGATGAAAACATGTATAAAGAGGAGCAAAAGAAGCAGTTAAATAGCGCTCTGGCCACACAATCAGATGTTGAAAAAAGACTCAAAATCTGTGAGGAAAAGTGGTTAGAGAGTCAAGATCAGTTAGAAGAATTGGAGCGACTACAAACCTAAGAATCAAATAATCTAGAACAGCATAGACAAGTGTGTTGATATAGTTGGCCGTCCAATAATACTAAAAAATGCACGGCGGGCTACTGGATAATAATTATGTTTAGTAAATATAAGAAGTTTATTAGTGGGTCAGATGATAGTTCTTTAGAGAGTGATAACAAAGCCGGCATATTTCAGCCTTCTTTGCAGTCCGCGGTTATAGGCGCTGGGGTAACGATAGAGGGACAGGTGATAAGCCATGAAGATATGGTTATCGCCGGTGAAGTTCGCGGTGCTGTTATCGCTAAAAATCACCATATACACATTGCTACGTCAGGTATTGTGAAGGCCGATATCACCGCTAAGATAATCTCTGTAGAGGGAACAGTAACAGGTAATGTTACTGGCCTTGAACGTGTCATTATTACTGCCACGAGTAATGTGCAGGGAAATATTGAGTGTCCTAGGGTTACCCTTGAAGATGGTGCTAAGTTCAAAGGTAGCATCGAAATGAACCCTGGTGAGCCTACCCAATCTATTTTGCCGATATTCCCTGTAACCAGTGTTAAAAAGCGTAGCTCCTCAGCGGGATCAGACCAGATCGGCGCTAAGGCCTCATAGCTAACGAGTAATGCCTCAGCCACCCATTCAGCCTAAAACGACTTCACTTCAACAAGCGCCAAAATTGTTGCCAAGCGCCTTATTGGCAGAGTTATTGGAGCGCATAGATACTGATAAGCGACTTGTAGTGTTAGATATGGGGCATGCGATGGCCTCAACGGTTCGCTTTTTCGGCGAATACCGATGCCAGCTCAATTTCATTGATTTATATGCTGAGCAATTTATCTTGACGCCTGACCCTGAGCTAACGCATAGCCAACGAGTTGCCGCGATGCGTGAGGCGCTAAATTTAGCTCCTTCAGCAAAGATAGATATTTGTTTGTTTTGGGATATTTTCAATTACCTTGACGATGCTCACACCAAAGCCTTAATTGAAGTGTTGGAGCCCCATATAAGTACCGCAACAGGGGCTTTAGTGATTAATCCGAGGGATTCAAGACACTACTTACCATTTTATCGCTATGGTATTGCCGATCAAGATAATTTTATGCAGGTCGAAAGTACAGGTACGCAACCGACTATTTTTGCCCGTTCACAGCGAGACCTGAACAATCTTGTCGATTATTTTGCCATTGACCGCGGCCGTCTCATATCTGAGGGCAGGGCAGAATATCTGTTATTTGAAAATAGGAATATTGATAAAACCGATCGCAGTATGATCTGATCCCAACCAGTATCTTTGACCCCTAATTTAAGCTTTTCAGTAATCCTTAATGCGGCTAAACTGCTTCGTCATTAAACGGGAATTTACAATGAAGAAAGCGATTATTATAGGGGCCAGCTCTGGGATTGGTTACGAATTAGCCGTTCAGTTGGCAACTAGAGGGTATCAGCTTGGGCTCATGGCGCGGCGACAAGAACGTCTAGCTGAACTCAACGATCGATTGCCTGGCCAGCATTTCATTCAGGTGACAGACCTCATTGATGCTGATATGGCGCGTACCCAACTTGCTGCATTAATAGAGCAAATGGGTGACGTAGAACTCATCGTGGTGAATTCTGGTGTTGGAGCTTCTGAAAAAATTCTAGACTGGACGATACAATCAGAAATGATCGACGTTAATGTGCGTGGATTTACTGCCATGTCCATGGACGCAATGAATTATTTTGTGCAGCGCGGCGGTGGGCACTTGGTGGGTGTTTCATCAATTGCAGCACATTTTTCTGGTGGCTTATCCTTGACCTATAATGCCACTAAAGCCTTTGTGTCTAACTATCTCAATGGCATGCGTTCTCGCGCGTCTCGCTCGGGGTTACCCATCACCATCACAACGGTAGAACCGGGGTTTATTGATACCCCCATGTTACAGAGTAAACCCATGGGCACCGCTTCTGTAGAAAAAGCGGTGACTCAAATTGTTAGGGCGATTTTGGCTAAAAAGAGTCATGTGTATATCACTCGTCGCTGGGTCATTGTCGCTGGTTTATTTTATATCTTGCCAAATTGGCTGATTCGCAAGTTTGTTTAAACGGGCTAAAGATAGTGCACATATCACGCAAGGCGTCGTTTGATGTTTAATCGCCGTAAAGCACTATTGGCAGCAGCGAGCAAAGGTGCCTTGGACATGTTGCCGTTGAGTCTGGCGGTTTTGCCCTGGGGTATTCTGTTCGGCTCTCTAGCCATACAGCGCGGATTTAGCTGGATAGAGGCTCAGCTTTTTAGTGCGATTATTTTTGGCGGTGCCGTGCAAATCGTCACTGTCGAATTAATGGCTGAAGATACTCCTCTGCTCACAGTTCTGTTTAGTGCATTGGTGATTAGTTCACGACACTTTTTATACGGCTTAACGCTGCGCGAGAAGCTGCGTGCTAAGCCACTGCGTTGGCGAGTTGGCTTGGGTTTCTTGCTCACCGATGAGTTATTTTCACTGTCCGGTGACCGGCGTGCATACGCTAACAGATATAGACTCTACTACGCTTTAGGCGCGGGCGGCAGTTTCTATCTTGCATGGAATGTATGGACAGCAGCGGGTATTGTTGCTGGAGCATGGCTGCCTGACTTGACTAATTTAGGCCTCGATTTTGCTATTGCTGCAACCTTTATTGCTCTGGTAATTCCAGATATTAAAAGTCTACCCATCTTAGTTTGTGTGTTGGTCTCGGCAATTTTGTCGATTGTATTCTCAATTTATAATTTGGAGCTAGGGTTGGTCCTTGCAGCCTTAATAGGTATGTTAGCTGGTTTTGGTCTGCAAAAACTGAGGCAAGCACAGTGACCTTAATGACCATTAGTTTACTTGCAGTAATAACCTTTACGACACGTTATTTGTTTTTAGAAGGTAAGTTACCGCTGCGTCTTGGACCCAACGTCAAACAGCTTTTGAGCTTCAGTGCCCCCGCGGTATTAACTGCTATTTTTGTACCTATACTCTTTATTCATGAACAACAATTAGATATTAGTCCAACCAACGCCTATCTCTGGGGCGGTGTGGCCGCCATCATTGCTGCATACAAAACCCACAGTGTGTATTGGACTATTGGTGTTGGCACCAGCGTGTTTTTAGTCGGCGGAACCTTTCTTTAATTACTCAATAGGTTAAAGAACAGAACGCATTGGTCACTAAATTTACTGCCTTGCTCTTAGGCTCTTGGTAGACTCGTGATCAAATAAATGAGAGTAATAATCATGATTCCACGCCATCTGTATGACTCTGACCACGAAATGTTTCGGGACTCTGTGCGCAAGTTCCTTGAGACCGAAGCAATGCCCCACCATGAACAGTGGGAGAAAGACGGCATGGTAAGCGACGAAATATGGTTAAAAGCCGGAGAGCAGGGCTTTTTGTGTCCGATGGTGCCCGAGGAGTATGGCGGCGTTGATACAGATTTTCTTTATAATTGTATTGTTAATGAAGAGGTTAGCCGGTCTGGCTGCTCTGGATTGGGGTGGACATTACACAATGATATCTCAGTACCTTACATCGTCCGTTACGGTAGTGATTATCAGAAGCAAACATATTTACCGCGCTGTGTTTCAGGCGAGTTGATTACTGCGATTGCAATGACTGAGCCGAGTGCCGGGTCTGACCTGCAGGGAACTAAAACAACAGCAGTCCTTGATGGCGACCATTACATCCTTAATGGTTCTAAGACCTTTATTACAAACGGTCAAAAAGCCGGTCTGGTGATTGTCGTTGCAAAAACTGATCCTACAGCGGGCTCAAAGGGTATCAGCCTGTTTTTAGTGGAGGCCGACCTGCCAGGCTTCAGCAAAGGGAAAAACCTCAATAAGCTAGGATTAAAAGCTCAGGATACCTCAGAGCTATTTTTCCAAGACGTTAAAGTCCCTAAAGAAAACCTCCTCGGTGAAGAGGGTCGTGGCTTTATATATCTTATGCAGGACTTACCTCAGGAGCGATTGTCTATTGCGGTAGGTGCAGTTGCTAATGCTCAGGCGATACTTGAAACAACGGTTACTTATACCAAAGAGCGCAAAGCTTTTGGTACTTCGGTAGCCTCCTTTCAAAACACCCAGTTTAAGTTGGCTGAGTTGGCGGCAGAAGTCACCAGCGCAGAAGTATTTTGTGATCGTTGTACTGAACTACTACTAGAGGATAAATTAGATTCAGTAACTGCTTCTAAGCTGAAGCTGCTGACTACTGACTTGCAGTGTAAAGTTGCTGATGAGTGCCTTCAACTCCACGGTGGTTGGGGTTACATGTGGGAATACCCAGTGTGTCGCGCCTTCGCAGACTCTCGCGTACAGCGCATCTATGGTGGTAGCAACGAGATCATGAAGTTAATTATTTCGCGAGACTTAATGAAATAAACTGTATCGCAAGGTCAAATGAAAACGCCCCTCAAGAGGGGCGTTTTCATTTAGTCAGATTAGTTTTTATAAGAGGGGTCAATCTTATCGATGATACGGACGAACGCGTTAAACTCAAGTTCTCCCGCTGGTTCCCCCTTGGTTTGCATCTCCATGAGTTGTTCAGATATTTTCAAAACATCATCGTTCACTGGAATAATGGCTTTACCTGTTGCATCGCAAGCCACTTGAATTTCACAGGATCGCTCAAGTGTCCACTGATTGATGAAGGCTTCAGGTATTGTGCGGCCGCAGGTCAGCAGTCCATGGTTGCGCAAAATGAGTAAACTTTTATCGCCAAGATTTGCCACTAGCCGTGGCTTCTCATCGTCCCTAACCGTGAGACCTTCAAAGTCGTGATAGGCGATACGATTGTGCAGCAATGCGGAATAAAAGTTGTCTGTTCGCAGACCTTCTTGTGAACAAGCAACGGCCATTCCGGCATTAGTATGAGTGTGAGCAATGCAGTGGGCTTCGGGCCGAGCAGCATGAATGGCAGTGTGAATAACAATGCCTGCCGGATTTACGGTGTAGTCGGTATCTTCAACAATGTTACCCTCTATATCGACTTTCACTAAGTTCGATGCGGTGACTTCGCTGTAGTGCAGGCCATACGGATTAATCAAGAAATGATGTTCATCGCCTGGAAGTTTAACGGTGATATGGTTAAAAATCATTTCGGTCCAGCCCATGTGGTCGAATATTCGATAACATGCCGCCAGTTGAATACGTAGTTCTTGCTCAGTTTTTTCCATTAGTTAGCCCTCTTTACAAATTTAGTCAAAATGACAATTTGGGTACCGTTTACTCGGCCCTCTAGCTGTTCTGGGTTGTCTTCCACCAGAGATATATTTCGCACTGCTGTGCCACGTTTAGCGGTAAAGCTAACGCCTTTAACATTTAAATCTTTGGTGAGTGTGACCGTATCTCCGTCATTGAGTAATGCACCATTACTGTCTTTATGGTCAACAGTCGGGAGGCTGTCCTGGTTTGCCCCAGTCTTTGCCCAGGCTAAAGTATCATCTTCTAGATACAACATATCAAGTAGATCTTGAGCCCAAGGTTCAGTATTTAGCTGATTTAGAAGCCGCCACACAATAACCTGTACCGCTGGAACTTGACTCCACATGCTGTCATTAAGGCAGCGCCAGTGATTGGGGTCCACTGTTGAAGAGTCATTCAGCCGCTCATGGCACTGTTGGCAAACCACTACATTGTGGTCTGGAAAGTCATCACTATGAGGCGCGATCGCGAAGCTATACAGTTTATCTTGTGCGGTGCAGAGTTCGCATTTTTCATCGCAGCGGCTGTTTAGAGATGCACTTAGAATCATCAATTAAGAGGTCTTTTTTATGGTTTAGCAGATCATTATAACCAACCATATATTTGCTGCCATGGTTAGACTGATATTGAGCTTAACGTACTTTTTAGGCCAGTGTGTGGCCAAGTTTACGCGTCTATTAGCGATTTTGCCGCAGCCCAGCCAGATAGTACCGCGCCTTCCACGCGGGGGCCGGCAAAAGCATCTCCAGCTAATACCAATGGTGGCAGGTCAGTTGACTCGCTAACCACCATGCAAGGACTGTTGTCGACGATGATGGGCTTACTGTAGCGCCAGCCATGCACTTGGAAATCAACCACTGCAGCACCCAAATAGGGGCTAGCTGCTTGTATCAGTTGTTGAGCAACTTGATCACGATCACTATCAAAGTGTTTAGCGCTAAAATCACCACTACCATGAATAGTCACTGCTGGAATGGCAGAAACACCCTTTTGCTGATTATCGCTAATCCATGCGATCGGACCTGTCTCAATGGCCATTGCTCCTGGGGCCGCAATGGCACTGGGCTGGTCCAAAACTGCCATGACCGCAATGCAACTCTCGTAGCTAATTCGGTTCAGACGATCACTCTTATCCTTGGGGAGTTGAATATTGCCACTGTCCAACAAGACTAAAGTCTGAGGGACTGGTGAAGTGATCACTAGTGATCGAGACTGGATACTGGTTCCATTATTTAATTGGCAAAGCCATCCATCGCCATTAACATTAAGTGACGTTACTGTAGTCCCGAGTTTGACGCTGATATCTACAGCCAAATGTTTGGCAATAGCTGTCATGGTAGGCACTCCTCGGTAACGGGCATGGCTGTTAGCTTGACCTGGAAAGCTGCTGTACCATTCTTTGGCAACTCCGGCCTCTATCCACTCCCTAACTTGCTCTACAAACTTCGGATCACGGGTAGTCATAAACTGAGCACCATGATCAAAACTGGCATTGTCTATACGTCGACCTGCTAAACGCCCCCCTAAACCGCGTCCTTTATCGACGACTAACACTTTATAGCCTGCGCGCTGAAGATGATTAGCGGCACTTAAACCAGCAAGGCCAGCTCCGATGATTAAAACGTCTGTATTGTGCGTAGGTAGAGTCATAAATAGATTCTTATGGTGAGTTTTTACGCGCCTCAGATTTACAGCGCACGGAGCAGTATTGCACTTCTTCCCAACAGCGTTGCCACTTTTTACGCCAGGTAAAAGGCCGCTCACACGCCAAGCAAATTTTAGTAGGCAAGTCAGATTTTTTACGCATGGAAGGCATCGTTGGACTTAGGCTGCAGTTAAGGCAGTACCCGCTAAAGTGATGCGATGCATCAGCCTAGCCTCACCTTGATAGTCGTTTTTTGCTTGATGCCATGTGCAGCGATTATCCCAAAACGTCACCGACCCGGGGAGCCAATTAAAGCTGCAGGTAAATTGAGGCTGGTTGACGTGAGCATAGAGCTCGTCAAGCAATACACGGCTTTCAGTAAAGTCCCAACCTTCAAATTGAATAGTGTGGCCAGGGTTTACATAGAGTACATTGCGGCCACTTTCAGGATGCTTAATCACTACAGGGTGTGTGGCATCGCCAACGCGATCCATACCACCGAGTTGCTCAGCGAGATCTGTATGCCGATACACCCCATTCTCACCATAGAGATGCTCATTCGAATGCACCGCGCGCAGATTCGCAATACGCTTTTTCATTGCTGGGGGAAGTGCGTCATAGGCGGCAGCAAGATTAGCGAATTCAGTATCTCCACCAGTCTTGGGCAGAGTGCGAGCCACTAAGATAGAACCCATAGCAGGAATCTCATCATAGGAATGGTCGGTATGCCAGCCACCCCCGATATTGGTTTGTTGAGTTTTCTCTTTGCGTACTTCGGCTATCTTAGAAAAATCGCTGGTAGCTTTGAAAAATTTATTGATAACAATACTGCCGAAACGTTCGGCAAATCTCAGATGTTCTGCGGGCGGCAATTCTTGATCTCGGAAAAATAATAAACCATGTTCAGCAAAAGCGTCTCTTAAACTAGTCAGCTCATTATCTGACAGTGTCGCTAGTTGGATGCCACTAACCAAGGCGCCACAACCGGATGAGTATGGGGTAACATTCATGGACAGATCCTTATTACATTATAAAAGTTCATTGAGCTTTTGAAGTAATATTTGATTGACTTGCTGAGGGTTCGCCTGACCCTTAGAGGCTTTCATGATCTGGCCCATAAAGCCGCCGAGTTTTTTCTTGCGCTTACTTTCATCGCTATTAATAAAGTCTTCAACCATGACTGCATTCGCGGCTAAAACATCAACTACAATTTTCTCAAGAGCACCGCTATCAGACACCTGCTTTAGTCCTTTGGACTCAATAATTTCATCGGCGGTGCCTTCACCTTGCCACATAGCTTCGAATACCTGCTTGGCCATCTTTCCAGAAATACTGTTGTCTGCAATACGTACAACCATGCCTGCGAGTTGTTTAGCGGACACTGGGCTTTCAGTGAAACCGAGACCCGCATTATTTAGGCTTCCACTAAGTTCACCCATGACCCAGTTCGCCGCCAGCTTTGGATTGTTTGAATCCTTTGCGACGGTTTCGAAGAATGCCGACATATTGGAGTCACTAGCAATAATAGCAGAGTCATAGTCCGATAGTGCGTACTGACTAACAAAGCGGTTTTGGCGAGCATCAGGTAGTTCTGGTAATGCTTGCCGGAGTTCTTCTATGGTCTCATCACTGACTAGTACCGGAAGTAGATCGGGACAGGGGAAGTAACGATAATCGTTAGCCTCTTCCTTACTACGCATTGACTTAGCCACTTTGGTGTCGCCATTGTAAAGACGTGTTTCTTGAGCCACCGTGCCACCGTCTTCAATCAGATCTATCTGACGTTCAACTTCGCGTTCGATGGCTTCTTCCATAAATTTATACGAGTTAAGATTTTTGGTTTCTGTCCTTATACCCAAAGTAGAACTACCGGCAGGTCGGACTGAAACATTGACATCAAAACGCATGCTGCCTTGGCTCATTTCACCGTCGCAGATTTTAATTGATGTCACTATACTGTGAAGCTTTTTAGCAAAGGCGATGGCCTCCTCCGCGCTGCGCATATCTGGCTCAGACACAATTTCAATCAGCGGTGTGCCGGCACGATTAAGATCAACGCCAGACATTCCATATGGTAGATCGCCTTCGTGAGTAGATTTTCCAGCATCTTCTTCAAGATGAGCATGGTGAATACGGATAGCCTTTTCCGTGCCATCCGCCAATTGAATAGTCACACTGCCGCGGCCAACAATCGGTTTCTCCAACTGCGTTGTTTGATAGCCTTTTGGCAAGTCCGGATAGAAATAGTTTTTCCGTTCGAATACAGATTCCTGACAGATCTCTGCGTCTATGGCCAGCCCAAACATAATGGCGTAATTTACCGCCTGTTTGTTGAGCACGGGTAGGGTTCCTGGCATAGCTAAGTCGATTGCACAGGCTTGGGTATTGGGGGTGGCACCAAAAGTAGTACTCGCCGCCGAGAAGATTTTAGTTTTGGTGGCCAGTTGAACATGAACTTCAAGTCCAATTACAGTTTCCCAGTTCATTACACAGCCTCCGGCGCTTGATGATGCCAGTCAGTGATCTGCTGGAATTGATGCGCGACATTTAGCATACGTGCTTCATCAAAGTAGTTGCCAATAATCTGCAAGCCCACCGGTTTTTCCTCAACCATACCGCAAGGTACTGACATGCCGGGCAATCCCGCTAAATTGGTCGCAATAGTGTAAATATCTTCTAAATACATCGCCACAGGGTCATCTCCCTTGGCGCCAAATTTAAATGCAGGTGATGGGCAGGTTGGGCCCATTATCAAGTCTACTGATTTAAAGGCTTCTGAAAAATCTTGCTGAATGAGTTGCCGAACCTGCTGAGCTTTACCGTAATAAGCGTCATAGTAACCAGCAGAGAGACAATAGGTGCCAATCAAAATTCGTCGCTGGACCTCTTCGCCGAAACCTTCAGAGCGACTTCGGCAATACATATCCTGCAAATCTTTTGGATTCTCACATCGATAGCCATATTTTACACCGTCGAAACGCGATAGGTTAGCTGACGCTTCAGCCGGTGCAATCACGTAGTAAGCAGGTACCGAGAGGTCGGAGCTGGGAAGGCTTATATCAACTAATTCTACGCCCTGTGCCTCAAGTTCGGCCAACGCTTCTCTAACCGCCAACTCAGTACCAGGATGGAGGCCTTCTGAAAAATATTCCTTAGGAATTCCGATCTTCAGCCCCTTGACCGAATTGCCTAAGGATGCAGTGTAATCGGGTACACTTTGCTCTACTGATGTTGAATCTTTTTCGTCAAAGCTGGCCATACAGTTGAGCATTATTGCACAGTCTTCTGCGGTGCGAGCCATCGGACCTGCCTGATCTAAACTTGAGGCAAAAGCAATCATTCCCCAACGAGATACTCGCCCATAGGTTGGTTTTAGACCGCTAATTCCGCACAGTGCCGCTGGCTGACGAATAGAGCCACCGGTATCTGTAGCGGTTGCCCCAGGCGCTAATCGAGCGGCTATAGCCGCAGCAGAGCCTCCAGAAGAACCGCCAGGAACTGAATCTGTCGCCCAAGGGTTCTTTACCGGTCCATAGAAACTGGTTTCATTTGACGAACCCATGGCAAATTCGTCCATGTTGGTCTTGCCCAGCATGACGGCACCATCGCGGGCAAAGTTCTCTACTACGGTGGCGTTATAGGGTGGTACAAAGTTATCGAGCATCTTAGAGCCACAGCTAGTGCGCACCCCATCAGTACAGAAGATGTCTTTGTGCAGGATTGGCACTCCGCACATGGCAGGAGCATCGCCACTCGCAAGACGCTTGTCAGCCAGCGCCGCAGCCGTTAGAGCCTGTTCACCGGTAATGGTAATAACCGCGTTGTAATTGTCATTTAATTGACTTATTCGGTCTAAAAAGTGCTGAGTTAACTCGACACTTGAAAATTCCTTGTTTTGTAGCCCTTTAATAAGCTCAGCAATAGTGTAGTTGTGCATTGTTAATCCGGTTATTCGATCATTTTGGGAACGCTAAATAATCCATTATGGGTTTGCGGCGCTATCGCCTGAAAAGCATCGCGTTGATCTGTTTCCTTTACTTCGTCATTACGCAGCCGCTGAGAGGTGTGGAAAGGCCGAGATATTTCCTGCAATGACTCAGTGTCGGCATTCTGCAGTTGATCTACCAATGCTAAGACACTACTGAGGCGGCCAGTAACATCAGCGATGGTTTTTTCGTCAATCGCCAGACGCGATAGTGTGGCTAATTTTTTAATTTCTTCTCTTTCAATAGTCATTTTTAAACCTAGCAAATGTTGCAATTACCGCTCTTTTAGTGCGATGAGTTTTTATTGCCTTTCCAACGTCGGTAAGGTACCACAAAAGGCGCATTAGTTTAATCAGATCGTTTATTGAATCAGCTAATCTTTAAGCTTTCAGTTTTATTTGCTTTAATTGTCAATAGATGAGGGAAGTTTGTCCAGAGATCAGCTAAACTCAGCTCTTAACGCTAAAAAGTAGCAGCCTTTTGTGGCTACTCTAGCGCAATAATTCGAAAAGACCGATTTCTTCGCGGTTATTACTGCGGTGTAAATGACTTAGGAAACGCAGCAAATGCTTAAAAAAATTCGTGGCATGTTTTCCAGCGATCTATCCATCGACTTGGGCACGGCAAACACTCTCATCTATGTTCGCGACAAAGGTATCGTCCTTAATGAACCTTCTGTGGTGGCTATCCGTCATCATATGGGGCAAAAAATAGTTGATGCGGTAGGGGTTGATGCCAAACGTATGCTGGGCCGAACGCCCGGGGATATAACGGCGATTCGCCCGCTAAAAGACGGCGTAATCGCTGATTTTCAGGTGACCGAGAAGATGCTGTTGCACTTTATAAAGAAAGTGCATGATAAAAGTTTTTTCCCCCCCAGCCCCAGAGTACTCATCTGTGTGCCATGCATGGCTACTGAAGTCGAGAGACGTGCCATCAAGGAAGCCGCTTATCATGCTGGAGCTCGAGAGGTCCATCTAATTGATGAGCCTATGGCTGCGGCCATAGGCGCGGGACTGCCCGTTGAAGAGGCGGTGGGCTCAATGGTGGTTGATGTTGGTGGTGGTACTACAGAAATTGCTATTCTATCGCTAAGCGGCGTTGTTTATGCTGATTCAGTGCGTATTGGTGGAGACCGATTTGACGAGGCCATTGTTAACTTTGTACGTCGTGAATATGGCAGTGTGATTGGTGATACCACGGCTGAGCGTATAAAAATGGAAATAGGTGGTGCCTATTTAGCTGAGGAAGTGCGGGAGATTGAGGTAAGGGGGCGCAACTTGGCAGAGGGAATACCCAAGCGCTTTACCTTGAATAGCGATGAAATTCTAGGCGCACTCCAGGAGCCCTTAGTGGGTATTGTGCAAGCCGTGAAACGTGTCTTGGAACAGTCACCACCGGAACTTGCTTCAGATATTGCTGAAGCGGGGATTGTTCTAACTGGCGGTGGAGCATTACTGAAGGATCTCGACAAGTTACTTGCCCATGAAACTGGACTGCCGGTCATTGTTGCCGAAGAGCCACTGACCTGTGTTGCTCGAGGCGGCGGCGAGTTTTTAGATATTATGGATAACAGGAAGCTCAATAGATTGGCTTTTTAGGAGGATTGCTGATTTATTAGAGTTTGATTACCACTGATTCTTCGGGAGCAGAGCCATTAGCAACGCCTTTATCAAACTATCATCGATCTTCCGTCGTCTGTTGATTGTGGTAGCCATTTCATCTGGGCTGATGGCTGTGCATAGTTATACTGCCTGGTTTAACCCTATTGAAAAATTCTTTGATAATGCTCTTCTTCCAGCGCATTGGGTGGCTACCGTGCCTGCTCGCTTAAATGAGTGGGGCCAACTTATCCTCTCTGATCGTTCTGATTTAGAGGTAGAGAATACTCGACTCAAACAGGAGAGTTTGATCCACAGAGGACAGATTCAACGAATGGCAGATCTGGCTGCTGAAAATTTACGCCTGCGCCTATTACTCAATGCAACGGAACTATTAATGGATAGTGTCTTAGTGACTGAGGTGATTGGGGTTTCCCCCAGTCGTAACAGTCATACATTATTTATTAATCGAGGCGCTGATGACAATGTCTATGCCGGGCAGCCAATTCTTGATGCTGAGGGTTTGATGGGACAGGTGACTTCGGTGTTTGAGCACCACAGTGTGGCTTTATTGATTACCGATAGCACTCATGCGATTCCTGTGCAGATATTACGCAATGGTGTGCGGTCGATTGCTGAGGGTACCTCTAATTATGACCGTCTGCGATTGCGGTTTGTGTCGCCTACTGCAGATATCAGAGAGGGCGATCAACTGGTGAGTTCTGGGTTGGGCGGGCGTTTTCCTGCGGGCTATCCTGTTGGCAGTGTTCTTAATATTGAGCATAAGGCCGGTGCTAGTTTTATTGAGGTGGATGTTGCGCCAGCTGCGAAAATAGACAGAAGTAAGCATTTGTTACTTGTTTTTACATCTAAAGATGGCGGCGAAATTGGACCCTCGCAGTGAAAGAGTCTGGTGTTGGACTTGCTTTTATAATTTCTATTTTGCTGGCAGCAGTACTTCAGCTAGTGCCAGTTTCAGGCTATCTGTTACTTTTAAAACCCAATTTTTTACTGTTAATTGTTGTTGGCTGGATAATTTTTAGACCTAGCCAATGGGGGATTGGATTCGCAGCTGCAACTGGGCTGTTGGCCGATTTGCTCTTTAGAGCTCCGATTGGGTTGCATGTGTTACTGTTTTCCACGGTCGGGGCTATCCCACTTTATTTAAGTGGGTGGTTAGTTTACTTCTCTCTGATACACCGATGTCTTTTTGTGTTTATTTTGATTATTTTTGCAGAGCTTATGCGGAATCTGCTGCTTTTAATGTGGGCGATTCCCGCGGATTATAACTATATACTTATAATTGCTCTGACGTCGGCGACAGTATGGCCTGCGATTGATCGATTACTGTTAAACATTAATCGAAAACGTTGATAATAATCCGTCATAGAATTAACCGATGGATTCATTAGAATAAACAAAAAGGCCAATATATGTCTTTCACCAAAATTGTGGCGAGCAGTTGTGACCTTGTGTTGGCCTCCGGATCTCCGAGGCGACATGATATTTTAGATCAAATTGGTGTTCTCCATCGCGTTGTCATTCCATATATTGATGAGTCTCAAAGGACCGCTGAATCAGCTACTAGCTATGTTAGTCGGCTAGCACTGGAAAAGGCTAGTGCCGGTTGCCTAATGCATAATTTGAATGTTCCTGTACTTGGAGCAGATACTATCCTTGTTTCTGAAGGCCAGGTGTTTGGTAAGCCAATTGACTCTTCAGATTTTAAAGCTATGTTTGCCGCCTTATCGGGTAAAACGCACAGTGTATTATCAGCAGTCGCTGTCAATAATGGGACAGAAAGTTTGGTTTTATTGTCGGAAACATTGGTCACTTTTCGGGCCATCACCGCGCGAGAGATAATGATGTACTGGGACACCGGCGAGCCCAAAGACAAGGCCGGGGGTTACGCGATACAAGGATATGGTTCAATTTTTGTTGAGCATATTGAAGGTAGTTATAGCGGTGTGGTTGGACTACCTATTGCCGAAACATGTCGTTTACTGACTGAATTTAATGTGCCTATATGGCAATCTCCCGTTGCGGAATAGAGTTTAAATGAGCAAGCATAGTCGTAGTCAAATACTTATTAATAGTCAATCAGGTGAGGTGCGCGTCGCTTTATTGGAAGATGAGGTGGTTCAAGAAATTCACATTGAGCGAACCAATGATTTGAGTATCGTCGGGAATATCTATCGAGCTGTCGTGACAAGAGTAATGCCCGGTTTACAGGCGGCATTTGTTGATTTTGGCAGTGAACGCAATGGGTTTTTACATATTGATGATGTGTTTGCCAATGCAATTACTCAACCTAATCAACAAACGAACGCTTCAAATAACATTAAAGATATCCGTTATTTACTACGAGAGGGGCAGCAAATCAGTGTTCAAGTGCTCAAGGAGCCAGTAGCTGAAAAGGGCGCTAGGTTATCAACTAAGCTTGCTCTGGCATCAACCTATGCGGTCTATAAACCCAATGGATCAGGCCATAAGATATCTCATCGTATTAACGCTAAAGATGAGAGGGCCAGACTTGAAAAAGGATTGGCGGAAATTTTAGATACTAGCCCGATGAGGCAAAAGAATTGCGCTGGAAGCTATATTTTACGTTCTGCTGCAAACAATATCGATTTATCTCTATTAGCAGCGGATGTACATTTTCTACAGCGTTTGTGGTTAGGTGTGGAGGCCAAAAGAGCTATCGGTAATAGACCTAGTTGCCTACATCAAGAGCTACCTGTCGAGCAGCGACTGATAAGGGATTTACCTGTAGGTGAGCTGACGCAAATTATTGCGGATGACAAACGTGTTTTAGACAAGTTAAAGAAATTTTGCGATGACATTAAGATTGATATTCCAAATGGTCTTAATTATTACTCCGAAAGTCAGCCATTGTTTGGGAAATATGGAATTGATCTTGAAGTCGATAAGGCGTTGCAGGGCAGGATAGAGCTCGATAATGGTGGGTATTTAATAATCGACCAAACCGAAGCCATGGCAACGGTTGATGTTAATACCGGATCGAATGTAGGTCGTCACGACCCTGAAAAAACGGTCTATCAAACTAATCTTTGCTCAGTGACTGAGATCGCTCATCAGATAAGGTTACGTAATTTATCCGGTATTATTGTTATTGATTTTATCGATATGCAAAATACACATCATCGTGAACACGTTTTGGACAGTTTAAAAAGTGCTATGAAAGGAGATAGAACAGACGTTTTTATATCTAAGTTTACTGAGTTGGGCCTTGTACAAATTAGGCGTAAGCGCACCTACCAAAGCCTACGACAACTGTTACATGCCGATTGTTCTAATTGTCATGGTTATGGGTCCGTAAAGTCGGTAGATACAGTGGTTTTTGAGATTTGGAGGGAATTGAAACGCGTTGTGGACATGTATAATTGCACTACCCTTAGTGTTCGTGCATCCTCAGAGGTTATTGAGGGCATCTTGGCTTCAAAAGACACCTTCATGAAGACATTTAATGAGATCTTCAAATGTAAAGTTGTGATCACAGATGAACCATTATTTACCCGAGAACAGTTCGATGTTATTCCAGGTTGAGATCAAAAAATGACTGCTAGATTACTGACAATCATAGCGATGACCGGCCGCATTTTTCTTGTTGGTACAGTGTCGTTAGTGATTGGAATAATTATTCTTGTTCTGATTGGCAGACAAACTGTAGCGCATGTGGATGATCTTCGTGGAAATATCGAAAATTTCTTAGTCGACAATATAGGCTTGCAGGTAGAACTAGGACAGCTAGCTGGGGAATGGCCGCGATTAGTGCCGATTATCGATGTTACGACTTTAATGCTTAAAGACGATGCGCAGCAGCCATCGATTGTATTGACTGAGGTTCGTGCTGAACTAGATTTTTTTCGAACTCTCCGCCATTTAAACATCATATGGCGCGAACTCACTATTGCTGAGCTTTCCTTAGTGTTGGTAGAGGACCGAAATGGTGTTTGGAATTTGAGAGGTTTCGAGGGGGACTCAGACACTGACTTGGAGGCACTGTTAGCGCCCTTTATCCATAGTCGATTGATTAATTTAGAGCAAATACAGATAGAACTTCAAGCTTTCTCTGGCCAGATCACGCAGTTAACAGGAGTATCTGTAAAGGTCGAAAACGACGACAGCTTCCATCGTAGTGAGATGTCTTTATTTTTTGCAAAGCAAGTTGCGCCCGTCTATTTTGTTCTCGAAGGCTATGGCAACCCGTTGGATCGAGAGTTCTTCAGCGCTCAGGCATATATAAAGGTACGAGATTTTGATATTTCCAAGTCATTAGTCGCTTTTGGGAAATCTCTTGCTCCAGAGGTTTTTAAAGATCTAAATCACTTTAGTGCGGGATTAAATAGTGAGGTATGGTTTGATATGCAGCCGGGCGGCAGTTTAGATTTTGAAGGCTCGATGTCGATGACTGAGCTACCGCTTGACTGGTTTGCCAATGCCCCACCAATCAAAGACATTAGTGCCGATATCACCGGATGGTATATGCCTGATCAAGACTGGGGTTTTCGGCTTCAAGGCCTTGATTTAGATTGGTCGGCCAGCGAGATAAGGCCTTTAGATGTTTTGTTTAGTCAACGACTACAATATCAATGGTTTGATTTTGATGTATCGATGAATCACCTTAATCTGAGTCTTCTATCCGATCTTATTGAGCAAACAAATGTCATTAATGAAGGCGTTTTAAAAACCCTAGATCAGCTGCGACCTCGGGGAGATTTAAGTGTACTGACTTTTGGCCACAATCAATCAGGCTACTTCGCATCTGCTAATTTAACGGACATTGATATAGAGCCTTTCAAAGGTATACCGGGTGTTAGGGGCGTTAATGGCTATGTTGAAATTGAAGGCAATAAGGGTCTTTTTCATATCGATGATAAAGACGGTTTCAGCCTACTCTTTCCTGCCGTATACAGAGACTACTTGCGGCTAGAGCAAGCATTGGGCACTGTTTATATCCAAGCTAACGCCAAAGAAAAAACTACTATAGTTAGAAGTTCGGTAATAGATGCGAAAACGGAAGCAGGAGCCGCCAGCTTTTTGTTTTCGGTGAAGCAAGATAATTCCGAACAGAAAAGTCGGCCCACGGTAACTCTTATAGTGGGTGCTAACAATATTGATGCTGCTTACACGGATCAATATCTTCCTTACAAACTCTCACCTCCATTACTACAGTGGCTCCAGGGAGCAAATTTAAGCGGTAACGTGAAACAGTTTGGGCTACTGCAAAGATCTGGTCCTGGCGTAGGTCAAGAGCAAGTGCGTACCACACAGTTACTATTGGATGCCGAAGGAGCTAATTTAGATTACCACCCTAAATGGTTGGGATTGCGTGACTTTGATGCAACTATTCTGGTAGACGACGCTTTCACTTCAGGGCAAGTCTCACGCGGTACATTGGGTGGTGCAAATATTATTAATGCGGGTGTCCAATTAGGTAATTCAGAGGTGGGACAATTAAAATCTAGTCTTTTGCGGATTAATGCTAGTGTCGAATCAAGTATTTCGCAGACTGTTAATATTTTGGCTAACTCAACCTTGGCATCTAATATCGGTGCTTTAGCGAACTGGGGTTACGGGGGGCAACTTCAAGCTGAGATTGCCCTGCAGATCCCGTTGAAAAAACAAGACGGAACATATGATAAAGGCGACTACCAGGTTCTCGGTACCTTGATAGACGCCCAGATATCGATCCCTAATAGTCCTGTAGCAGTGACAGATCTTAATGGAGCCATCAATTTCTCGGTTGCTAAGGGTTTGTACTCGGAGGCCATTACTGGTCAGTTTTGGGGGCAACCTATAGACGCCCATTTGTTCTCAGAAAATGATGGCCAAAAGATGCTGTTCAGCACCTCGGTTGAACCGGTTAACCTGAGCAAGTTAGTGGATTTCCCTTGGTCCAAAACGATTACAGGAATAATCCCTCTGGAAGGCCTGTTAAACATTAGTTCGCTCCCGATATTGGTTACCGATGCCAACCAAGAAAATGGTGATTTAGAAGACATCAGTCCGGTGACATTAACTATAAAAAGTCAGTTAGCATCAAATGAGATAATACTTCCAGAGCCTTTGGCAAAGGACGCAGGTGAGATAAAAGAGTTTGCGCTAAAATTACATTTTGACTCTGGATTATCACGTCTTGAGGGAATCCTCGGTAACCGTCTAGTGAGTGATTTACGTTTTACTGATGGGCGTCTAAACCGGGGGGTGATCAATTTTGATCGCGCGCTAAGTCTGCCAGCCGAGAATACTATTTTGGTAGGAACTTATTTGCCCACCACTGATATTGATTCATGGCGCCCAGTAATCGACCTTTTTACTGACGTTTCGGATAGCACTGAGAAAACCTGGCAACCAGTGTTTGATCTTAAGTTTGACTTTTTAGAGCTGGCAGGGATTAAAGTTAAAGATATACGTTCTCAGGCCAGAATTCTGGCAGATGGTGTAGAGTTTGATTTTCTCAGTGAGTTAGCTGATGGGCGTCTAGTGTTTGATATTAATAACGAACAAATACCCTTATTACATTTAACGCGCTTAAGTATCTCGAGAAGTTTGTTACAAGAAAAAATTGAAACTGTGGCCTTTGATCCTAGGACGCTTTCTGCACTCGACTTTTCGGTTGATAGGCTATTTTTCGATGAAACACTATGGGGTGATCTTGCCTTTGAACTGCGGCCACAGGATTCTGGCGCCAAATTTAGTAACATTAACGGTGACATATTTGGATTACAATTAGATGGCTCTCCTGAGCGTGACGGCGCAAATTTTTACTGGGGATTTGATGGTGAAAAATATCATAGCCGGCTAAAGGGTTCTGTCACCACTAAAAATATTGGTGACTTGTTTAGCGGCTTTGGCTTGGCACCGCCAGTTGACAGCGAGTCCGGAGAAGTTGTTTTTAACCTTCAGTGGCCTGACAACCCATGGCGTTTTTCTAAACAAAATCTTGCGGGCAATTTTGAAATTGAGCTTAGTAAAGGTAGTTTTTACAATTCATCTGTAGGCACTAATCCAGCACTTAAACTTATTAGCCTGTTTAATTTTGCTAATTGGTTACGCAGGTTACAGCTAGACTTTTCGGATGTTGTCGGCGAGAATTTTGCTTATAACCAGCTCCAAGGGTCGGTACATTTTGATCAGGGGAATGCTCGTTTGTTAAATCCACTAACAGTAAAAATGCCCTCCGGAAGAATGAGCTTGGCCGGAGACTTTAATTTACTAGCTGAAACTGCGGACGCTAAACTGGTGGCAACCTTACCCGTAGCAACTAATTTGCCCTGGGTGGTTGCTCTTCTCGGAGGTATTCCCGCAGCTGCAGGAGTCTTTATTACCAGTAAACTGGTTAGTAAGCAGGTAGACCGACTATCCAGTATTAGCTATACGGTGAATGGGCCATGGGACGAGCTAGAGGTGTCAGTGGATAAGATATTTGCTGCACAGTTAAAAAGTAGCCCAAGTATAGGCTCAACGGTAAACTCGGCAGTCGAAGAGTAATGTAACTAATTCTATTACTGATAGGCGGTGCAGTAACATCTTGATGTAAATTAAAGTGAATATTTATTCTGAGACTGATCGAATATATTCAAAAATTTTACGACTCGCTACGGGTGGTTTTTTAAGTTCTATTTCACGATTGGCCTGACGCTGTAAGTTACGCAACTGCTGCCGCTCTGCGCGTGGGTAATCTTTTAAAAAAGACTCTATTCCCTTGTTTCCTTGAGTGATAATCCGTTCACGCCAGACTTCCAGTTGTTTAAAGTGTTGGCGATAAGTTAAGGACTGATGATCCATCTTATCCAGTGTGATTTGAATTTCATCGATGTCTGATATACGCATCAGTTTGCCGATATATTGCAAATGACGACGTTTGGCTTCGCGGTTTTTTAGCTTGCGTGCTTCATAAATAGCCTCTTTCAGAGCGTCGGGTAAGTTAAATTTTTGTAACTTTCCCTCGGGCATTTCGACTAATTCTTTGCCCATAGCTTGAAGCGCGTGACTGTCTCTTTTGAGCTGGGACTTACTGGGTCCGTCGAACTCCATTGGCGGTTTAGAATCATCCATTAGACAAGAAATACTGCGGCTAGTCCCAGAAAGGAAACAAAGCCGACAATGTCAGTAATCGTGGTAAGAATAACCGAACCCGCAAGAGCGGGGTCGATCTTTAGAGATCTTAATATCACCGGTAAAATAGTCCCTGTAAGAGCAGCAGCCATTAAGTTTATAGCCATTGCAAGTCCAATTATGACTGCCATTCTGAAATCTTGAAACCATACAGAAACGATACCGCCGACTACAACGGCATACAACAACCCATTTAAAACGCCGACCGCAAATTCCTTACTCAACAGCCAGCTTATATTGCCTCTCTCAACCTGCCCCAAAGCCATGCCTCGAATTACCACAGTGAGTGTTTGACTTCCGGCTACACCACCCATACTTGCGACAATGGGCATTAGGATGGCAAGTACAACGACTTTGTCCAGTGTAGCTTCAAATAGACTAATTGCTGATGAGGCCAAGATGGCGGTCAGTAAATTGACCCCTAGCCAGACTGCGCGACGGGGAGCTGTGCGACCAATGGACGAAAAGGTGTCTTCAGTATCGCTGAGTCCAGCCATAGCTAGTAAAGAATGATCAGCATCCTCGACGATAACATCGACTACATCATCAATTGTGATTCTTCCTAGCAACCGACGACTCTCATCGATAACTGGTGCAGAGACAAGGTCATAGCGCTGAAATAGAATGGCGACATCTGAATCCACTAGATTAACGTCAATGGCTTTGAATTCTGTATTCATCACCTCGCGAACGGTGGTTGTCGGAGAAGAGGTGAGTAACTTACCTATCGATAAATTACCCAAAAAAGTATCGTCGCGACTAACCACGAAAAGATTGTCCGTGGTCTCTGGAAGTTCTTCAAAGCGCCTTAGGTACCTGAGAACAACATCGACTGAAATATCCGGCCTTACAGTGATAATCTCAGTGTCCATGAGGCCGCCGGCGGTATCCTCCTTATAGGTCAATGCTGTTTCAACACGCTGGCGATCTTGCAGTGACATGGCCTTTAGTACTTCAGGTACCACTCGGTCTGGTAACTGTTGCAGAATATCAACGATATCATCTACATCTAGTCCTTCAGTCAAGAGGGCAACTTCGGCACCGTCCATCTTATTAAGGAATTCTAGTTGTATGTCATCGGATAAGTCTTGAAGTACTTCACCAGAAACCTGCGATTCGACCAGTTCCCAGAGAATATGGCGATATTTTGGAGGGGCAATTTCAAGTTGATGCGCAATGTCCGGAGGTGCGAGATTATTAAGGGTATGCCTAACCTGATTCAGTGTGACTGAATCAATCGAGTTGTCGAGTTTGGCAAGTAATTTATCACTGACAATCATAGGTTGTAATCCCGGTCGATCCACTTGGGCTGGACGAAGCTCTATTCTAACTTTGTATGCCTAAATAGAATAGGAGATATTTGCATTTGTCGGTTGTTCGTTAAGATTGAAAGGGTTAAAGATAACTTTGAATTTACTCGCCTTCGCCAAAATAATCGTCAAATAACGCTCGCATCGCAGTGTGAGCCTGCTCTTGTTCTGGGCCATCAAACTCAAATATAAGATCGGTCCCTTGATTTGCAGCGAGGAGCATTAGAGACATGATACTTTTTGCATCAACTAGTGGTGGTTTTTCACCCGTGCGAATTGCGCATGAGTAGCGGCCCGCCAGGCTCGCCAATTTGGTTGCGGCGCGAGCATGCAGCCCCAGCTTATTGATGACTTTGATTTTAGTTTGGATCATAACAATATGCCCATCGCGATCACTTGGGCAACTCTTTATGCACGATTTGTACTGAGGGGTAATCTTTTGAAAAATGTTCATGCAGCCGGTTTGATATATAAACTGACCGATGTTGGCCGCCAGTGCAGCCAATAGAAATAGTCAAATAACTACGATTATTGGCTTGGAATTTAGGAATCCATCGCGTCAAGAAGCCAATAATATCAGCAAGCATGGCGGCCACCTCCACCTGACCCTCTAAAAATTCAATAACCCCGGCATCATTGCCATTTTGGATTCTTAGCTCTTGCTTCCAGTAAGGATTTGGTAGGCATCGTACATCAAAAATAAAGTCAGCTGCATCAGGTAAGCCGCGTTTAAATCCAAAAGATTCAAACAGGATCGACATGGTATCACTACTATTGGGCACCACAGTATTTTTGATAAGGTCTCGTAGTTGGTGGAGTGAAAGCCCCGAGGTATCAATATTTTGGTCTGAAATTTTTAGTATTGGTGAAAGTATTTCTTCTTCAAGATCAATAGCTTCAGATAGACCGACAGTGTCGCTACTCAACGGGTGCTTGCGCCGAGTCTCACTATATCTGCGGATCAGATCAGACCGACGTGCCTGCAGAAAAATCACGCTGACATCAATACCTCCGGCCTCAATTTGACTTAATATTTCCGGTAGTTTGTTAAGGTCACCGGCGATATTCCTGGCATCAATACCGACTGCTAGCTGTGTATCATAGTTAGTGGTTGCTGAATTGAGATCGTTCATTAGATCTAGCTGACTATTGCCGGAGTTCTCTGAGTTGAGTTCCTTGATTAGATTGGGCAACAAACTTGCAGGCAGATTATCAATACAGGTAAATCCTACATCCTCAAGAATATTGAGAGCGGATGTCTTCCCCGAGCCCGAGCGACCACTAACAATAACCAGACGCAACATTAGTTAGCGCGCTCCAATGCTATGGCCGTGTTATACAGATCCTGACTATTTTCACATTCACGCAGTAACTGTCGAGAAGAACCTTTTTGCATAAGTGCGGCTACTCTCGCCAGCGTGGCCAAATGCTCGTCATTTTTCTCTTCGGGGACGATTAACGCAAATATAAGATCAACCGGTTGGTCATCAACGGAATCGAAGTCTATAGGATTCTCAAGCGTTAATAGGCACCCGTGGATTCGCTTCACCCCTGGGGCCCTGCAATGAGGTATCGCTACTCCATCCCCTATAGCCGTACTACCGAGTTTTTCACGCGCCACAAAACTGTGAAATAGATTCTCGGCTTGATCCTCATCATTGCCTAAGTAGTCACTGACCAAGGATGATAAATTTTCAAGAACACGCTTCTTACTTGGCCAGGCTAAGCGACTTTGTGTTGTGACAGGAGAGAGGATGTCGGTGATTTTCATTGTTTCGGTTAGTGCCCCCGGTGTTTTTCTTTGTGCTTAATAATTTTTCTGTCTAACTTGTCGGCCAGAGCATCTATTGCCGCATACATATCCTCATGCTCGGCTATGGCGAAAAGCTCTGCACCGCTCACGTGAACTGTAGCCTCGGCCTTCTGTCTTAATTTCTCGACGGTCAGCATTACAGTGGTGCTAGTTATTTGTTCGTAGTGCCGCTCTAGTTTTGACAATTTGTTGGTAACGTATTCTCTTATTGGGTCTGTGACGTCTAAATGGTGCCCACTGATGGTCATCTGCATGTAATACTCCTTTTAGATAGCATTTTCGAATCGTTTTCTCTGGCTCGAAGACGGTATGCCCAGGCTCTCTCTATATTTGGCTACCGTACGGCGAGCCACCTGAATCCCTTGCTGTTCCAGTAAAGCCATTAGTTTGTTGTCACTTAATGGCTTCGAAGGCCTTTCCGCCTCAATCAGAGTTTTTAGAATAGCGCAAACTGCCGTTGATGAACACTCTCCACCAGAGGAAGTGCCAACATGACTTGAGAAAAAATACTTTAACTCAAAAATTCCTTGTGGTGTGGCTAAATATTTCGCTGTAGTTACGCGCGATATTGTTGACTCATGTAGTTCTAATCTAGTCGCAATATCTGCCAGAACCATTGGTTTCATACCAATGGGCCCATGATCTAGAAACCCCTGCTGTAGCTCTACGACGGTAATAGCAACACGCATCAATGTTTCATTGCGACTTTCCAGGCTACGCAAAAACCATCGGGCTTCTGCTAAATTATCTTTTAAGTACTGATTTTGTTCACTATTGTCAGAACGCTTGATTAAGCTTGAGTAGACTTCATTTATCTTGAGGCGCGGCATGTTGCTGTCATTGAGACGGACTTGCCAGCGGCCAGCAATTTTCTCTACGTAGGCATCAGGCGCAATATATTCAGTATTATTCGCGGCTAAGGATTCACCCGGACGAGGATTCAAACCTTGAATCAATTTAATGGCACCCTTCAGCTCATCTAGTTCATAGTGAGTTTTCTTGGCAAGACTGATGAGATCTATAGAAGCTATATCGGTTAAAAACTCAGAGGTGAGTCTTATAGCTTGGACGATAAAAGGAGTGTCCGTCGACAACTGATACAGCTGAATCAACAGGCATTCTCGAACGTTTCTGGCAAGTACTCCGGGAGGATCAAACTGCTGTAGTCTATGCAGTACTGCCAACAATTCATCCTCCTCTATTGGATCATCTGAGGTATTGGCCTCGTGGTGAGACAGTATGTCGGCTAAATTTTCATTGATAAAACCTGAATTTTCGATTGAATCTATAAAAGCTTCAGCAATCTGTTTGTCTCGCAGAGAGAAAGGCGTTAAGTTCAGTTGCCACAACAGGTGATCTTGGAGTGATTCAGTAACCTGATAGACCTGCTCCCAACTAGCCTCTCCACTAGTATTCGATGTGGGAGAGCTAGTGTTGAAATTCTCTTCCCAGTTTGCTTCAACCGGTAAATCTGCAGGTTTCTCAGTTAGCCAATCATTCTCTGCTTCATTTTCGGTAATTGGTTTTTCTGTTGCGTCCTCAGCGACATTATGATTTTTATTATCATCGAGATTTAGTCCGCTAGTCATCGTATTCTCATATTCAGAGGGAGACTTTTCTGGATCTTCGTTCGACTGGCTACCTGTCCCTTCATCGACTTCTAACAGAGGATTACTATAAATTTGTTCAGTGATTTCTTGACTTAATTCGAGGGTAGACAGCTGTAACAACTTAATCGCCTGCTGCAACTGAGGCGTCATCGTTAACTGTTGGCTAAATTTTAATTGTAAGCCTTGGCGCATATTAAATAATCATATGTCTAGCTGAACTGCAATTTTAGTGCCAACACTATCAGTATGGCAATGCATTAAATAATAATAAGATGTTATTAAAGGGTGAAATGCTCGCCAAGATATGTTTTTTTAACCTTTTCGTCCTTTAAAATATGCTCGGTAGTGCCTTCGGCAATAACATGGCCTTCGCCAATAATATATGCGTGTTCGCATATATCTAGAGTTTCTCTCACGTTGTGATCAGTGATTAGAACACCAATACCTTTATCGCGGAGGTGACGAATAATGTTTTTAATATCGTTGACAGAGATAGGGTCAACCCCTGCAAAAGGCTCATCAAGTAATATAAATTGAGGATCAGCCGCCAGCGCGCGAGCAATCTCAACGCGCCGTCTCTCTCCTCCAGAAAGACTCATACCGATGCTTTTCGCCAAATGAGAAATGTGGAATTCGTTTAACAATGTTGCCAGTATCTCGTTGCGCTCACGTCGAGAGAGGGCTTTCCTCGTTTCCAATATTGCTAGAATATTATCTTCAACGCTAAGTGTTCTGAAAATGGAAGGCTCTTGAGGCAAATACCCGAGCCCTCTGCGAGCGCGACCATGCATCGGCAAAGCTGTTATATCTTCACCATCAATGTAAACATTACCGCCGTCTTGTGCCACCAAGCCTACAATCATGTAGAAGCAGGTAGTTTTACCGGCGCCATTAGGACCTAGTAGCCCAACAATTTCCCCTTGCTTTACTGACAGAGACACATCTTTTACGATTGGTCTTTTGGCATAAGCCTTAGCAAGATTTCGTGCCTCTAAGACGGCCATTAGGTGATGTCCTTTAATTGATCTGACAATGTTTCTTTTTCGCTTGGCAGTTCTTCATCTATTGTATTTTGATTGAATGGTGGAATGACCAGTTGAATCCGCTTTTGTTCACCTTCCTCGTTACCCTTGGCTGTCCATGTACCTTTTGCTAGGTCATAGTTAATGCTATCGCCCTTTATAGAGGTACCGTTGCGAGTCAATGCAGCATTGCTCTTTAAGTTAATCGCATCTTCAGTAACAAGATACTCAATACTCTCAGCGCGCGCGATGATTAGGTTATCATCAATTGCAGACATTTGTTGGTAACGCGCCGGTGCTCCGGTACACGATATACGACTGACCTTGTCATCTTCGTAGTAAATAATCACTCGGTCAGCGTTGATTAGAGTAGTACCTTGCCGAATAACCACATTGCCACGATACTCTGTCAGTCCGGTGACCTCATTGCGTTTAGCATAGTCAGCATTGACTGCAATAGCTTGATTGCCATCAGCATAAACCGATGCCGACAGCATAGGCAGGACTAAGCAAAAGAACAGTAGAATGTAACTAAGTAGCTTCATGAACGGCACGGACTTTGGAGTTCATCGTAAAAATCTCTTCACTAAGGTTGGCATTGAGTCCCTTGCCAGAGACCGATAATGCGGGAGTGGTTAAAGTAAAATTACCATCTGTTGTAATTAGCATGTTGGGGGCATCGTACTCGAGGCTATCTGAGGTCATTATGCTCTGGCTATTTTTACCGGCGATAACCGCTTCTACATCACCATTTAATACTAGGTTGCGACCGTCCTCAGAAAGGGTTCCGGTGTTGGCAACAAAAGATACACCGGTATCTTCGCCTTTACCTTTGTTAGAGACAGTAACAAAACGCGGTGTAGAAAGTACCACTCCAGATTCGCCTTTAAATAATTCCATCTTAGACGAGGTAAGGAAGAACAACTCATCGCCATTATCTGAAAAACGCCGACTGCTTATTCCAGTCATGTAGCTATCAACACTGCGTTTTTGAACCAGCTGACCGTCATTTTTACGCATAAAAGATTCTGGAGGAGAATCCCATACCACCAAAAACCAACCGACAATCAGTAGCAAAATAACACTTATGAATGATTGACGAATCACTTAAATTGCTCCACAAGAGCATCAAATTTATTCTGGGCTCTGAGGATCATCTCCGCAGCTTCGCGCACGGCACCATCGCCACCGGACCGTCGCGTCTGCCAAGCTGCCTCTGTAGTCAAAGTACTGCTAGCATTTGCTACAGTGATACCTAATCCGACGGTGTTGATGACTGAAAGATCGGGAAGGTCATCTCCCATGAAGGCAATTTCATTTAAACCCAAATTCATGCCTTGTAATAATTCTCTCAAAGCGGTTAATTTGTCTTCACGACCTTGAATGACAGGGCTGATCCCCAGCTCATCGGCTCGTCTTTGCAATAAAGCAGACACACGCCCGGTTATAATTCCAACTTGTATTCCGGCTTGCTGCAGCAATTTTATACCCAGACCATCTTGAATATTAAAAGCCTTCAATTCTTCGCCGCTATTGCCGTAGTAGAGCTTCCCATCGGTTAGCACACCATCTACATCAAGAAGCAAAAGTTTGATATTTTTCGCAGCACTGAGTATATCTTTAGAAGGAATAGGCACTAAACGACTCCCGCTCGAAGAATGTCATGCATATGGACCACACCTGCAGGGTGTTGATGATCATCCTCAACAATAAGCGCCGTTATGCTTGAGTTTTCCATAATCGTTAAGGCTTCAGCAGCTAACATATTTTGATGGATAGTTTTTGGGCTCATGGACATCACATCACCGATGGGTGTATTTGTAATGTCGACACTTAAATCAAAAATTCGACGCAAATCACCATCGGTAAAGATACCTATTAATTTATTTTCCGGGGACATAACGGTGGTCATTCCGAAGCCCTTTTGGGTCATTTCAAGAAGAGCCGCTTGCAGTGGTTGGTCGGCCATTACTGAGGGCATCTCATCACCTCTATGCATAATATCGCCGACGCGGAGCAGTAGCTTACGTCCTAAGGCACCCCCGGGGTGGGAAAAAGCAAAGTCCTCGGCGGTAAATCCTCGAGCCTCTAGAAGTGCTATCGCGAGCGCATCTCCCATCACTAAGGTAACGGTAGTGCTGGTTGTTGGGGCTAAGTTTAGAGGGCAGGCCTCACTGCTTACCGATACATCTAGATTTGCGCAGGCCGCTTGAGCCAGCTGAGATTGGTCATCGCCGGTCATACTAATCAAAGGGATGCCCAAACGAATAATTAACGGTATTAGAGTAAGAATTTCATTAGTATTACCCGAATTGGATATCGCAATCACCACGTCACCTTTGGTGATCATGCCAAGATCACCATGACTGGCCTCTCCTGGATGGACAAAAAATGCAGGTGTACCTGTGCTGGCTAGTGTTGCTGCAATTTTGTTGCCTATATGGCCTGACTTTCCCATGCCGATAACGACAACGCGACCTTCGCAGGACAGAATCGTTTTGCATGCAGTGACAAAGGGGACGCCGATTCTAGACGACAGCTCTCTTACTGCATCGGTCTCCATTTGAATAGTTCGCTTGCCTGACTCTATAAAGTCTGTCATTTCAAAATCCGAGGTTTTGCGTTCAGTTATTGTTGTAGTCGCTATTATATGATGAAAAGGGCTGATCAAGTAAGCATTAGCTTGTAACCATTGAAGGCCACAAAATTATGTAGTAACTACAATAGGCCGCCAACAAGATGACACCAATAACTCTAGAAATAAAAGCGCCACCTGGTGTTTTAGCGCCTTTTATAAGCGCAAACGCGACGATCGCTACCAGTAGTAGGGTCATTGCAGCTAGGGCAACATAGTCTCGAGTAAAAACCTCTGGAGATAGAGCGATTGGTGAAATTATCCCTGCGGCTGTCATCACTAACAAAATATTAAATAGATTTGAGCCGAAAATATTTCCCACGGCGATGTCATGATGGCCGCGCTTTGCGCTCATAACCGAAGCGGCTAATTCAGGAAGGCTGGTGCCAATAGCGACGACCGTTAAACCTATAATAAGATCGCTAATTCCAAAATGAAGGGCAATTGACTTAGCGCCCCAAACCGTGACTTCTGCGCCGACTAAGAGAACACCCAGTCCAATGAAAAGCCAGATACTAGATTTTTTTAAGCTAACATTGGGTTCCAGGTCTTCGTGGTCAGCAATTTCTGAATCAGGGTGACTCTTTTTGTACTTCACCACCATGATAAGCAAGGGAATGACCAGTAGACCAAGAGCAAGGCTCTCGATACGATTTAGTTGGCCGTCATAGAGGCATAATCCAGCCAATGCTGTAATCAGTAAGAGCACTGGAGTTTCTTGGTACAGTAGGTGTTTTTGAACTGGAATGGGTGCCACCAGCGCAGTAATGCCGAGTACTAGCCCGATATTGGCAAGGTTTGATCCGATCGCATTACCCACAGCGAGCCCACCAGAATTTTTCAACGCAGCATTTATCGACACAATTATTTCGGGCGCAGAAGTACCGATTGAAACGACGGTCAATCCGATGACCAGCGAAGAGATCCCAAGACTGCGTGCAATACCGACACTGCCGCTAACAAACCTGTCTGCACCCCATATTAGGCCGCATAGGCCCGCAATTAAAGCGAGAATAGGGATTGAAAGTGCTGGCATGAGATCTCCAAAGATCGTGTGCATTGTATTTATTCGACTACCTGAGAATGGTATAGTGCGCGACTGGAAAAGTATGCAGTGTATCAGCAGAAACTTTTTATGCTAGAAAATAGCTATACAGCAGCTCTAGGAGCTGAGTTAAAGGATTAACAGAGGAAACAAATTATGATGACATTAGGTCGTTTTATTACCATTATTTGCTTAGCTTTTGGGCTGAGTTCAGTGGCGTCTGCTCAAACCCCCGGCGGGGTAGTTAACAGCCAACAAAATCCGTTCGACAATATTGAACAGATGACGGGTCAGTTGCTGATAATTATTGATAAGCATAAAGACAGATATCCGGCTAATGAAGAAGCTTACTTTAAAGCGCTTAATACGCTGATGACGGGATTTGTTGATTTTAATTTCGTGGCAAAAAAAGTAATGGGTAAATATGCCAAGTCATCATCAAAAGTTCAGAGAGCCCGATTTGAGGTAGCTTTTCGGCAGGGTTTGGTGGAAACCTATGGCCGCGGATTGATGAGTTATGGCAACGAAAAAATTGTGCTCATCAATAAGCAAGCGTTGGCCGACAAGCAGAGAAGGGTTGTAGCTAAACAAGAAATTCGTAGTGAAGCTGCTGTGTATCCACTCCAGTATTTGATGTATCAGAAAAAAGCCACTGGAGAGTGGAATGTTGTTAACGTGACGCTAAACGGCATAGATTTAAGTAAGACTTTCGCGAGCCAGTTCTTGAATGCAGCACGAAAGTCATCGGGTAATATCGATCAAGTGATCGAAAACTGGCTGTCAGGGTCTAAATAAAATGTGCGATAAAGCACTTTAAGTGAGAAAAAATGAACGCTGAAGAGGTTAAACTCCATTTAGAAAACACGCTGCCAGACTGCCTTATTCAAGTGGAGAATCAAGGCAATCACTTTAATGTCGTGGCTGTCGGTGATCTTTTCGACGGAAAGCGAGCTGTGCAACGTCAGCAACTTGTGTACAAGGCTTTAAATGAGCAAATTTCATCGGGCGACATACACGCGGTGACTATGAAGTTATTTACTCAGCAGGAATGGAAGGAACGCGCCGAGTAATTGCCGAGAGATCAATGTTATCGGTCTCTACATTATTTCATTTTCATACAATTTTTTTATTTAAGGGTATCCGATGGATAAACTGATTATTCAAGGCGCTGGTCCGCTCAGAGGTGAAGTCTTGATCTCGGGTTCTAAAAATGCGGCTCTTCCTATATTGTCTGGATCACTATTATGTGATGGTCTAGTAACGATTTCTAATTTGCCTCACTTACAAGATGTAACTACAACCATTGAGTTGTTAGGAACCCTTGGGGTCAGTCTTAGTATTAACGAGAAAATGTCTTTAGAGGTCGATAATTCGACCCTTAATAGCACCACAGCACCTTACGACCTAGTTAAGACAATGCGTGCCTCGATTTTGGTATTGGGACCATTGCTAGCTCGCTACGGTGAAGCCAACGTGTCTTTCCCTGGCGGATGTGCTATCGGTAGTCGCCCCGTCGACCTCCATTTGCGTGGGTTCGAAGCTATGGGTGCAAAAATAGAAGTTGATAAAGGCTATATCAAGGCTACTTGCGATGGGCGTCTAAAGGGAGCCCGTATTTTGATGGATCTGGTATCGGTGGGGGCTACTGAAAACTTAATGATGGCAGCTGTATTAGCAGAGGGTACCACCACCATAGAGAATGCAGCTCGAGAGCCTGAAATTGTTGATTTAGCGAACTGCTTAAATACCTGGGGCGCCAAGATTCTGGGTGCTGGCACCAGCACAGTGATCATTGAGGGCGTCGACAAGCTTAGCGGCGGTACGTTTAGGGTGATGCCTGACCGCATTGAGACGGGTACTTATTTGGCTGCCGCGGCAGCGACCGGAGGCAAAGTTAAGGTTAAGCAAACAGACCCATCGACGTTAGAGGCGGTGCTGCTGAAATTAGAAGAGACAGGTGCAATAATAACGGTAGGAGACGATTGGATTGAGCTGGATATGCAGGGCAGGCGGCCAAAAGCCGTTAGCCTCAAAACGGCACCCTATCCCGCATTCCCTACTGATATGCAAGCCCAACTCACCGCAGTTAATGCAGTAGCCGAAGGGTCTGGTGTTATTACTGAAACCATTTTCGAAAATCGCTTAATGCAGGTCCAAGAGCTAAATCGGATGGGCGCTAAAATTGTTGTCGAAGGTAATTCTGCCATTGTTTCGGGGGTGGAAAAATTAACTGGCGCCCAAGTCATGGCCTCAGATCTTAGAGCATCAGCAGCTTTGGTGATTGCGGGAATGGTTGCCGAAGGGGAAACTATCGTTGATCGAATTTATCATATTGACCGTGGATATGAGCGTATTGAAGAAAAGCTGAGGCAATTAGGTGCAAAGATAAGACGTGTGCCCAATTAATAGAAACAGTACCTGACCCCTAACTAAATTAAGTGAGTTAAATAAAAAGCCATGACACAGATTACCTTAGCGCTTACCAAAGGGCGCATTCTAAAGGAGACCTTGCCGCTCTTAGAGGAAGCAGGGATTGTGCCTACGGAAGATATTTTTTCCAGCCGAAAGCTGGTATTCCCAACAAATCGTCCAGGGTTGCGGCTGATAATTTTACGCGGCTCGGATGTACCCACCTACGTGCAATTTGGGGCTGCTGACATCGGTATTGCCGGCAAAGACGTTTTGCTCGAGCATCAGGGTGACGGCTACTATGAGCCATTAGACCTAGGCATTGCTAAATGTAAGCTCATGACAGCAGTACCTGTTGGATCCTCTGTTCAGAAAGGTCGACTGCGAGTGGCGACAAAATATATTAACGTCGCGCGCCAGTTTTACGCGGAGCAGGGCAGGCAGGCAGATCTGATTAAATTGTTTGGCGCTATGGAGCTTGCTCCTATTTTAGATTTGGCGCATGAGATTGTCGATATCGTCGATACTGGTAATACACTGAGGGCTAACGGCTTAGAAGCACGAGATGAAATAGCTGATATTAGCGCTCGATTGATTGTGAATAAAGCAGCCATGAAGACCAAATTCAGTGAACTTCAGTCGACAGTCAACGCACTCACCCGAGTCGTAATGAAATGAACAGTTCCAATGATACCCAACGCTGCGCTATCTCAAGATTAAACGCCAGCGAGAGTACATTCGCAGGTACATTGACCGCCTTGATCGATTGGGACTCCGTTTCTAACAGTACAGTAGAGAACGTTGTTCGTGAAATTATCGGTGAGATCCGTAGCCATGGTGACTCAGCACTGCTGCAATATACCAATCGCTTTGATCGTCGAACCTGTGCTGATGTTGAGGAGTTGTGCATTGCTCCTGAAGAAATGCACAAGGCGTTGGAGTCTATTGATGAAGATACCCGCCAGGCATTGTTGGAAGCCGCTAAACGCATTGAAGACTATCATCGCCACCAGGTACAAGAGTCGTGGCAATATCAGGAAGCCAACGGCACCCTGTTGGGTCAGCAAATAACCCCTATAGAGCGAGTGGGTATTTACGTGCCCGGCGGCAAGGCAAGTTACCCCTCATCGGTTTTAATGAATGCCATACCTGCGCGAGTTGCCGGTGTTGATGAAATAATCATGGTGGTTCCGGCGCCAGATGGCGAACTTAGCCCGGTTGTGCTGGCGGCAGCGGCTATTGCCGGTGTAGATAAGGTAATCACTATTGGTGGAGCCCAAGCGGTCGCCGCCTTAGCCTATGGCACCCAAAGCGTGCCTAAAGTAGATAAAATTGTTGGCCCGGGTAATATATATGTAGCTACCGCCAAACGTTTTGTATTTGGTTCTGTAGGCCTGGATATGGTTGCTGGTCCGAGCGAAATTTTAGTCATCTGCGATGGCAATACTGACCCTGATTGGGTGGCAATGGATCTGTTCTCTCAGGCCGAGCATGACGAAGAAGCTCAGTCTATTTTACTCGCCTGGGATGCTGGTTTTTTAGACGCGGTGCACGCAAGCATGACGCGATTACTTCCAGAAATGGAACGTAGTGAAATTATAGCTAAGTCATTAGCCAGCCGTGGAGCACTCATTCAGGTTGCCGATGCCGAGCACGCAGTAGAAATCTCTAATCGTATCGCGCCGGAGCATTTAGAATTATCCGTTGCAGATCCACAAGCGTGGCTGCCCAAAATTCGTAATGCGGGGGCTATTTTTATGGGGCGCTACACATCGGAGGCTCTGGGTGACTATTGTGCAGGGCCCAACCATGTATTGCCTACATCAGCCACATCGCGCTTTTCTTCGCCGTTGGGCGTTTATGACTTTCAAAAACGAAGCTCTATTGTTTACTGTTCAGAGCAAAGTGCTTCTGACTTAGGTAAAATTGCCTCAGTGTTGGGTCGTGCAGAATCGCTGACTGCCCATGCACGGGCTGCTGAATACCGAATTAAAGATTAAAATTAGCCGCACTAAAAGGCAATTCAATGAGTAAATACTGGAGTGATTTAGTCACACAACTGGAACCCTATATCCCGGGTGAGCAGCCGAGTATGACTAATATTACTAAGTTAAATACCAACGAAAACCCCTTTGGCCCATCGCCATTGGTACTGACGGCTATGGCATCACTTCTAAATCAAGATCTGCGTCTGTACCCACCTCCTGGTGCAGACAGTCTCAAGGAAGCCGTAGCTAAATACTATAATCTCACTGCCGATCAGGTTTTTCTCGGCAATGGATCTGATGAAGTCCTAGCTCACGTTTTTAATGGCTTATTAAAGCACTCAGAGCCACTGCTGTTCCCAGATATAAGCTACAGCTTTTACCCGGTTTTTTGTAAGCTTTATGATATTAGCTATGAAAAAATCCCTTTGACCGATGACCTGTCACTGGATTTAGATAATTATAAACGTCCAAATGGCGGCATTATTTTCCCTAACCCCAATGCCCCTACAGGCAGAGTACTGCCGTTAAAAGCCGTAGAAGAGTTGTTAAAAGCAAACCAGCACTCGGTGGTGGTGGTCGATGAAGCCTATATTGATTTTGGCGGTCAATCGGCGGTGACTTTGATCAACCAATATGACAATTTGATCGTTGTTCAAACTATGTCCAAAGCACGAAGTTTGGCAGGTATGCGCATTGGTTACGCACTTGGCTCTGTGCAACTAATTGAGGGGCTTGAGCGGGTTAAAAACAGCTTTAATTCCTACCCTCTGGGACATCTGCAGATCGCAGCGGGCATTGCTGCTTTTGAAGATCAGACGTATTTCGATGACACCCGCAATCAGGTCATGGCGAGCCGTGAATGGCTTTCTGTGCAGCTAAAAGCCTTACATTTTGATGTGCTGCCGTCCGCGGCTAACTTCGTATTTGTCCGTCCGACGCAAAAACCTGCCGAGACGATTGCAGATCAACTGCGAGATTTAGGTATTATTGTTAGGCACTTTAAACAGCCAAGAATTGAAGAGTTTTTGCGTATCACTGTCGGCACAGAGGCGCAGAACCGGCAGCTTATTAATGCCCTGGCAAGTTTACTAAAGTAGACCTTTGGTAATCGCCTCGCCGCGATCACCGGCAATGATACTGAATTGCTTTACTTGATCTTTTCTAAGTACGCTTAGTTTAATCGGTTGCCCCGGTGATACATTAACGATCTGGCTCACGCTAGCCGCTGGGTCTGTCACAAAGGCACCATCAATTTTGAAAATAATATCACCGCGCTGCATGCCGGCTTTGTCTGCTGGTCCACCCACAGTGAGATCTGTAACGCCAAATATTTGTGATACGCCGAGTTGGTCAGCGATATTTTCGGGTAAAAACCCTGGGCTTGCGGTCATTCCAAGCCAGCCTCGAACCACGCGACCAAATTGAAGAATGTCTTGTAATACTTTTTCCGCGGCATCTGCGGGAATGGCAAAGCTAATGCCGTAAGCACCAGTGCCATTTAGCGTTGCTGTGTTAATGCCCAGCAAATTACCATAGGCATCAATGAGTGCGCCACCTGAGCTACCAGCATTAATATCAGCGTCAGTTTGAATAAAGTTTTCAAAGATATTTTTTTGCTGAATATTCCTACCTTTGGCGCTGATAATGCCTTGAGTGACAGATTGGCCGATCCCAGACGGATTACCGATCGCCAAAACAACGTCACCGATTCGAGCTTGAGAGGGCTCCCCTACAGTAATGGGTGTTAATCCACCGATATTAATTTTTAAAACGGCCAAGTCAATTTCAGGGTCACTGCCAATAATAGTGGCGGGTGCTTCACGACCGTCATACAGCAGAACCAAAATTTTAACCGCACCATCAATTACATGGTGGTTAGTTAATATTATGCCGTCCGACTGCATAATTACGCCAGAGCCTAAAGAGGTTCTGGGAGTATTATCATTCGCCGAGCGCCTTTCTTTTAAGGTGTAAATGTTGACCACTGACGGGGCTGCCAGAGCTACTGCGGATGCATATGAAACCGCGCCAGACCAATTAGAACCAAGGTCAGATTGGCGCAATGCCATAGGGTCATCAGGCTGAATTTTAGTACTTGGGCGAAGTTCAGGTACTACTAACAGCAACACGGCAGCAACAAATAGCCCAACCGCCACCGGCTTGAGGAAGAAATCGATAACAATTATCTTTGTAGACTCTTTCACATTAGTACCCTGTCTTGACTCCAGATTATGCCACAACCCCATCCGTGGGTAGGAACCTTTTGTAGGCTGCTACTTGCGCAACAGATTCGATAATTTGGGGTTTGGTTTCAATGCGGCTCTAAAAATCAACAACACATGGCCTATCGACTGCATTAGTTGGGCCTTATGAATTTGACAAATCTCTTCGCTAATAAGTTTTTTAGCGTCTCGGTCGCCAACTGATACTTTGATCTTAATTAACTCATGATCATTCAGCGCACGATCGATCTCAGAATTGACCGAATCGGTCAGTCCTTTGTTAGCGATGGTAACGATTGGCTTAAGATTGTGCCCTAAACGTCGTAAATGTTTTTTATCTGCTGCGGAACTTGTCATAATGCTAGGCTCAATGAGTAAGGTGGACATTCTAGCGAAAACTAACCCATGGCGAAATCTAAAGATCGTAGTTGGATAAAAAAACATGTTAACGACCCTTTTGTTAAAAAAGCACAGGTTGATGGCTATCGATCTCGTGCCAGCTATAAATTACTGGAAATTGTCGAGAAAGATCGTCTAATCCGATCGGGGATGACAATCGTAGATCTAGGGTCAACACCAGGAGGATGGTCGCAAGTAGCTGCTCGCCTGGTTGGTCATGATGGCAGGGTTCACGCACTGGATATACTGCCAATGGACGCCATTGCCGGCGTAGACTTTATTGAGGGTGATTTTACCGAAGAATCCGTATTTGAAGAACTTTTGAATTTAATTGAAAATCGGCCTGTCGACCTTGTAATTTCTGATATGGCCCCCAACTTAAGTGGTAACAAAGCCGTAGATCAGCCCGCGGTAATATATCTAGCAGAATTAGCCTTGGAGTTAGCTGGAAAGGTATTGACCAGCAAAGGCGTTTTTATAGCCAAATTGTTTCAAGGGCAAGGATTTGATCCGTTTGTGCTAGAAGTTAGAAAAATGTTTAATGGAGTGTCTATTATTAAACCAGAAGCTTCAAGATCGCGATCGCGCGAAGTGTATCTGGTGGCCAAAGGCCTTAAAGCCAACTAAAGAGGAAAAGAAATTGAACGATTTGGCAAAAAATATAGTGGTATGGTTAGTTTTAGCAGCCATTCTAATGTCAGTTTTTAACAGCTTTGCCCCAGAGCCTGAAAACAATAATATCGATTACTCTGTATTTTTGAATGAGGTGCGCAATGATCGGGTCAGTGAGGTTGTTATTGCCGACTTGATTATTCAAGGTGAACGCAACGACGGCACCAAGTTCAGGTCTGTACGTCCGAATATTCAAGACCCCAAGCTGATGGATGACTTGGTTAATCACAACGTCAACGTCATTGGTAAAGAGCGCGAAGAGCCCAGTCTATTTTCGCAATTATTGGTCGCCGCATTCCCTATTTTATTAATTTTGGCTATCTTTGTATTCTTCATGCGCCAAATGCAGGGCGGCGCCGGTGGCAAAGGTGGACCGATGAGCTTTGGTAAGAGCAAAGCTAAACTACTGACAGGTGATCAGATTAACACTACATTTGCTGACGTTGCAGGTGTTGATGAGGCAAAAGAAGATGTCGCCGAGTTGGTAGAGTTTCTAAGTGACCCTACTAAGTTCCAGCGCCTTGGCGGCCGAATCCCCAAGGGCGTATTAATGGTAGGCCCTCCAGGAACCGGTAAGACCCTGCTTGCCAAAGCTATTTCCGGCGAGGCAAAGGTGCCGTTCTTCTCTATTTCCGGCTCAGATTTTGTTGAAATGTTTGTTGGCGTGGGTGCGTCGCGCGTTCGAGACATGTTTGAACAGGCTAAGAAGCAATCACCCTGTATCATATTTATTGATGAGATCGACGCGGTCGGTCGCCATCGTGGTGGCGGTCATGGCGGCGGTAATGATGAGCGCGAGCAAACTTTAAATCAGCTGCTGGTTGAAATGGACGGCTTTGAAGGGAACGAAGGGGTTATTGTTATAGCTGCTACTAACCGTCCCGATGTATTGGACAAGGCCTTGTTGCGCCCCGGCCGATTTGATCGCCAAGTATATGTTAGCTTGCCTGATATTCGTGGCCGCGAGCAAATTCTTAAAGTTCACTCTCGCAAAGTACCACTTGGAGACACGGTCGACTTGTCAATTTTGGCTCGCGGTACACCGGGCTTCTCTGGTGCTGATTTAGCTAACTTGATCAATGAGGCTGCACTTTTCTCTGCACGTGGTAATCGTCGTGTTGTGAGTATGGAAGAATTTGAAAAAGCCCGCGACAAAATTATGATGGGCGCAGAGCGCCGTTCAATGGTGATGTCGGAAAAAGAGAAAACAAATACCGCCTACCACGAGGCGGGACACGCTATTATCGGTCGTTTAGTCCCCGAGCACGATCCAGTTCACAAAGTCACCATTATTCCCCGTGGCCGAGCACTGGGAGTTACCCAGTATCTTCCAGAGGAAGATCGTTACAGCATGAATCGCACGCAGCTGTTCAGTCAGTTGTGCAGCCTGTTTGGTGGGCGGATTGCAGAAGAGTTAGTTGGCGGCTTTGATGGCGTGACCACTGGCGCGTCCAATGACATTGAGCGAGCCACTCAGATGGCACGCAACATGGTCACCAAGTGGGGCTTGAATCAAAAAATGGGCCCAATCCTTTATGGTGAGGACGATTCGCAGGCACCCGGTGGTGGCAACACGCACTACTCAGAAGACACCTCCAGAGAGATTGATCAAGAGGTAAAAACAATTCTTAACGATGCTTATGCTCGGGCGACAACATTGCTGACGGATCACCGTGATGTTCTTGAAGCCATGAAAGACGCATTAATGGAGTACGAGACCATCGACGCTGATCAGGTTGATGATCTGATGAATCATCGTGAAGTGAGGCAGCCACGCAATTGGCAGAAAAATGACTCGGATAGTAATTCGGGTGGAGACGGTGCTAGTAGTGCGAAAAGCGATGCTACTGAAGATCGACCCATTGGTGGCCCAGTCGAAGACGCTTAACTGTTTTGATGTTGCAAAAACCCTGGGTTACCATTTGGTCTCAGGGTTTTTTTGTATTTTAAAGGTAGTGAAAAATGGCAAGCTCAATATTACAGTGCGGCACTAAAACCCTCGATCTGTCGCGGCCCTCGATCATGGGCATTGTCAACGTCACCCCAGATTCGTTCTCAGATGGCGGCGACCTTTATAACAACGCGCAGCTCGATCTGAGTAAAACCCTCAAGGTAATTGAAAAAATGCTCACCGATGGCGCTGATATTATTGATATCGGTGGTGAGTCGACACGACCTGGAGCCGCTAAAGTTAGCGCTCAACAAGAGTTAGACCGTGTTGTGCCAGTGTTAGAAGCCGTTGTTGCGCGTTTTGATGCACTGGTGTCGGTAGATACCAGCACCCCTCAGGTGATCTCTGAGGCGGCAAATAAAGGGGCTAGCCTTATCAATGATGTGCGCGCGCTCAGTCGCGAGGGTGCGCTCGCTGCAGCGGCACAGTCAAAACTGCCAGTATGCCTAATGCACATGCAAAACCAACCTAAAACCATGCAACTTGAGCCCACTTACACTGATGTTGTAGCCGAGGTTTTAGCTTTTCTGGCCGACCGAAAAGCCAGCTGTATCGATGCCGGCATTGATAGCAAAAATATTATTCTTGATCCTGGATTTGGATTTGGTAAGACCTTAGCCCATAATCTCACCTTGTTTAACGCAATTGATCAGTTTGTTGCCACAGGTCATCCGGTATTGGTGGGGATGTCGCGAAAATCAATGATCGGTCAGATGCTCGGGCTAGAGCACACTGATCAGCGTTTAATGGGCAGTGTGGCCCTGGCTTTATTGGCTGCCCAGCGTGGCGCCGCAATTCTAAGAGTGCATGACGTGCTCGAAACCAAGCAAACTTTAAATGTTTGGCAGACTCTAAATAACAAGGAAGACTAAGGCATGGCAAGAAAATATTTCGGCACTGACGGTATTCGTGGCACGGTGGGGCAACACCCAATAACCGCTGATTTCATGCTCAAACTGGGTTATGCAGCCGGTAAGGTCTTAACCCGAGACACTAAAGTTAAAAAGCGCGTACTAATCGGTAAAGACACCCGTGTATCAGGCTATATGTTTGAGGCAGCACTTGAATCGGGGTTGATCGCTGCTGGTGTCAACGTAGACATGCTTGGGCCAATGCCAACACCAGCCATTGCCTATTTGACTCGTGCATTCCGGGCCTCAGCAGGCATTGTTATCAGTGCTTCTCACAATCCGGTGGCTGACAATGGCATCAAGTTTTTCTCCGCTGACGGCTACAAACTACCGGATGAGGTTGAGCTTGAAATAGAGCGTCTGATTGATGAGCCACTTACAACCAATGATTCGTTCAATCTTGGAAAAGCGCGGCGTATTAGCGATGCCACAGGTCGTTATGTTGAATTTTGTAAAGGGTCACTACCTTCGCAGTTTAATTTAACGGGTTTCAAAATTGTACTGGACTGTGCCAATGGTGCTACCTATAACGCGGCACCTAAAGTATTTAAAGAGTTGGGTGCCAAAGTTATTACCATGGCCAACGAACCTAACGGTTTTAATATCAACGATCAGTGTGGATCTACCTACATGGAAGGGGTTTGCGCTAGAGTGGTTGAAGAAAAAGCCGATTTTGGTATTGCCCTAGATGGTGATGGCGACCGAGTATTATTCTCTGACGCCAATGGTGAGGTTGTAGATGGCGATGAGCTAATTTACATTATCGCCCAACATCGTCACCAGTCAGCTATGGGTTGCAACGGCGTTGCCGGTACTCTGATGAGTAATTTGGGGATGGAGTTAGCCCTCAAAGACTTAGGTATTCCCTTTCTGCGCACCAAGGTGGGCGATCGATATGTCGTTGAAGCGCTTAAAGAAAATGGCTGGAGCTTAGGCGGTGAGGGCTCTGGACATGTGCTCTGTAGTGATTTAAACACCACCGGCGATGGTATCGTCGCGGCACTGCAAGTTATTCGAGCTATTTCTGATAGCGGGAAAACCTTGGCAGAATTAAAAACCGGCATGCAAAAATTTCCACAAATCATGATTAACGTGCGTCTTTCTAAAAAGGTCGATATTAGCAACAACAGTGCAATTAATTCGGCGGTGGCAGACGCAGAAAAGAAATTAGCGGGGCGCGGCAGAGTGCTACTGAGACCGTCCGGTACAGAACCACTGATTAGAGTCATGGCAGAAGGCGATGACCAAGCCTTGGTAGAGCAGCAAGTTCAAGACATTGCTAAGGTTGTAGAGCAACAGGTAGGCTAGCAATATTTGTAAGGGAAAAGCGCCTTTCCCAGTTGTAAAAAAACCGTTTGTCGGGTAGGCTTTGCGCCCCTTTTCAAGGCACCTCAGAAAGGATTGAATGAGATGACTAAACCGCTAGTGGCGGGAAACTGGAAAATGCATGGTAATGCTAATACTGCGGCTGAACTAGCCACACATTTAGCCTTACATGACAGCGCATTTGTTGGCGTTGAGGTGGTTATTTTTCCACCGGCTGTGCATCTAGACAGAGTTATCACAGCCGCGGCCAGTAGTATGGTCAGTGTAGGCGCTCAAAATATGTCCCAATGGGCATCTGGGGCTTATACCGGTGAAGTATCTGGGGAAATGCTTAACGATATTGGTTGTGACTATGTATTGGTCGGGCACTCAGAGCGAAGAGCCCTGTTTGCCGAGAGCAATCAGGTAGTCGCAGAGAAGTTTAAGGCGGCACAGCAGCAAGGGTTAACGCCTATTCTGTGTGTTGGTGAGTCACTGCAGCAACGTCAGCAGGGACAAACAGTAAAGGTTGTCACCGAGCAAATTGCCGCAGTGACGGACCTGGTAGGTACTAAAAGCCTCTGTAAAGGCGTCATTGCTTATGAGCCGGTTTGGGCAATTGGTACCGGTGAAGTGGCTAGCCCAGAGCAGGCCCAGGCCGTCCATGCAGAGATTCGTTCTCAACTGGGCAGTCAGGGCGCAAACACCAGAATCATCTATGGTGGCAGTGTTAACGCAACCAATGCTGGCGCCTTATTTGCACAGCCAGACATAGACGGCGGACTGGTTGGAGGGGCCTCACTTGAGGCAAACGAATTTTTAAAAATTGCACAGTTAATGGTACAAGGGTAAACGTAAAATCATGGAAAAATTTATTTTAATCTTTCACTTTATAGTGGCATTGTCTCTTATTGTCCTTATCTTGCTTCAGCAAGGAAAGGGCGCGGAAGCAGGTGCATCATTTGGTGCGGGCGCATCTCAAACTGTATTTGGCAGTGGCGGCGGTTGGAACTTCTTCAGCAAAATGACCGCTATATTGGCAACTGTGTTCTTTGTAACCAGTGTTAGTTTGGCCATCACCGCCAAAAACAAGACCGTAATAGACGACTTTGGCGGTATCGAACTAGACTCTATTTCAGCCGAACCGGCTATGGAGACAGAACTTCCCGGTCTTTCATCGGAAGATTTTGAAGCCTCAGACGAATCAGAAATTCCTCAGTAGCTGTATCTGCGGTAACCCCATTTCAATGCCGGTACCTCACCGGCTTGTTGTTCTACGGGGGTTGGTAACCACTAACCGTTTGAAGGCATAAACCTCAGCGTTAGTGATGAAAGGTTTGAACAACGTTAGCTTAAATTTAGTATTGCGCGGATGTGGCGGAATTGGTAGACGCGTCAGCTTGAGGGGCTGGTGACTTAGGTCGTGGGGGTTCAAGTCCCCCCATCCGCACCACTAAATTTGAGAATCATCAACCTGTACATGGGCTCGTAAAATGCCCTCACAACATCAAAAGAAAATACTTCTCATTTTTCACGAACCCTTTAATTAACTGAATCAGTCTCTCCGCCTTGCTGAGGTTTTCGAAGGATATGCCGACGATCATCAGGTGTTACTCTGCCGCCAGCAATGGCGTGCTTCATATGATAAATTACAGGACTAATTTTGTTGTGCTTGTTGCGCAAAAAATAAGTATGCCCCTTTTTATCGCCCCAACTGTTATTGAAATCATCACAATCTACTTCGTAAACATTTTTATCTAGTTTATTCTCAGACATAGATTCTGGACCAGTCATACCCAGGCGGCGTGATACGGTCATGTTTTTCAAATTAGCAATTTTACTAGCAGGCATTGCTAAATCATCGTTGGCGTAATAAACCACAACATTTCTGGCTGAATGAGGAATGTAGCGACCTTTCTCTTTACGCTCTAATGTCTGATTAACAACGTCTGCGGCGACCATAAACACATTGCGAAAGAGCTTTGGCATGCCCCCACACTTATCGTCCTTCACCCAACTACTAATGGCGTTGCGAAAAACCCGATTACCCATTGAATGAGCCAGCACGTTCATGCGGCGTGTACAGGGGTCTTTTTGTTCGGCTTCTTGTTTACGCCAGTTATCAAACAGCCCCAGCATGCGAGCAAAAGCCCCGCCACTGGCTCGTGATGCTCGCTGGTCGTCCCAGTAATCATCTATAAAAGCAGGCGTTGCGTCATCGTCACAGGGCCAAATAAGTGGAATAATATGCACAAGCCCGGGACTAATCTCGTCAAACATTCCCTGCAACTCTTCTGTGTCAGGAAAAATATCTCGCTCACCGGTATTATTGAACCCATGAATATAAAATAGAATTTGAGTATTGTTATCTAAGTCTTTTAGCGCCTGAAAAAACGCTTTGTTGCCTATTTCAATATAGTCATCAACCCCATTCCTTTGGCAAAAATACATGTCTTGGCTAACGCTGGTATTTTGCATAGAGAAGCTAATTTTTCTGCCTTTTTTAGACCTTGCTGACTGGGTAGGGGTGCGGTTTGTGGCGAATAGCATAGACATTTCCTTATGTCGGTAAATGATTGAAGCGTGCTTGAACGTTGGATCGCATAAATATGACTGCGCCGCCATAACTGGGCTTTTTTGTAGTGGTAGGGCAGTGGTGCAGTGGTGGCGATATTTATTGAGACCTCTTTTCCAGAGCATGATGCCTAAGGGCACAACATCCTTGTTATGGTGTTCAGTATTTTGGCTTATCTCTTACATTAATCTATACGATAAAAGATAACTTTAGTTTAGGGCACAGTCAGATTTTGTCAATTGCAAGCGGATGGCCAGAAATTAACTAACGTGATGGCTAAGGGTTGTTAGGCGTTATCGCGCCATAGTTAGCATTTTTTAGCGTCTTTCCAAGATCACCGGTACGCCATATTTGGGTCTGGTGGTGAGGCTAATTAACGGTTTGATGTTTGCGTTGGGGGTGAGGTTTAGCTTAAAGCGCTGGGTGGCCATGGCTAAAATAAACACAGCTTCCATCATGGCAAAGTTATTGCCCAGGCACATTCTTGGTCCCCCACCAAAAGGTATGTAGGCGTAGGGGTGCTGTTGTTTTTCAGCGTCGGCATCAAAACGGTGGGGGTTAAACGTTTCGGGTTGATCCCAAAAGTCAGGGTGTCTATGCAGTAAATAAGCACTAAAAAGCACGTCAGACCCGCCCTTTAATGTGTAATTACCTAGAACATCATCACTTTCAACATGCCGCGGCAGCATAGGTACTGGCGGATATAGGCGCATAGTTTCTTTAAACACTTTTTGACAGTAGGGCAGGTTGCTAAAGTCAGCGGCAACAGGCGTTCTTTTACCCAGAACTTGGTCAACTTCCTGCTCTATTTTTTCTCTAATCTCTGGCTTTTGTGAGAGTGTCGCCCACAGCCAAGACATTGCGTTAGCAGTTGTTTCGTGGCCTGCAATAAACATGGTCATGGCTTCATTTCTAAGATCTTCATCGCTTAATGGCAGGCCGGTTTCTTCATCCGTGGCATCCATGAGCATTTGTAGTAAATCCATGGGTTTATCTTGAGTAGTTTTGCGCTGCTTAATAATGCGATAAATGATGTCGTCTAATTGCGCAATATACTCGGGGTACTGTTTGTTTTTGGCACTTGGAATACGGTATAAAAACGGAAGTGGCAGCACAACACGCCTATTGGTTGCCTCTAACAGGGGGTTAAAAATATCGGCCACAGTTTGAATATCTTCGTCAGAGAGAGCGGTACTAAATAGCGCTTTCACCACCACTTTGAGTGTTACTTGCATCATGGCGTCAGTGGTTTGCAGAGTCTTGCCCTCGTCACAGACTGTTTCCCACTCGGCTAGCATTTCTTCAATGCAGTCGGTCATGATGGTGGCTAGGTTGGCAATTTTTTTGCGGTGGAAATACGGTTGTACCGCTAACCGCTTTCGACGCCATTCATCCCCCATCGCGGTAAAAGTACTCTCTCCTAGAACAACCTTGACCATTTTAAAACCGATGGTCTTTTTTGTGTAGTTGCTGCTGCTGCGCGTTAGCATGTCTTTGACTAAGTCAGGATGGTTAACAAAGTAGACGTTTCTTTTTAAGAGTTTGAAGCGCACCACATCGCCATAGGTGTTACTCATAGATTGCAGCCAGTTAAGTCGATTGGCGCTGGCTAGCTTAGTGATGCTTCCAATAAAGGGATAGCCTTTTGGGCCTTGCGGTTTAATGTGCATTGGAGGCATACTCTTATTGGACGACTAATTTAGGTATAAGTATTCAATTTATTAGTTAATGTTACCTAATATTTAAAAAGTGTGCAATTTAAACTAGGCATTTATGAAAACGAACGAAAAAATAACCCGTCATGCGCTCATGCTATTCAACGAAAAAGGTGTTGATCAGGTTTCTTCCTTGGAAATAAGCCAGGCTTTAAATATTAGCTATGGCAATTTGACCTACCACTATAAAAAGAAAGACGATATTGTTTTGGCGCTCTACACGCAAATGCAAGATGAGTTGAATACAGCGATTAACCATCTTGTGCAGCGTATCTTTGAGGAAACGTTTTATCTTAAGTTGGTTAATGAGATCTTCGAGATCATTTGGGATTATCGGTTTATTTACCTCAATATAAATAGCCTGACGAATCAGTTCACGTTTATTTGTGAATCAGAAAAGTCTTATTCTGCGACGCGCATAAAAATTCTTAATCGAGCCAAAAAATACTTGATTCAAGAGGGTTATTTAAAAGAAGAAGTTAACAATAATTATGAATCGCTTATTCAAAATTTAAATATGATCTTATATGGATGGATTACCGATGCTAAGTTGTTTTATGAGGGTGATGAGAGCAAAAAAATAGAGGTTTATGTATCACTATTTTATAACGTCGCTTTAACTCATGTCACAGAAAAAGGCCTCAAGCGATATCAGCAAATAAGGTAGCGTGTATCGACTCAAGCCTGACCTTGATTAACCCAGTAGTAAAAAGAAGCCAGCGTTATAGGTGCAGTGCAATGCTATTGGAGCAGCTAAATTGTTGGTGCGCTCTTGAATATAACCAAAGACCAGTGAAGGTATAAGCACCGCCAGCGCCCATACTGGGGGGTGATTAATAAAATGCGCTAGAACAAACAATAAACTAGTTAGTACATTGGCCAGTGAGAAAATAGACCAGCGCTGATGCAGTCGTTTGGCCAAAAACGGCTGAATGAATCCTCTGAAGATTATTTCTTCAACGCAGGGGTAAAGCAACACCAAACTCAACAGCACCGACAGATCAGTAATACCGGTGACTCCTTTAGTTGCATACAGCCATAGCCAGACCGGTAACGGTGCTATTAGCAACAATACAAAAATGGGGTCTCTATAGAAGTTAGGCATGTTGGTGGCGACTTCACTGTGACATTTGAAAAAGTACCCTATCATCATTTTTCATTATTTTCCTCTTAGTGGATGCAATTAACGCCCAAGCACTTACAATACGACCATGTTTTTAGGAGACAGAGATGATAGGTAAGATCATTGGTGGGATGTTTGGATTTATGATAGCGGGAGGCGCTTTTGGAGCACTCTTGGGTATCTACTTGGGCCATCAGTTTGATCGCGCTCGATCTGGCCCTATCACTGGTGGCCAGCAGCAACAGGCAAGAGACTCCTTTTTCCATACGGTATTTAGTTTACTGGGGCATGTAGCTAAAGCGGATGGTCGCGTTTCCAGTGATGAGATAGCTCAAGCCGAAGCGTTAATGGACAAGATGAGTCTAGATTCTGCGACTCGAAAGCAAGCTATTGAGTTATTTAAAGGTGGTGCCAAGCCTGATTTCTCAATTGATGAGACTATGCAAGACTTCATGCGCGTCTGTGGCAGGTATAACAATCTCAAGCAGCAGTTACTTAATTACTTGATCGCACTGGCCATGGCGGATGGTGAACTAGATCAGTCAGAGCAAGATGTACTGGCCAAGATTGCTCGACACCTTGGCTTTAGCGCGGCCTTATTTGAGCAATTCATTCAGATGATCAAGGCTCAGTCGCAGTTTAGAGGCTCACATGCAGGCTCAGGCAGACCATCAAAAGATCAGTTGGCAGATGCCTACCGTGCATTGGGCGTCAGTTCTGAAGACTCTGACAGTCAGATTAAAAGAGCTTACCGAAAGTTGGTTAGTCAAAATCATCCAGACAAATTGATCGGACAAGGCATGCCAGAGGATATGGTTAATTTAGCCACTGAAAAGACCCAAGAGATTCAGGCAGCCTACGAATTAATTGTCGAGAATCGCAAATAATTACTCGAGTTTGACGGATAATTAGCCACAAAAAATTTAATTAGATAAAAAGCACCGACATTAACAATGCGTTGTTGACCTCCTCGCAGAGCGTACCTATAATGCACCTCCTCAAAAAGAGGCTGGCCTGATAATCATGGGGCCACGGTGTCGGTGCGGGATGGAGCAGTCTGGTAGCTCGTCGGGCTCATAACCCGAAGGTCGTTGGTTCAAATCCAGCTCCCGCTACCAATTTTAATAAATTGACACCAAAAAGTAGTGTGCATTCATTGGTTATTGTCTATGCTTGCATTACTAAGTAGAAGAAAGTATCGCTTCTCAAGGATGAAGTCTTCTATATGAACATTCGCGTCGGGTCCGGCGCAAGTCGAGGAGCCCCATATTGGGGCTTTTCTTTAGAAGTTAAAAAATGGGCCACGGCCCATTTTTTGTTGGTTAGGAGAATTCCATGGCTGTAGCCGATAGCAAGATCAGGCAGTTACTCCAGCCGGTTGTTGAGGCTTTGGGGTGTGAGCTGTGGGGTATTGACCTGCAGTCAGGTGCTAAGACTAAGCTGCTGAGAGTTTTTATCGATAGAGATAATGACTTGATCGGCATTGAGGACTGTGAACGCGTGAGTCGTCAGGCTAGCAGCATTCTTGATGTGGAAGGTGTTATCAACGGCGAGTACATTTTGGAAGTTTCTTCGCCAGGAATGGACCGTCCGCTTTATGAGCTTGGGCATTATGAGAAGTATATTGGAGAAGATATTTCACTTAGATTGCGATTTCCCTATGAGGGTCGACGCAATTTTAAGGGCCGTTTAACGGGTGTTGACGGTGATGAAATAATTTTGGTGGCAGCAGATCATGAATTTCTGTTTCCGGTTGAGGGTATAGAAAAGGCTAACGTGGTTCCTCGCTTTTGAGGCATGTGGAGTTTAATCAATGAGTAAAGAAATTTTAATGGTGGCAGAGGCCGTATCCAACGAAAAGGGTGTGGGCCAAGGTATAATTTTCGAGGCAATTGAACAGGCGCTGGCAACGGCGACTAAAAAGCGCTACGAAGAAGGTGCCAACATTCGTGTTGTAATCGACAGAGAGACTGGGGATTACCAGTCTTTCCGTTGGTGGGACGTGGTTGCCGATGATGTCATGGCTGAACTGGGTACTCAGTTCACCACCGAAGAGGCGATCGAGAAAGATCCAACTTTAAAGGTCGGTGATACCTTTGAAGAGACTATTGATAATATCGCCTTTGGCCGAATTGCTGCGCAAACTGCTAAGCAAGTGATCGTACAGCGCGTTAAAGACGCTGAGCGAGAAATTATTATTAATCGATTTAAGAATCGCGTTGGTGAGTTATTGAACGGCACGGTTAAGAAGGTAACGAGAGACCACATTGTGGTGGATTTTGGTGACAATGCTGAAGGAATGTTACCCCGCGAAGAGCTGGTAGGTAGAGAGATCTTCCGTATCAATGATCGTACCCGTGTGATTTTACTGGGTATTAGAGAAGAAACTCGAGGTCCACAGTTGTTAGTCTCACGAGCAACCCCTGATATGTTAGTTCAGTTATTTATGATTGAAGTTCCAGAGATATCTGAGGGTATTATTGAGATTAAGGGTGCTGCAAGAGACCCAGGCCAGCGCGCTAAAATTGCTGTGAAAAGTAAAGATGCTCGTATTGATCCAGTAGGCGCCTGTGTAGGTATGCGTGGTGCTCGAGTTCAAGCAGTTTCAAACGATTTAGATGATGAGCGTGTTGACATCATCCTTTGGGATGATAATCCAGCCCAGTTGGTCATCAATGCTATGGCACCTGCTGAAGTTGAGTCCTTAATTGTAGATGAAGACTCACATTCGATGGATGTTGCGGTTAATGCTGACAATCTAGCGCAAGCAATTGGTAAGGGCGGACAAAATGTGCGCCTTGCCTCTGAGCTAACCGGCTGGACAATCAATGTAATGACGACTGAAGATGCTCTGGAAAAACAAGAAGCTGAATCATCTAACTATGTTGAAAGTTTGATGGAAGCGCTCGATGTTGACGAAGATGTCGCTGTGGTATTGGTCGAAGAAGGCTTTACTAGTCTTGAAGAGGTTGCTTATGTGCCTTTAGAAGAGATGAGTGCCATTGAAGGCTTTGACGAAGACATTGCAGAAGAATTGCGTGCTCGTGCAAAGGATGCGTTGCTGACCCGCGCACTGGCGAGTGAAGAGCAGCTTACTAATGTTGAGCCTGCTGAAGACCTGCTAACAATGGAAGGGATGGACAAGTCCTTGGCCTACAAATTGACCGCAAAAAGTATCATTACTATGGAAGATCTGGCCGAACAGGCTGTTGATGATCTGATGGACATAGAAGGTATGGACGAAGAAAAAGCGGCAACATTAATAATGACTGCACGTGCACCTTGGTTCGCAGAAGAATAAGGCGAATAATTAATCGGGTTGTAATAGAGGATAACCGATGGCTGAAGTTACAGTAACTGAATTAGCAACAACCGTGGGGGCATCTGTCGATCGTTTGCTAATGCAAATGAAAGAGGCAGGCCTCTCCCATGATTCGGCCGAGGCCACGGTCTCTGATGATGAAAAGCAGACTCTGCTTGGCTACCTTAAAGGCCTGCATGGCGAAAACTCCGGTGAGCCCAAGAAAATTACCCTTAGGCGCAAGACTGTAAGTACCTTACGGTCCGGAAATCGTAAGACCGTCAATATCGAAGTTCGCAAGAAACGAACCTACATCAAGCGTAGTGACGAAGAGTTGCAAACTCAGGTTGATCTTGAGGCTGAAACCAAAGCGCGCGAAGAAGCTGAGTTAGCGGCTCAACAGCAAGCTGAGTTAGAAGCGCAAGCGGCGCTTGAAGCAGCGGCGGAAGCGGTCTTGGCGGAAGAGCCCACCCCTGAAGCGGCAGCTCCTGTCGCGAGAAGAAGTTCAGGCACCGATAACGTTGAAGAGCAGCGGATTGCCGCGATTTCAAATCGTCGTAAAGCCGAAGAAGAAGTCCGCCAAGCAGTTGCGCAAAAAGCCCAAGAAAAGCTTGATGAAGAAGCTCGAAAGGCGTCTGAAGCGGCCTCTGTGCTGGCCAGTGAAGAAGCTAAGAAAGCTGGAAAGACTACAAAACAAGCGCCTATTGTGGCTACCGAGCCGGTTCAAGATAAAGCCCGTAGGCATGATAAGCCCAATGATGATGAAGATAAGCTGGCCAGAAAAGCCAAGAAACCGCTAGGTAAGGCCGGAAAGAAAAAACCTCGATTGCAGCTCGATGATGGCGATGATAGGTTTGGTAAAAACCGTCTTAAAGCCTCTCGTAAAGCGCTTAAGATGGATAATAAGCACACCTTTAAGCGACCGGTTGAGAAGAAAACCTTTGAGGTTGCTATACCTGAAGAGTTAACTGTGGGTGATCTAGCTGGCAAGATGGCACTGAAGTCCGGTGTAGTGATTAAATGCTTAATGAAGCTAGGTGTGATGGCCAATGTTAATCAGGTTATCGATCAAGAAACTGCTTTTTTGGTGGTTGAAGAGCTCGGACATCAACCGGTGGCCGCTGTTGCGAATACGGTTGAAGACCAATTAGCCAGACAGTTCGAAGATATTGAAAGTGTTAATGATGGAGAGGCTCGCGCCCCGATCGTTACAGTTATGGGCCATGTCGATCACGGCAAGACCTCACTGCTTGATCGAATCAAGAAAACTCATGTTGCTTCGGGAGAAGCGGGTGGTATTACACAGCACATTGGTGCTTATCATGTGAATACACCCAAAGGCATGGTGACATTTTTAGATACACCGGGGCACGCAGCCTTTACTGCTATGCGTGCACGTGGAGCGCAGGCCACTGATGTGGTTATCTTGGTGGTTGCCGCCGATGACGGCGTAATGCCTCAGACTGAAGAGGCTATTCAGCATGCTAAGGCGGCGGGTGTTCCGCTGGTTGTTGCCATCAATAAGATGGACAAAGAAGGTGCAGATCCAGAGAGAGTAACCAGTGAGCTGGGCGCAAAAGATGTAATCCCAGAGGAATGGGGTGGCGACACTCAGTTTATGAAGGTATCGGCAGAGACTGGTGATGGTATTGAAGAATTACTTGAGGCAGTGTTACTGCAAGCAGAGCTGCTAGAATTAAAGGCACCTGTTGACGTGCCTGCTCGAGGTGTCATTGTTGAAGCTAGAATTGATAAAGGGCGAGGCGTTGTTGCCACTGCTCTTGTCCAGCAAGGTACTCTGCGCAAAGGCGACTTCATGCTGGCTGGCGAAAGCGTTGGTAAGATTCGCGCAATGACTAATGAGATGCAAAAGCCGATCACTGAGGCTGGGCCGTCTATTCCGGTTGAGATTTTGGGATTGGACGAAGTTCCCAACGCAGGCGACGAATTTTTTATTGTTGCAGATGAGCGCAAGGCTAAAGAAATTGTTGATTTGCGCGTGACAAAATCTCGCCACGAGAGAATGTCTCGCCAGCAAGCCGCCAAGTTGGAGAATATGTTTTCTGATATGGGTAGCGCACAGGTCAGTAAGCTCAACTTAATTGTTAAAACTGACGTAAGGGGTTCGCTGGAAGCGATTAACAGTTCGTTGCATGATTTTGCTACGGACGAAGTCGCGGTGGATATTGTCGCCTCAGGAGTCGGTGGTATTACCGAATCTGATATTAACTTAGCTCTGACCACGGGAGCCATCATTTTGGGCTTCAATGTTCGAGCGGGTGGTTCTGCTAAGGCGTTAGCCGAAAAAGAAAGTGTCGAAATTCGTTATTACAGCATCATCTATAATCTACTCGATGAAGTTAAGTCGGCTCTGTCTGGCATGTTAGCACCAGAAACTCGCGAAGAAATAGTGGGTATTGCTGAAGTGCGCGATGTGTTCCGTTCACCAAAGTTTGGTGCGATTGCTGGATGTATGGTGATCGAAGGTTCCGTTCAACGTAGCAAGCCTATTCGTGTCCTGAGGGATGATGTGGTTATTTATCAAGGTGAATTAGAATCTTTACGTCGATTTAAAGACGAAGCCAGTGAAGTGCGCAACGGCATGGAATGTGGTATTGGGGTTAAAGATTATAATGACGTCAAGGCTGGCGATCTCATCGAAGTCTATGATGTTACTGAGGTAAAGCGTTCACTTTGATGGGTTCTATTTATAGAGCTAATCCATAATTAGGTGTAACCAAAGACTTATATGCCAAGAGAATTTACCCGAGCAGAGCGTGTTTCAGATGCTGTCCAACAAGAGTTGGCAGTACTGATTCGCGACGGTGTGCGTGATCCGAGAGTCGGTATGGTTAGTGTCACTGATGTTGATGTGAGCAGGGACCTTGCCTACGCAAAGATCCATGTGACATTTGTAGGTGATCGCACACAGGATGAAATTGATCAGGCAATGGCGGCTTTAAATGGTGCGTCTGGATACCTGCGTAAGCTGTTAGCGTCGAGTATCAAATTACGCATTACGCCACGGTTAACTTTTTTGTTCGATGAAAGTGGTCGTCGAGGTCAACATCTTTCAGCCCTTATTGATTATGCAATGTCAACGCAGCAGGATTCCGATCAAGACGAAAATGATCAGCCTGCGGGCAACGAAGGTCATTAGCATTGGCTCGTAGGCGTAATCGCGGTCGTTCAGTAAACGGTATTTTTCTGCTCAACAAACCAATGGGATTGTCATCTAACCAAGCGTTACAGCGAGTTAAAAATCTCTTTGATGCCAATAAAGCTGGACACACGGGTAGCTTAGATCCTTTGGCTACTGGCGTTTTGCCAATTTGTTTGGGTGAGGCCACTAAATTCAGCCAGTTCCTATTGGAGTCAGATAAGCACTATCTTAGTACTTTTACTCTAGGCGTGCGTACCGAGACAGGCGACTGTGACGGAGCTATACGTGAAGAGCAAGATGCCTCAGCTATCACAGAGCAGCAGATTGAACTTGCCATTGAGGCGTTCAGAGGTGACATTCTGCAGATTCCATCCATGTACTCTGCTTTAAAGCACAATGGTCAGCCGCTCTATAAGCTAGCACGTCAAGGTATTGAGATTGAGCGAGAACCTCGTCCTGTGACAGTATTTAAGTATAATATTTTAGATTTTCGCCCAGGACCAAAGGCGGAGTTGGACGTGGAAGTCCATGTCAGTAAAGGTACTTATGTCCGCAGTTTGGCTGAAGACTTGGGAAATGCGATTGGCTGTGGGGCTCATGTCAGTGCATTGCATCGCAACATTGCTGGGCCTTTCATGGATACTGAGACTATCACGCTTGAGGAGCTGCAAAAGCGGCGAGAAACAGTTGAACCGACTGATCTTGATGTGCTCCTCAAGCCTATGGATATTGCGGTGGCAGACCGAATGGCGGTTGAATTGTCCGCGGTAGTGGCCGGATATTTTCAATTGGGACAACCAGTTATGTCAAATCAAGCCTTTCGTAATGGGCAAGAAGGGGATATAGTGCGCGTCTTTCGCGAGGGCGGAGATTTTTTGGGTGTCGGTGAAGTTACCGAAGAGGGTCAAGTGGCACCAAAAAGATTAGTAGTCGAAGACGCTTAGAGCGTTCTGTACCGCGACACTCTCGCAGTAAAAAACGATATTCAGATGGTTGATTTTATGGCCATCGATAAATGTTGATACCTGAGTATCAACTCTTAAGTTGGGTTGTCTGTAAATATGCGCGGGCAAGCCTGAATTTTTTTAACTCGCATATTGGAGTGAATCATCATGGCACTAAATGCAGAAGAAAAAGCCGCAATCGTCGCTGAGCACGCTACCTGTGAAAATGACACAGGATCGCCTGAAGTGCAGGTTGCATTGCTAACCGTAAACATTAACAAGCTACAAGGCCACTTTGGCGATCACAAAAAAGATCACCATTCACGTCGCGGTCTTATTCGAATGGTTAATCAGCGTCGTAAATTACTCGATTATTTGAAGGGTAAGAACGTCGAACGCTACAGTCATTTGATTAAGAAGCTTGGTTTACGTCGATAAGTGTTCATGGTACGGCTCCTTTTTAGGAGCCGTACTGTTATTAGTGAGCACCTAATTTAATTGTCTTCATACGATGCCTGTATCTATGCTGATCGAGTTACTTATGACTATTCTTTTGAGTAGCTATAAGTAACCCGAGCAGCGCACAAGCAGAATCTAAACAAGACGCTACAAGGTAAATAACAAAGGTAAAATCATGAATCCTATAATTAAGAAGTTTCAATACGGTAATCATACCGTTACGTTAGAAACAGGCCGCATTGCCAGACAGGCAACGGGTGCTGTTTTATGTTCAATTGATAATACATCAGTACTTTGTACTGTAGTTGGCGCAAGAGAAGCTAAACCAGGAATGGATTTTTTCCCTCTGGGCGTGCATTACGTTGAGAAAGCTTACGCGGCGGGTAAAATCCCCGGTGGTTTTTTCAAGCGTGAAGGCCGTCCGAATGAGAAAGAGACTCTAACCTCACGATTGATTGATCGTCCTATTCGTCCTCTTTTCCCAAATGGCTTTAAAAACGAAGTTCAGGTTGTCTGTACTGTTATGTCAGCCGAGAAAAATATCGACCCAGATATTGCTGCAATGATCGGAACATCGGCTGCTCTTTCAATCTCTGGTATTCCCTTCAATGGGCCTATCGGTGGTGCTCGGGTTGGTTATACCGAAGAGTCAGGTTACCTTTTAAACCCAACTTATAGTGAGCTGGCAGGATCGTCACTAGATATGATTGTAGCCGGTACTAAAGATGCGGTTCTTATGGTTGAGTCTGAGGCCAGTGAATTGTCAGAAGACATCATGTTAGGCGGTGTTCTTTTTGCTCATCAAGAAATGCAAGCAGTTATCACTGTGATCCAACAACTTGCCGATGAAGCTGGAAAGCCTCGTTGGGATTGGCAGGGTGAAGTTGAAAATGCTGAGCTTAAAGATGCTTTGAACAGTTTAGTAGGCGCTGAGGTTGATGCGGCTTACCAGGTTGTTGATAAGCAAGAGCGAGTAGTCAGTGTGAACGCACTGCGTGATCGCGCTTATGCGGAATTAGCCTCTGATGATGGCGCGTCGGTAGACGACATTAAAGATGCGTTTAAGAAGCTTGAAAAGAAAGTTGTGCGTGGCAGAATTATTCGTGGTGAGCCGCGAATTGACGGTCGCGACACTAAAACTGTTCGTGGCATTAATGTTGAAGTGGGTATTCTTCCTAAGGTACATGGTTCTGCATTGTTCACTCGCGGTGAGACTCAGGCGATCGTTGCAGCCACCTTGGGCTCTACTCGCGATGCTCAAATGATTGATGCTCTAGAGGGTCGCCGTGATGATCCGTTCATGTTGCACTACAACTTCCCTCCATACTCAGTAGGGGAATGTGGCCGTATTGGCTTCACTAGCCGACGTGAAGTAGGTCATGGACGTTTAGCTCGCCGCGGTATTAACGCGGTACTGCCCAATCCAGAAGAGTTTCCTTATGCCATGCGAGTGGTATCTGAGATTACTGAATCTAATGGCTCTAGCTCTATGGCGTCGGTGTGTGGTTCAAGCTTGGCATTAATGGATGCTGGTGTACCATTGAAAGCGCCGGTTGCTGGTATTGCTATGGGTCTGGTCAAAGAAGATGAAGGCTTTGCTGTTTTGACTGATATCTTGGGTGATGAAGATCATCTTGGTGATATGGACTTTAAAGTCGCCGGAACAGCGGCAGGAATTACTGCCCTGCAAATGGACATTAAAATTGAAGGAATCACTGAAGAAATCATGGAGATTGCATTAGAGCAAGCCATGGATGCTCGGTTATATATTCTGGATGAAATGAACAAGGTACTTGCCAGTGGCCGTGATGAAGTTGCTGATACCGCTCCGCGTATGGGTATTATGCAAATTGATTCAGATAAGATCCGTGATGTTATTGGTAAGGGCGGTGCAACTATTCGCGGCCTTTGTGAAGAGCATAACTCAACCATCGATATTAATGATGATGGCGCAGTAAAGATTTACTCAGAAGATACTGAAGGTCTTAATGCTGCAATGGATGCTATTAGAGCCATCGTTGCTGACCCAGAGCCAGGTACTATCTACGATGGTAAAGTTGTTCGTATCGTAGACTTCGGTGCCTTTGTTAACTTTATGCCGGGTACAGATGGGCTGGTACATATCTCTCAGATCGCTCAAGAGCGTGTTGCCAAAGTGACTGACTACTTGACCGAAGGTCAGGATGTTAGAGTTAAGGTTACTGAGATTGACAATCGTGGTCGCGTTAAACTGTCGATCAAAGAAGCTCAGATTGAAGAAGGTACTGTGCCTGAAAAAGCGCCAGAACCAGCTGCAGAGGCTGCTCCAGAGTCAGAGCCTGAAGCATAGCTCAATAGCTGTAGACTAATAAAAAACCCCGGTTATCAACCGGGGTTTTTTTTACCTAAAAATTACTAAATATTAGAGACTGACTAAATTATGCTGATGCCAGGCTGAGTAACTCTGCGGCATGAGAGAGTGTCTGTTCGGTTACCTTTGCACCGGCCAACATGCGCGCAAGTTCATCTACACGCTGTTTCTGGGTAAGTGGTGACATTAAAGACTCTGTATTATTACCCTCAACAGTCTTACTGGCTAAGTAATGGTGATGGGCATGCGCCGCTACCTGAGGTTGGTGGGTCACGCTGATAACCTGACCACGATTGCCTAGCTGTTTAAGCAGTGTGCCAACCACATCTGCAATACTGCCGCCAATGCCGACATCGACCTCATCAAAGACCAGTGTGGGGATGTTGGAATGACCCGCCGCAACTACCTGAATGGCCAAGCTGATCCGTGATAGTTCCCCCCCAGAGGCAATTTTCGACAACATTTTATGCGGTTGCCCAGGATTTGTTGCGAGTAAAAACTCGATGTCCTCAAGACCAGTAGATCGATATTCATCGTTTAGGTTGGGAGAAAGCTGTATCAGTAACTCCGCACCTTCCATCGATAAGGCTTGCAGTTGTTGGTTAATTTCAGCGGCCATGGTTTTTGCAGCGAGTGTTCGTTTGGCGGACAATTTCTTGGCGGAGACCGTATAATTTTCAGCCAGATCGGCCAGCTTTTGTTGCAGAGCTTCGACGTTTTCACTGCCACCGAGAAGACTTTTTAGCTCAGACTCCAAGCTGACTTGGGTCGCTTCCAGCAGCTGTTGCGATACCCGATGCTTGCGCGCTAACTGAAAAATCACCGATAACTCATCTTCAATGATCTGAAGTCGTTGAGGATCGACTTCAAACTTATCGATATGTTGTCCAATCTCAGCGATCGCTTCCTCCACTTGGATCAAGCCACCTTGCAGAAGCTCTTCCGTGGTTTTCAGGGCTGCCGGCTTGTACTCTATGGTAGCCAAAATAGATAGGGCTCGGTTGAGACCATCACGCAGGTTAAACCCTTCAGCCTGCTCACAAATAGCCAGTAAACTGTGGCTGTCCTGAACGATTTGTTCGGCATTGGCAAGAGTTTTTTGCTCTAACTCCAATTGCTCTACATGCTCCGAGGTTAGATTCAGCTGTTGCATCTCTGTGACTTGAAAGCTGAGTAGCTCTTTTCGAGCATCTAGTTCATCAGAGCGTTTGAGAAGATCGCCGAGGTCATTATTAGTCTTATACCAAAGGATGTAGTGGCTAGTGACCTGCTTAGCTAATTCTTCAGCCTTTGCATATTCATCTAAAAGACGCCTATGAGTATCTTTTCTAAGCAGCGACTGATGCTCATGTTGACTGTGGATGTCAGTGAGCATTTCGCCTAATTCTTGCAGTTGAGACATGGTGCTGGGTTGGCCGTTAATATAGCCCTTTGAACGACCCTCAGTGGTATATATTCTTCGTAGTATGCAGTTTTCATCGCTATTGCAGTCGTTGTCATATAACCACTTTTTGGCATCTTCAATATTGCTGACATCAAAAGTAGCGGTAATTTCAGCGCGAGCCTTACCGTGGCGAATGGTGTCAGTATCTGCGCGATCACCCAGCGCCATGCCCAGCGCGTCCAGAACCAACGACTTTCCAGCGCCAGTTTCGCCGGTGATGGCTGTGGTCCCTTTTTCGAATTCTATTTCGAGAGATTCAACGAGGGTGTAATTATTAATATTGATCGAAAGAAGCAATTTTTTTACCAGCCGATTAACAAAAAGTGATGTCATGCATATTTTACTGATGCCATCGCTTGAAACTCAGGAGTTTGTCCCCATATTTAGCCCTAGGGTAAAGGTTACTAACCACCGAATCAATAATCTTGGCAATTAGCGTATTAGCTAAACAGAGTTTGAGGAAAATAGTATGCACGAAGAAGTAAATAAGAGTGAAGAAAAGACGTTGGATGCAACTGAGGAGTTGCTTGCTGAAAAAGCCGCAAGCCTTGATGCAGAGATCGTTGAAGAGCTTTTAGCGGAAGATCAATTATCTGAGACAGAGGAATTGCAGGAGCAGGTTAGCAAGGCTAATGATCAGGTACTCAGAATACAGGCGGAAATGCAGAATGTTCGCCGTCGCGCTGAACGTGATGTCGAGAATGCTCATAAGTATGCTTTGGATAAATTTACAGCCGATCTGCTACCAGTGGTGGATAATTTGGAGCGCGCACTAAGCACCATTGATGCCGCTGATGAAGCGCAAAAAGCTGTAAATACAGGCCTCGAGCTCACTTTAAAGACGTTCGTTGATGTTCTTGCGCGGTTTAAAATTGAAGCGGTGGACCCTGCAGGTCAGCCATTTGATGCTGATTTACATCAGGCGGTGAGTATGGTCCCCAATCCTGATTTGGAGCCAAATACAGTGATGGATGTGTTTCAGAAAGGCTATACCTTAAATGGTCGGCTGGTGAGGCCTGCAATGGTGGTTGTGTCGAAAGGGGGTTGATTAAAAAGGGTAATTTGAAATCAAATGCCCTTGAAGTTTTTAAACCCACACCCATATAAGGGTTAAGTAAATTTTTTTAATAAGCCCTCTTATGGGTTTCAAGACAAGTAACGGAGAGTGAAGAGATGGGAAAGATTATCGGAATTGATTTGGGTACGACCAACTCATGTGTATCTGTACTCGAAGGCGATAAGCCCAAGGTAATTGAAAATGCAGAGGGTGCGAGAACCACCCCTTCAGTGGTCGCCTATGCTGATGACGGCGAGATTTTAGTGGGTCAGTCGGCGAAACGACAAGCTGTAACCAACCCTGAAAATACAGTATATGCTGTAAAGCGTCTGATTGGCCGTCGTTTTGAAGACGATGTGGTACAAAAAGATATCAAAATGGTTCCTTATAAGATCGTCAAAGCAGACAACGGCGATGCTTGGGTTGAGATTAAAGGCGATAGTAAAGCGGCACCGCAAATTTCCGCTGAGATCTTAAAGAAAATGAAGAAAACTGCTGAGGACTACCTTGGTGAAGCCGTTACTGAAGCGGTAATTACCGTTCCAGCTTACTTTAATGACTCCCAGCGTCAGGCAACGAAAGATGCAGGCCGAATTGCGGGTCTAGATGTGAAGCGGATTATTAATGAGCCAACTGCAGCTGCACTGGCTTATGGAATCGACAAGACGCCTGGCGATAGTGTGGTTGCAGTCTATGATCTTGGTGGTGGAACCTTCGATATTTCAGTGATTGAAATAGCCGATGTCGATGGTGAAAAGCAGTTTGAAGTATTGGCCACCAATGGTGATACGTTCCTGGGCGGTGAAGACTTTGATATGCGCTTAATTGAGTATTTATCAGCAGAATTCAAGCAGGACAGTGGGATTGATTTACACAGTGATCCGCTGGCCATGCAGCGTCTTAAAGAAGCCGCTGAGAAGTCAAAAATTGAATTGTCATCTAGCCAGCAAACAGAGGTTAATCTGCCTTATATCACTGCTGATGCTACAGGCCCCAAACACCTAGTGGTAAAGCTGACTCGAGCAAAACTTGAGTCCCTAGTAGAAGATTTGGTTGAGCGTTCTTTAGAGCCTCTAAAAACAGCGTTGAAAGATGCTGGCAAGTCTACCTCAGAGATCGATGAAATCATCTTGGTGGGTGGTCAAACACGTATGCCGATGGTTCAAGATAAGGTTACTGCGTTCTTTGGTAAAGAGCCGCGTAAGGATGTCAATCCAGATGAAGCTGTCGCCGTTGGTGCTGGTCTTCAGGGTGCTGTCCTTTCTGGTGATGTTACCGATGTGTTGTTATTGGATGTTACTCCCTTGAGTTTAGGTATTGAGACCATGGGTGGGGTGGCAACACCGGTAATTGAAAAAAATACCACTATCCCAACTAAGAAATCGCAAATTTTCTCTACTGCCGATGACAATCAATCTGCTGTGACCATTCATGTAGTGCAGGGCGAGCGCAAACAGGCTACTCAAAATAAATCTTTGGGTCGTTTTGACTTGTCTGATATTCCGCCGGCGCCAAGAGGCATGCCGCAGATTGAAGTGACCTTTGATATTGATGCTAACGGTATTTTAAATGTTGGCGCTAAAGATAAGGCGACCGGTAAAGAGCAGTCAATTATCATCAAAGCTTCATCAGGACTGTCTGACGAAGAAATCGATGCAATGGTCAAAGATGCTGAAGCCAATGCCGCGGAAGACAAAAAGTTTGAAGAGCTTGTTCAGGCGCGCAACACTGCGGATGGTTTGGCGCATGCGGCTAAGAAAACATTGGAAGAGGCCGGTGATAAAGCGACTGACGAAGAAAAAGCCGCGATTGAAGCAGGTGTTAAGCAAGTAGAGGAAGCGGTTCAGGGTGATAATAAAGCGGCAATAGATGAAGCCGCTAAAGTGCTCTCCGAAGCCTCCGCTGGATTAGCTCAAAAGCTCTATGCTGAACAGGCAGAAGCGGGTGAGCAACCTGCAGGCGAACAAGCGCCTGGCGATGAAGCTATGGACGCTGAGTTCGAAGAAGTTAAAGACGAGGATGTTAAAGAAGATACTAAGTAATCTTTGTTTGAGTAGATTCATTGGTTGATATGTTTAGGCGCGAAGTGAATTTTGAGAGACATCTCAAAATGACTTTCGCGCCTCTTTATTTAAGGCTCTATTAGTAGTTAGTAGTGATAAAAATTTACTGATAATGGTTGGGAAGTAAACGAAGTATGGCAAAGCGGGATTATTACGAAGTACTTGGAGTAGACAGCAGTGCCGCTGCTCCAGAGATAAAGAAAGCCTTTCGTCGCATAGCGATGAAGTTTCATCCGGATCGAAATCCAGATGATAAAAATGCTGACGAAAAATTCAAAGAAGCCCAAGAGGCTTATGAAATATTAAGTGATGTGGAAAAAAAATCTACCTATGATCGCTTCGGACATGCCGGTTTAGATCAAAATGGTGGTGGTCAGGGTGGCGCTGGGTTTAGTGATGTTTTTGGCGATGTTTTTGGTGATATCTTTGGCGGCGGAGGAGGCCGTGGTCGCAGTGGCCCAGCCAGAGGCTCAGATTTGCGTTATGATTTGCAGCTAGATTTAGAGCATGCAGTAAAAGGCAAGACTGTCCAAATTGAAGTGCCAACGATGACCCATTGCGATCCGTGTGGTGGCTCAGGGGCGCGAAAAGGTACATCCCCTGTGACCTGTGATACTTGCGGCGGAGTAGGCCAGGTGAGAATGTCTCAGGGTTTTTTCTCTGTTCAGCAAGCGTGCCCAACCTGTCGTGGTAGCGGCAAGAAGATCTCGAACCCCTGCGGTACATGCCATGGTCAGGGCGTTAAAGAAGAGCGTAAAACACTTTCCGTTAAGATTCCTGCCGGTGTTGATACTGGGGATAGAATTCGTTTGTCAGGAAAAGGTGAGGCTGGCCCGCAGGGAGGTCCTGCTGGCGATCTTTATGTGGAAATGCATGTACGAGAGCATGATATTTTTGTCCGGGATGGCAGTAATTTACACTGTGAAGTGCCCATTAGTTTTTCGCAGGCGGCACTGGGCGGAGACCTCGAGGTTCCCACCTTGTCTGGTAAAGTTAAGTTGAAGATCCCTGCAGAAACTCAAAGTGGTAAACTATTCCGCTTACGCGGTAAAGGGGTGGCTCCAGTACGCGGTGGTGCCCAGGGCGATTTGTTGTGTAGAGTTGTGGTTGAGACGCCGGTTAATTTAAGTGCAGAACAGCGTGCTTTGTTGGAAGGCTTTGATCAAAGTTTAGCGGGCGCAAGCAAGCATTCGCCGCGTAGTAATAATTGGTTTGACGGGGTGAAGAAATTTTTCGATAACCTCACTAGTTGAGTGTAAAGTAAAACGCCGCGCCAGGAACACTAGGCGTTAGATATGACGAGGAGATACGTGGTGCATAATATAGCGATTACTGGAGCCGGTGGCCGCATGGGTAGAGCGCTAGTTGAGGCACTTTCCACTACCGAAGGTGTACAGCTAACTGCGGCTATAGAGCACTCGGCCAGCAAGCATATAGGTGCTGATTCAGGCGAGTTGGCAGGCTTAGGGCGCAATAATATCCTAGTAGTTGACTCCGTTCTTGAAGCGGTTGGTACCTTTGATACTCTTATTGATTTCAGTGTCCCCGAATCGACAGTACATAACGCGCTGGTTTGTCAGCAACATAACAAAAAAATGGTTATTGGCACCACGGGTTTAACAGCAGGTCAACTTGCCACTGTTCAGTCTACCAGTGATCACACGGCTGTTTGTATGGCGTCAAATTTCGCAACCGGCGTCAATCTTTGCTTTAAATTAGCTGAAATTGCTGCGCTGGCGCTCGGCGATGACGCAGATATTGAGATTAGTGAGTCTCATCATAAGCATAAAATTGATGCGCCATCAGGTACAGCGTTGTCCCTCGGTAAGTCAGTGGCAAATGCGTTGGGTCGTGATCTCGATGAGGTTGCTGTTTATGGGCGAGAAGATCAATCTAGTGCGCGGAACCCCAAGTCTATTGGCTTTTCTTCGATCAGAGCTGGCGATATTGTTGGCGACCATACTGTTCTATTTGCCGCTGACGGAGAGCGAGTGGAGATTACCCACAAGGCGTCCAGTAGAACCGCGTTTGCTAGAGGAGCAGTGAGGGCCGCTAAATGGCTTGCAGACAGAGAGACTGGTATGTTTGATATGCAAGATGTTTTGGGCCTCAAATAACCGAATTTAATCGGTTAAGCCCAGCGGTTATATTTTGGTGAATATTTGATCTTCGGTAATGGACAATATAGACCCTTTTCCCTATACTTCTCTCCTAACACCGCAACGTTAAAAAGCGGTCTCGTTCTGAGAGGTTAGAGGAAAATAGAGTATTTTATTTAAGCGAGATGAGACCACTAGTTTCATCTCGTTTTTTTGCAAACTCAAGAAAAATTTGCCTACCATTTCAGAGTTATTTTTATTTAGCGGTAATTAGGTCAACTAATTACGAACTAAATAGATTGAATATCAAATATTTAGGAGGTTGTGTGAATTCCCAGACTCGCCGGGAAGCCGTACTTGCGCTTGCAGACGGAACAATTTTCAGAGGAACTGCCATTGGTGCAGACGGACTCTCTGTTGGTGAGGTGGTTTTCAATACAGCCCTCACTGGTTATCAAGAAATTCTCACTGACCCCTCTTACGCTCGTCAAATTGTCACGCTAACCTATCCTCATATAGGTAATGTAGGGGTTAATACTGAAGACGAAGAGTCCGAAACAATCTGGGCTGCGGGTTTGGTGATTAGAGACTTACCCCTTCTAGCCTCAAATTTCCGCAGCGAACAAAGTTTGGACAGCTATCTCAAGACCAAAAATGTTCTCGGGATTGCCGATATTGATACTCGGAAATTGACTAGAATACTTCGTCAGACAGGTGCTCAAAGCGGCTGTATTATGGCCGGGGACATTGATGAAGTAACTGCATTAGCGGCGGCAAGAGAATTTGCCGGTCTCAAAGGTATGGACTTGGCCAAAGAAGTCACCGCTAGCGCCCCCTATCCTTGGGTGGAGCATAGTTGGACCTTGGGTGCTGGCCATAAGACTCAGGTTGCCGGGAGTGCCAAGTACAAGGTGGTTGCCTATGATTATGGGGTCAAACGAAACATTTTACGCATGCTGATTGACCGTGATTGCGAGTTAGTCGTGGTGCCAGCCCAGACCCCTGCAAGTGAAGTGATAGCGATGCAAGCAGATGGTATTTTTCTGTCTAATGGACCGGGAGATCCTGAGCCTTGTGATTATGCAATTACAGCGATACAGGAGATTTTAGAAACGCAAATTCCTGTTTTTGGAATCTGTCTAGGACATCAGTTACTCGCTTTAGCCTCAGGGGCTAAAACGATGAAAATGAAGTTTGGACATCATGGCGCTAATCATCCAGTTGAAGATATTCAAAATAATGTCGTGATGATTACCAGTCAAAACCATGGATTTGCTGTTGATGAAGACAGTTTGCCCGACACTCTAGTGGCCACTCATCGCTCATTATTTGATGGTTCATTGCAGGGTATTCATAGAACCGATAAAGCCGCTTTCAGTTTTCAAGGTCACCCTGAGGCGAGTCCTGGTCCCCATGATGCCGCCCCTTTATTCGATCATTTTATAGATTTAATGGAAGCTAACCGACAGACGTTAGCGGAGTAAACATGCCAAAAAGAACGGATATAAAAAGCATTCTCATCATCGGCGCCGGGCCGATTATTATTGGTCAGGCCTGTGAGTTTGATTATTCTGGCGCTCAGGCCTGTAAAGCGCTGAGAGAAGAAGGCTTCAGAGTTATTTTGGTTAACTCCAATCCAGCCACGATCATGACTGATCCATCAATGGCCGATGCGACCTATATTGAACCTGTTGAGTGGAATACCGTAGCAAGGATCATTGAGAAAGAGCGGCCTGACGCCTTACTCCCAACAATGGGTGGTCAAACCGCGCTCAATTGTGCCTTGGATCTAGCCAAGCACGGTGTTCTTGATAAATTTTCTGTTGAAATGATCGGTGCCAATGCTGATGCCATTGACAAGGCTGAAGATAGAGAACGTTTCGACAAAGCAATGAAATCAATCGGTCTCGATACGCCTAATTCTGGAATTGCTCATAGTCTGGAAGAAGCAACGCAGGTTGCTGATCAATTTGGTTTTCCTTGCGTTATCCGGCCCTCATTCACTATGGGTGGTTCTGGTGGTGGTATTGCCTACAATCGTGAAGAGTTTGAAACGATTTGTCGCCGAGGTTTGGATCTTTCACCAACCAATGAGCTACTGATTGACGAGTCATTGATTGGTTGGAAAGAGTTCGAAATGGAGGTTGTTAGGGACCGTAAGGACAATTGTATTATTGTTTGTGCGATTGAAAATCTCGATCCAATGGGAATACACACGGGTGATTCCATCACTGTAGCCCCCGCTCAGACGCTGACTGATAAAGAATATCAAATTATGCGTAATGCCTCCATCAAGGTGCTCCGTGAGATTGGCGTTGAGACAGGTGGCTCAAATGTTCAGTTTGCGGTGAATCCTGAAGATGGACGGCTTATTGTTATTGAGATGAACCCGAGAGTATCGCGCTCATCGGCATTAGCCTCCAAGGCAACTGGTTTTCCGATCGCAAGAATTGCGGCTAAGTTAGCGGTGGGATACACACTAGATGAGCTGCAAAACGAAATTACCGGAGGGGCTACCCCCGCCTCGTTCGAGCCCAGCATAGATTATGTGGTAACAAAAATACCGCGCTTTGCCTTTGAAAAGTTTAGCCAGGCAGATCAGGCGTTAACTACGCAGATGAAATCTGTGGGTGAGGTCATGGCTATTGGACGGACTTTCCAGGAGTCCATACAAAAAGCGTTGCGAGGTTTAGAGGTTGGCGTTGCCGGCTTCGACCCCAAAGTTGATACTAGTGATGATGATTTTGGTGCTGTTTTATACAACCAACTAGCCGAAGCGGGACCTGATCGGATTTGGTACGTCGCAGACGCCTTTCGCCACGGTATGAGCTGCGATGAAATATTTGGTATTACTAAGATAGATCCTTGGTTTTTGGTGCAAATCGAGGACTTGATCATTGAAGAGAATGGTCTAAATGGTAAAGCGCTAGTCGACCTTGATGAGAAATGGCTCTATAGCCTAAAGCGTAAAGGGTTTGCTGATCGCCGTCTGGCCGACATTTTAGGATGCTCCGAGACTGAAGTACGCGAGCATCGTTACAGTTTTGATATGCACCCTGTGTATAAGCGAGTAGATACTTGTGCAGCAGAGTTTTCGACTGAAACGGCCTACATGTACTCTACCTATGAAGAGGAATGTGAGGCCCAGCCCAGTGATAAAGACAAGATCCTAGTCCTTGGTGGCGGTCCTAACCGCATCGGACAGGGTATCGAGTTTGATTATTGCTGTGTCCACGCCGCGTTGGCGATGCGTGAAGATGGTTATGAAACCATTATGGTCAACTGTAATCCAGAAACAGTATCCACTGACTATGACACATCCGATCGTTTATTCTTTGAGCCGGTGACCTTAGAAGATGTGCTAGAAATTGTTCGTCTTGAAAAACCGAAAGGAGTCATCGTTCAGTTTGGTGGTCAAACACCGTTAAAACTTGCGCGTGCTTTGGAAGCAGAAGGCGTGCCTATTATTGGCACTACGCCAGATGCCATTGATCGTGCTGAGGACCGTGAACGGTTTCAGCAAATGATTGAAAAGCTGGGTTTATTGCAACCTCACAATGCCACGGCGCGAAGCGCTGATGAAGCTGTTGAGTTAGCTAAAGATATTGGTTACCCGTTGGTAGTGCGGCCGTCTTATGTTTTAGGCGGACGGGCCATGGAGATCGTCTATAAGGAAGACGAGCTTCGTCATTATATGAAAACCGCTGTCCAGGTATCCGATGATTCACCTGTACTACTTGATTTCTTTTTACCTAATGCGATTGAGATGGATGTTGATGCGGTGAGTGACGGAGATCAGGTTGTGATTGGTGCGATTATGCAACACATTGAGCAAGCGGGAATCCACTCTGGTGATTCAGCCTGCTCACTGCCACCCTACAGTCTCAGTGAAAGTATCCAAGATGAGATGAGGGAAGTCTGTAAAAAGATGGCTCGTGAGCTTGGTGTGCGCGGCTTAATGAATGTTCAGTTGGCGCTGCAGGACGGTAAAATATACGTTATTGAAGTAAACCCACGTGCGTCTCGAACTATTCCTTTTGTGTCAAAGTGTATTGGTGTGTCCCTTGCAAAAATAGCGGCACGTTGCATGGTAGGTCAGACACTCGAACAGCAAAAATTTACTAAAGAAATTATTCCGCCATACTTTAGTGTCAAAGAGGCCGTATTCCCATTCAATAAGTTCCCCGGTATAGATCCAATTCTTGGGCCTGAAATGAAGTCCACAGGAGAAGTGATGGGTGTTGGGTCGACTTTTGCTGAAGCCTATGGAAAAGCAGAACTAGGTGCTAGTGACAAAATTCCGAGCAAAGGGACAGTGTTTGTTAGCATTCGCGAACGTGACAAAGATCAGCTGCCAGCACTCGCTAAAAAGCTGGTTGGGCTTGGCTTTAAACTGGCTGCCACCAGAGGAACTGCACTGGTCATCGAGGCATCTGGTTTTGAAGTGCAAATGGTTAATAAGGTTAAAGAGGGCAGGCCGCATATTGTCGATATGATCAAAAGTGATAAGATCAATCTAATCATCAATTCCACTGAAGGTCGTCAAGCTATTGTTGACTCATCCACTATACGCTCGAGCGCTGAGCAACATCGTGTCTACTATACGACCACTATGGCGGGTGGCAATGCCGTTTGTGAAGCGCTAAATTTTGGTGGTGACATTGAAGTGAGAAGTTTGCAGCAGTTGCATAGGGAGATTATTTAATGCAAAAAAATGCGATGACAGCAGAGGGTGAAGCTGCTCTAAGAAAAGAACTTGCCCATTTAATTAAGGTTGTGCGTCCAGGGATTGTTGAATCGATTGCTACAGCGCGCGAACATGGCGATCTCAAAGAGAACGCTGAGTATCACGCAGCGCGTGAGCAACAGAGTTTTGCCGAGGGGCGCATTCAAGATATTGAAGGGAAACTGTCTAATGCGCAGATCATTGATATATCGAAGATACCCCAAGGGGATCGTGTAATCTTTGGTTCTAAGGTAACCATTATCAATATGGATACTGATGAAACGGTAACCTATCGAATCGTTGGTGATGATGAAGCGGACGTAAAGTCCGGTAAGATTTCCTATCAGTCACCCATTGCCCGAGCTTTAATCAGCAAGGAAATCGGTGATGTCGTTGTCGTCAAGGCGCCTAGTGGTGATGTTGAGTATGAAATTGACGGTGTGGTTTACAATGAGTCCTAAATTTTAATCTCTTAATACAAGCCAGCTAGCTGCTGGCCTGTAACAAAAATACCATCAGTGCCTTCTGCGCATGCAAACGATTCTCAGCCTCATCCCAAACTACCGAAATAGTGCTATCTTCCAATAGCGCTGCAGACACCTCTTCATCTCTGTGAGCAGGGAGACAGTGCATAAATAGCGCGTTATCTGCCGCGTGTGACATCAGTTGATGGTTTACTTGAAAGCCCGCAAACTTCTCGAGTCTCTCTTCCTGTTCTTGCTCCTGACCCATTGAGGCAAACACATCGGTAGTGACCAGGTGTGCCCCCTTTGCGGCTACAATAGGATCATTGGTGATCATTAGTCGATCACCCGCTTCCGCTACTAAACTGGCATCCGGTTCGTAGCCATCAGGGCAGGCAACGTGTAGGTTAAAGTCGAACTGAATGGCTGCATTAATCCATGAGTTACACATATTATTACCGTCACCTATCCAAGCGACAGTTTTACCCTGAATCGATCCACGGTGTTCAACAAAGGTTTGCACATCCGCCAGCAACTGGCAGGGGTGAAATTCATTAGTCAGTGCGTTGATTACTGGCACATTAGAATATTCAGCGAAGCGCTCGATGATCTCCTGGCCATGGGTGCGGATCATGACAATATCAACCATACGGGAGATAACTCGAGCTGAGTCTTCAATCGGCTCGCCACGCCCCAGCTGTGTATCATTGGGCGATAGGAACAGAGCATCACCACCAAGTTGCGCCATGCCCGCTTCAAAGGACACACGAGTTCTTGTTGATGACTTTTCGAAAATCATGCCCAGTACTTTGCCAGCAAAAATCGGATCCTGCCGGCCTTCTCGTTTAGCCGCTTTCATTTCGATAGCCATATGGATCACTTGATTCAACTCGGTGGGGCTAAGGTCACGCAGGGTGAGAAAATGCCTAATTGCCATAAAATATTAGTCCTTTTTAAAATCTTTAATCAGCGGTACCAGTATAGCCACCACTTGATCTACTTCGTCATCGGTCATAACAAATGGGGGCAATAATCGAATCACTGAGTCTGCGGTCACATTAATAATTAAGCCTTTTTCCATGGCAGCCATAAATAAAGATTTACAGGGCTTATTTAACTCGATACCAATCATGCAGCCACGACCACGAATATGCAGTACATGCGAAGATGACGACAATCCTTCTTTAAGACCAGCCATAAGCCTATCGCCTATCGCCGCAGCTCTGCTGAGTAATCCTTGATCTTCAATAGTATTAATTGTTGCCAGAGCAGCGGCACAGGCGAGTGGGTTTCCGCCAAAGGTCGAACCATGGTTTCCAGGTTGCATGAGTTCAGCCGCTTTTCCCGCTGCTAGGCAGGCCCCAATAGGAAATCCATTACCGAGCCCTTTTGAAGTGGTTACAACATCAGGGACAATGCCACTGTGTTGAAAGCAAAAATATTTGCCCGTTCTGCCGTTACCGGTTTGCACTTCATCTAACATCAACAACCAGTTGTTTTGATCACAGAAAATTCTAAGTTGCTGTAGATAGTCTGTTGAGGCAATTCTTATCCCACCCTCACCTTGAATGGGTTCGACAAAAATAGCGCAAATATTTTGATTGTTGTCGGCGATTTTCTGTAGCGCCGGAATGTCATCGAAGGGGGCTCGAGCAAATCCTGTGACAAGAGGTTCAAATCCCGCTTGGACTCTGCGCCCGCCAGAGGCACTCAGTGTAGCCAGTGTTCTACCATGAAAGGCGTTTTCCATAACCAGTACAGTCGGTAGTGAAATGCCTTGTTGATGGCCAAAAAGCCGCGCCATTTTGATGGCCGCTTCGTTTGCCTCAGCACCAGAATTTCCAAAAAAAACCTTATCCATACCGGAGATATGACAAAGCTTCTCTGCCAGTACTTCTTGATTAGGGATGGTGAAAAAATTGGAGCAATGGGTAAGAGTGCTCAACTGCTCAGTGATCGCTTTAGTAATAGCGGGGTGAGAATGGCCTAACCCACAGACGGCTATACCAGACAATGCATCTAAATACTTATCACCCTTGTCATTCCACAACCAAGCGCCTTCTCCTTTGATAAGCGTTGCCGCGCGGTCGCCATAGGTGTTCATTAACGCTTTTGAAGTCATGCTGCCATCATTCCCTTTCGGACTTTTCATATGAACAAAAAAAGGCAGCAGTGCTGCCCTTTAAAAACCATGTTAAATGATAGCGTGGATTAAAGGGACTGGCAAGATTGACAAGTTCCCAGAATTTTTTCGGTATACACAGAGCGAGTTGATTTACCAAAAATAAAGTTTTTATAACGGTGTCACCACCGGTTGAAAAGGTTTAAAATTGTCGCTTCAAGGTCATCAAACTTATAGGCAAGCTACAATGGATATAATGGAAACAATTCGTGATCAGGTAGAAAGTAATGCCGTGCTTCTTTACATGAAAGGATCACCCAACCAACCGCAGTGCGGGTTTTCTTCTAAAACTGTTCAATCATTAATGAGCTGCGGTCATCGGTTTGCCTATGTAGATATTCTCTCTAACCCAGAAATACGCAGCAACTTACCTACCTATGGTAATTGGCCGACTTTCCCGCAACTATGGGTTGCTGGAGAGCTTATTGGTGGCTGTGATATCGTCACTGAAATGCATGAGAAAGGTGAGTTAAAGAAGTTGATAGACGATGCTTTGGGCGGAAATTCAGACGAGTGATCGCTGTGATTTTCGTGTCGTAATAGTAATGCCAATCTAGAAGGTATTTTTGTTATGTGGAATGGTTTATTAGTGGCCCGAATATACTCAGGACCAAAGCGAGACTTAGAGTTCGGTCTAGGCTCAGAGCAAAAAAGTCCGTGATATTAGCGGTGACAACGCGATTATCAACCCTAAAGGCGCCCACTGGCCTAAAGATTTAGATTTACTACGGGTTATGGTTGCTTTTCCAGGGCCGCCTAATATCTTCTCTAATAACCTTAAAATTGTCCTTCCTACGATCCTCAAAATAATGATCAAGCGTTACCTCCACCATTGGGAATGCAAGTTTATCCCAGGGAATATCAGCTTCACTAAATAAGGCTACTTCAGAGGATTCAGAGGTAGGTCCGAAAAAAGGTGTTTCCAGTTTAGCGCGGTAAAATATATAAACTTGCTGAATCTGCGGAATATCGAAAATTGCATAGAGTTCAGGATTGATTACCTTCGCTAATGATTCTTCAACGCATTCTCGAAGAGCCCCTTCCAGTGTCGACTCGCCATTCTCCAAAAAACCAGCAGGCAGTGTCCAATAGCCAATTCTTGGTTCAATGGAGCGTTTACACAATAGAATTTGATCGTTGTAAATAGGCAAGATCCCAGCTATAACGCGAGGATTTTGATAGTGAATCTCATCACAATACTCACACACATAGCGAAGTCTATTGTCGCCTTCGGGTATTTTTTGGGTAACAGAGCTACCGCAACTGGAACAAAATTTCATGAAACTCTCAGAAAATAACGTGGACTGCGTATAATGCCTAAATGCTAACAACTATTGCAAATCACTTGACCCAATTTCCGTTAAAAAAACGGCAGCCTCATGCAAATAAGGCTCAAACTACCGCTGCGGTTCTTATTATTTTGCATGGGGAGGACAGTGATCCTCAGGTTGTTCTCACTCAGCGCGCATTTCACCTCAAAAGCCATGCTGGTGAGGTGGCATTTCCTGGCGGTATGTGGGATCCGGGGGATGAGGATTTACTGCAGACAGCGCTCAGAGAGGCGAATGAAGAGATAGGTCTTAATCCGAACTTGGTAAAGCCTATAGCCACGTTGCCTTCGGCCTCACCTAAGCGAAGAGAGGTCAGTGTGACGCCATTTGTGGCGCTTGGTGCAAATGACTTGGGGCTTACCGCAGACGCGTCTGAAACAGCGGCTATTTTCAATGCCCCATTAAAGATTTTTATGGATCTAAATCAGTATAGTTATTTTGAACTTAACGTAGACGCCGAGAATGGCGGCGGGGTGATACGATTGCCATATATTACGTATAACAAATATAAAATATGGGGGTTCACCTTAAAGGTGATCACCGACCTACTCAATTCGACATTGGACGCCGGTATTGAACTTAAATATCCACAGTATGGCAGTGCGCAGACAGAAAAATAAAAGGCGACATAGATGATTTATCAAATTGGTAAAGATACACCGGAAATACACGAAAGCGTTTTTGTAGCGGCTAGTGCCGATGTAATGGGTAAAGTGATTCTTAAGGAGCAGTCGAGCGTCTGGTTTAACGCGGTGATTCGTGGTGATTGCGATGTGATTGAAGTCGGAAAGCGCAGTAACGTGCAAGATGGCGCAGTATTGCATGCAGATCCGGGCCAGCCGCTTAAAATTGGTGAAGATGTAACCATTGGACACCAAGCGATGGTGCATTGCCGGGAGATCGGTGATCGCACATTGGTTGGAATTCAGGCGGTTATTTTAGATGGTGCGATTATTGGAAGTGATTGCCTAATTGGCGCCAATGCACTGGTTAAGGCCGGATCAGTTATTCCAAATGGCTCGATGGTAGTAGGCTCTCCTGGAAAGGTTATTAGGCAGACCGATGAAAATATGCGTGCTTTTTTATTGGCTGGAGCCTCTATGTATGTTCAAAAAGCGGCCAACATGCATTCTGATTTGAGAGAAGTAAAGCGATGATGTCGGAGTCGCAAGTCACCTCGCCATGCTCATCTATATGTTCTCTTAATGAAGATGACGTCTGTATCGGATGCTATAGGACTAGTAGTGAAATTCGTGATTGGCGGCACATGCCGAGTAGCCAACAACGCGAAGTCCTTAGGCTTTGCAGTCAGCGTAGTCAGGAGAATGATGCGCCCTAGTGAAGAGTCTTGTCGGCCTATTCGTCAGGCTGTTTAGGTTTTTTCATACATGAAACACAGACTTTCTTGACCATTGTACCGTTGATTTCTTCAGTCTCAAATCGATAGCCGGCCACGACGAAACTGACGTTACCATCTGGAATGCTCTCAAGCTGCTCAAAGACTATGCCATTTAAGGTTTTTGGGCCATTAGTGGGCAGGTCCCAGCCAGTTGCCTTATTGATTTCGCGAATAGTGGCAGCACCATCAATCAGGTAGCTACCATTATCTCTGGCGATCACTTCGTCATCATTATCGGCAGTATTAGTGGTAAAGTCGCCAACAATTTCTTCGAGGATATCTTCCAGTGTAACAAGACCCTGCATTTCACCATATTCATCTACCACAATGGCAAAGCGCTTTTTAGCATTTTTAAAGTTCAGTAACTGGTTAGTCAGACTTGTGGTCTCAGGAATAAAGTAGGGGTCTTCAGCAAAATACTTAATGGCTTCATGGGTAATATTACCTGAGCGAAAAAGTTGGTTTGCCGTGCGGCCGTGAAAAACCCCGACAATATTATTTATATCACCCTGATAAATGGGTTGGCGAGAATATTCCGAATCCAGCATTGATGTGGTTAGGTGGTCAAGACTGTCGTCTAAGTCGAGACCTTTGACTTCATTTCTTGGAATCATAATGTCTTCGACCGTCACATTTTCTAGGTCAAGAATTCCTTTGAGCATTCCCTGATGACTAATTGATAGCTTATGACCCGAGAGATCGACCAGCGACTTTAGCTCCTCTGAATCTAAGCCGTCATCACGGTCTTTGTTAGGGTCAAACCCAAGTAGTGATACAACGGCATTTGTTAGCTTGTTAACCATCCATACGAGTGGCGACATCAGCTGTAGTAATGGCTTCAAGATGTGACTGGCTTTAAAGGCAAACCATTCTGGATTTTGAGCGGCGATGGTTTTTGGTGTGACTTCAGAAAAAACCAAGACCATGATCGTCAAAGAGGCAGTTGCGACCCAGGGAGCTGCCGCTTCACCGACGTAAAGTATTGCCAGCATATTGGCAATAATGGCTGCCAAAATATTGACCGCATTATTACCGATTAAAATAAGGCCGATCAATCTATCAGGTTGGGCCAATAATTTAGCTGCTCGCCGAGCACCGGCACTCTTTTTGCGCTGATGGCGGAGACGATATCGATTGAGAGCCATCATTCCGGTTTCTGATCCGGAGAAAAAAGCCGAGAGTACCAAGAGAATTGCGAGTGCTGCCCATAGTACTAAGGGGTCTGAACCGTCCAAGGATAGCTTCCATTATAGTTAAGGACAGATATGTTGAATCACTTGGCTGCTTTTGGCAACTGGCAATTTAGTATTAGAGGCTGAAATATTAGTTGAGAATAAATTCGAGCACGATTTTACTGCCTACATAGCCCATCAGAATGGCAATGAAACCCACCCAGCTCCAACTTATTGCTTTGATCCCTCGCCAGCCTCTGCTGTGCCTTCCCCAAAGAAGTACGGCATAGACTAGCCAGGCAACGATACTGAGCGTTACTTTATGCAGTAGCTTTTGATCAAATAGGTCTTCGTAGTAAAGAAAACCGCTAATCAAGGAGAGCGTCAGCATTATTTCGCCAGCAAAAATCAACTCAAAAAGAAAATCCTCCATCGTCTGAAGAGGCGGAAATGTACGCATTAGAAGGTTTTGTTTTTTATGTTTCAGCTGCCAATTTTGATACCCTGTCAGTAACGAATGCAGGGCGGCAATTGCCAGCAGGCTATAGGCTATTATGGAAATTACAATATGGCTCTGAATATAGGGTGACATAAGCGCAGCTGATTTAGTACTAGGAGTTTCTAAGGCAGCAATTAAACTCAGTGCGGAAATTGGGAAAAGCAGCAAATACATGCTGTACAGAGGTTTCTTTCGACCACTGACAAACACCACGAGGTTAATGACAAAGGCGATTAAAACAAAAATCCTAAATAAACTTAGATCCAGTCCATCGGCAACAAAGAGTAACTGCACCGTGGCCAAACCATGCAGGACGATTGCACCACCAGCTAATGTCTGTAGCATTGAAGTGTTAAAATTAGGTTGTTTTAGCAGCTTGTTTAAAAGGTAACAAAACCCTCCTACATAAAGGATAACAGCGGCAAAACCAGTGATTGAAGTAAACATGATTTTAAAAAGTATTAAAAAGTAACCACGAGTGTGGCATATTCATGGCTTGGGGTGAAGAGGGCCGCGTAATTATTGTTATAATGCGGTTTGATAGAAATTAATTAGGAATTTCCAGCATGGCCATGTTTGAAAGTTTAAGTGATCGTCTTACGCTAAGTTTGAAGAAAATATCGGGAAAAGCCAGTCTCAGTGAAAAAAATATTCAAGAGACATTGCGTGAGGTGCGCATGGCTCTGCTGGAAGCAGACGTTGCCCTACCCGTAGTAAAGAGTTTTGTTGAGCAAGTCAAACTTCGCGCTTTAGGTCGCGAGGTCGGTAGTAGCCTCAATCCTGGGCAGCAATTCCTGAAAGTTGTTCAAGCTGAGCTTGAAGCAGTAATGGGAGATAAAAATGAATCTCTCAATTTGGCAGCTCAGCCGCCGGCAGTAGTAATGATGGCAGGCTTGCAAGGAGCGGGTAAGACAACGTCAGTGGCTAAGCTGTCTCGTTATTTAAATGAGCGAGAAAAGAAAAAAATCATGGTGGTGTCAGCGGATGTCTACCGCCCTGCGGCCATAGAGCAACTGAAAACGTTGGCGGCTGAAGTGAACGCGGTGTTCTTTCCAAGTCAGGAAGATCAGAAGCCCGTCGATATTGTGAAAGCGGCTATAGCAGCGGCAAAAACGCAGTTTATGGATGTGCTGATTATCGATACTGCCGGACGGCTACATGTCGACGGCGAGATGATGTCTGAAATTAAACAGATTCATGCCGTGGCAAATCCGGTTGAAACACTATTTGTGATCGACGCGATGATTGGTCAGGATGCCGTTAACACAGCAAAAGCATTTAATGAGTCACTTCCGCTGACGGGTATTATATTGACGAAAGTTGATGGTGATGCGCGTGGAGGCGCGGCATTGTCGGTCCGGCAAATTACTGGAAAGCCGATAAAGTTTTTAGGAGTTGGAGAAAAAACCGATGCGTTAGAACCGTTCCATCCTGAAAGAATTGCATCACGTATTCTAGGCATGGGTGACGTACTGTCTTTGATTGAAGACGTTGAACGAAAGGTTGATAAAAAGAAGGCTGAAAAGCTTGCCCAAAAAGTCGTCAAAGGGAAAAGATTTGATTTAGAAGATTTGCGCGATCAACTGCAGCAGATGAAAAACTTGGGTGGTATGGCAGGGATGATGGATAAGCTGCCGGGTATGGGCAATATGGCGCAGTTGGCTCAGCAGAATCAAGCGAGTAGTCAGTTTGATCGGATGGAATGCATTATCAATTCTATGACGCCAAAAGAGAGAAAAAATCCGGATGTTTTAAATGGTTCGCGAAAACGCCGAATTACTCTTGGGTCAGGAACGAGCATACAAGACCTTAACCGTTTGCTTAAACAGCACAAACAAATGGGTAAGATGATGAAGAAAATGAAAGGAAAAGGGATGCAAAACATGATGCGCGGCATGGGCGGCATGATGCCTCCTGGTGAAGGAATGCCTCCGGGCGGCTTGACTAAGTTCTAGTGACCTACAGGAGGTACTTACCTGTGCTAGGCAGCCATCTTCTGATAGAGATTATTTTCCACTAAATTAGTTTCATTTTTAAAGCTTTTGGCGTACCATACCGCGCTTTCCGGGATAGCCACGTATTAATTGCGAGGCATGAACAAAAAGCATCGGGTTTGGCGATAATGCCTCTCGAACACAGGATTTTACAGATGGTTACAATTAGATTGGCTCGTGGCGGCGCAAAAAAACGTCCTTTTTATCACATAACAGTCTCAGACTCGCGTAATGCACGTGATGCTCGATACATTGAGCGTATAGGGTTCTTTAATCCAGTTGCTCGCGGAGCAGAAGAGCGTCTGCGTGTTGATTTAGAGCGCGCTACATACTGGCAGGGCCAGGGCGCACAGGTAAGTGACCGTGTTTCAGCGCTACTCAAAGAGGCTGCCAAAAAAGCAGCTTAGTGGGTTAGGATATGACTAGCACTACAAGTACTCCGGAAATGCTAGTTGTCGGCCGTATAACCACTGTCTTTGGTGTTCGTGGATGGCTTAAGGTCTTCTCGTATACCGAAAATGTTGAGACATTGTTTGATTATCAGCCTTGGTGGATTGATCTACCTAGCGGCTTAACAGAGTTGGTTGCTGATGACTTTAAAAGACATGGTGATGGTTTAGTAGTGCACCTGAGAGGGGTTGACGACCGAGATATTGCCAGAGATTGGTGCCAACAGGATATTCTGGTCGAAAAAGGCTCCTTTCCGGTGTTAATAAGCACTGACTATTATTGGCATCAGCTAGTAGGCCTGCAGGTATTTAGTCAGGAACAGGATGTTGAACAGCGGCTAGGCGTCGTTGAGTCTCTGCTGGAGACGGGTGCTAATGATGTGCTGGTTGTCAAAGGCGATAAGGACAGCATTGATAGAGAAGAACGTTTGATACCCTACTCAGATGAGTTTGTGGTCAAAGTAGATCTCTCTAATCACAGAGTTGATGTTGTGTGGGACCCAAATTTTTAGGCGAAGCGGGTGTGTTAACAGAGGTGAAAATTAATGAAAATAGCATTGATTACCCTGTTTCCAAATATGTTTGAAGCGATCACTGAGCATGGTATCAGTGGGCGTGCGGTAAAAAATGGGTTAGTTGAAATAGCCTGTTTTAATCCGAGAGATTTTACTGAAGATCGGCATCGTACCGTAGATGATAGGCCTTATGGTGGCGGACCCGGCATGGTTATGCTAATTGAGCCTTTACGTAAGGCGATTACTGCTGCGCGAGAATGGATTGATCAGGACGTTACTGTGGTGTATTTATCGCCCCAAGGCCAGTTACTCAAGCAAGCCTCGGTGAATGAATTTTCTAAGAAGGAAAATCTCATTTTGATTGCCGGTCGTTATGAAGGTATCGATGAACGGTTAATCAATCTGGAGGTGGACGAGGAATGGTCTATCGGGGATTACGTGCTCAGTGGTGGAGAGTTGCCAGCGATGGTACTTGTAGATGCACTGATTAGACAAAAACCCGGCGCTCTTGGCCATCAGGAATCAGCCGAGCAAGATTCGTTTGCTAAGGGCCTGCTAGACTGCCCTCATTATACCCGCCCCGAGGTGTGTGGCGAAGAGAGCGTACCTGCAGTTTTACTGTCTGGGAACCATCAAAATATTAAACGCTGGCGTATGCGACAAGCCCTGTTGCGAACGCAGTTAAGAAGACCAGATTTACTGGATGGCTTGGAGCTTGATGAAGAGCAACAGGCGATACTTAAAGAGAGTAGTACTGCGCTGACAGATGATGGCAAAGGATAGTGTTCATCCTCTCTGTACAGAGCTCTAAATCAGGTGGCTTACCACCAACCAATGAAAATTGAGGAGCAATAAATGTCAAATAAAACATCGATCATAGCTGCAATTGAAAAAGAGCAGATGAGTAAAGAGATTCCAGACTTTAGTCCTGGAGATACTGTTGTAGTGCAGGTCAAAGTTAAAGAGGGTGCTCGAGAGCGACTTCAGGCGTTTGAGGGTGTTGTTTTAGCGAAACGCAATCGTCAACTAAATTCAGCCTTCACTGTTAGAAAAATTTCTAATGGAATCGGAGTAGAGCGTACCTTCCAAACGTATAGTCCTCTGGTTGATAGCATAGAAGTGAAGCGTCGCGGAGCAGTTCGTCGGGCTAAGCTTTATTATCTTCGTGATCGTTCTGGTCGTTCGGCGAGAATTAAAGAAAAGCTCGGTTAAAGAGGTATAGTTCAGAAAGCGGCCTCATGGGCCGCTTTTTTGTATGTGTTTCTCTCATCTATCTACCCTTAACCCTCCTCTTTATAATTTCTGATACTCGATTACTCACGTTGTTCTGAAAAATTATCCTGCTATAGCAGGATAATGCTTGTGGGATATTTCCTTATAGCTAAACGTATATTTTGTCTATACTATAGAGAGAAATTCTGAGGTTTTTTTGTGATTAACCATAAATAAGAGCCTCTTTATAATTCATAGGTAGTAAGTTCCAATCACATGAATGCAATTCATTAAAGGATAGTTTACGTGCACACTCTAATTGTCGATGACCATGCTTTTGTGTGTGTTGGGCTTAAAGCCACTCTCTTAGATGGATTAAGTGATATCCAGGTTAGTACTGCTAGTGACGGGGCTGCAGCCTTAGATCTACTTGATAGTGAGTCTATAGATCTGGCTATTATCGACTTATTTATGCCTGGTGGTGACGGAGGTTTTGATTTTATAAGCACAGTCTGTGAGACCTATCCCACACTTCCAGTCATCGTACTTTCCGCATCGGAGAGCGTGGCTCATATCAGAAAATGTCTGGATTTAGGCGCAATGGGATTTGTCACCAAATCCGCACCCAAAGAGATACTGTTTAAGGCTGTTTCTACAGTGGTTGCCGGAGACGTTTATATGCCGGAAATATTATTTCGATCGCTTTCAGATCTTAGAGAGGCGTCGGACGAGTTTCAAACGAACGTTGATAGCGTTACAGAACTCCTAACAGAACGACAGTTGGATATTTTGCAGCTTATTTCTAAGGGTCTTTCTAACAAACTTATAGCTCGTGAACTACATCTCTCAGAGAATACTATCAAGGTTCATGTCAGTGCAATTTTGCGCGCTCTGGGTTTGAACAATCGCACTCAGGCAGGTCTTATTGGCCAGACGCTAGAAAATAGCAAGGGTTCACAGCCTACCGAAGCGGGTAATCTATAGTGTCTCCTAGTGAAAAGCTACTGTTAGTTGGTGAGGTGTCCTAGTGACGAGGAAGAGATCCTTTTTATCTGGCATTTATGCCCGTATGGTTATTACTACCTTAATTCCACTCATGACATTTGGTGCTTTGATTTCTTACTATATCTTGTCTAGTCAAAGCCAGGACATCAAAGATTTCCAGTATTTGATGGGCGAATTAGCGGTGCAGCAAATTGTTAATCATTCTTCTGAAGCACTTATCGAATATGATACTGCCACGCTGAACGAAGAGGCTAAGCACTTATTTAATTTAGCCGGCGTTGATGGAATTATTTTGCATAATTCGGTCATAGACAAAACGTTGATCTTAGGTAGTGTTGATGCACAAAACATTCCTAATATCTCTAATTTCCAGTCTGGGTTGCCATGGGTAGATGATAGTCATCAGTATTTTTTCCGAGAAATTCGATTACCCCAAGAATTGAATAAACCGTTTCCCTATCAGTCAAAGGCCGGTTGGGTGATCGTGGCGATTGACAGTCAGTTTTTAGTGGGTCGTCAAGAGGAAAAAGTAATTAATACCATTTTGGTTATTATCTTTTGCCTTTTTGTAGCCGCTTGGTTGTCAATTCGCTTTACGCGGTCGATTTCTATGCCAATTGAGAGACTGAATACCTTGGTGGACAGTATGACCATTGGTAACTTGAATGAGCTTGCTAAGGAAGAGGGGCCCAATGAGGTACGCTTGCTGGCTAATGGCATTAATCAACTGGGAGTTACCATTAGAGAGGCTAACTCTCGAATGGAAAGTGAAATCACCCGTGCCACTGCTCAACTCCATGCTACCTTGATCGAACTTGAAGAAGTTGCTGACGCACAAAACCAGTTTTTGGCTAGGATGAGCCATGAATTACGGACGCCATTGACTGCTGTGATTGGGTTTTCAAGGCTTGTTGCTTCTGAAAAGAATCTTGATAAGCGTCAAGAATATCTTGATGTGGTTGAAGTTTCTTCAACGATGCTACTCACAATGATTGACGACATTTTAGAATTCTCCCAGGCACACTCTGCAGGCTTCAGGCTTGAAAAAATCAATTTCGATTTAACAAAATGGATTAATGACGTTGTTACTATTCACCAACAGTCAGCTGTTGATAAAAATTTGACACTGCAGGTTGAGGTCATAGGAGCGTGTCCAAAATTAGTTCGCGGCGATCCAGTGCGTCTCGCTCAGGTGGTCAGTAATTTGGTGGGTAATGCGATTAAATTTACCGAAAACGGGTATGTATCGATTCATCTCGAGGTAGATACATCTGAAGCCAATGTTAATGTGCTTTACTGCTCGGTTAGAGATTCAGGCAAGGGGATAGCGGATGATAAGAAAGCGCTCTTATTCGAGCCGTTTTCTCAAGAGGACGAATCTATTAATCGGCGTTATGGGGGTGCCGGTCTTGGGCTGTCAATCTGTAAGCGACTAGTTAATTTAATGGATGGTGAGATCACTATTGAAAGTGACCTTGGGCAGGGATCTGATATCAGTTTCACTTGTCGTTTATATGAAGCGCCAGTGAATGGTGTGAGTGACTTGGATAGTAAGGCTTTGTTACCTGTTACTGAGGTTTTGAGTGGCATTAGTATTTTGGTGGCCGAAGATAACCATTTCTCACAGCGATTAATTGTAAAACTATTGAAAAGTTATGGGGCCGATTGCCTTGTGGCTAACAACGGATTGGAGGCCACTGAAATTACACGACTACTGCATGTGGACTTGGTCTTGATGGATGTACACATGCCCCTCATTGACGGCGTCAGCGCATGTAATGCGATTATTAATCAGTCATCTGCAAGCCCGCCAGTCATTGGTTTAACCGCTGATATCACCGGTGATGCTGAAGCGAAAATGACGGAGGCTGGCGCAGAGTTAGTGTTGCAAAAGCCATTTAATGAAGCTAATTTAATTAATTCAATTCTTTCAACGTTAGTGGGCCGGGAACAGGTTGCTTATTCTGAAGGCAATGGAATATTGTCATCATTAATTCCAGTAGCTGAATTAAAAGAAGCTTTAGAAAAGAATTTAGACGAGATAGAGAGTCAATTGAAGGAACAAAACAAAGGTAATTTACAGCAGGTTTTACATGACCTGCTCGGCCTGTCTGGTTTATATGGAATGTCACAATTCAGAGAGATGGTGCTGTCGTTTAAATCCTCCTATGGGAGTTCATCAGCTGAAGAAAATTTACATAAGATAAGTAATATCAGACAACATATCGATGAAACGCTAATGCCTGATCAGGTTGCCGGCTAATAATTGTTTTTACTCCCCAGCAAATAAGACATAGACTGAGCGAATGTTGAGGTGGTGGTAACACCTAACTCAAACTTTGCTTCCCTACAAACGTACCCATAAATAACTATGACTAAAAAAATAAAAACTGACGATCCATTCGCATCCCGAGAGGCGAACAATTATTCCCGGCCAGTGCCAAGTAGAGAATTTTTGCTAGATTTTTTAAGTGAAAGTGTTGGTCCCTTGACGCATAAGGAAATATGTTCTGCTCTGTCGTTAAAGGATGAGGAGCAAATTGAAGCAATGCGTCGGCGACTCCGTGCGATGGAGCGTGATGGGCAAGTTGCTCGTAACCGAAGGGATGGTTACGGCACCTTGGATAAGCTAAATTTGGTTAAAGGAAGAGTCATTGGTCATCCTGAAGGCTATGGGTTTGTAAAACCTGCGCATGGAGAAAGTGATGATATTTATCTTTCCAGTACTCAAATGCGTCGTGTGTTCGATGGCGATGTTGTTTTGGTTCGAATCTCCGGTCAGGATCGTCGTGGTAGGCCTGAGGGAAGCTTAGTTGATGTCGTTGAGCGCAATACACAGCAGCTGGTGGGGCGTTACTTTAACGAAAGTGGCATTAGCTTTGTCCGCGCGGACAATCCTCGTATTAGTCAGGACATTTTAATTCCCGCGGAAAGGTCGGGGCAAGCCAAAGCGGGACAAATTGTTGTTGTTGACGTTTTGGAACCGCCATCTCGCAGTAACTTACCCGTCGGAGCTATTGCTGAGATACTGGGCGATCATCTTGATCCGGGGTTAGAAGTGGACATGTCTATCCGTAATTATGGAATTCCTTATCAGTGGAGTGCTGAGGTAAAAGCAGAGACCGCTGAGATTCCAGATCAAGTCACAGATACAGAATATCGCGTTGATTTAAGAGATACTCCACTCATAACTATTGATGGAGAAGATGCTCGAGACTTTGATGATGCAGTTTTCTGCCAAGCAAAGCCACGGGGTGGATGGCGACTAATTGTTGCAATTGCGGATGTGTCTCACTACGTTAAAGTGGGCTCAGCTTTAGATAATGAAGCGTTTGAAAGAGGGAATTCGGTTTATTTTCCTAATCATGTAGTTCCTATGTTGCCCGAAAAATTATCTAATGGTTTGTGCTCTCTAAATCCTGCGGAAGATCGACTATGTATGGTTTGTGAAATGCACATTAGTGCCGATGGCGAGATTAGCCGCTATCAATTCTCCGAAGCCGTTATGCATTCTCATGCACGTATGACCTATTCTCAGGTCGCGCAGATTATTAGTCAGAGTGAGGAGGGAAATAAGTCGGGTATCCGTAAACAATTTGCTGCAATTGTCCCCCACATTGACGACCTCAATGATTTATATCAGGTATTGAACAAACGTCGAGCAAAGCGCGGAGCTATAGACTTTGATTCTCAGGAAACTCGAATTTTGTTTGATGGGCAGAGGAAAATTAGTCAGATCATTCCCGTTGAACGCACTGCCGCCCATCGATTGATTGAAGAATGCATGCTTTGCGCCAATGTATGCTCAGCTTTGTTTCTTGAAAAAATTAAGATCCCTGCGCTGTACCGTGTGCATGAGGGGCCAAGTGAAGATAGGCTATCCTCGGTACGAGAATTTCTAGCCGAGTTGGGTATGGGTTTAGGGGGTGGTGAAGATCCGCAGCCTGAAGACTATCAGCGTGTTCTGCGGGCTAGTAAACACCGTGATGATGCTGCGGTTATTCAATCAGTGATGCTGCGCTCTATGAGTCAGGCCGTCTACCAACCCGAAAATTTAGGTCATTTTGGACTAGCCTTTGAAGCCTATACGCATTTCACTTCCCCTATTCGTCGTTATGCAGATTTACTTGTACATCGTGCTATTAGAAGCCTAATTAGAAGTACCAAGAAAGTCTCAAATGTCCATCGAGTTGACGGTGCTAAGTCGCTGCCGACCAAAATCATTTATCCCTATGAAGTGGAAAAATTAGAAGCTACCGGTGAGCATCTTTCTGTCACTGAGCGCCGCGCCGATGAAGCCACAAGAGACGTTGTTAATTGGTTGAAATGTGAATATTTGATAGATCGAGTGGGTGAGAAATATACTGGCGTGGTCACTGCAGTGACCGGATTTGGGTTGTTTGTGATGCTTGATGACCTCTATATTGAGGGTTTAATTCATGTTACTAGTTTGCCGAAAGATTATTACTACCATGAGGCTTCACAGCACCGGATGATAGGTGAGCGCACGGGTCGAGTTTTCCGCTTGGGGCAAAAATTAACAGTGAGTTTAGTGAGAGTTAATTTAGAAGAACGTAAAATTGATTTTGAATTAATTGAGGACCCTAATCAGATTAGTGAGCAGCCCAGAAGAGGGAAAAACACTAAAAAAAGCAAAGGAAATGGAAGGTCGGGTACCTCGACTGATCATAAAGGGAATAAGCGCGGCGGGCGTGGTAAGACAGTCAAGAAAGACTCTTCTAGCAACGGTGAGCACTCTAGTACCAGTAAAAAGCGTAAATCTGGGATGAAAAAAACGGCTAAGAAAAAGAGCACTAAGAGTGGTTAACTACTCTATATTTAGTTTTGAACATGCAAATAGTTTGGCAGTATTAGGCTAATTATTTCAGCGATATAATCAATAAATATGGTGCCCATATCGTTGGTATAATATTCCGAGTCACTGTTTCCCAGCGCTAAAATCCCCAAGTTACCTTTACTGCGTAAGATAACTACGGCAGCAGATCCGACAATGTTCAGGCTATCACCAAATAGAAAATTCATTTCTGATGCACTTAGTCGACCGCAGGTCGCATTAGTTGAGCTAAGTACGGAGGGAACTTCTTGCTTCGCAATGTCTGGCGTCGAAATTCTAGCTATACTTTTTGGGAAATCCTCTGCAGTACCAAGCAGAGTTAAGCTATAGGCTTCGATCCCATAATCTTTCCCCAAGCTATCATAAAGAGACTGCACTAGTTCGCTTAGATTATTAGCTTTGAGTAGATTGGCGACCAGACGATTGGTTCTTTCAAACATTGTTTCATTGTCTTGAGCAATCGCATAAAGGCTATTTAGCTGCTCATCCATTTCAGAGTTACGACTTCGTAATACCGCCAATTGTCGTTCAACTAATGAAATTGCACCCTGAGGTTTATGAGCGACTATCATGGTTTCGAGAATATCCGGATTCTCGTCCAAAAATGTTGGGTGGTCACGGAGGAAGCCTCGGACTTGCTTAACGCTGATATCGGTTGATTTATCGTTGTTCATAACTTGATTTGTCCGTGAAAGCTCGTGATCGCCGGGCCGATCATAATAAGGGAATGCCCCTCGCCAGGCCAATTAATTCTTAGACTGCCTCCAGGCAAGCTAACCGTAACCGGAGAGTCGACCAGACCTTGTTGAATCGCAGCTACAGCGGCCGCGCATGCGCCTGAACCGCAGGCGCGAGTCTCACCTGCACCCCGTTCATGGACTCGCAGCTTTATATGTTGGCGGTTGACCACCTTTACAAAGCCAACATTCACCTTATTGGCAAAGCGAGGATGTTTTTCCAACCGAGGTCCAATTGTGCTCACTGGCGCAGATTCGATCTCGTCAACAAATAGTACTGCGTGAGGGTTACCCATAGAGACTGCGGCAATGGTCACTGATTGGTCGCCTAGATCAATACAGTAGCTTTCACTTCGAGATTCAGCTTGGAGTGGTAAATCCTTAGGTTCAAGTCCTGGTATCCCCATATCAACTGAAATTGTTTTGTCTTTATTAGTGCTGAGGCTGATGATCCTATTCATGGTTTTGACGCGAATAGATGTTTTACCGGACAATTTGCGATCCCTTACAAATCGAGCTAAACAGCGAGCCCCGTTGCCGCATTGCTCAACTTCACTTCCATCACTATTAAAGATTCTATAGTTGAAGTCTATGTCGCTGTTTGACGGAGGCTCTACAATAAGGAGTTGGTCGCAACCTATACCCAAATGTCGATCTGCAATGCGCTTGACTGCGGTTGTTGATAGGTTGACATTTTGCGTCACAGCATCAACTACCACGAAGTCATTACCGAGGCCATGCATCTTAGTAAACTTCATCAACATAATGATAGGTTCAGCAGTTTGACGATGAATTAACCGGCAAAAGCTGTTCTCCTCTAATAAGGTCTTGAATGGTCTCTCGTTGACGAACGAGAAAAACATTATCACCGTCTACCATGATTTCTGGAGCACGTGGACGACTGTTGTAATTTGAACTCATGACGAATCCATAGGAACCAGCAGAAAAAAGACATAAATGATCGCCTTCCTTTACCTTAAGTTTACGGTCTTTACCTAAAAAATCACCGCTTTCACACACGGGCCCCACAACGTCATACTCTTTTTCAACTACACCCGCATTGTGAGAGATAGGTTGGATATTCATCCATGCTTGATACAGCGATGGCCTTAACATGTCGTTCATTGCGGCGTCGACGATGGCAAAGTTTTTATGCTCGTTGGACTTGATAAACTGCACTTGCGTTAGTAGCGCGCCAGCATTCGCTGTTATTGAACGGCCTGGTTCTAAAACTAATGTTTCACTGCGATGGGCTAATAGAGGCAGTAACTCGCGCATGTACTCATCGACGGACTGAATGCTTTCATCTCGATAGCGAACGCCCAATCCGCCACCAATATCAATGTGATTAAGGGTTATTTTCAATTCAGCGAGCTGATCAACGAGTATCAGAAGTCTGTTCATGGCATCGACAAAGGGTCTAACCTCTGTCAATTGCGAGCCAATGTGGCAGTCGATGCCGATCACATCAATGTTATCCATTAGGGAGGCATTCTGATAAACAGTCATGGCATAATTAATATCAATACCAAACTTATCTTCTTTTAAACCGGTAGAAATATAAGGATGGGTGTTGGCATTAACATCTGGATTCACCCGAATCGAGACCGGAGCTTTCACGGATAGTGCCGAGGCTGTTTTGTTCAGTAACACCAGCTCTGACTCAGATTCTACATTAAAGCAGTGAATACCGACTTCTAATGCTCGGCGCATTTCACCGCTGGTTTTACCAAGGCCTGAAAATACGACTTTACTGGGATCTCCTCCAGCCATTAGTACACGCTCAAGCTCGCCCACAGAGACTATATCAAACCCGGCCCCTAGGGCAGCAAGGGTCTGTAATACAGCAATATTCGAGTTAGATTTAACCGCGTAACAAACCAAATGAGGGCGATCACCTAAGGCTGTAACATAGGCTCCATAGTTGAGTTCAATCGCAGATTTACTATAGACATAGCACGGAGTACCGAACTGCTGGGCAATATCTGAGAGGGCGACATTTTCCATAAATAGATCGCCGTTGTTGCGGCTAATAGTGGTGTGCATAAGCGTTTAATGTTCTCTAAATTGAGAGTCGGTGGTAAAGGTTTCCGCGGTGTCCTCATCTAGGTAAAGATCACCACTGTTACCACATCCAGTGAGGAGTCCCAGACACAATATTGTCAATAGCGCAGCGATACGTGTTTTCATATTGATATTCCTAGTGCCCTGGAGTGAATTATAGCGGTAGTGGCAGATTACAGACAAACAATTATACTATGTCCCTCGAAGCAAAAACCCAGTATGGAATAATATTAATGAATGAAGCAGAGTTTAATCAAATCGTCGATGACTTAATGTTCTCAATTGAAGAGACTATTGATGATAGCGGAGTAGACATCGATTATGAAAATAGTGGCGGCATGCTCACCTTAACCTGCGACGTGAATGGCTCGCAGATCATACTTTCCAGGCAGCCAGCAATGCGCGAAATTTGGCTGGCCGCCCAGTCTGGAGGCTTTCATTTTACCTTGCAGGACAAGGGGCAAAAAAACTGGTGCAATACCGTTACTGGCGAGTTACTTTCAGTCATGCTGAGTTCAGCTTGCCTAGCACAGTCATTGGAATCAATTCAGTTCGACTTTAACTAGCGGCAGGCCACTTTTTCTGCGGCTCTGACTGCTGCTGCCTTGACCTGATTCGGTGCTGTACCACCAATATGATCACGCGCAGCTACGGACCCTTCTAGTGTTAGCACCGAGAAGACATCATCTTTAATTTGATCTGAAAATTGCACTAATTCCTTGAGACTCATATCGGACAAGTCTTTGTGCTCGGCAATACCATAGGCCACTGCCTTACCCACAATTTCGTGCGCATCGCGGAAGGCGATACCTGCCCCCACGAGATAGTCGGCTAAGTCAGTTGCGGTAGAAAACCCGCGCTTTGCCGCCTCATACATAGTTGGTTTGTTGGCTTCGATGGCGGGTATCATGTCGGCAAACGCGCGGAGACAATCACGAACCGTATCAACGGTGTCAAACAAGGGCTCTTTATCTTCTTGATTGTCTTTATTGTAAGCCAAGGGTTGGGACTTCATGAGTGTTAGGAGAGACACAAGGTGGCCATTAACTCTGCCAGTTTTACCCCGCACTAACTCAGGCACATCGGGGTTTTTTTTCTGAGGCATAATCGATGATCCAGTGCAGAAACGATCTGGCAGATTAATAAACTGGAATTGCGCTGAGGTCCAAAGAATCAACTCCTCTGACATTCGCGACATGTGGGTAAGCAGAATACTGGCAAAGGCGCAAAATTCAATGGCAAAGTCTCGATCACTGACCGAGTCCAGTGAGTTCTCGGTCGGATGATCAAAGTTTAAGCTTGCCGCCGTGTGATTTCGGTTGATTGGGTAAGTAGTGCCCGCGAGAGCGGCGGCTCCCAGTGGGCAGTAATTCATACGCTTACGACAATCCTGCAGACGCCCAAAGTCTCGCTCGAGCATTTCATTCCACGCTAATAAATGATGACCAAAGGTAACCGGTTGAGCCGTTTGTAAATGAGTAAAGCCTGGCATAATGGTGTCGCTTTCAGTCGCCGCTAGCTCGATCATGCCGGTTTGAAGCGTGCTTAAGAGTAGTGCAATGGCATCAATTTCATCGCGCAGCCATAGACGTATATCAGTGGCTACCTGATCATTTCGCGACCGGCCGGTATGCAATTTTTTACCAACATCGCCTATTCGAGCGGTCAGTGCCGCTTCAATATTCATGTGCACATCTTCAAGAGTAGTCGACCAGGTGAATTCACCACTTTCAATCTCGCTCGAAATAGCCTCTAGTCCACTGATGATTGCTTGAACTTCACTGTCGGTCAGCACGCCGACTTCCAATAGCATCGACGCATGGGCAATAGAGCCCTGAATATCTTGTCTAAACAGACGTTGATCAAAGTCTACTGAGGCCGTAAAACGGGCAACGAACTCATCGACTGGCTCATTAAATCGACCACCCCATGATTGGTTGGTTTGGACGCTCTTAGATTTATCCGTTGAAGACTTTTTCGAAATGCTCATGAAACTGTTGCCTAACTAATGATATGCGGCTGATGATTATAGCCAAACATGACCTCAATAACTTAAAACGTGGGTATATTCCGTTAAACGCAGTGTAATGAAGGCTGAATATTAACCAAGAGCATATATTTACTACTGATCTCTGACAAAAGTTGATAAATCGTCGATAATGACACCAACTGATTGAGATGAGCCGAATCAATGACCGGTACCCTTCGTATAGCAACCCGCAAAAGCCCTCTGGCATTATGGCAAGCTGAGTTTGTAAAGACCCAACTACAGAAACATCACCCTCAACTTAACATTGAATTGGTCACTATGACGACCAAGGGGGACAAATTACTCGACACGCCATTGGCAAAAATTGGTGGAAAAGGCCTATTTGTCAAAGAACTTGAAACGGCGATGCTTGAAGGCGTTGCTGATATTGCAGTGCATTCAATGAAAGACGTACCCATGGAATTTCCTGATGGGCTGTGTTTATCAGTGATTTGTCAGCGCGAGGATTCCTCTGATGCCTTGGTATCGAATCACTTTAGTGCATTGAATGAACTGCCAGAAAATGCGGTTATCGGAACCTCAAGTCTTCGTCGTCAGTGCCAGGTTCGCGCACATTTTCCCAGCCTACAAGTAAAAGAGCTGCGGGGTAATGTTAATACTAGGCTGTCCAAGCTGGATGCCGGCGAGTATGACGCGATTATTTTAGCCTCGGCTGGTTTGATGCGTCTGAACATGGCGGATCGAATTACACAGAGACTTCCTTCTAGTATTTCTTTACCGGCCGGTGGACAGGGAGCGGTCGGTATTGAATGCCGTAGCGATGACGCACTGATTAAAGAGCTAATAGCGCCATTGCAACACCTTGAGTCCGCCATTTGTGTGCGTGCCGAACGAGCAGCTAATAGGCATCTCCAGGGGGGCTGCCAAGTGCCTATCGCCTGCTTTGCAACACTCAGCGATGATGGTGTAACCGTCCACCTTAGAGGGTTAGTCGGCAGCATTGATGGCCGTCGTATATTACATGCACAGTCCGCAGGTGATGCCGATAATCCCGAAGCGCTGGGCATTCAGGTTGCCAATGATCTGCTGTCCCAGGGTGCCGAAAAGCTGTTGGCTGAGATTTATGCTGATTAATAATTTGGCCGGTAAGCGTCTGCTGGTGATTCGCTCGCGCAGAGATCATGATGAGTTTTTAACCCTCACATCCGATGCCCACGCCAAGGTTATTCATATCCCAGTGGTTGATATCGAGCCTGTGGTCGACAGCCCAAAAGTCACACAGCAAATATTGTCTTTTGATGAGTTTGATATAGCCATTTTTGTCAGCGTGCATGCAGCAAAAATTGCTATGCAGCGGTTAGATGAATATTGGCCTATGTTGCCGGCAGATATTGACTATTTTGCTATTGGACAGCAAACATCGAAGTCTATAATGAGTCATATTCATACTGTTTATTCACCGGGTAAAAAGGCAAATTCTGAAGGTTTGCTCGAGATGCCTGAACTGCAAGATATAGACGACAAAAAAGTGGTTATTTTTCGAGGTAGTGCTGGACGTGAGATGCTCAGGCATGAACTGATTGCGCGTGGTGCTAAGGTAGATTATTGCGACATTTATCGCAGGGTTATCAACAGAGACCAGCTCCAGTTAGCTTATTTGGAACTCAGTGAGATTGATTTTTTAATTGCTCATAGCGGTGAATTACTAGAAGCCATGGGGCCATTGAAAAATCTTGAGAGTTTTATCAACGGCAATTCTTTTTCTGTGATTGTGCCTAGCCAAAGAGTAGCGGAAATAGCTTATGATTTGGGTTATGGTTCTGTGTTGGTGGCTGAAAATGCGTTACCTGAATCCATATATGCGGTATTGCAGCAGAGTATTTAAATCGATAATTGAACTAAAATAATACACCGGGCAATGACAGTCGATGATGAAATGGAGATATGAAAATGTCTGAATCTGAGGAGAAGGCTCAAGCCCTCTCAAATTCAAGGTCAAAGGCGGCCACTAAAAAAGCGCAGTCGACAACTGAAAAAACCAGCTCCGCTAAACCTCTGCAGACCAAGCGCAGTGCCTCCTCTTATTTATGGTTATTACTTGGGTTAACAGTCCTCTTAACTATCATCACTGGGAGCTGGTTTGGATGGCAGCAATGGCAGAGTCTGCAGTCTAAAATGGAACAAATAGAAGGCTTAAGCGTTGCCTTAGACGAGCAACTGCAGCGATCTGATAGTCAAGACATAGCGGCCAGCAACAGGGAACTGAAGCAAGTAGAGAAAAACCAGAATCTATCTCAACAAATGATGGACTTGCAGCTACAGCTTAATGCTCAGGGCGCTCGCATTACTGAACTAGGCTCAACTACACGCACTGATTGGTACCTTTCAGAAGCGGCCTATCTCGCGCGCTTAGCCAGTCAGCGGCTACAAACCGAACGGAGTACAAAAAACCCCCTGGCGCTACTGCAGAAAGTTGATTCGATTTTGGTTGAACTCAATGAAGCGGGGATGTTAGCCGTTCGCGCCGCCATAGCTTCGGATATCACCACTCTTAGACTAGCGGGTGAAATTGATGTGGAGGGTATCGTTTTAGAATTAAACGCACTCACCGCACAGATTGATCAATTATCAATGATCCAACTCTCAGTCCCAGTCCCTGATATTAATCAGGCTTTAGACAGTAACGATTCAGTCAACGGGGATGTTAATAGTACCCTATCTCAGCGCTGGTCTAACTTGGTCGACAAGTTTTCTCAATCTCTGGGGCAACTAGTTCAAGTTAAGCAGCGGGTTGAGCCCATTGAGCGCGTTCTGTCTACCAGCGAGGAGAGTATTGTGCGCAATAACTTAAGACTTCTATTACAGCAGGCGGCCAATGCAGCCCTGCGTGAGCAACAGACTATCTATGACCTCAGTCTTAAACGCGCCCAGCAATGGGTAGCGCAATATTTCCAAATGAACAGTTCAGTTCAAGTGGTAAAAAATCGCTTGATCGACCTCAGTGGTAAACAGGTTGTCCAACAGCTCCCACTTATTGACGGCTCTGTTAATGCTCTTGAAGCATTTATGATCATTCGCCAGAGTAGTCTTCTTGAGGCAAGTGAAGAGGCAGTGACAACAGAGGAATTGGACTAGCCATGAGGAAGTTATTAGTTATTTCGGTGATGGCTCTGCTGGTTGGCGCCGCAAGTATCTGGTTAATGCAGCGTGATAGTGGCTATATTTTACTGAGCATTAACGATGTGACCGTCGAAATGACAGCCTGGGTTGGTTTGCTGTTATATCTGCTCTTAACAGGTATTATTGTTTGGTTAATTTTGCTATTCAAATGGCTGTCTGAGGCCGGTGGTTTTCGGCAGTGGTGGTCGACAAGAAAAAGTAATCGGCACCTTAATAAAACAGCCCAAGGACTTATTCTTTTTGCCGACCATGACTGGCAAAAAGCCAGTGAGTTGTTGGCAGATTCGGCTGCTCAGTCATCAATGCCGGATGTCAATTTACTGTTTGCGGCTCGAGCTGCCGCCGAAAACCATCAAATAGCTGATGCTCATGAGTTATTAGAGCGGCTCAGGGAAGCTCAACCACGCGCTAAGCTTCTAGCAGATAAGGCTTTTGCTGAAATGTTGTTAAGTGAAGAGCAGTTCAGTGAGGCACTTGAATTTTTACTGCCAATCGCCGATGAAAAGCCGAGCGATCGCGGTGTTTTGCGTCTTTTAGCAGATCTTTATTATTTGACTGATGATTGGGCCTCTCTACAAAAAATACTTGCCGACTTACGTCGCTTTAAAGCCCTCAACGCGGAAGATTTAGAGATACTAGAAGTAGAGGTTTATATAAATTTGTTGGGTAATTTCCAACTAAATGTTGGTCTAACAGCTCAAGAAAAGAGAGATAAGGTTGGCGATTTGTGGGAGTTAATTCCTAAGAAATTGCGTCAAAACCATGATGTTATGTGTGGTTATTTCGACGCATTACAGCTTGTTAATGACGGTGAGAAATTGGCCATATTATTGACCAAGAGTATTAATAGTCAATGGAATGTCGAGTTAGTACGCCGTTTGGGCGAGGCATCAATCTCCGCACCAGAAAAACTGCTTTTGAGCGCAGAAAAATGGCTTATTAAACACCCACAAGATATCGCTTTATTGACCGCCTTGGGTAATATTTGTTGCCGGGCAAAGTTTTGGGGGAAAGCGAAAGATTATTTTTCTAGCGCGGTGGCCCTTCAGCCTAGTCCTTATCTTTTCTTGAAGTTGTCCGATGTGTTAGCACAGATGGGCGACCTCGCCGGTAGCAATGACAACTGCAAGCGAGGCCTTGTACTGGGTGTTGATACTCAATTTAATCAAGACTAATGGTCATTGGACCAACCCGCTGTTATTTTTTGATGGTATTGGGAATCCACGGTCGCGCATCAATGGTTCAATATTCGCATCGCGTCCCCGGAATGATCTGTAAGCTTCGCCGGGATCAATTGAATTGCGAGGCATAAACAAATATTTCACTAAACGTTCAGCGGTATTAGCATCATAAAAGCCGTTTGGCGCGGCGGCAAACGCTTCTGCAGCATCAGCGGTTAGTACATCTGCCCACATATACCCATAGTAGCCTGCGGAATAACCTTCCCCGGAAAAGATATGTCCAAAGTGAGGGCTACGATGACGCATTACCAATTCGTTTGGCATCTTTAAACTTGCTAAGACTTCTTTTTCAAATGTATCTGGGTTAATTCCAGTTGGATCAGTGGTGTGAAACTTCAAATCAACAATAGCACTGGCAAGATATTCAGTTGTTGAAAAACCTTGATTAAACGTTGCAGCGGCTTTAATTTTTTCTACCAGAGTTTCAGGGATTGGTTCGCCAGTTGCATGGTGAACTAAATAATTATTAATAACCTGATCAGTCATTAACCATCTTTCTAATAGTTGCGATTGAAACTCGGTGTAATCTCGAACGCCACCATTGAGGCTTGGGTAGTCGACGTTAGATGATAGAGAGTGAAGCGCATGTCCAAATTCGTGGAAGAATGTGGTTGCGTCATCCCATGAGATAAGTACTGACTGCCCCGCGGGTGCCTTAACGAAATTGGAGTTGTTCGAGCTGAGCACATTGGTTTTACCGTCCAGGGTCGTGTGACTTCGGTATGCTGTGGCCCATGCTCCGGAGCGTTTGCCGGTACGAGAAAATGGATCTAGATACCATAGGCCAACATTATCTCCAGTGGTTTTGTCAGTGACCTCCCAAACATTCACATCGGGATGGAATACTGGGACACTACCTGGTTGGACAGGCGTGAATTGAAAGTTAAACAACTCACCGGCTACGTAAAACATTGCTTGGGTTAATTTACCCAACTGCAAGTATTGTTTTACCTCATCTGAATCCAGATCATACCGGGCTTTACGAACTTTTTCGGCATAATAGCGATAGTCCCAAGGTTGAATAATAAGGTCTGGGTTTAGTTGGTTAGCTATGGACTGCATATCGGCGACTTCTTCGTCGACTCGAGCAATGGCAGCCGGCCAAACGGCTTCTAAGAGCCCCATTGCGGTTTCAGGATTTTCTGCCATTCTGGTTTCTAATCGCCATTGCGCGTAATTTTGATAACCCAGTAAATTAACGCGTTCATGACGCAGATTCAGTATTTCTGTAATAACAGTATTGTTGTCGTATTGGTCGTCGTTGTCGCCCCTGCTGTAGTAGTTGGTCCAAACTTTTTCGCGCAGCTTACGATCTTCTGCAAAGGTCAAGAATGGTGCCATTGAAGATCGTGTATTGGTGACCGCATAGAGGTTGGGTTGGCCCCTGCTTTCAGCGGCGGCTGCCGCTGCGGCAACAAATGAATCCGGCAGGCCCTTAGCTTGAGACTTATCGAAATAGACTACGTAGTTTTCTTCATCAGCCAATACGTTGTTACCGAACTGCGTATGCAGTTGGGCTAGACGCAAATTAATCGCTGCATATCGCCGCTTGTCGATGCTGCCTAGCGTAGCGCCATTTCGGGCAAAACCACGGTAAGTGAGCTCGACCAAGCGTTGCTGATCAGGTCTGAGGAGATCTAGTTCATCACCTTCATAAACAGCTTTCACACGCTCAAAAAGTGCTTGATTTTGGCTGATTTTCGAGAAAAATGTACTTAATATTGGTGCCATCTCTCGTTGGATCGCTCTAAACTCCGGCGATGACATATTCGATGACCATATCCCATAGTAAGTGAATACTCGGTCGAGCATTTTGCCTGAGCGCTCAAGTGCAAGAATAGTATTGTCAAACGTCGGAGCAGTCGCTTGATCAGTGATTCTATTCACTTCGGCCAAATTCTCTTGCATTGCTAGCTCAAGGGCGGGCTTTAATTGCGCTAAATCAGCCTGGCCAAATGCTGGGACTCCGCCATAGGGCCCAGTCCATGCCGCTGTCAGCCTATTTGGTTGCTCACCCGAGGCATTACTATTAGGTTCAACACCCGTGTTCGCACAGCCCCCAAAGAGCAAAGAGGTTGTTATGTAGGAAATTAAAGCTACTTTTTTACTTAGATTTAACATTCGTTTTTTCTCTAGTAAGTCATTGTTTAAAAGGTATCTTTGCAGCTAATGTAATGTAGACCAATATGACATTTAAAATACCAATTTGTTCTAAATACGTTTCTTCTTTAGATCACGTATCAAAAACCTTGATGGATGCATTGCTTGGCGCAATTCTCTCTCTATGGGACCTAATTGCTGATGAATTTCTGCTGCCAACACTTCAGCTGTTAAAGGTGCATACCCCAAGCCTCGCGAACCCATACCACAATTAACATAGAGGTTTGGATGATAGATGCCCATTGCAGAAGAATCCTTACGGGCATCAATACGCAAAAACTGATAAGTCTCAAGCATGGAAGCAACATCTGGAACGGGTCCAACAATCGGTAAGTAATCTCGCGTTGTACAGCGAAAATTGGCACGACCATCGAGCTCATGCAACTTGACATCCCCTAATGCTCTTCCGATACCTTGGTCGGTTTTAATGATCTGGTCAAGATTAGTTTGGTGGTCTTGAATTCTTAGTTCACGACTATCAATACCTTTGTTATAGGTCGCGCCGCAACCATGACTGGCATTGTTCGGCGGTGCTATATACCCTTCACCACAGATCACCGTTTGCAGATTTTTACTAGTGCTAGTCACTGGCAATTCGGTGACTTGACCACGTAACTTCTGGATATTTAAAAAATCTGTTTGTTTAAATTTTTCGCAGTCATGAGCGTTGGCAATAACCACTATGTCTGACTGCATCAAACACTTTTCTTGTTCGTCAAAAAGTTCCCATTGACCGGATTTTGGGTTACGAAAGAGGCGGTCTACGTCGCCCTTGATAAGAGGGATGCTGAGATCCTCGAGAAGTTCCTGGCATACCATCGCTGGAGGCAGCCACCCAAGCTGCGGAAAATAGAGACCTTGCGCTGAATCCAGAGTTAGTCCCGAGATAGACTTCATCTGCGAATTATTGACAAGTCTTACCAGAGACTGTTGGTGACTCAAGTGCTGACCAAGCAGCTCAAACTGATGGCGTTGATTATCGCTATCTGGAAGAACCAATACCCCACATTGCTGGCCCAAACCGCGCTCCCAAAACGTTCGATAATATCGACTCGCAAGGGTTATAGCGGCTAGATTAATCCGTGGTAGAGAATCATCTCGCACAGATAGTTTTGGGTAGATAATAGCCTGCTGGTTACCAGAAGCTTCCTGTCCCGCTGTGGCATGTCGGTCAATTATTGTGATTTTGTAGCCGCGTTTGGACAATGCCGCGGCGGTAGTGCAGCCAGCAATTCCAGCGCCAATAATAGCGACGCTAGGCTGGTTATTTAAAGGGCGATTTGGCAATTGGTTGAGATGCCATTGGTTGGCGCCACGGGCACGAGTTGGGTAATCATTGAGACCGGCATTGAGCATGGCACTGATGATCTGGCGTTTTTCAGCAAATCCATCCAAATAATCGACACTAAAACCGGCTGCAATGAGACTTTTTCCCACTTGGCTTGCAGCACTATAAGTCGTTAACGTAGTTTTGGATGAAGATAAGCCGGCGATGATTTTACACAGCTCAGGTTGCCACATCGATGGATTTTTTTCGGGAGAAAAACCATCTAAAAACCAGGCATCGATTGGTTTTTTATTGTAGGTAGAGTTTCTCTGGTCGATGCTCTCTCCGAGTGCACTGAACATCTCTTGAGCATCACCGAGCATAAGGCATAGATTAATGCGGCCTCCATACAACTCGATGTTATGGAAGCCCTTTACAGTGGGAGGATAATGATCGATCAACATCTGGCTGTGAGTACTTAGGGATGGCCACTGCTGCAGTATTTTAGCTAAATCGTCCTTAGTCAAAGGCGATGATTCTGCCGAAAAATAATGTAATGTACAGTTATCTGAGGCTGTCTTTAGCCACAGCTCACAACAGTTGAGGAAGTTAAGTCCAGCGCCAAATCCCAGTTCGCCCACACTAAAGGATTGGGCCTCCGAGCTTAGTTTTTGCCAGCGTGAATGTAAGTTGTTATGTTGTAAAAACACATGAGAACTTTCCTCAAGGCCATTAACTGGAGACCAATAGAAGTCTTCATAGTCTAGTGAATAAGGGGATCCTTGCCGCCATTCAATGTCTGCAGCTTTAAGTTCCACTATTTTAAGCCAAACTCGCGCATAATCTGGTCACACCATTGTTTGATGTAGGCCTCTGCTAACTCCACTTGGTTTTCATCATCCAGCGGCAACCCAACAAACATGGTCTCGTCGGCACTCAATGCTTTGGAGTCTGTAAAGACAAAGCCCTTATTAGGCCAAGCGCCTACCGCAGTTGCACCCTGAGCAATAGTTTTAGCCCAAAGATACCCCAGAGCGTCTTGAAACCACTCTGGATAACCGACTTGATCTCCGAGCCCATAAACTGCAACCTGAATCCCGGTTAGATCGAGATTATCAATCTCATCCCAGTGGGTTTCCCAGTCTTCTTGTAATTCGCCAAAATCCCAAGTTGGAATACCAAGAATTAAATATTGATATTCGGTCATCCGCTGCACAGGATCTAAAGCAATATCATGCAGAATCACTGTATTGGCACCAAATTTAGAATTTATTTCATCGCGGATTTTCTCACCGGCCATTTCGGTGTAGCAGGTGGTACTCCCATAGAATAAACCGATCTGTACTGTCATTTAATGTGTATCTCGTGGATTCTTAGCAGGGTGCTGTTGGGTCTTGGGCCGAGCCATTGAGCCGCGGATTTCGACAGCACCCATAATACTCGCTGTGTTTGAATTATAAAAACATCCAATGCCAATTTATTTAAATACTGCCTTTAAATCCAATATGTTTCCACGCTTCGTAGGTAACTATAGCAACTGTATTGGATAGATTTAGGCTGCGACTACTGGCTTGCATAGGCAAACGGAGGACATTATCAGCACCAATTGACATTCTTATGTGTTCGGGAAGACCGCGTGTTTCCGGCCCAAAAAGAAGAGTGTCATCAGGCTGATAATTTATCGATGAATAATTTATGGTTCCCTTAGTACTCAGCGCGTATATGTTTTTCGGTTTGACTGAGTCTAAATAGGCAGGCCAATCTCTATGAATGCGCAAATCCTGGAATTCGCTATAATCGAGCCCAGCGCGTCTTAATCTTTTATCATCTAGCTCAAAACCAAGTGGTTCAATCAGATGCAGGCGAAAGCCTGTGTTGGCGCATAGCCGAATAATATTCCCAGTGTTGGGCGGTATTTCAGGCTCATAAAGAACGATATCAAGCATAGAGATTCTTCTATAAAGTTGTACTAGGGAAAAATAATGTTAAATCATTTAGATATTGTACCTCTAATCAATCAAGGCTATTGTTTAGTCTGTAATGATGGCTGCTGAGATACAGTAAAAGTAGAGCTTAAATCGTCGTCAACCTCGGGCGACCCTTTTAAAGGCGTTAGACATGAAAAATTTTGATCAGAAAAAAGCGATAGAGATATTAAATAAGATTATGGAGCTAGAATTGTCAGGGGTGGTGCGTTACACACACTATTCACTCATGGTGTATGGCTACAATCGCATTCCCATAGTGTCTTGGTTAAAAGCCAATGCTCAAGAGGGATTAGATCACGCAACTAAGGCGGGAGAGCTTGTCACTATGCTGGGAGGGCATCCCTCTTTGAAAATCGGTGCTTTGTTGGAAACCGAAAAGCACGATACCGGCGATATACTTCGCGAGAGTTTAGAGCATGAGGCGATCACTGCTGCGGTATATTATGAGCTGTTGGATCTTGTTGATGGTGAATCAGTGGTACTTGAAGAATATGCTCGAGAGATGATTCATTTGGAGGAAATGCATTTAGATGAGGTGAACAAGATGCTGCGTACTCCAGGAGATCTAGCACCGTACCAGGCCTAGTTACTTTGACCTTAGGTATAAAATTGGCCCGTAGAATTTACATATGGCAACACTTTAGACTTATCCGCAATATTAAAATTAGATACTTAAAAGGAGATATTACTCATGGAATTTGCTAGAAAAAATGTAATAACAACGTCTGTTAGAGGAACTTATAGTAGCGTTGGGCTTTTATTAAAAGCGACACTGCTGTCGACCTTGGTTGCGATTTCAGGAATGGCTTTTGCAGAGCGAGATACCTCTAGGGACCAATATCGTCATCCGATGGAGACACTGGCATTTTTCGGAATTACCCCACAGATGAATGTTTTAGAGATCTCACCAGGGGGTGGTTGGTATACCGAGATACTCGCCGACTATGTTACCGGTAATTTACTCGCTGGACATTATGATCCGCAATCAGATCGTGCTTATTATCGAAACTCTCAGGGCAAGTTTGTAGCCAAAATTGAAGCTTCACCGGAGCTGTATGGCAACGTAAAGATGCATATATTTGATGCCGCTGCTAAAAAATTGAATGCTGAGGATTCATCAGTCGATGCGGTAGTAACCTTCAGAAATGTTCATAATTGGATGGGCTCAAACACTGAGGCGTCTTCATTTGAGCTGTTCTTTGATGCATTAAAACCTGGCGGTATTCTGGGTGTTGTTGAGCATCGTGCGCCTGCAGGTACCGATAAAGCAACGATGCAAAAAAGTGGTTATATGACGCAAGACTACGTGATAGAGATTGCTCGCGACGCCGGATTTCTTTTCGAGGCATCCTCTGAGGTCAATGCCAACAAAAAAGACACTGCAAATCATCCTAAGGGCGTTTGGACTCTGCCACCAAGCTTGAGCTTAGGCGATCGTGATCGCGAACTCTACATGGCCATTGGAGAGAGTGATCGGATGACACTGCGATTTCGGAAGCCGAGTCAGTGATTGAGATTCCTGCTGAACGCCTACCCAGTGCAACACTTAATGCAGTCATAGAGGAGTATATTCTCCGCGAGGGTACTGATTATGGCGTTCAGGAGATTAGTCTACAGAGTAAAATCAAACAGGTTCATGGTCAACTTGCCCGCGGCGATGTACTAATTACATTTGACCCTGTCACTGAAAGTTGTACTTTGTTGACGCGCCATCAGTTCGCGCGATTTACTGAGCAGCAACGCAGTAATGGCGAGTGTAAAAACGATGCCTAAAGTAAAAATCCTTACTGCGGAAAGAGTTTTTGGTGCTTTGCAGGAAGAGATCCAGGGCCCAGCACAAGTTTTAGTGGGCTTTAGTGGTGGTCTGGATTCGTCGGTCTTGCTCGATTTGCTTGCTCAGACCATCCCCTCAAATAGAATAACAGCAGTTCATGTGAATCACGGTTTGTCTCCTCAGGCGCCCGAGTGGCAAGCGCATGCCGAACGCTTTTGTCAGTCGAGAGGAATTGCATGCCACAGTGAAAGGGTTGACGTTAAACTGGATGGCGAAGGGCCGGAGGCTGCCGCTAGAAAAGTTAGATACGCTGTTTTTGAGAAGTTGTTACGTCCGGATGGCATTTTACTGCTCGGTCATCATCAAGATGATCAAAGTGAGACCTTGCTGTATCGTTTGATGCGAAGTTCCGGGCCTGTTGGTTTGTCAGGTATCCCGGCGATGCGATCACTGGGTGCGGGACGTTTGTTTAGACCGCTACTATCTTGGCCTAAAGAAGCCCTACAGGCCTATGCCCTAAATAAAAATATTGAATGGGTTGAGGATGCGAGCAACAGTACCAACGATTATGACCGAAATTTTTTGCGCAACCGTTTAATTCCAATCCTAGCTGAACGTTGGCCAGACTATCGCCAACGCCTGCATGGGGTAAGTGAGATAAGTCAGGATGGCGCAGAGCTCTGTAGGGATCTTGCGGTTCAAGATATGGAGGTTCTGCAATCTAGGCCGGAGAGGGCTGGGGTCTCACTTCTAATCGATAATTTTAATCAGTTAAGCAGGGTGAGGCAGAAAAATGTGTTGCGCCACTGGGCCGATATTCAAGGTCGATGCGCTCCTAGCCGTAAAATCATTGACGAAATAATTAAGTCCGTTATTGAGGCGCGAGTTGATGCGTCGCCCAAGGTAGTCTGTCAGGACACTGAATATCGTCGTTATGATGGCCGTCTATACGTGCTAGATTCTATTAAACTTCTCGGTCAGCCAAATGAGCAGCCTCTGGATATGTCCTGGCAGCACAGTGAGACCCTTGATCTTGGTGGCGGGATGCAATTATGTGGGAAGCTGTCGCTGGGTGATGGCTTGCGCGCCCCGGAAAGTGGCATCCTAAGGATAGCCAACCGTCATGGTAGTGAACATTGCCATCCGATGGGTCGGGCGCACTCAAATACGTTAAAAAAATGCCTTCAGGAGTTTGGGTTAGAGCCATGGTGGAGGGATAGAGTGCCGCTTATTTATGTAGATCAACAGATAGTCGCGGTAGCCGATTTGTGGGTCTGTGAGGGCTGGCAGGCCAAGCCGAGAGAAACCGGCATTAAAATCCACTGGCACGACAACTCTTTGTAGAATCGCATACGCCTTTCTGTTAATCTATTCTACCATCTTGACTAGGATGGTCGTTGGCTAAATTCGTGGCCAAACGAACTCCAAAAGATAATATTCTCTCTTAAATTCTGATCTGTGCAGGGTCCTTATGACACGTTTTATTTTTGTTACTGGTGGTGTTGTCTCCTCTTTGGGTAAGGGCATTGCAGCAGCTTCGCTTGGCGCAGTTCTGGAAGCTAGAGGTCTTGATGTAACCATGCTTAAGCTCGACCCCTATCTAAATGTTGACCCAGGCACCATGAGTCCTCATCAGCACGGTGAAGTTTATGTGACTGAAGACGGTGCGGAAACTGACTTAGATCTTGGGCACTATGAGAGATTTTTGCGCGCTAAGATGACGCAGAATAATAATTTCACCACGGGTCAGGTCTATGAGACCATTCTTAGGCGCGAACGTCGTGGAGACTTTTTGGGTGGGACTGTGCAGGTTATCCCTCACGTCACAGATGAGATAAAGCGTCGCATTGTTGTAGGTGCTGGCGATCATGATATTGCTATTGTCGAAATTGGCGGAACTGTAGGTGATATTGAATCACAGCCGTTTCTAGAAGCAGTTCGCCAGTTGAGAGGCGAGCTAGGCTACCAAAATTCTTTATTGATACATCTCACCCTGGTGCCATACATAGCAACCGCTGGAGAGACTAAAACCAAACCCACGCAGCATTCGGTGAAGGAAATGCGCTCACTTGGCCTGCAGCCAGACGTCTTACTTTGCCGTTCTGAAGTTATGATAGAAGAAGAGCAGCGCAAAAAAATCTCACTCTTCACTAACGTTGAAGAACGTGCGGTAGTCCCCGTTATGGACGCGCCGACGGTATATAAAATACCTAGAATGCTTCATGAGTGGGGCCTCGATCAGTTTGTTTTAGATCGCTTTAATATTGATAGACCTGCCGCGGATTTACATCAGTGGGATAGCGTGGTCGCCAATCAAATGCTATCAGACGGGCAAGTAACTGTGGCTATGGTCGGTAAGTATATGGACTTACTCGATGCTTATAAATCGTTGACTGAAGCTTTGGTGCATGCAGGTATTCAAAACAAAACTAAAGTAAAGATTCGTTATATTGATTCTGAGAAGTTGCAAGCTAATCATGAATTGCTTGAGGGTGTAGACGCTATTTTGGTGCCAGGTGGATTTGGCTCGCGTGGTATCGAAGGTAAGATTCATGCCGTTAAAGTCGCTCGTGAAAATAATATCCCCTATCTGGGTATTTGTCTTGGCATGCAGATAGCTGTGATCGAGTATGCTAGAAATGTCTGTGGCTTAGAAAATGCTAACAGTACCGAATTTGATGCTGAAACTGAGTATCCAGTGGTTGGGTTAATTGAAGAATGGATTGACCAAGAGGGCAACAAGGAGCTGCGCAGCGTGGATTCCGATCTTGGCGGTACCATGCGCCTTGGATCTCAAGTTTGTCATCTTATACCGGGTTCTAAAGCGCAAAAAATCTATGGTGATGAGCAGATTAAAGAGCGACATCGTCATCGATTTGAAGTGAATAATAATTTTTTACCTAAACTAAAAGATGCGGGATTAGTAGTGGGCGGACTATCCTTTGATAAAACGCTAGTTGAGACCATCGAACTGCCAGAGCATCGCTGGTTCTTTGCAAGCCAGTTCCATCCCGAGTTTACGTCGACACCTAGGTATGGTCACCCGCTATTTTCAAGCTTTGTTGCTGCGGCGACTGCTTATCAGCAGCATAAAAACGCCAACTAGGAGTTAAGGTATGGCTTCAAAAGCAATTCAGGTAGGCCAAATCGGGGTCAGTAACGATGCGCCTATGACCCTTTTTGGGGGAATCAATGTTTTCGAATCTCGAGATATGGCTATGCGTGTTGCCGAGGCCTATGTGACGGTTACCGAAAAACTTAATATTCCCTATGTATTTAAAGCGTCGTTTGACAAGGCTAATCGCTCTTCAATTCATTCTTTCCGAGGCCCTGGCTTAGATGAAGGTTTGAAAATATTCTCTGAGATAAAATCGACGTTTAATGTGCCGGTTATCACTGATGTTCATGAGGCATCCCAAGCGGGGCCCGTCGCTGAAGTCTGTGATGTCATTCAGTTGCCGGCCTTTTTAGCGCGCCAAACAGACTTGGTTGCAGCAATGGCGGCTACCGATGCGGTTATTAATATCAAAAAGCCGCAGTTTTTGAGTCCAGGACAGATGGCCAATATAGTTGATAAATTTCGTGAATGTGGCAACCAAAATGTAATGCTTTGCGAGCGTGGAACCTGCATGGGCTATGATAATTTAGTGGTAGACATGCTGGGGTTTAGAACAATGAAAGAGGTTAGTGGCGGGCTTCCATTGATTTTTGATGTGACTCATGCCTTGCAGTGCAGAGATCCCTTGGGTGCGGCCTCTGGTGGTCGTAGGCACCAGGTAGCAGAGTTGGGAAGGGCAGGGATTGCCGTTGGAATTGCGGGTCTATTTTTAGAGGCGCATCCAAATCCAGATCAAGCTAAATGCGATGGTCCCAGTGCCTTGCCCTTAGATAAATTAGAGCCTTTTTTAATGCAAATGAAAGCGTTTGATGACTTGATAAAGTCGCAACCTGATTTAGGCATAGTTTAGATAGAGTCTTACTGCTTTTAGTCTAATTATGACCCCGCAGAATTTTTTACCGTCTCCGATAAGGAGACATAACTAACATCAATGGAGAGACAACCCGATGGCTAATATTGCTGACATTCGCGCCTTTGAAGTATTAGATTCAAGAGGAAACCCTACGATTCAAGCAGATGTAATATTAGATAATGGGATTGTGGGTACTGCCTGCTCCCCCTCAGGAGCTTCAACGGGGTCAAGAGAGGCGCTCGAGCTTCGGGATGGTGACAAAAGCCGTTATCTTGGCAAAGGTGTGCTCACCGCGGTAAATAATGTTAACACCACCATAAAAACATTGCTTATTGGTTGTTCTGTGGCTGATCAGCGCTCACTTGATCAGATGATGATTGACGCTGATGGTACTGAGAATAAAGCAGTTTTTGGCGCTAATGCGATCTTGGCTGTATCTTTGGCGGCGGCAAAAGCCGCGGCTCAAGATAAGGGAATCCCCCTTTATGCGCACATTGCGGAACTAAATGGCACGCCGGGTGTTTACAGTATGCCGGTGCCGATGATGAATATTATTAATGGTGGAGAACATGCCGATAATAATGTTGATATTCAAGAGTTTATGGTCCAGCCAGTGTCGGCTAAAACATTCTCTGAGGCCTTACAAGTGGGTGCTGAAATTTTTCACTCGTTGAAAAAGGTACTTAGTAGCAAAGGGTTGAATACCGCTGTTGGTGATGAGGGTGGTTTTGCACCGAATCTTTCGTCCAACGCGGAAGCGCTTGCTGTTATTCAAGAAGCTACTGAAGCTGCCGGCTATGAACTGGGAACTAATGTAACCTTAGCTCTAGACTGCGCGGCTTCGGAATTCTACAGAGATGGAAAATATGATCTTGCCGGAGAAGGAAAGGTATATTCGGCTGAAGGATTCAGTGATTTTTTATCCGAGTTATGCGACCAGTATCCTATTATTTCTATTGAAGACGGTCAGGATGAATCTGACTGGGACGGTTGGAAGTACCAGACCGAGAAATTGGGTGAGCGTGTTCAATTAGTCGGTGATGATCTGTTTGTTACTAATACCAGCATATTAAAGCGCGGTATTGATATGGGTGTTGGAAACTCAATTCTTATAAAATTTAATCAGATTGGTACCCTGTCTGAGACGCTTGACGCGATTAATATGGCTAAAGATGCTGGCTACACTGTTGTTATTTCACATCGTTCTGGTGAAACGGAGGATACGACGATAGCCGATTTAGCGGTGGGTACAGCAGCTGGTCAAATTAAGACAGGATCTTTGTGCCGTTCCGATCGAGTGGCCAAATATAATCGTTTATTAAGAATTGAGGCTGAGTTGGGCTCGGTAGCGGCTCCGTACAGAGGTCGTGCTGAATTCAAGGTTTAAGTTTGGAAGGTTAATGCGATACGAAAATCGTAAAATCGAATAGAATGTCAATATGCGTTGGTTACTGATACTCCTAATAGTCTTGTTGCTTGGTTTACAAGTGCGGTTGTGGGTGGGCGAGGGAAGCCTTGCCCATAAGGCAGAGCTAGATGTGCAGCTTGGCAAACAAAAAGCTGAAAATAAACGCTTGGAACAGCGCAATCAAGTCATTGCTAGAGACGTGGCGAGTTTAAAAACCAATCTTGATACTATTGAAGAGAAGGCGCGAGAAGATCTCGGTATGATCAAGCAGGGTGAAGTCTTTTATCTGGTAACTGATGAGAAAACCGGTCTGTCACAGGGTAATCTTTCAGAGGGGAAAACCTCACCATGACGACTGAATCTCCAAACTACTGGGCTATTGTTCCGGCCGCGGGTATCGGCAAGCGGTTCTCTGCGGACATTCCTAAGCAATTCCACCAATTGCAGGGTGATCTGGTGGCTCAGCATACCCTCAGTAGGTTACTGGAAATCTCCCTTATTAAACGAATTATTGCCCCCTGTGACCCTACATCGGGCTATTGGGAGCGAGTAAGTGCTGTAAAAAATCCTCGAGTAACGCTAATAGAAGGTGGTGAAACACGAGCTAAGTCTGTTTTGAATGGGCTGACTGCGTTGTCGGGTTTGGCACAATCTGACGATTGGGTTTTGGTTCATGATATGGCCAGGCCCTGCGTAACCTCATTAGATATTATGAACCTTATTAACAGCTTAAAAGGCCATCCGGCGGGTGGTTTGCTGGCTATACAAATCAATGAAACTCTGAAGACCGTAACACCAGATAATTATGTGAAAGAAACCGTTGATCGCGACTGTTATCGATTAGCCCAAACCCCGCAAATGTTTCGATATGGGCTATTACGTGACGCGATCCAGCTTATGCTTCATGAGCAAAAAATGCCTACTGACGAGGCATCTGCCATGGAGTATTCACAGCATAAAGTGCTCACTGTTGAGGGGCGACATGACAATATAAAGATTACTCGTCGAGAGGATCTTATGATAGCTGAGGTAATTTTAATGAATCAGGAGAAGCAACGATGCGAATAGGTCATGGTTATGACGTTCATGCTTTTGGTGTTGGAGATGCTCTGATCTTAGGTGGCATCTCTATTCCATTTGAACACGCATTTGTTGCCCATTCCGATGGTGATGTCTTAACTCATGCATTCATGGACGCTATATTAGGCGCTTTGAGTCTTGGCGATATTGGCCAACACTTTCCGGATACTGATCCCCAATATCGGGGCTGTGACAGCCTTGAGTTGTTAGGTAAGGTGGCGAAGATGATGAAGCTTAGGGGTTATCGTGTCGGTAACGCGGATTTAACAATCATTGCGCAGCGCCCTAAAATGGCACCTCATATAACCAATATGGTGGAAAGGCTTGCCTCAGCGCTAGCATGTGATTGTGAAAGAATTAATATTAAAGCCACGACATCGGAGAGCTTAGGCTTTACCGGTCGTGGCGAAGGTATTGCTTGTCATGCGTCGGTTCTTTTAGAGTCAGTCACTGACTGATCCAATCACAGAGATTTCTTACTATTAGCTCTCGCAATTTTGATTTTCAGACTTTACCTTACCTACACGGTGGGCCCGTGGGTTCAGCCCTTTTTCGCTGCTGCCCAGAGGATTTTATAGTCGATGAAATTATCGATATCCAGCCTACTGGCGAAGGTGAACATCTTTTACTTCTGGTAAGTAAGCGTGATCAAAATACCACTTGGGTGGCTGGATTGCTCGCCAAACTAGCCGGCATCCCTCGAAATGATGTTGGTTTTTGTGGGATGAAAGATCGGTTTGCTGTTACCAGTCAATGGTTTAGTTTACACGTTCCAGGGCGTGACTTAGACCTAAACTGCTTGGAGCACGATGATTTTACAATTCTCCAGGTTGCTCGTCATAATAAAAAATTGCGGCGGGGTATGCATAAAGGGAATCAGTTCAGAATTGTATTACAGGATTTTTCGGTGACTGATGTGGTACTCAAGCATCGAATTGATCTGATTGTAGCCAAAGGCGTTCCCAATTACTTTGGAGAGCAGCGGTTTGGGCATAATGGGAATAACCTTGATGAGGTTCAAAAGCTCATTCAATTGGATAAACTCAAAGGCAATCGACATGGCACTGGGCTGTATTTATCTGCTGCCCGCTCTTGGCTATTTAATCTAGTGACAGCCAGACGACTGCAAGAACCCCATGGGGATCTTGCTGAATGCACGGGGCCTCTCTGGGGGCGAGGTCGGCCGATCTCCGAAGGGCAGGTAGCCACTATAGAGGCCGACGTCTTAGATGGCTGGCAAGATTGGTGTTACGCCCTTGAGCATGCAGGTTTAAAGCAGCAACGCCGAGATCTCATTATGGAGGTAGGTAATTTAACCGCCCAATGGGTTGAGACCCATAAGTTGTGTTTAGAATTTAGTTTACCCAGTGGATGTTATGCGACCACTTTAATGAGAGAAATAGCAGAATTATCTCGCCCTGACAACTTTGGCCTATGATATATTGGCGCTCTCAAGGCGTTATAAAAATGCCACTTTTAACAATCAACACACTGACTGTTTTTTTACAGGAGAAATAGGTGAATTCGACTGAAATGGCGGGTATCGGGATGACGTCCCAACGGACCCGAGAGCGCCTTATTAGTCGATTGATTGAACAAGGTATCACCAATCAAAAAGTATTAGATGTTATTCGTATGACGCCTAGACATCTTTTCCTGGATGAAGCCTTGTCACACCGAGCCTATGAAGATACCGCTCTGCCTATTGGGTTTTCACAAACATTATCTCAGCCGTATATTGTTGCTAGGATGACAGAAATTCTCCTTTCCGAAGGGCCGTTAAAAAAGGTCTTAGAAATTGGTACTGGGTCTGGGTATCAAGGGACCATTTTGGCCCAGTTAGCTGAACAGGTATATAGCGTAGAGCGCATTGAACCGTTATTAAAAAAAGCTAAGCAGCGATTTAGAGAGTTGGGTCTGACCAATATTTCCGCTCACCTTTCGGATGGTTGTTTTGGCTGGGAAAAGCAAGCTCCCTATGATGGAATTATAACAACGGCGGCACCTCAATCAATACCTGATGGCCTTCTGGATCAGTTGGCACCCAATGGTATATTAGTCATTCCAGTAGGCACCGGAGACTCTCAGAATCTAAGTGTTGTGAAACGGCTTGGTAATTCTGCTGAGTTTGAACATACAATTGTTGAGAAAGTGAAATTCGTTCCTTTACTTGGTGGTTTATCTCGCTAGCAGTTCAATAGGATTTGATATGAGAAGCTTGACCAGTAATATATTGTTATTTTTAAAGGGGTTAGCAATGGGTGCGGCAGATGTCGTTCCTGGGGTTTCTGGAGGAACGATTGCCTTCATTACCGGTATCTATTTTGAGTTGGTCAGTACTATAAAATCTTTTGATATCACTGCGCTCAGACTATTAAAATCCGAGGGTTTAGGTGCTGCTTGGCGACATGTCAACGGAAACTTTATTGCTGTTTTGTTGGCCGGCATCTTGACTAGTGTGTTCTCTTTGGCGCAGATGATGCATTACCTTTTGCTTGAGCATGGGGTGCCCCTTTGGTCGTTTTTTAGTGGCTTAATTGTTGGCTCCGTTATTTTACTTTTACGTCAACACCCACCGGCTGCTATGTCTGGAAAGTTGCTTTTTCTTTTGGGCATCCTTGTCGCTTACGGTATTTCAATTTCACCATCAGTGGTTTTAGAGGGTACTGTGATAACCATGTTTTTTGCCGGTGCTATAGCTCTATGTGCAATGATTCTGCCAGGGATCTCGGGATCATTCATACTTGTTCTTTTGGGGTTATACCCTGTATTTATTAGTGCGATTGCTAACCTTCAGATTGATATTTTACTCGCTTTTGCGATGGGCGGACTTATTGGGTTGATGTTATTCAGTCGTTTTTTGTCTTGGCTATTAAGTCGATTCCAAACTGCACTGATTGCCGTAATGTGCGGTTTTTTGGTCGGTAGCTTGAGTATTATTTGGCCCTGGAAAAATACGCTTTCCGAGGGCATTATCGGCGCTGGTGAAGCCCCGGTTACGGTCACTGAAAATGTATTCCCCAGCCAATTTTTGGAGGTTACGGGGCAAGATCCGCAAACTTTATTATGTTTGTTTGTATTTTTCATTGGGTTCGTTATGGTTTTGAGTGTAGAATTTTTGAATAAGTCCAAATTATAATTGATAAAGGTAGGTCTACGCCGGTGTTAAGAATAGCTTTCATGTTGCTAATGCTATCTTCTATTGCAGGCTGTTCTAACCATTCAGCTAGCGTTAGTGACCGCGGTCAGCCTCCAAGTATTAGAATCAAATCACATCAGGTGGATGTTGGAGAAACGCTTTACTCGATTGCCTGGAGATATGATTTAAGCGTTTATGATCTCGCACGTGCTAATTCACTGATCGATCCATACACTATTAGTCCCGGGCAGAAGCTAAGTTTGATCATGCTAAAAAGCCACCATACTGTAATTGCTGGAGATACTCTATTTTCGATTGCGTCTAAGTATGGGTTAGCGGTTGGCGGTTTGGCCCGTAAAAATAGTTTGAGCCCTCCTTATCTTATAAAGCTAGGACAAATATTGTCATTTGATCCATTGCCAATAGCGCCTTCTAAAGCGCAAGCCATCCAAGCGGTAAATAGCCCCGCGAGCGAGCGAGTAAACCGCACTTCACCGCGAACAAAACCGCCTGTTTATAGTAGTAATTGGGAGTGGAAATGGCCTATAGATGGACAAGTAGTCGAGACATTTAATCCTAGCAAGCTACAGAAAGGCATCAAACTTAAAGCGAGTAAAGGCAGTCAAGTTCGCGCTGCTGCCCCCGGCAATGTGGTCTACGCGGGTTCAGGATTACGCGGTTATGGGAGGTTGATTATCATTAAGCATAGTGATATTCTTCTAAGCGCTTATGCAAATAATGATAAATTATTGGTATCAGTTGGTCAGTCTGTCACTCAGGCTGATGTAATTTCAAATTTAGGCGTCGACGGAACGATGTATTTTGAAATAAGAAAAGATGGCGACCCTGTCAATCCTATAAGCTACTTAAAATAGGTGAGTTTTGTTGTTTTAAGGTCTGCAAGGATTGGTGTTTGGATTAGCCGCTAAGCAAAAAGTTGATGTTGCAAAGGAGTTGCAAAAATGGTCGAAGATGTAATTGGCGACGAGTTTAAGACGCTGTCCTCAGTCGCAAGAAAGAAGAATAAAATTGAAAGTCCGGCTCGTCGAGTTGTCGACGCGACGAGTATTTATCTAAAAGAAATCGGCTTTGTCCCGTTATTAACCGCTGCTGAAGAAGTTCTCTACTCGCGAAAATTACAGCAAGGTTGCGAGCGCTCTCGACATATGATGATAGAGAGTAACTTGCGTCTCGTAGTCAAAATTTCCCGTCGCTATCTTAATCGAGGCTTAGAGCTCTTGGATCTTATCGAAGAAGGCAACATCGGTTTGATGAGAGCGGTTGAAAAGTTTGACCCAGAGTTAGGCTATCGGTTTTCGACCTATGCCACCTGGTGGATCAGACAAACCATCGAGCGAGGGATAATGAATCAAACTCGGACTATCCGACTACCTGTGCACGTAGTAAAAGAATTAAATGTGTATTTGCGGGCGTCTCGAAAATTGGCTCAGAGGTTAGACCACGATCCAACACCAGAGGAGATCGCTGCTGAAGTCAACAAACCCATTAAAGATGTGCTCAAAATTCTCAGTCTGAGTGAGCGAATCTCATCGATTGATGCTCAGGTAGCTGATCAAGATAAATCGTTAATTGATACAGTGGCTGATATTTCAACCTTAAGTCCAGAGAGTCATGCTGAAACGAATGATTTATCGTCGGCTTTGGAGGGATGGCTGCAGCAGCTACCAGAAAAGCAAAAAGAGGTGTTAGTTCGACGATTTGGTTTGATGAATCACTATGAACAAACCCTGGAGCAGATTGGTTCAGAAATCGGTCTGACTCGAGAGCGAGTAAGACAGATTCAGGTAGATGGTTTACGCAGATTGCGAGATTTGCTGCATCAGCATGATCTTAGCAGCGATGATCTTTTTGAAGAGTTGTTTAAACATTAAAAAATTGTTTTAGGCCCTCTCAATTGAGAGGGCCTAAGGTCATCGGGTTAATCTTCATCGAGGTAGCGCTGTCGTGAAGCTAACACTTCTTGTTTTGCTGCAGCCGCATCATCCCAGCCATCTACTTTTACCCATTTCCCAGGTTCAAGTGATTTATAATTTTCAAAATAGTGAACAATTTGTGCGATGAGTAGTTCTGGTAGATCGCTAGTTTCTTGAACATGCTCATAGAGCTTGGTTAGTTTGCTGTGCGGTACGGCTAATAACTTCGCATCAACCCCTGACTCATCGCTCATATTTAAAACACCGACTACGCGGCTACGGATCACCGCACCGGGCATAACGGGATAAGGAGTCACCACTAGGACGTCCAGAGGATCTCCGTCCTCAGATAGAGTTTGCGGGACATATCCGTAGTTAGCGGGATAGAACATCGGAGTTGCTACAAATCGATCAACAAAAATAGCATCACTATCCTTGTCCACTTCATATTTTATGGGATCATGATTGGCTGGAATTTCGATAACAACATTGATGTCATTTGGCAGATCTCTACCTGCAGGAATATCGTTGTAGCTCATGGTTTAAGTCCGTAACGTGGCATTGATTATTAGGCGACAAAGTATAGCGAGTTGTCTAAAAATTGGCTAGGGTGTTTGATCCTGTCAGCGAACAAAATAGCAGTTTAACGAGCATTTACTTAAGCCACACCACTGTTTTTCGCGTAAGGTACATGGCTGGACGGTTTGGATGTCCATTTTTTAATTATGGACGAAATGTTGGTGTCACCCGAGTGACAGCTAAATACGAGTCAGACCTATTTAATGAACCCTAAAGCAGAACAGTATAAAAATGCAGGTGAAAAGCCTGTGACCTTTTAATATGGAGATGTAATCCTTGAACACCAACGTTCGCTTCGCAGCTTTTTTCACTATTGCACTTATCATTTGGTTTGGCAGCGGGCTGCTAATTGCGCCGCAGTCTGAAGAGTCTTCGGCTAAGACTTCGCAGCCAACTAATGTCCAAGTTACTGTATTTAATGATGAGTTATATGAGCCCACAGTGTCTCTACGCGCCACCACCGAACCCTATCGGTCAGTAAATATGGTTGCGCAAATAGCTGGGGAAATCTCTGCTGTTTTGGTGGAAGAGGGTACAGCCGTTAAAAAGGGCCAAGCCATCTGTGAAATTAGTGTTGAAGATCGTTACTTTCGTTTAGATCAAGCCAAGGCGCAACTTGATCAATCGTCGATTGCTTATAGTGGGGCCTTAAAATTGAAAAGTGGCGGGTTTCAGTCGGAACTGGCAATCTCTAAGGCTAAAGCAACGCTTGAAACAGCAAAGGCTAACCTTAAGCGTGCCCAGCTAAACGTCGGTCATCTTAAAGTTGTTGCACCATTTGACGGCATTATAGAAACCCGTGAAGTGGAAATTGGAGACTATGTTATTCCAGGTAAAACCTGTGCGTTGATTGTTGACTTAGATCCATTGAAGGTAACTGCATTGGTGAATGAACTCGAAGTTAGTAAGGTTAAGCTGGGAAACGTAGCTTCGGCTAGTATCGCAGGTAATGCTCCTCTAGAAGCAGCAGTGAGTTATATTGCGTACCGCGCTGATCCTACGACGCGAAGCTATCGACTTGAGGCTGTGATAAAAAATACTGAAAAATCTATCCGAGCAGGATTGTCTGCTCGTCTTGAGATTCTTACCAAGGGGGTTCAGGCGCACTTGATACCGGCGAGCAGTATTCTGCTCAATGATCAGGGTGGTATGACAGTCCGTATAGTTGGAACTGGGAACATCGCGCAGTCACTGCCGGTAATAGTGCTTGGCGAAACAGGTAGCGGGATCTGGGTATCTGGATTACCAGGGTCGGTGAATATTATTACAGTGGGACAGAATTACGTTATCGATGGTGAGGTGATCGAACCTACTTTCGTACAAAAGACCGTTAAACTTTAAAGTAGGTTTTTATTAACATGAGTTTTTTAAGACTAATAGTCGAGCATTCCAGAGCCACCCTTTCCATTATGTTACTAGTGCTGGTTGCTGGTGCCGGTTCTCGTCTTTCGATGCCCGTAGAACTGAATCCTAATGTGACGTTGCCGGTGGTCATGATCATGGTTAGGCATGACGGAATTTCTCCTGAAGATGGCGCTAGATTATTGATCCGGCCGATAGAAAAAGAACTCAAAATACTAGATGGTCTGGATGAAGTTAAGGCCACTGCACGTGAGGGAGCTGTTGTGCTAACTGCCGAATTCGAGGTAGGAGACAATATTAAACAGGCCCTGGCCGATGTGCGTGAAGCCGTAGATCGCGCCAAAGCGGAATTTCCTCAAGACACCAAGGAACCTATTGTATCGGAGCTTAGTCCAAGTCCTGAGCCAACAGTCGTGATTACTTTTTCAGGTAGTAAGGTCTCTGAGCGTGAATTATTCCGCGCTGCAAAATTTTATCAACGTCAATTGGAAATGCTGCCAGAAGTGCTTACCGCCGATATTTCTGGTCATCGAGATGAGGTAGTTGATGTTGTGATTGATCCTCCTCGACTAGAGCAATACGGGTTAAATATTAACGAAATCGTGCAGGCAATAAGAGTTAACAACTTATTGATTCCCGCAGGTGAAATGGATGCTGCTCAAGGGCGTTTTGGTATCAAAGTTCCCGCATTGATTGAAACTGCCGAGGATATTCGGGCATTGCCAGTGCGCAATAGCTCTGAGGGGTCGGTAACCTTAGGTGATGTGGCCGATGTGCGTCGAACATTTAAGGATGCCGCAGGCTATAGCTTTATTAATGGCGAAAAAACTATTGCCATTGATGTCCGCAAACGATTGACTGCTAACTTAATTAAGACGGTTGAAGCATCGCGAGAGACGGTGAGTCGATCGCGAGATCAGTTTTCTGTTGACATGGACATCGGATATACCTTTGATAGTTCAGAAATGACTAATCAGATGGTCAACGAACTTCAGGGCAACATCATAACCGCGATGTGCCTAGTACTGATTCTAGTGGTTGCCACTCTCGGCGTTAAGTCTGGCTTGTTGGTGGGTTTTGGTATTCCCTTTTGCCTACTGGGTGCGCTCATTATTGTCAATTTACTCGGGCATAGTTTTAATTTTATGGTTATGTTTGGCCTACTATTGTCTCTGGGTATGCTCATTGATGGTGCCATTGTGGTGGTTGAATTTGCTAATACCAAAGGTGCTGAGGGTCTTTCCACACGCGAGGCCTATATCACTGCTGTGCAGCGAATGGCGATTCCGGTTATTGCCTCGACAGGAACAACTCTCGCTGCTTTCTTGCCGTTACTTTTTTGGCCGGGAGTGTCTGGCGAGTTTATGTCGTATTTGCCAATTACGGTGTTTGCAGTCTTAGCGTGGTCACTAACCTATGCGCTAATTTTCGCGCCAACAATGGGTATTGTGATGGCTCGCCGCCGAGGTAAGCGTAAAAAGCTGCCGGAGGATCATCAATCTGAAGCCGCCGCCCAAACTTTATTTGAGCCAATACTGGATCTCTATCTGAAGCTTTTGAGACCAGTCATTAAGGCGCCCTTTAAAGCGGTTCTAGTGGCCATGACGTTAATTGTGGGTATCTTTTTACTGTATGGAAAATTTAACGCCGGGCAGGAGTTCTTTGCGTCCATCGAGAGTCAATATGGCATCGTCAATGTCCGTGCTCAAGGCAATCTATCGATAAGTGAGCAGGAAGAAATCACTCTAAAAGTAAGTCGCATCGTGAGTAATATTGACGGGGTTCACCAAGTTTATGGCTATAGCAATTCCGGTAATTTCTCTGTATTCGGAACCGATACTAGCCGTGATCAGATCAGCAGTATGTTAATCGAACTCTACCCAAGGGAAGAACGTGACAGAGGTAGTGATGCTGTCTTTGCAGAAATTCGTAAGAAAATTACAAATTTACCTGGAATTTATGCTACTGGCAAAGAGGTAGATACTGGGCCTCCAACGGGAAAAGATATTCAAATTCAGCTGTCTTCATCAGATCGACAAGCTATGTATAGAAAGACCGCCGAGCTCAGGGAGTGGATTGCTGGCAATGTTGACGGGGTAAGTGATCTCCAAGATACCTTGCCGCTAGCAGGCATTCAATGGGAAATAGAGGTTGATCGTCCTCGCGCGGCTATGCTTGGTGTCAATGTGGCCGACGTGGGAAATATGGTTCAAATGGTTACTGGTGGGATTATGGTTGGTAAGTTTCGGCCAGACGATTCTGATGATGAAATCGAAATCAGATTACGGTTTCCAAGTCAGGATAGGCAATTAACATCAATCGATGATTTGAGGGTGAACACAGCGAATGGCCCAGTACCCATTAGCAGTTTTAGCGAGCGTATAGCCAAACCTCGGGTTGATTCGATTAAGCGTATCGATATGATGGAAACCGTATTTATTTTAGCCAACACAGAAGAAGGCTACCTAGTTGATGATCAAACCAGAGTTATTGAGCAGTGGCTTGAGCAACAAAATTCTGAGTCGCCGGTTAAGATTCGCTTTCGAGGTGCCAATGAGGAGCAGGCTGCCGCTGCCGACTTTTTGTCAACTGCGTTCAGTTTGGCTATGTCAGTGATGATGATTATGTTGGTCATGCAATTTAATAGTTTTTATCAGGCGGGGCTGATTTTGTTCTCGGTAGTGCTTTCCACAGCAGGAGTACTTCTGGGGCTTTTGATCGCTCAGGCTACCTTTAGTACGGTTTTGACCGGTGTGGGAGTCGTTGCTTTGGCGGGCATAGTGGTAAACAATAATATTGTTCTGATTGATACCTACAATTACCTGCGGCGGCACAACCCCTTATTAACGTCAGCTGAAGCAGTATATACGGCGGCTAAGTCTCGCTTCAGACCTGTGATGTTGACTACGGTTACCACCGTTGTGGGGCTGCTACCACTGGCAAACGGAGTGAGCATCGATTTGGTTGCTCGGACCTACACGGTGGGTGGCATGGTAGCCTCTTGGTGGCAGCCATTGGCCAGTGCAATTGTTAATGGCCTTGCAGTTGCGACTGTACTCACTCTATTGTTGACCCCTGCGATGTTATTGCTTCCTGAAATTATTTCCAAACGTCTTGGGTTTAGGGTAGCCGATCATCAATTTGAAGACGATACTGTGGACTAAGACGTCAGAAGGTACCAAATTGAGAAAAATCATTCACTGTGATTGTGATTGTTTTTATGCCGCGGTAGAAATGCGTGACGACCCTTCTTTGCGCTCGCTGCCCATTGCCATAGGTGGGAAATCAGATCGACGTGGAGTGATTGCTACCTGTAATTATAAAGCTCGGGAATTCGGAATTCACTCGGCGATGCCAACAGCTCATGCTATGCGACTATGCCCTGATTTAGTGGTCATTCCAGGGACCATGGAAAAATACCGTCAAGCCGCGCATCAAATTCGTCAAATATTTTATCGCTATACCGATAAAGTTGAGCCCCTTTCATTAGATGAAGCCTATTTAGATGTTACCGATTGTCAAGAATGTCAGGGCAGTGCAACACTAATTGCTCAACAAATAAGGCAAACGATTGCTAAAGAGGTCGGTGTTACTGCCTCTGCAGGCATAGCGCCTAATAAATTCTTGGCGAAGGTTGCCAGTGATTTGAATAAGCCGGACGGCCAGTTCGTGATTACTCCGGATGATGTCGAAGGGTTTGTTAAAACATTAGCAGTGAAACGAATATTTGGTGTTGGTAAGGTTACAAATGAAAAGTTAAATCGTCTGGGAATAAAGACCTGTGGTGACTTACAGCAGCGCTCGTTAATAGAATTAGTCGATAAATTCGGCACCTTCGGTAAGCGCCTTCATGACTTGAGTTCTGGAACAGATAACCGACCTGTCAATTCGGATAGCCGTCGAAAGTCCCTGAGTGTTGAACATACTTATTCGGATGATTTGCTGGACCAAGAAGCCTGCAAGGCTAAAATATCAGGCTTATTACTAGAGTTACGGAGCCGGCTGCGGCGGGTGGATAGCGACTATTTAGTCACTAAACAATTTATTAAGGTTAAGTTTAATGACTTTACCAGTACGACGGTTGAACGCCAGCTTAGCAAAGGACTACCTCAAGAGAGCTTTGAGGCCTTACTCGAACAAGCTTGGGAACGAGGCGGACGACCAGTACGCTTACTCGGGTTAGGTGTACGCTTCGTGGATACACGTCAGCAAGAAATGGCACTACAGTTAGATTTTTTTGAATAGTACTCTGGAAAAGTTTGTTTTCACCTACCACGACCGGCTAGTGTTTAAAACATTCAATGATTTTGTTAGACTAGCAACTAGGTATTTTTTGAGATAGAGCGTTGAAAAACCAATCAAGCAAAAATTCGATTCGCAATGAGATGCGGCGCAAGACCGAGGAGTATATTTCTCTTGGTGGCGAGATTAAGCATCACCAAGCGGGAGAAACTGGGGAGCCGGCAGATAAGCCGAGAGGGCGCTCAGCGTTTGTTAGTGGCGAACCGCCAAAAACCCGTACCTATATTAATGATGTTGTTTCCGCATTAGACAATCGCAAAAAGAAAAAATCCCCTCCGAAGGTGTCTGTGCCGAGCAAGCGAGCCAAGAAAAAAGTCATTTATGACGACTTTGGTGAGCCAATTCGAGAGGTTTGGACTCAGGATTAACCTTAGTCATTCATCTGCAGCGTCTTTTAGCCAACAGCTCACTCACCTATAAACCCTTCATAGTAATCTACTGCATCTAAAGCTTTGGCTCATTTCAATCATGGTACTAGGTCACTTTTTCTCCACGGGCTTGTTTATCTGCGTGATAGCTTGACCGCACTAGGGGTCCGCAGGCCGCTTGTTTAAAACCAATCGCATAGGCGTATTCGGTATATTCAGCAAATTCATCGGGGTGAACAAATCTTTCAATGGCTAAGTGACTCGGAGAGGGTTGCAAGTATTGACCGACAGTCAGCATGTCGACATCGTGCTCACGTAGATCATCGAGGGTTCTCAATAATTCATCTTTAGTTTCGCCCAGACCGACCATTAATCCCGATTTAGTCTGTATATGTGGATTGCGTGCTTTATATTCTTTCAGTAGTTTTAGTGACCAGGCATAGTTTGCTCCTGGACGAGCCTCACGATAAAGCCTTGGAATAGTTTCCATGTTGTGATTAAAGACATCTGGGGGTGTGGCACTCATGATGTCTAGTGCTGGGGTCATGCGACCTCTGAAATCGGGTACTAAGACCTCTACCTTAAGCTTCGGAGAGAGAAGCCTTGCTTCACGAATACAGTCAGCAAAGTGTTGTGCACCGCCATCACGGAGATCATCACGATCTACAGAGGTAATAACCACATAGTTGAGAGCCATATCGCGAATAGCTAAGGCTAGATTTTTTGGTTCTGCATCATCTAGTTTATTGGGCTTGCCATGACTGACGTCGCAAAATGGGCAGCGTCGAGTGCAAATCTCACCCATAATCATGAAGGTGGCCGTGCCCCCACTAAAGCATTCGTGCAAGTTTGGGCAGGCGGCTTCTTCACAGACTGTAGCCATTTTATGGCGGCGCAAAATTTGTTTAATTTCTTGTACTTTTGGTGAGGCCGACAGACGCACGCGCATCCATGGTGGTTTACGCTGTATTTCAGTCGTTGGAATGACTTTCACAGGTATTCTCTCTACCTTGTCGGCGCTGCGCAATTTCTCTCCAGCTTTCAGCCGACGAGTCCGCTTGGGTGGCGCCGTCTCAAGCTCAATAGTTGGAATTAGATTCGCTGATTTACCATCAACGTTGTCTAGATCCATTTCTTTTGTAGGTACTGTACTTTCCACTACGAATAATAGTCCTTAGTATCCATCAGTTAAGATTAGCTTTTCTGTCACCAGTTCGGAGTCATTATAACCGAGTCCTGCTATCAGATGGCTGGTTAATTTACGCATCACCTGGTCTAAGGCAGGTGCAGGGTTGACTAAGTCCGCGAGTTGAGTCATTTCAACGCCGAGGCCACAAGGATTTATACGTTGCCAAGGTGACATATCCATATCGACATTGAAATTTAAACCATGGTAGCTACAACCTTTTCGAATGCGCAAGCCCAATGAGGCAATTTTCTTGCCATTAGTGACATAAACTCCGGGTGCATCGCTGCGCGGTGCAGCTGTCACTTGCCAACAGGCTAAGGTATCTACCAGCGCTTTTTCGATCACTGAAACGAGTCCACGTACACCGATGTTAAGTCGCTTTAAATCGATTAATAAGTACGCAGTTATCTGACCCGGTCCATGATAAGTAACATGGCCCCCGCGATCGCTTTTTAGAACAGGAATATCTCCAGGGACAAGAATGTACTCATCCTTGCCAGCCTGCCCTTGAGTAAATACCGGATTATGTTCCACAAACCAGATTTCATCACGAGTTAAATTATCCCGCCGATCGGTAAAGGCTTTCATTAAGAGAAATATTTCGGTGTAGTCTTGAAGTCCAAGTTGGCGAATAACGATGGGTGATGCAGTGGCCATGGTTAAAGTACCATTTTAACACTGGAGCTTGTTTTCAGTGCTGCGAAGATATCATCTAATTGTGGCTTACCGGTTGCCGTGATGGTCACGGTTATTGCCTGCCAGCGCCCTTTACTACTGTCGCGTACTGAAATTTTCTGCCGGTCAAAGCCCGGTGCATATTGATCCATTACAGCCAACACATGCTCGGCAAAGCTACTGTGCGCCTTTCCTAAAACCTTAATAGGGTAGTCACAAGGGAATTCTATTTGTGGAGGTTCTTGATCATTCACATCAATGCTCTCAAGACAGTAACTCTGTAAAGAAAAGAATAATCCAATCAAATAACTGTGCAAAAATGCCAGATTCAGCAATATCTTTTTCTGCGACCAAGGGTACATCAACCAATATTTCTTCATTCAAGCTAACTTGTAAATTTCCCAATACTTGGCCTGCAGTTATAGGTGCCTTGATTACTTTATTAAGCACCACCTCTGCTTTTAGATTTTTTTCTGACCCGCGAGGGAAGGTTAGAGTGACATCATCAGCAACGGTTAAATTCAGAAATTCATCTTCGCCATACCACAACTTGGCATTAGCTTTAATCGTTTCACCCGTAGAATAGAGGACCTGAGTATCAAAATATCTAAAGCCATAAGAGAGTAATCGCTGTGATTCACGTGCTCTAGCTTCGTCATTACTGGCACCAAGAACAACGGTGATTAAACGCATATCTCGACGCTTAGCAGAGGACACTAAGCAGTAACCCGCTTCTTCAGTTCTGCCTGTTTTTAGCCCATCGACGCTTTTGTCTCGCCACAGAAGTCGATTTCGGTTAGGTTGATTAATATTATTATGTTCAAAGTATTTTTTTGAATATATTGCATAGTATTTAGGATGATCACGAATGATCGCACGAGCAATTTTTGCCAAGTCTCGTGCAGAAGTGAACATACCCTCGGCAGGAAGTCCGGTCGAGTTCATATACTGGGTGTTGGTCATACCGAGAAGCTCGGCCTGCTGATTCATCAGATCAGTAAAGGCGTGCTCACCTCCGGCTACATGTTCAGCCAGTGCAATGGAGGCATCATTACCCGATTGAATAATGACACCGTGCATGAGGTCGATGACTGAAACACGAGTCCTTGGGCTCAAAAACATTGTAGAACCGTCGGTTTTAGCACCTCCTAGTACCCAGGCATTGTCACTAATTAACACCTCAGTATTTTCGGTTAGACGTCCCTCGTCAATCTCATTGGAGACTAGATAGGTAGTCATCATCTTTGCTAGGCTCGCCGGTGGAAGCTGTTCATCGGCATTGTTCTCCAACAAAACTGTACCCGTATTAGCATCAATGAGAATCCATGCTTTAGCGGCAATTTCTGGTGCTGCGGGGCGCATATTTTGTGCGCTACTGAATGATGAAAAGGCGAATGATCCAATAATCAACGCAGCGGAGAAGAGCCATTTTTTTGCCATTGTTTATACACCATTGTTTTGCGAGTTAAGGCTGTTAGTCTAGCATCCCAAGACCCCAGATGTGCACAGACTTTGGGGATTTAAGAGTCTAAAAATTTGTTTATAGGGCAGATTAATTAGACCTTTCAATGACTAGCAAATATTGTCTGCCCTACACAGATTACTGCGGATATTCTGACTTAATTGAAAAACCGCCATGGCATATTTAGTTCTTGGATTGTAGCGACCAATGACGTAAAAGTTATGCAAGCCCAGCCAATATTCTTCGCCATACTTAGCCTCGAGGCGAATCGGGAATGCAGCAAGATCAGTGGGAAATGCATCTACTGGAATATACCCCTGAGCGACTAGAGTGGCGATGGTTTTGGTTGGCCGCTTCATTTTATTGAGTTCTGTCGCATCTACGACTCTGCCATCCTCAATGTGAGCTTTTGTGGCCACTGGCTGCCCCTCTTTCCAGCCGTGCTTGGTAAAGTAATTGGCAACACTCCCTATGGCATCAGTAGGGTTAGTCCAGATGTCAGCAAATTGGTCACCATCGTAATCTACTGCATAGTTACGGTAACTATTGGGCATAAATTGCCCCCAGCCCATGGCACCGGCATAGGATCCTTTTAAGGTTAGTGGATCTTTGCCTTGCTCGCGTGCGAGAAGAAATAAATGTTCTAGTTGGGTGGTAAAAAACTTCCGCCTCGATTCACGCTTTTCGATTTGAGTGTAATAATCAAATGCTAGCGTAGACAGTGCGTCTACTACGTTATAACTGCCAACGTTCCTACCGTAGTTGGTTTCAACGCCGATAATGCTGACTATAATCGCAGGGTCAACGCCGAACTCTTTTTCTGCTCTTTCTAGAGTCTCTATATTCTCCAACCAAAACTTTTGGCCTCGAGAAGTTCTAGTATCAGTAACAAAAATGTTTCTGTATTCATACCAGGCTTTAGATTTTTCTGCAGGGCGACTCATTGCCGCCACAATAGATTTTTGGTGTTTGGCTGAAGCCAGCCAATCAAGCATCTGTTGGCGCTCAAATTGATGCTGTTTAACCATGGTATCGACGAATTTTTCAGCGTCAGGATGTTTGGAATAGTCCGCTGATGAGGTGGCGCAGTTCAAAGCAAAAATACTACAAATAATGGTTCTTAAAAAATAATTCAAAACTGAGTCCTCATTTGCTTAGGCTCTCTACTTATCGCCATCAGCATACCAAATCCTATGAACAGGGTTAAAATAGCAGTTCCACCATAACTAATCATTGGCAGTGGGGCGCCAACAACCGGTAGTATCCCCGACACCATCCCCATATTAACAAAAATATAAACAAAAAATATGCTTCCCAGGCTACCAGCTAGCAGTCGGCCAAACTGTGATTGCGCATTGGTAGCAATTAACAAGCATCTTCCGATTATCAATAGATATAGGGTACAGAGTGCCATAACACCAATCAAGCCAAATTCCTCTGCTAAGACCGCAATGATAAAATCAGTGTGGCTTTCCGGAAGAAAACTCAATTGAGACTGCGTTCCCTCAGTCCAGCCCTTGCCATCAAAACCACCGGAACCAATGGCGGTTTTCGATTGGATAATGTTCCATCCTGAACCTAAGGTGTCATCTTCAGGAGATAGTAGTGTAAGGATTCGTTGTTTTTGATAATCGCGAAGTACAAATAGCCACATCACTGGAATAGCGGCAAGAGAAATCAAACCGGTACCAAGAATATAACGCTTGCCCAGTCCCGCTAAGAATAAAACCAAAAACCCAGACGCGAACACCAGAATTGCAGTTCCCAAGTCAGGTTGTCGGACAATTAGTAAAGTGGGCATCAGTATCATTACCACAGACCAACACACATGCTTAAAAGTGGGCGGTATAAAGCGCTTACTTAGATAGGCAGAAATCATCAAAGGAACGCAGATCTTCATCATTTCGGCCGGTTGTAATCGCGTAAACCCTAGGTCTAGCCAACGCTGAGCCCCTTTAGCGCCGACGCCAAATAGGAGCACGGCCAAGAGCGAGATTAAACCTAAACCATAAATAACAAAAGCCCACCTTTGCATGGTCCGCACAGAAATCTGCGCAACGCCAAGCATTAGTACAAACCCTACAATCATAAACATCAGTTGGCGCTTCACATAGAATAGGTCTTGACCGCCCGCACTGAACAATACCGCAAGACCAAAGGCGCAGAGTAAAAAAAGTAGTAAGAACAAAATGAAATCAACATTCACAGATCGGCTAAGACGACGCGCGCCTCCAGGATTTTGCATGGTCCTTACAAAATCATTGATTTGCATAAACACTCAATCCTTGTAACGCCAGATTACCAACGTTAGTTGTATCTGAATCGGCATTTAAATAACCATCGATTACTGCGCGAGCAATAGGTGCCGCTGCAGAGCTACCATGTTCGCCGTTCTCGACAATTATGCCGACCGCAATTTGAGGATCTTCAAAGGGTGCAAAGGCAATAAATAATGCGTGATCCCATTGACGTTTGTTGAGTTTTGACTTGTCATAGTCCTCATCTGCGCTAATACTGACTACCTGAGCAGTACCTGTTTTGCCAGCCATGGTGTAATTGAGGCCGCGATTTATTGATGTCGCTGTGCCTTTTGTTGAGTGTACCACCCCTTTCATTGACTGATGGATATAGTCCCAATACTTTGGGTCTATGTCTGGTAATTGAGTACTTTCAGTGGTGATCAAATCAACACCGTCAATTGACTTAACTAAGCGTGGTTCAATAACCTTTCCCTTTGAAGCAATGCGCGAAGTCATGACAGCTAGTTGAAGCGGAGTTGACAGCATAAATCCTTGGCCAATACTCATGTTAATTGTGTCACCGTTAAACCAAGACGCGCCGCGGTTTTCTTTTTTCCATATTCGAGAGGGCATAATACCCCTTGCCTCACCTGGCAGGTCTATACCAGTTTTAGCGCCAAGCCCAAATGCCATGCTCTCTGATGAAAGAATATCTATACCCGTTTTAATGCCCATTTTATAAAAGAAAACATCACAAGACTCTATGATGGCCTCGGCCAAATCCACGCCCTTACCATGGCCACCTCTTTCAGAATTATGGTCCCTCCAAGGACGTTCTATACCCTCCATTTTAAAGTAACCTGGATCGTCAATCTTGGTGCTAGGAGACACTGTTTTACTGTCTAGCGCAATTAGGCCAAACAAAGGCTTCACCGTTGACCCTGGCGGGTATTGACCCTGTATAGCGCGATTAAACATGGGGTTATCAGCGGAGTTTAATAATCGACTATAGTTTTTTTGGCTGATACCTGAGACAAACAGGTTAGCGTCGTAGCTGGGCGCGCTAACCATTGCTAAGACACCACCGGTTTTGATATCCATAGCGACCAGCGCGCCGCGTTCCCCGGCAAAGGCGTCAAAGGCAATCTGCTGTAATTTACTGTCAACATGCAGCACTAAGTCACTGCCTGAGTCGGGGTCAACCTTATCTAAAACTCTCATTACCCGCCCCCGAGCATTGGTCTCCACATGCTCACTACCAACATTGCCAAGCAGGCTATCCTCATAGAATTTTTCGAGCCCGACCTTTCCTATAGAATCAGTGCCGCTATACTGAATAGGATCAATCAGAGTTATCTCCCGCTCATTGATACGGCCGACGTAACCAACCACATGAGCGAATAGGCCGCGCTTTGGGTAGAACCGAGATAGCCGTGCGCTTACTTTAACTCCGTCCAAACGGTGCTCATTAACCGCCAGAATCGCTTGCTCTTGTTCGCTTAAGTTAAATTTTAGGGGAGTTTGTTCGAAGGGACGCCTACGTTTTAACCGTTTATAAAAACGCTTTACATCACTTTCTGACAGAGGCACCAGTGCGCTGATGTTCTCTATGAGTTCATCCAAGTCACCAGAGCGTTCACGAATAATAGTCAGGTTAGATACAGATTGATTATCCGCTAAAATTTCGCCATTGCGGTCGTAAATCACGCCTCTTGCTGGCGGGTTTGGCCGCAAATGAACACGGTTGTTATCGGACTGCGTAACAAAATCTTGATGTTGGTTAATTTGTAGATCGAAGTAGCGAGCGATTAAAACAGCAGTAAACACGAGGATCAAAAAACTTGCTAATAACGCTCTGCCGACAAAAATTTGTCGTTCTCTAGCAGGGTCCGAAAATGCTTGTTCTTCAATCATTATCTTGTGCTGGTTCCTCTAGTTGCGATGATAAGGGTGATTAGCATTAATGCTCCAAGCTCGATAAAGTTGCTCCATCAATAAAATTCTCACCAGTGGGTGGGGCAATGTTAAATCTGACAGTGACCAACGCATATTCGCTCTCTCTAGGCAGTCTGCTGAGAGTCCATCAGGCCCACCAATTAACAAGCTAACATCCTGACCATCCATTTGCCAGCTGGCCAAATTGGACGCTAGTTTTGTTGTGCTCATGGTTTTCCCGAGCACATCTAAAGCAACCACAAAGTCTTTTTCACCGATAGCCTTTAAAATGGCTTTGCCTTCAGTTTCGATAGCTTTGCTGGATGACTGGCTTTTACCGCGAGCACCCAGTGCTATCTCTATGGTTTTAATGCGCAGTTCAGGAGGCATTCTCTTGCTGTATTCTAAGCACCCGGTGGATACCCAGTCGGGCATCCGCGTACCTACGGCAAAAATGCTGAGCCTCATTTTACTACTGATCCAGACCTGGAGTGCTGTTCATCAAGGTCTCTTCGTCTGCGTTTATTGGCCGGTCATCAGGACGTAGTGACCATAATTTCTCAAGATCATAAAATACCCGTGTTGCCGGGAGCATAATATGGATAATTACAGCACCAAAATCGACCAGTACCCATTCACCAACATCATCTCCCTCCACACCAATCAACGAAAATCCGGCTTTTTTGCCATCAACGACAACGTTATTGGCAAGTGATTTAACTTGGCGGCTGGAATTGCCGCTAGCCACCACCATGGTATCCATAATGCCGGTCAGTTCCTGGACATTAATGCTAACGATATCCTGTGCTTTTACCTCTTCAAGGGCATTGATGACAATTTCATGGAGATTCTTTTTCATAGTGCTTAATTACTCATATAGGCGATGATGTTGAATATAGTTTACTACGCTGTCTGGGGTCATATATCTAATGCTCTCTTTACACTTAACTTTATCGCGAATAATTGTCGACGATATAGCCAGCATGGTCAGATCACAAAAATAAATATGCCCTCCAGGGCGTTGCTCTAGTTTACTTAGATCAGCACAGTAATGCTGATTTATCCACTCATAGAGAGGACCTTTTTTTGGTGCGACGAATCCTGGGCGAGAAGAGACTGCGATATGGCAAAAATCCAGTAACTGCTCCCATCTGTGCCAGCTGTTAATGCTGACCAGTGCATCCATTCCTAGACATAAAAATAAGGGGACTGACGGCCCGAGATTTTGCCGTATTAGATTGACCGTATCGATACTATAACTGGGAGTGGTTCGCTGCAGCTCGATATCTTCGATCGACAGAGTCGGATTGCCATCTCCAATACCAATCTTTAACATTTCCATACGCTGATGCGCAGACACCACCTTTTTGTCTCTATGCGGTGGCACACCGCAGGGCATCATTCTCAGTTCGGATACCGGCAGCAGTTCGGCAAGCTCTGAGGCAATACGTAAATGGCCGTTATGCACTGGGTTAAATGTACCACCAAATAGAGCTACAGCCATCTTATTGTCTGACCTGTCCATTACCAAAGACTACCCATTTTTGGCTTGTTAGACCTTCGAGTCCCACGGGCCCGCGCGCGTGAATTTTGTCGGTAGAAATACCAATTTCTGCGCCTAACCCATATTCAAAGCCATCAGCAAATCGTGTTGATGCATTTATCATGACAGAGCTAGAGTCAACCTCAGCTAAAAACTGATCGCCAGTGTCTTTATTCTCAGTGACGATACTCTCGGTATGTTTGGAGCTGTAATGATTAACATGCTCAATCGCCTGATCTATGCCAGTAACGACTTTTACGGCTAGTATTGGCGCAAGATACTCCTCACTCCAGTCTTCTTCGGTCGCCGCATTAATATTTGGCAATATCCGCCTCGACTGCTCACAGCCGCGTAACTCAACCCCTTTTTCTGCAAACCGTGAAGCCAGTTTCGGAAGTAACTCTGCGGCAATCGAATCAGCAATTAGTAGTGACTCCATGGCATTACAAACACCATATCGGTGAGTCTTGGAGTTAAGAGCAATATCAATGGCTTTGCCGTGATCGGCATCGCTATCAATATACACATGGCAGTTGCCATCTAGGTGTTTAATGGTTGGTACTCTAGCATCCGCAATGAGTCGTTTGATCAGGCCTTTACCGCCGCGAGGGATGATCACATCAACATGCTCAGTCATAGTGATCAGCTCGCCAACAGCGTCGCGATCTGTAGTCTGGATAACTTGGACGGCAGTGCTGGGCAGTCCAGCCTTAAGTAACCCTTGATCAATGCAAGCGGCAATCGCTTGATTGGATAAAATAGCCTCACTACCACCACGCAAAATAGTAGCATTGCCAGATTTCAAACACAGGCTCGCCGCATCAATAGTCACATTGGGGCGAGACTCATAAATGATGCCAATGACGCCTATGGGAACTCTCATTTTACCGAGTTCAATACCACTTGGCCGAGACTGGAGATCCGTGATATGGCCGACCGGCTCAGGCAGCGCAGCGACCTGATTGAGGCCTTCAATCATGGCGCTAATTCGTGATTCATTAAGAGCCAGGCGGTCGAGCATGGCTGCATCTAAGCCATTGGCCAGAGCGTTGTCCATATCTTTTGCGTTTGCGGCTAGTAGATTGACTCGATCCGACTCTAACGCCGATGCTATATTCGACAAGGCGTTATTTTTGGTGGACGTTGACGCTTTGGCCAAAATCTTTGCGGCGTTTGAGGCGGCTATACCAATGCCTTCCATATAAACTTTAATATCAATCGTTTTCAATTCAATGCACGCTACTTAGTCAATTTTTTTACTTTTACCAGAGCCCATTATACGTGTAGCCTCAACATAATTCCCTATTTAGCGTTTAAACCAGTAATATTTAATGTCTAAATGAAAAAACAAACTTAGCGCATTGCGCAGTTAAGGAAATTAAGTGATACATGTTTTAGATCAACTGATTCAGAACAGGCATTGGTTGGTACTTACCGGTGCCGGTGTCAGCGCAGAATCTGGCGTACCGACGTATCGCGATCGCCATGGAGTGTGGCAGCGAAAACCGCCGGTAAAACACCAAGAGTTTATTCAACAGCATAGTGCCAGACAACGATTTTGGTCGCGGAACATGGTCGGTTGGCGTTTCATGGCATCAGCCAAGCCCAATATTGCACATAAAACTTTGGCAGATTTAGAGGTCATTGGCCACGTTGGCTGTCTGGTCACGCAAAATGTAGATGGTCTTCATCAGCGTGCCGGCAGTCAAAAAGTGATAGACCTCCATGGACGAGTCGACACCGTGACCTGCATATCCTGTCAGCTTAAGTTTCCTCGCCAGCCATTACAGCTGTGGTTGGAGCAAAATAATCCCGATTATGCGGCACTGAGTGGTGCTATAGCCCCTGACGGTGATGCTGATATTGATGAACTTGATTATTCTGCGATGCAAATCCCTGACTGTGAATATTGTGGCGGCATCTTAAAGCCCGACGCGGTGTTCTATGGCGATTCAGTGCCTATGGGGAGGCTGGCCGATGCTGAGCGTGAAATGCGTAATGCTGAGGGTCTAGTAGTGATTGGTTCTTCGTTAACGACTTATTCCGGTTACCGTTTTTGCCTATGGGCCCAACAACAAAACAAGCCGATTGTTATTGTTAATCAGGGTGCAACTAGGGCAGACATAATAGCCACCCAGTGCACAGATGAAAATTGTAGTCACGTCCTTAAAAGTTGGTTGCAACGAGTTAATTAATCAGCCAGATATCTGTCAACAATATTTGCTAGAGCCTGAATATGTTGCGGGTCATCATTGAGGCAGGGAATGTAGTGAAAGTGTTCGCCGCCGGCCTCAATAAAGCTTTCACGTGCTTCCATATTGATTTCTTCGATCGTCTCTAGGCAGTCCGAAGAGAACCCTGGACACATAATAGCAACATGCTTGATTCCTTCTGCTGGCATGGCCTCGAGTGTTTTGTCAGTGTAGGGCTGTAACCATGGTTCGCGGCCAAATCGGGATTGGAATGTGGTCATAACCTTATCTGCGTCTAAACCCATTTTCTCAATCACTAGCCGAGTAGTTTGATGGCATAGGCAGTGGTAGGGGTCACCTTTTTTGAGATAGCTCTGCGGCGTGCCATGGTAGGACATAACCAGTTTGTCTGGCTGGCCATGGATGTCTGTATGGCGCTTAATAGACGCGCAAAGTGCATCAAGAAAAGCCTCAGATTGATGATAACCACCAATAAAATTGAGCTGCGGCACCCAGCGAGTTCGCTTAAATACGTCGGCAACAGCATCAAAAGTTGACCCAGTGGTGGCGCCGGAATACTGGGGGTAAAGAGGTAATACCGTAATGTCCCTCACATTCATTTCTGTCAGTTTATTAATGGCAGATTCAATTGACGGATTACCATAGCGCATGCCCAAAACAACGGGCACTTCGGCCCCGTATTTTTGTGATAATATCTTTTGCACCCCATCCACCTGAGCTTGGCTATTGACCAGAAGAGGCGAGCCACCTTCACTCCAGACGCTTCGATAGAGCTTCGCTGAACGACGCGGCCGAATACGTAAAATCACCAGATTGAGAATTAGCCACCAAAGCAGTCTTGGCACTTCTACCACTCTTGGATCACTGAGGAATTGTTTTAGATAGCGTCTTAATTCAGTCGTTTGAGGAGCGTCAGGCGTTCCTAAGTTACACAGCAATACCCCGCGACGAGGACTTGGACCCTTATGGTCATAGTCGGTTTGGCCTTGATACCGCATTCCTAGTGCTCCTGAGCGTACAAATAGTATTATTTAAACTGGGTGCTTTTTTTGGGACGAAGATGATATCCAGTACGTCACTTTCAATAATTTTATTATACGCGACATTGAAAGGTTGAGATTGGTTTAAATAGACCTGTTTTATTAGCTGACCGATGACTGCAGCAAGGCTATAATGCCGTCCTTTAAATTGAATCCTTTTTCCTCATGACCGAGTCTGCTTCCGATCGACGTACCTTCGCTATCATCTCTCACCCTGATGCCGGTAAAACTACAATTACTGAAAAGTTGTTATTGCTCGGTAATTTGATTCAGGTAGCAGGTACCGTAAAAGGCCGCAAAAGCGACCGCCATGCTACGTCAGACTGGATGGCGATGGAAAAAGAGCGTGGGATTTCGGTTACCTCATCGGTAATGCAGTTTCCTTATCGTAATTGTATGGTTAATTTACTGGATACCCCAGGTCACGAAGACTTTTCTGAGGATACTTACCGTACGTTAACAGCAGTAGATTCTTCGCTAATGGTCATTGATGGCGCCAAAGGTGTCGAGGCGCGAACGATTAAGCTAATGGATGTGTGTCGATTGCGTGACACGCCCATTTTGACCTTCGTGAATAAGATGGATCGCGATATTCGTGATCCTATTGATTTGCTTGACGAAATTGAGAGTGTACTCAAGATTAAAGCGGCGCCCATTAACTGGCCCATAGGGATGGGTCGAGAGTTTAAGGGCGTCTATAATTTTTACACCGACACTATTCACGTTTATGTGCAGGGCAAAGGGCACCTTCTATCAGATGATATTCAAATACAGGGTCTTGAGTCCGCTGAAGCACGAGCGGCGCTGGGTGCCTATGTCGATGATGTGTTAGAAGAAATTGAGTTGGTGAGAGGCGCCACAAATCTGTTTGATATGGAACAATTCTTATCCGGCCAATTAGCACCAGTATTTTTTGGCACCGCACTGGGTAACTTCGGTATTCGCGAGATGTTAAACGACTTTGTGCGTTGGGCGCCGTCGCCTCAACCGCGATTTGCTGCGCAGCGTGAGGTTGTTGCAAGTGAAGCAGAATTTTCTGGTTTTGTATTTAAGATTCAAGCCAACATGGACCCCAAGCATCGCGACCGCATTGCCTTTTTGCGAATATGTTCTGGGAAATATACCAAAGGTATGAAGATGAAACATGTACGTCTAGGAAAGGACGTGCGCGTATCAGACGCTTTTAGCTTTAAAGCGGGCGAGCGTATCTCTGTGGAAGAGGCAATCGCAGGTGACATTATTGGCTTGCACAACCACGGGTCGATTCAGATTGGCGATACCTTTACCGATGGTGAAACATTAAAATTTAGCGGTATTCCGCACTTTGCGCCTGAATTATTTAAACGTATTCGTCTAAAAGACCCGCTAAGAGCGAAACAGCTACAAAATGGTATTCGACAACTCTCAGAAGAGGGCAGCACACAGGTATTTTTCCCTTTCCGCAATAACGATATTGTGGTGGGTGCAGTCGGCCAGTTACAGTTTGACGTGGTGGCCTACCGTCTGAGAGAAGAATATGGTGTCGATGCTGTTTATGAGCCGGTCAATGTGCACACCGCGCGTTGGGTAGAGTCCGATGACAGTAAAAAGATGGAGGCATTTCGCAACAAAGCCGAAGATAATCTAGCCGTAGATGGAGGCGGGCACTTAACCTATCTCGCGCCTACGCGGGTTAACCTATCCCTCTCTGAAGAGCGTTACCCTGACATAAACTTTCGTGCTACGCGCGAACACTGACAATTTAGTGTGATGCTAATCCGAGGTTCGTTATGACCATAAAGCCGACAACCGTATCGCAAGAGCAAGTGCCTGTGCATCTTAGAGGTACCCGTAACGCTTTTTCTCAATGGCTCGGTCGAACGGTTCTTGAAATATTAGGGTGGCGTGTCGAGGGTACTATTCCAGATTTAAAGCGCTTGATTGTTATTGGTGCGCCGCACACGTCTAACTGGGACTTTGTACTTGCAATGGCGTCTTTTCTAGGACTCAACTTAAGAATACGCTGGATGGCTAAACATAGTATTTTTAAGCCTGGCTTTACATGGTTTATGGAATGGTTAGGTGGCATCCCCACTGACCGTAGAAACCCCAAAATGATTGTCGATAATGTCGCTCGGTTAGCCGAGAAAGAAAATGGCGTTATTATTGGCCTTACCCCTGAAGGCACTCGTAAAAAAGTTGAAAAGTGGAAGACTGGATTTTTGCGCATTGCTAAATCATTGGATTGTCCTATATTAATGATAGGCGTAGATTACGTCGACAAAATTGTGGTTATCGGTGATCTATTCCACCCAACCGGCGACAATGATTCAGATTTGCAAGAAATTCGTCAGTATTACGAGCAATTTCATGGAAAATTCCCAAGCCAGTTTTAATGGATTTAAAGGGCTATTACGTAAGTGAGTATTCACTTTTTAAGGTTTATGTGTTTTTAAACCACTAATTAGTCTAAAAACAGGATGGAAAAATGCCTTTTGATGGGTATTCCGTAACGCAAGAGCAAGTCCCACAACATTTACGAGCGAACAGAAGTGCCCTAACACGGTGGTTTGGCCGAACGGTTTTAACTATTTTTGGTTGGCAGGTAGTGGGGAGCATTCCCAGTATCAAGCGCGTGCTCATTATTGTTGCGCCCCACACATCAAATTGGGACTTTGTCTTCGCTATGGCTGCGGTTCTGGGTCTCAATTTGCGAGTTCGCTGGTTGGGCAAGCATACTATCTTTAAGCCAGGCGCAGTCTGGTTTATGCGCTGGTTGGGTGGTATACCAACCAATCGTGAGCAGCCGGAAGATATCGTTCAATACGTAGCTGATTTGTCTAATCGTGAAGATGGTGTAGCCATTGGCCTTGCGCCAGAGGGAACTCGTTCAAAGGTCAGTCGATGGAAAACCGGGTTCTTACGGATTGCGAAACTACTCGACTGCCCAATTCTTTTGATCAGTCTAGACTTTCAGGGCAAACAATTTATTATCGGTGATCTTTACCATCCTACTGGAGACTATGAAACCGATTTGATTGCAATTAAGACCTATTACGGCGGCTTCCAGGCAAAATACCCCGAAAAGTTTTAATAGCCGAACTTATAGTAGAAGTAAGTATTCACTTTTATTGGGATTATATGGAATTAACACTGATAATATAGGGGCTTTTAGTCACTATTACGTCGACCAAACTAATGGTCTTAGCCATCAACGGTACATCCGCTATTATCATTGTCTTTAGTGGCTATGTACTTTCGCCATTGCCATAGCGCAAATGCTTGGTGCACAGGTGAGCTCCAATTAAGTAATGACCTGTGGCGCGGACCTTGTGTAGCCTATTATTGCAATGGTGACCTTATTGGTTACCCTAAAGCTGCTACTGATCCCCTAGCAATTAGTATTGTTTAGCTAAGTTTACTCAAGGCTTCTAGCGTGTTAGCGCATGCATGGGCGACTTCTCGGCCCTTAAGCACAAAGTGCTCTTTAAAGAATTGTTGATGTTCCTCACCGGCATGAAAATGGTGAGGCGTTAATACAGCTGAAAAAACGGGCATGCCAGTATCCATTTGCACACGCATTAGGTTATCGATGACAGTAGACGCTACAAATTCGTGTCTATAGATACCCCCATCAACTACCAATCCGGCAGCAATAACTGCTGCATAGTCACCCGTTTCCGCCAATGCTTTGGCAAACAGGGGTATTTCATAGGCGCCGGGTAGTTCAAAGTAGCTGACTTGTTTGTCGCTTAAAGTATTAAATTCCTGAGAAAACGCATCGCGTAATTGATCGACGATATCTTTGTGCCAGGTAGCTTGAACGAAGGCGATACGTCCGCGAGACGCTATTTTACTGCTAGTTTTATTCATAAAATACTCAAATCAATTTTAATTAAGGGGCTATTTAAACCACCTGTAAATTGGATTGAGGGCAAACAAGGGAAGACGCATCTACAAGCGCAACTGCGCTGGCAACGTGCTTTTGAAGGTCGAACTAATGCTCGATCGAAGTCTATGCCTTATCCTCATAACCAGACTTTAACTGTCGGCTTTGGAATCTCACCAAATCTGCTTGTCCTTCAAACATAAGTTGTTTGAAGCGCCCGCGGGCTACCTTAACGTCAAGGATTACCGCCGGTGGGGACTTTCACCCCGCCCTGAGAACTTCCATTTAACAATGGAAGAGAGAAGTATAGTTAAAAGATAGTTTTGTGTACACCGTTTCACACTGGGTTTAGAGGCTGTTTCCAATATACAAAAAAGTGTATGAACTATGCGCATGCGATATGAAAAATGAAAACCCAAACAACAACGGCCATTGTTACGGTCTTTAATTAAGCTAGCTAATCTTTGCGATCTCTGTTTCGACAATTTATAGTAGTGTTCTGATGGGCACTCGGCCTAATGAAATTTTGTTCGCTGTTGTGGAGTAGATCGATGATAGAAAAAACATCTTCATTTTCTCGTTTTTTGGTGGTTGCTGCTGCTTTTGTCATCGTTGTCTCTGGACTAAAGATGGCCGGTCCACTGTTAGTCCCATTTCTACTCGCGGTGTTCATTGCAATGATTGTCTCCCCGCTGCTGTCTTGGTTAAAAAGCTATCGCGTGCCCAGTAGTGCGGCCATTTTCTTAGTGATTGCGTTGGTATTTTCAGTTGGACTGCTGCTGGCTGCGGTGGTCGGTTCCTCGGTGGATAATTTCCGTCAAGACATACCCGTGTACTCTACCAAGCTATCCGCAATGAGCGCCTCTATACAGCAATGGTTGAGTCAGCGAGGTATTGCTATTGATGCTGAACAATGGAGTAGTAGTTTTGACCCCGGCGCGGTAATGGGTGTTGTTGGCACTACGCTAGCATCCTTTGGCAATGTTATGACCAATGCTGTCATGATTCTGATTACGGTAATTTTCATCTTGGCAGAAAATGTCAGTTTTGGTGAAAAATTGCGCAGTGCCACAGGTAATGACAACTCGCAACAATGGTTGGGTACCTTTTCAGACAGTGTTCATAGCTACTTAGCGATCAAAGCAGCCATTAGCTTGCTTACGGGTTTAATTATCTTCTTGTGGCTGACTATTCTCGGTGTCGACTACGCTGTGCTGTGGGGTCTAATCGCATTCTTACTTAACTTTATTCCCACAGTAGGCTCATTTATCGCCGCCGTCCCAGCGGTGCTGCTAGCGCTGGTGCAGTTGGGTGTATTTGAAGCGAGTTTGACCCTAGCTGGCTTTGTTGTGGTCAACTTGGTTATGGGTAATGTGCTTGAGCCACGTTGGATGGGCCGCGGACTCAACCTCTCGCCCTTAGTGGTATTTGTCTCTTTGGTACTCTGGGGTTGGGTGCTTGGGCCAGTTGGTATGCTTTTGTCGATTCCCCTCACTATTATGTTAAAAATAGCTCTAGAGAGCCAACAAGAAACACGGTGGATAGGGGTGATGCTTGGTGCGGGGAAGCGGTTGGAGTCAGAACCTATGATGCCCGATGAACCGCAGTTAGAGGCGCCAAAAGAGGCCAGCCGCTAAATACGGCGGTGTTTAGTTAACTGTAACAGTCTCACCTAAAGCAAAGTTTGAAGCTGGACCGCTTTATTGTCATGGTTACTTGGTTCATCGCTAATATTTCATCAGTGGATGATTTAACCGCGTTTTTTCGTTAGCCAGTCAATGTCGGCACTGATAAGGTCAATAAGGTTACTAAGAATCGCCTATTTGAGCGCATATCTTTGGTGCAGCAGCATAAAGGCAGGAATAATGCGACAAGCCTTTCATCGCCTCAAGGTGGACGTCGCCATGCATTGCTTTACGGAGGTATTTTGCCATGGAAAACGGTGACCAATTATCATCCGTACCATGCCATAGGTGCACATTGCTGTTCTGTATATCTATATCGCCAGTCCAATTTACATAAAAGTTGATATCGCGTAAGTAGCCTTTAGAGCCGTTCTTAAAACATTGTTTTAGCACAGCAGTAATATGGTGGTTAAAATCAGGTGCTTTAATAAGTTCATGATCTTTCCCAGCAGCGGTAGCAAAGAGCATGCGTACGAGCATTTTTGGTGCTAAAACTGCCATCACTTTTTGACAGTACGTTAAGAATCTAAAAATAAGAGGTCTGTCCATGGCTAATTTGAAGACCAATCCGCCCGCCATGTGATCGATAAAATCACCTTTATTGAGGGGGGCGGCTGATGAAATTAGGTGAATATTTCGAATCTGTTGCTGCAGAAGTGCGCTAACCTCAAGAGCGACATGGGCACCTATAGAGAAGCCAATGATATCAAATGACTCTTCGCCGGCAAAACATTTAATGTGCTTCGCTAGCTGTTGGTAATAGGGTTCGGCATCCGTAGTATGTTGTATCGAAAATCTATCCAAACAGACAATTCTTAGATTGTTATGTCGTGCGTATCTATCAAATACAGCGCACTCTTCAATAGTGCCCGGCGCACCATGAAAATATATAACTAATGTGCCGGTCTTAGTGCCATATTCGACAGTCTTCACTAAATTCTCCGCATACATTTGCGATATTCGGGCGATTTAAAATCGTGGATATTTTCAAATAGTAAGTCCGAAGCAGAATGTTTACAAGAGAAACAAAAAAGCCCCAGCAGTTGCTAAGGCTTTGTTGATAATGGTGCCCAGACCTGGAATCGAACCAGGGACACAAGGATTTTCAATCCTTTGCTCTACCAACTGAGCTATCTGGGCTTTGTAAACTTCCATCGCTTCCGCGAGAGGCGCGTATTAAAGCGTTTGATCTGCGTCTCGTCAAGGAATTATTCGGTTGGTGGGACGTAACCTTCAGCTTGGTCGACTTCTTCGCCATTAAAGAACTTTTCTCGCTGTTCTGAGAGGTAAGTTCGCGAGGATAAATCCATCATGTTGAGACGTAATTCGTTAATCAGAGTTGTCTGATGAGTCATCCACTCTGCCCAGGCATCTTTAGAGATATTATTGAATATCTCCTCACCCTTCGGGCCCGGGAAGGGTGGCATATCTAACCCAGGAAGTTCTTTGTTTAGTTTACGACACATGACTGTGCGAGCCATAGTAGACCTCATTAATTACGCTGTAGATTATTTGCTTGCAACACTGTCCAGTAAAGCTTTGATCGGTGCGGGCAACCCCAATGATATAGGCTTTTGTGGGTTATACCAGACTTGATTGGCACTCTCACGCACCTGATTTTCAAAATGGCTGTCATCTGCCAGAATAATATGCACGGCATGGTAGTCCAGATGAAAGTGGCTAAAGGTATGCCGTTTGCGGTCCAGTATGGTGCAACCTTGATGTTTTGCGCCCAATCGCAACAAAGTATCTTCTATTACCTCGGTGCTATCGCATTGGGGAAATACCCAAAGTCCGCCCCAGAGCCCAACCGGTGGATTTTGCTCTAACAGCCAATGACCCTGTTGGTTGGTCACCATTAAAAAACAGGTGTCGCGCACCGGTATAACCTTTTTTGGCTTTTTACCGGGGTAGTCTTGCGGATTACCATTTTTATATGCAATACATTGACTGCTAATGGGACAAGAGGGGCAGTCTGGCGATGACCTTGTGCACAGGGTCGCGCCAAGATCCATCATTGCTTGAGTGTAGTCGGCAATGCGTGATTTGGGAGTGTAGGTTTCTGCCACTGACCATAGCTTGGTTACCACGTCCATTGTGCCTGGCCAACCGTCGATAGCACAAAATCGCGCCAGTACTCGCTTTACATTACCGTCTAAAATAGGGGCCTGCTGTTTGAATACAATTGCGCTGATGGCACCCGCGGTAGAACGTCCAATACCCGGCAATTCACAGAGAGCATCAACGCTCGAGGGGAATTCACCATCTAAGCCGTTAGAAACCTGCTGTGCAGTTTTGTGGAGGTTGCGTGCACGGGCATAGTAGCCAAGCCCAGTCCAGTGGTGTAACACATCATCGGTAGTCGCCGCAGCAAGATCTTGTACCGTTGGAAAGCTATCCATAAAGCGCAAATAGTAAGGAATGACGGTACTGACCTGAGTCTGTTGCAACATAATTTCTGACACCCATACGCTGTAGGCATCTATGTTCTGTTGCCACGGCAGTTCTTTACGACCGTATTGGTCGAACCAGTTGAGTATGGCTTTTTGAAAGGCAGGGGGCTTCATTAGTCGTTTAGTTTTTTCTTGAAAAAGTTTTTAAAGGCATCTTTAGCCGTATCACCACTAGTTGTTGATTGGTCACCTGCGGTACCTAAATATTTTTGCCCAAGCTTATCAAGCAAGGTATTTTGTAACAGTTTACCAAGTACCTTTTGGTCGGGCATACAGTTGGGTTTGCCATCACCATTGGGGCCAAAGTAGCCTTCACACACAAACGGAATAAGCTGGTTTTGCAGAGCCTGGTTAATGGCGCAGCCAGAGGGGCTGCTCTTTGAGCCGGTAATCACAGCATCTGCATTTAGTTGATAGGTCTGCTCGATCATTTGTATGTTACTGCGACCGCGGAGTTTGAGGTTGCCAATTGCAGTGCTGAGATCGCTGATTAGTAGTACTCCGCTGGCAAACCTCAGGTTTCCTTGCAGAGTACCAAACTGAGTGCCTGCGGAGAAGCTACCTGAGTAGCTCTTGCCGCTGAGTAGAGCCACACTTTGACAGACAGTTTGTTCGATATTCATGGCCGCGAAAGACGGACTTGCCACGCTAAACTGTCCCATACCCAGCATTGACTGTTGAATGGTGAAAATGTCTTTACCGTTGCCGCTGACAGTCATCTTTGCGGTGAGTTGACCTCCGACATCTGCTTTTCCTGTCAGAGCCAGGAAGGCCTCCCCCAGGTCAATCGTATTCAGTTGAGGCTGCACACTAAACGAAGGTTGTGCATTACGCAGATCAAACTCTCCACTGGCATTAAGCTGCCCACCAAAAAGGTCGGCATTCAGTGAGCTTAGTTGTATGAGATTGTTACGACCAGCCAGCCGAGTGTAAAGATTCCTGACAGAGAAGGTCTGCATAGCAATTTCGTCAATAGCCAGTTCTATCTGGCTGTTGCCCTGCCAAAGCATAAAGGGCAGTGCCAATGGGGCAAAAACAGCGGCTGTTTGTATCTCACTGCCCGGCGACCCCTGCGGCGGCAAATAATCACCTAACCTGAATTGATTGGCGGTCACTGACGCATCCATGTTACCCGTGCTTTGGTCGGCTTCAATCGTCACATCAAACTGCTGACCATCAATAAATATCTGATGAATATAATTGGAGTATCCCCGGGGATTAATACTAAAGTCACTATTAAAGTATACGTCGGTTAGAGCAGTAGGGCTGGACATAGTCGGTATGGTAAATAGAGGTAAATTAAGCTGTATGGCCTTGATTTGGCGGCGCATATTAATGGACGGGCTGGACAGTTTGCCAATGATCTGAGAATTGGTGAAATCCGCATCAACGGCGCCATTAATACTCATTTGGTCGGCCCTAAGCCGTATGTTGGTAGCCTTAACACGGCTGAGCTTTTGAGCATCTAGTTGCACTGCAACCGTTGCCTCAATGGACAGCGGCAGGCCATTAAATATCTCGGCGGAGCCACTAACATCAGTATCATCGCCGTTTAATGAAAAATTGTTAATAGATACCGCAATCTTGTCAAATTGAATCGGTAGTAAGTTAGGCGCAATATAACGAACGCGGCCATTAACCACTTTTATTGAATTAATCGGCAAGTTTTCTGCATCGAAGTTGGTGTTTATAAGCCCTAATAAGCCCGCGGTAACGACAAGTTCATCAATACTGCCGGCGTTAATAACATCATTGGAAAAAAGCACCTGCTTAACTGAAATACCCAACTGCGGGAAAAACTGCCAACTAATATCACCCTGAATCTCAAGCTTTATACGGTTTTTTTCAGCCACAGCTTCAATATCTGCGGCATAATCATTGGGGTTAATCAGCGAGTTTATAGCCACCACTGCAGTGATGATTAGTACCAGCAGCGATAGCGCAATAATTTTCAACCATTTACTAATTTTTGACACCTTAACTCCTCGGTTACTGCTGCTAATCTCTGTGCCTGTTGCATAGCTAAAATCCATCGCAGTATGGTAACGCAACCGAGTAACGCTGTCCCACCTAGAGACAAGTATCTGTAAAGATTAGCGCGCAATCATTTCAAAAAAACTGCTCTAATTTTCAGGTATAATGCCCAAAAACACCATTTTGGAGCAGCTGATGACAGAGCGAAAAGCGACCGTCACGCGCAATACACTGGAATCTCAAATTACTATTACGGTAAATTTAGACGGCAGCGGATGCGCAAACCTAGATACCCCAGTACCTTTTTTAAACCACATGATCGATCAGATTGCGCGGCATGGTTTAATTGACATCGATATTCAGGCGACGGGTGATACTCACATTGACGATCATCACACGGTCGAAGATATTGGTATTACCCTGGGTATGGCAGTTGCAGAGGCTATTGGCGACAAAAAAGGCTTAACGCGCTATGGCCATGCTTATGTGCCATTGGACGAGTCTCTATCACGTGTGGTGTTGGATTTTTCTGGTCGCCCCGGCCTGTTCATGGCGGCAGACTTTGTGCGTGGTCATGTGGGTACCTTTGATGTTGACCTGAGCCGCGAATTTTTCCAGGGTTTTGTTAACCACGCGTTTGTTACTCTGCACATTGATAACTTGCGCGGTGCCAATGCTCATCACCAAGTAGAGACTATTTTTAAAGCCTTTGGGCGAGCGCTGCGTATGGCGGCAAGTGCCGATGAGCGTATGGCTGGCGTATTGCCCTCCACTAAGGGTCATCTGTAACACTCTATGAGTCAGTCTAATAACCACATTGCAGTTATTGATTACGGTATGGGCAACCTGCACTCGGTATCCAAGGCGCTCGAGCATGTCTGTAACAATGCTAAAGTTTCCATTACCTCAGATCCGGCACTGGTTGCTAGTGCCGACCGGGTAGTGTTTCCCGGTGTAGGCGCTATTGGTGATTGCATGCGAGAAATTCAACGCCTCAAAATTGGTAAGGTGCTCCGTCAGGCTATTGTCGACAAGCCGGTACTGGGGATTTGTGTGGGCATGCAAGCGCTGTTGCAACACAGCGAAGAGAGTGGTGGCGTTGACTGTTTGGGTATTTTGCCGGGGGCGGTTAAGTTGTTTGACCCGCACAGCAAAGATGCCTCGGGTGGGCGCTTAAAAGTACCGCACATGGGCTGGAATAATGTTCAACAGAGCATAGATCACCCTCTGTGGCAGGGTATTGAGCAGGACAGCCAGTTTTACTTTGTGCACAGTTATTACGCCACTGCCGAGAATAATCCAAACGTGGCTGCGTACTGCGATTATGGTGTAAAGTTTGCTGCAGCACTGAGCCATAATAATTTGTTTGCGGTACAGTTCCACCCAGAGAAGAGTGCCGAGGCTGGCTTACAGTTACTGCGTAATTTCACCCGATGGGTGGTTTGAACAGCGCGCCACCAGGTTGATAAATTTGCCTGCCGATACTATCCTATCGCACCATTTAGTCCGTTGAAAGAGCCTGTTTATGTCGCAAAATTCCGTTGGTACTACGTCAGAGTTAAAGGCTCGACTTAATAGCGAGACCGCTAAGATTGGTTGGCATGACCTGCAAAAGCATTATGCTGCGGGTAATGTAATGGGGGTATCTGGCAACGTTGATCTTATTCAGGTCGCCGTGGCTTTTCATCAAGATGATCGTGGTCAAGTCGAGAGCTGGCTGGCGAATAGCACCTTATTTGAGGTTGACGACCAGCAGGCGTTAGATTGGCACACCAATAATACTGAGCACTGGGCCGTAGTGATTCCGCCTTTTGTGCTAGTCCAAGAAGTAAAACCAAAAGGAGTTTAATAACAATGAATATTAATAAAAAAGTGGCAGTAGTTACCGGTGGCGCATCAGGGTTGGGTCGTGCGGCTACAGAATTGTTGATTAACTCGGGTGCGACCGTGGTTATTTTTGATATGAATGTCAGTGCGGGTGAGCAGGCAGTGTCAGAGCTTGGCGCCAGTTCGTGCCATTTTATGCAGCTGGATGTTTCTAACGGCCCCGATGTCGAAGCGGCTTTTGCGACGATTCTTGCAAATTTGGGCCGCGTTGACATTTGCGTGAACTGCGCAGGTATTGGCATTGCCGCAAAAACCGTTGACCGCGAAGGTCAGCCCCATGATCTTGACCTCTATCGCAAAGTTATTGAAGTTAACTTAATTGGTACCTTTAACGTGTCACGCTGTGCTGCAGCGGCAATGGCTAAGAACGAGCCGGATGAAAAAACTGAGCGCGGAGTGATCGTTAATACAGCGTCCATTGCCGCATTTGATGGCCAAATGGGTCAGGTGGCTTATGCAGCAACCAAAGGTGGCATAGTTGGCATGACACTCCCTATGGCTCGTGATCTGTCTAAGCAGGGCATTCGTGTCAATACTATTGCCCCTGGGGTTATGGCGACTCCTTTAATGCTCGCGGCCCCGCAGAATGTTCAAGACGGCATAGTGGCAAATATACCGTTTCCTCAGCGACTAGGTGCGCCCTCTGAGTTTGGTCAATTGGTGGTACATATTACTGAAAATAGCTATCTCAACGGCGAGACTATTCGTTTGGATGGTGGTGTACGAATGCAACCGCGCTAAGGCTCAAGTAAGCTCAGATAACCACTGAGTGATTTCTTGGTGGTTACCCTTAAATATCACTCTATCACTGCGTTTTTCTAACTGGTATAGATACATTGGGTCATAGTAGTCTGCGGTTATGGCCTGTAGCCAATGCCGGTGGCTAGTGAAGTCATCGCTGTGCTGCTGCTCAATGGCGCTCTCCATAAGCTCTAGAATTTCCTTGGTTTTTTGACCTCCAAGACGCTTCTTGACCCGCAACAGACTGTCCCTAAGGTAGTCAGCAAAGGCTTGTTCAGCATTGTCACCATGATAGGCCAGTGTGTCTTGGTAGCGTTCGATAACATACTCACGCCAAAGCTTGTCAATGCGTTGTTCAAACGGCAGTTCAATGACCACCATGGGACTGGTAGCCATAGCGTCGCTCAGTGGAATAGGTAAATGGCGACCACCAATATTTCGACTTTCGTCTTCCACAATAATGCTGCGCCCGGGGTGTTGGTGGCGTACACTCATGAGTTCAAGAATGACATTATTTTCGAAATCAATCTGTGCGGGCTGCTCATCCAAAGGCCGACCAAAACTTGAGCCCTTGTGGTTAGCCGCACCTTCAAGGTCAATACTGCATGGCAGAGTTTTGATAATGTCAGTTTTACCGGTGCCGGTCATTCCCGATAACACTACTAAGTTTTCGGTACTGCACACTGCGTTAAGTTGTTCTATTAAAAAGCCACGTAAGTGCTTATAGCCACCTTCTACGCGCGGGCAATCAATACCCGCATCGGCCAACCACTGCTGGCTTAACTGAGAGCGCAAACCGCCACGGGCACAATATAATACCGCAGTGGGATGAGCTGCAAAAAATGTCTGCCAAGCATCTATGCGCGCCTGCTTGCTGGCACCACAGACTAACTCATGACCTAGCGCGATCGCTTCTTTTTGACCGCGCTCTTTGTAGCAAATGCCCACTTGGTGGCGTTCATCATCAGACATTAAGGGTAAATTGGTGGCAAAGGGTAGGGCGCCTGTTTGACTTTCAATAGGCGCACGCACATCAATCATTGGCACGCCATTTAGCAGTAAGTTCAGGTAATCGTTAGTCAGTGACAGCGAGGCATTACTCAAGTCAGTACCTCAATAGTTGGTTGAATAGGGTCATAATCTTTCAGTTCACCGATGGGTTGGCAATAACAGCTCGCCTGTTGCAAGAGGCTGGCAACCTGATCTGCCGCCAAAGGATTGACTGCAATCAGTAAGCCGCCGCTAGTCTGTGGGTCACACAGTAGTGCCTGATTCTCAACACTAATTGGGCTAATGTGCGGCGCAATGCTTTGCCAATTGCGTTGGCTGCCACCAGGCACACAACCTGCCGCAATATAGTCTGTAACAGCGGCATCTAATACTGGCACCGCAGATAGGTTAATTAAGGCGCTAAGACCACTGCCCTGACACACTTCAAGAAGATGACCCAGCAGTCCGAAGCCGGTGACATCAGTCATCGCAGTTACACCGGGCACTTTACCCAAAGCAGCACCCACAGTATTTAATGCCATCATATTTTCAACGGCTAGACGACTGTGTTGCGGTTTTAGCTTGCCTTGTTTTTCAGCGGTGGTTAGTACGCCTACACCAATGGGCTTGGTCAAAAACAAATAGTCTCCACTGTGTGCCGTGCTATTTTGTTTAAGGTTACATAAATCAACTTTGCCTGTAACCGCCAAGCCAAAAATAGGTTCTTGGGTATCAATAGAGTGACCACCGGCAAGATGAATGCCTGCATCTTTGCAGGCATGGCGGCCGCCTTCCAAAACCTGCTGTGCCACCTCAGGACTCAATTTATCAACTGGCCAACCGAGAATAGCAATCGCCATCATAGGGGCGCCGCCCATGGCATAGACATCACTAATGGCGTTGGCCGCAGCAACACGTCCAAACTCAAAAGCGTCATCTACAATAGGCATAAAAAAGTCAGTAGTACTGATGATCCCAGAGCCATCACCCAGATCATAAACCGCAGCATCATCTTTAGTACTATTGCCCACCAGTAGGTTGTCATCCTGTGGCGCAACAAAATCAGTTTTTAAGAATTGCTCAAGAACGCTTGGGGCAATTTTGCAGCCGCAACCAGCGCCATGGCTAAATTGGGTGAGTCTAATTTCAGTAGTCATTACACAGGCTTGGTGATGAGTGACTGCACAGGGTACTTGGTTTGTAGTGTAAGGTCATCTATGGAATACGCTGTTTGTGAGTTGTATTGAATTTATTCCTAAGCATAATTAAAAACGGAATCGCTGAATTATGTAATACTTGAGCGCTTTTCATAATAATGTTGCAATGGAAAAGTGAATATCTAGACCGCTGGCGCTATGTTAGCAAGGAAGTCACTGCACACTAATGTGTGTGATTAATTTTTAGCTCAATAATGAGAATAATAATATGCTGAAAACAAGACCTGATGGGGGCGTTCAACCCGGTATTAAGTGGGGCCCATTCACTATGCGGATTCCCCTGATTCACTTGCGATTTTCATTATCTAACATGCTTCAAGGATTGGCTGTAGCCGGCGCTACAGGCATGGCGTTGGTCCCTTATTTTATTGCATTACTGGGACTCACCTTTGAAGAAGCTATAACCATGGCAATGTTTCATAGCATGCTTATTTCTTTCTCTTGGATGTTCTTTGGCGACCCGTACGCACCTGGCTGGCTGACACCTGCCATCCCTTTTGTGGTCGCGTTTATTACCGCACCTGCCTATCTAGGAGATCATACTTCCCAATTCCAAGTGATGACGGCGCTATCACTCAACTTTGCCTTTATCTTGATCTTTTTGGGGGTGACAGGGCTTGGTGCAAAGTTAATTAATATAGTCCCTAATGTCTTTAAAGGCGGCATTATATTGGGCGCTGCGATAGCGGCTTTTTTACGTGTTACCAAAGATGGTGATGCGGCTAATGTATTTCAATCAGCGCCCATTGCAGGTACTTTAGGTGTTTTGATTTGTTTAGTGTTCGCTTTTTCTAAGCCTTTACAGGCCTATGCGACTGATAAAACGTGGCTGTTAAAGCTTCTTGGATTTGGACTGTTTCCTGGGTTCCTGGTGGCGGGCACTGTTGGTTATTTTACCGGTGAATTTGAATACAATATTCGTTGGGAAATTCTCGATGTCGGTGCTTCGACTGCGTCTTTATGGGCAAAGGCATCGCCTTTTGCGATTGGTTGGCCTTCGCTTGAAACCTTTGCATCTTCATTTCCTTTGGCGCTGATCACCTACATTTTGTTTTTTGGTGACTTGGTGACGGGCAATGAAATGATAGAGCAGGCGCAGCTTACTCGGACAGATGAGAAGCTTGAGTTAAATAGTAGTCGTGCGCACATGGCCACAGGTATTAGAAACGTAATAATGAGTATCATCGCCCCTTTCTTTGCTACCCAAGGTGTTTTGTGGACGGGTATTCAAGTAGTGCTGCTAAAAGGCTGGTCAGAGGGTCGTGAAAAAGTTGATTCAATTTTTGACAGTATAGGTAGTTTCTATGTCTTTGGTTTACCACTCCTATTTGTGGTTTTACCCTTCGTGACCCTACTTGAGCCCCTGCTTCCCTTGGCGTTGGCCGTCACGCTAGTGCTGACAGCGTTTGCCTGTGCCACTCTGGCGTTATCACTTGTGCACGACGCAACAGAGCGCGGTGCTATGGTGATCACAGCAATGGCATTTAGTGTCTTCGAACCTTGGTTGGGCTTGTTGGTAGGTATTATTGTTATTGTTGCCTTATGCGGCGTTCAGGCCTTTGCTCCAAAAGAAGAAAGCTAAGACTGCATAATGATTCCTAACCTACCCACACCCTGTGGGTAGGTTATTAAGGATTCTTAATGGCATGGAACAAAATGGCGCACATAATGCCAAATACAACACCTCCGTCAGAGGCAACTCTGATGGTTGGATATGCCTCAAATAGTAAGGTCACCAGAGTGCTCAATATCAAGCCCGCCGCACAATAAAGCAAATAAGATGATGTGCTACCACTCATGGTGAGCGCTCCTTTATGAATTAAAGTTGTGGGACTTAGAGCGAGTTTTCTAGCGCCCCACGTTATTCGCGATGGACGTAATTCCATGAGCTGTCAAAAACACACACGCTCTGTTTATGATGGATTACATACTTTTGAAGATTGATAACCAACATAGAGGTTTTGTAATGAATGGTTATGGATTTTGCTTGCAATATTCTCGAGGCGTTAGGCCAGTCCAGTGTTTGAAGGCACGAGTAAATGATCGCGACTCACTAAAGCCAACGGCGTCTGACACCTGTTCAACGGAGAGCTTTTCATTGATGAGTTTGGCGATGGCAAGATTGCGCCGCAGATTGTCTTTTATTTTTTGATAGCTGGTGGCGCTCTCTGTGAGACGACGATGCAGGGTTTGCGAACTCATTCCCAGTTCATGAGCGAGTTCATGGATGGTGCCAAATACCAACCTGTCGGCATTTCTCTGGCTGATAATACGCTCTATTTGAGCCTCTAGAAGCGTGTCTGAACCCGGTATGGTCATGACATCTGCGGGGGCATTTTCAAGATACTGAGTTAATTCGTGATCAGACCTGAGTAGCGGTTTGTCGAGATACTGGGCGTCAAATACCAGCCGATTGGCGTCACTGTTAAAGTGTAATGGTGAGGGGAACATTATCTCTAGTTCTGCTGTGTGCCCAGGCTCAGTAAAGGTAAAGTGGGTTTCTTGTAACCGGATAGGTTCACCAATATACCAACTGGGAAAACGATGCCAAATAACCAGCCAAAATTCAGCCATAAAATGTTGTGGATCGAGCATGGGTTTGGCCATAGTAAATTCAAAGACCGCCTTGCCATTAACTACATTAAGACCCATGGGAATATCATTGCTAACAAGGTTGTAAAAGCTGATTGCTTTTTCAAGTAGTTCTCCAAGCGTGCCGCAGCGGCTAACCAGTTCACTCATTGTGGCAAATAGGCCCACCTTGCAGGGATTCTCGGTAAAACCCATAAATTCATCATCTAAAGCGTCTTGAACCCCTTTAAAAAGACGTGCGACCTGATCGGTGTGCTCGCGTTGATCACGTTTATTGAGACGATTTGGGTTGATGCCTGCACGCTCTAAAATTGGCTGCTGTGGCAGGTTGTGAAGACGTATTCCATGTAGGCAGGCAATGACATGGTGCTGGCAGATTGTGGCCATAGCAGAATTTCACTCTATAAAATATAGATTAATTGTGAGTTTATGGTGATTTTATAGCATATATTGACTAAATAGCCCAATATATTTGGCAATATATGTGATTTATTGTGTTGTAAATGGACCTACTATTAATCTGTGGTGTACGGCATAGTGCCAACAGCAAAAAACGTTATGATAGACCTATAATCAACGCGTCAGAAGGTGGAAAGAGTAATGACCGATAAGAAAGGTCCGGCAATAAAAGATTGGCAGACACTAGTGAAAAAAGAGACTAAAGGGCGCACTGCGGATGAGTTGGTGTGGCAAACCCCAGAGGGTATTGCCATCAAGCCACTGTATACCGCTGAAGACACCAAAGATCTTGAGCACATGGACAACTTGCCAGGCTTTGCACCGTTTAAACGTGGGCCTAAGGCTACCATGTATGCCGGCCGACCCTGGACGGTGCGCCAGTACGCAGGGTTTTCCACCGCAGAAAAATCTAATGCGTTTTATCGTAAAAATTTAGCCGCGGGTCAGCAGGGCCTTTCCGTGGCCTTTGATTTGGCAACTCACCGTGGTTATGACTCAGATCATGAGCGGGTAGAAGGGGATGTGGGTAAAGCCGGTGTAGCCATCGATTCTGTTGAAGACATGAAAATTCTGTTTGATCAGATTCCGTTAGATAAAGTGTCTGTATCAATGACCATGAATGGCGCGGTTTTACCGGTAATGGCCAGCTTTATTGTTGCTGCAGAAGAGCAGGGCGTTGCGCCAGAGCAGCTAGCCGGTACCTTACAAAATGATATTCTCAAAGAGTTTATGGTGCGCAATACTTATATATATCCGCCAGCACCGTCCATGAAAATTGTTTCAGATATTATTGCCTATACCACTGCGCGCATGCCTAAGTTTAATTCCATTTCTATTTCTGGGTATCACATGCAAGAAGCTGGAGCGACCAATGTTCAGGAGCTTGCCTACACCATTGCTGATGGAATCGAATATGTACGCACCGCAATAGATAGTGGCATGGATGTGGATAAATTTGCCCCACGGTTATCTTTTTTCTTTGCTATTGGTATGAATTTCTTTATGGAGATCGCCAAACTTAGGGCCGCACGCATTCTTTGGGCGACCTTGATGGAAGAAAAATTCTCCCCGAAAGATCAGCGTTCGTTAATGCTGCGCACACACACGCAAACATCGGGGGTCAGTCTGACCAGCAAAGACCCTTATAACAACATTATGCGAACCACCATTGAAGGGCTGTCTGCGGTGCTGGGAGGTACTCAGTCGCTGCACACTAACTCTTTTGATGAAGCCTTGGGGTTACCCACAGAATTTGCCGCCAGAATTGCGCGCAATACTCAGTTAGTTATTCAGGAGGAGACGGGAATTACCAATGTGGTGGACCCTCTGGCTGGTTCCTATTATGTGGAAAGTCTTACCAGTGAGTTGGTGGATGCTGCGATGGTGTTGATTAATGAAGTAGAAGAAATGGGTGGTATGACCAAAGCGGTTGAGTCGGGACTGCCGAAGCTGCGAATTGAGGAGGCTGCGGCACTGCGTCAAGCGGCAATAGATCGTGGAGAAGAGGTCATCGTTGGCGTCAACAAGTACCAGCTAGCCAAAGAGCCCGACGTAGATGTGCTAGACATTGATAATACGATGGTTAGAGAATCGCAAATTGAGCGTTTAAACGATATTCGCGGTTCACGTAATAAGGCGCTCTGCCAACAGTCACTGGCGGCGCTGACTGGCGCCGCTGAAACCGGCGAGGGTAATTTACTTGAGTTAGCCGTAAGCGCGGCTCGAGAGCGGGCTACTGTGGGTGAGATAAGCGATGCCCTAGAGTCAGTGTGGGGGCGCCATCGTGCGCAAACTCGATCGATTAGCGGTGTCTATGGTTCTGCCTATGAGGGCGATGAGGGATTTATGAAAATCAAACAAAAAGTTGAACAGTTTGCAGAAGAACATGGCCGGCGACCACGAATGCTAGTGGTGAAAATGGGTCAAGATGGCCACGATCGCGGTGCGAAAGTTATTGCAACCGCGTTCGCAGATTTAGGTTTCGATGTTGATGTTGGTCCGATGTTTCAAACTCCTGAGGAGGCTGCTAGGCAGGCTATTGAAAACGATGTTCATGTGGTGGGAGTCTCATCTCAGGCGGCAGGACATAAGACGTTAGTGCCAAAGATGATTCAATCACTTAGGCGTCAGGGTGCGGGAGAAATTCTGGTAGTTTGCGGTGGGGTGATTCCACCGAAAGATTACGATGAATTAACTGCGCAAGGTGTAGCTGCTATCTTTGGGCCGGGTACCAATATTCCCAATGCAGCGTCCAGCGTATTAGACCTTATTAAATAACTCGATTCTCCAGGGGAGAAAAGCATGCACGAAATTCTCGAAGAATTAGAAGAAAAACGACGCCTTGCTCGTCTGGGTGGCGGCCAAAAGCGAATTGATGCCCAGCATGCAAAAGGCAAATTAACGGCGCGCGAACGTGTTGACTTGCTGCTTGATGAAAACAGCTTTGAAGAGTGGGATATGTTTGTTGAACACCGCTGCAGCGACTTTGATATGGACCAACAGCATGTACCTGGAGATGGTGTTGTGATCGGTTACGGCACTATTAATGGTCGGCTGGTGTTTGTCTTTAGTCAAGATTTTACCGTTTTTGGGGGCGCATTGTCTGAGGCCCATGCGGAAAAAATCTGTAAAGTAATGGATCAAGCTATGAAAGTGGGAGCGCCCATTATTGGCCTTAATGATTCTGGTGGTGCGCGGATACAGGAGGGTGTAGCGTCTCTGGGCGGTTACGCTGAGGTTTTTCAGCGCAATGTTATGGCGTCGGGGGTGATTCCACAAATCTCTATGGTGATGGGTCCCTGCGCGGGTGGCGCGGTTTATTCTCCGGCCATTACCGATTTTATCTTCATGGTTGAAGACAGCTCATATATGTTTGTTACCGGACCTGATGTGGTTAAAACTGTAACCCATGAGGTAGTCACCGCTGAAGAATTGGGTGGTGCAGTGACCCATTCCACGAAATCTGGGGTGGCTGACCTGGCGTTCGCTAATGATGTTGAAGCACTTGAGAAGGTCCGTCAATTTTTCAACTATCTACCCGCTAATAACCGTGAAAAACCACCAGTATGGCCCACTGAAGATCCCGCTGATCGTATTGAAATGTCTCTTGATACGATTGTGCCCAATGACCCCAACAAGCCCTATGACATGAAAGAGGTTATTTTAAAGGTCGCTGATGAGGGCGTTTTTTTTGAGACCCAGGTTAATTATGCCAAGAATATTATCACCGGCTTTATCCGCATTGAAGGATCAACGGTTGGCGTCGTTGCTAACCAACCGATGGTGTTGGCGGGTTGTTTGGATATTGATGCCTCTAAGAAGGCCGCGCGCTTCATACGTTTTTGTGATGCATTTAATATTCCAGTACTCACCTTTGTCGATGTCCCAGGCTTCATGCCGGGCACCAGTCAGGAATATGGCGGTATTATTAAGCATGGCGCTAAGCTGCTGTATGCCTATGCCGAATGTACTGTCCCCAAAGTAACTGTTATTACCCGCAAGGCGTATGGCGGAGCCTATGACGTAATGGCGTCTAAGCACTTGCGCGGTGACGCCAATCTAGCATGGCCTACCGCAGAAATTGCAGTGATGGGGCCCAAGGGTGCCGTTGAAATTATTTTTCGTAAGGATATTGGTGATGAAGAAAAAATCGCTGCGCGCACCGAGGAGTACCGCAAGAAATTTGCCAATCCGTTTATTGCCGGTAAACGTGGTTACATTGACGATGTGATTATGCCTCACAGTACGCGCAAGCGAGTTGCCAGATCACTGGCTATGTTGCGTAACAAGTCGGTAGAAAACCCATGGCGCAAGCATGGCAATATTCCCCTTTAAAATAACTAACCATAGATTAGAAAAATAATGCTGAAAAAAATTCTAGTAGCCAATCGTGGTGAGATAGCCTGTAGGGTCTTTGCCACCGCTAAAAAAATGGGTATAGCCACCGTCGCCGTATACTCTGATGCAGATCGTGATGCACTGCATGTACAAATGGCCGATGAGGCCATACATATCGGACCCTCGGCGTCCTCGCAAAGCTATTTGGTGATCGATAAAATCATTCAAGCCTGTGTTGATAGTGGCGCTGACGCTGTGCATCCGGGCTATGGGTTTTTGTCTGAAAACAGTGATTTCCGAGATGCTTTAGATGCCGCAGGCATCACTTTTATTGGCCCAGGCAAGCATGCTATTCAGTCTATGGGCGATAAAATTACCTCAAAATTGATTGCCGAGAAAGCGGGGGTTAACACTATCCCGGGGTATACCGATGTAGTCCGTGATGCGGAACATGCCGTTGAAGTCAGCGCTGAGATTGGTTACCCGGTGATGCTTAAGGCTTCGGCTGGCGGTGGCGGTAAGGGTATGAGAGTGGCCTGGAATGAGGCTGACTGTCGCGATGGCTTTGAAAAAGCCACCAATGAGGCGCGTTCGAGCTTTGGTGATACTCGCATCTTTATTGAAAAATATATTCAGCAGCCACGACATATCGAAATACAAGTAATGGCTGATAGTCATGGCAGTGTGGTTTATTTGGGTGAACGGGAGTGCTCGATTCAGCGTCGCCACCAAAAAGTCATTGAAGAGGCACCATCACCGTTTCTGGACGAAGCCACTCGCCAAAAAATGGGTGAGCAGAGCTGTGCTCTTGCTAGAGCAGTAGGTTACCAATCAGCGGGCACGGTTGAGTTTATAGCCGACGCCGATATGAATTTTTATTTCTTGGAAATGAACACGCGGCTGCAGGTAGAACACCCAGTTACTGAGTTGGTTACTGGGCAAGATTTGGTCGAATTAATGATTAGGGTAGCGGCCGGAGAGAAACTACCCATGGCGCAACAGGATGTCAGATTAACTGGCTGGGCCATGGAGTCGCGGGTTTATGCTGAAGATCCATTCCGTAATTTTTTGCCTTCTACAGGTCGCTTAGTCAAATATATGCCTCCCACTGGTGAGGGTGTACGCGTTGATACCGGTGTTTATGAAGGTGGCGAGGTGTCGATGTTTTATGACCCAATGATAGCCAAACTAATTACCTATGGCGATGACCGAGCCCAGGCCATTAATCGCATGGTGGATGCTCTAGATAATTATTATATTCGCGGTGTTAATCACAATATAAGTTTTCTCAACGCGCTCATGGTTCACCCACGTTTTGTAAAAGGTGATTTGAGTACTAATTTTATTGACGATGAATTCCCCGATGGTTTTAATCCTGATTTGGTGGTGCAGCAAGATCCCGCTATTGTCATCGTAGTGGCTGCCGCGGTACATCAATTGCACTGTGAACGCGCCAGCTTGTTATCGGACCAAATGGCTGGGCATGAAGCACCGGCACCTAACGATTGGGTGGTTGCCATTGCTGAGCAACAACACGCTGTGCAGGTGGATCTAACTGACCAAGGTTATTGGGTGGAATATGCCGAGAAAGACTATGAGATTATAAGTGACTGGTGTATCGGCGAGCCTCTATTTAAAGGGACAATTAACGGTATGACGGTTACCGTACAGGTAGAGCCTACGGCCGCGGGTTACCGACTATTTTATCGCGGTGCTGAGATTACTGCACGGGTAATAACATCAACTGCAGCGGCACTAATGACACATATGCTATATAAATCCCCTGCGGATATGTCGAAGTTTTTACTGTCACCCATGCCTGGATTGTTGGTCAAGCTTTCGGTCGACGCAGGGCAGGTGGTTAAAGAGGGCGAGGAGTTGGCTGTCGTGGAGGCCATGAAAATGGAGAATGGCTTGCGGGCAGTACAAGATGGTATTGTAAGCAAAGTTAGTGCCGCGCAAGGCGACAGTCTGGCAGTGGACCAAATTATACTAGAGTTCGAGTAGAGACAGGTTTTAATGGTAGATCAGATACAGGCTTTAGCAGACCAAATTATTCAAGGCGATCGTCGTGGGTTGGCCAAGGCGATCACACTGGTTGAGTCAACCCGATCTGATCACCGACAGCAGACCTCAGCGTTGCTAGAAAGCGTGATGCCGCATACTGGAAACTCAATTCGCATAGGTATTTCGGGCGCGCCAGGGGTCGGGAAATCAACCTTTATAGAAGCTTTGGGCACCCATCTCATCGAGCTTGGTCACACAGTAGCGGTACTGGCAGTAGACCCCTCTTCAGCAGTTACCGGTGGCTCTATTCTCGGCGACAAAACGCGCATGGAAACTCTCGCCTTTGCCGAAAAAGCTTTTGTTAGGCCCTCTCCTGCGGGTAGCACACTTGGTGGTGTTACGCGTAGGTCACGGGAGTCGATATTACTTTGTGAAGCGGCTGGTTTTGATATAATTTTGGTAGAAACGGTGGGTGTCGGTCAGTCGGAAACTGCAGTGGCGGATATGACCGATATGTTTTTACTGCTGTTGTTACCCGCGGGTGGTGATGAATTACAAGGTATTAAGCGCGGGATTATGGAACTTGCTGATCTAATATTGGTCAATAAGTCCGATGGTGAACAGATTGCTTTGGCCAATCAGACGATGGTCGACTATCGATCGGCAGTGCACTTTTTAACCTCGCGTTTTGAAGGTTGGCAAACACCGGTAATGACGTGTTCATCAGTCAATAACGAAGGTGTCGCTAAGGTTTGGGGTGAAGTTAACAGATTCAAAGCAACGATATCAAAGGATGGCCGACTGCAGGAGCAGCGAGCCCAGCAGGCTAAGGCCTGGATGTGGAGTGAAATGGCGGAGTCACTGGTAGTTGATTTAAAGGCCGATACACGTATAAAGCAAATGATGCCTGAGTTAGAGTCAGCGGTGCTAGATGGAAGTTTACCGGCGACTGTGGCCGCTCAACGAATGATTGATACTTATAAAAAAAATGGAATTTGAGGGGGTTTTAAAACCTACCAAGAGAGTTAATAATTTATGTCAGATAAAGCAGATAACCAAAACATAACCTCAATTATCGAGGCAAATACTCACTACCACAAAACCTTTAGTCAATCTGAGCTCGGTACTAAGCCAACTAGAGGCTTATCGATACTCACCTGTATGGATTGCCGGATGGACCCTTACAAATTTGCCGGTTTGCAAGACGGCGAAGCCCATATTATTCGCAACGCAGGTGGACGCGCCACTGAGGATGCAATCCGTTCGTTGATTGTGTCGCATAAGTTTTTAGGTACTACCGATTGGTGTGTCATTCATCACACCGGCTGTGGCATGAGCACAGTAACTGATGATGTTATTGGTGATTTGTTAGCGCAAGATTTAGAAACTGCTGTATCGGAGGATGGTGCTTGGATCAACCCGCCAAGAGCCTCTACCGAGAATACAAAGCCGGGTTCTGATATGGGTAAGTCGATCAAGTGGTACACCTTTACAGACCTAGAGCAGAGTGTATTGACTGATATTCAGTTAATTAAAGACCATCCTTTGGTGCCAAGTAATATCAATATTTATGGCTTCATTTTTGATGTAGAAAGTGGCGCATTGACGCCAGTTGGTTAACCTTCTAGCGGCAGGAGAACAGCATGCGGCGTTTTGGACCTGGATTGTTGGTGACGGCCGCCTTTATTGGCCCCGGAAGTATTGCTACAGCCAGTGTGGCTGGCGCTAACTTTGGTTTTGTACTGTTGTGGGCACTACTGTTTTCACTCATAGCGACGGTCGTACTACAAGAAATGGCTGCACGACTGGGTCTAGTGTCAAATGCAGGTTTGGCTGAAGCACTTCGTACTACCTTTAATAATCCTATAATTAACCGTGCCGCAGTTGCTCTAGTTGTGGCGGCCATAGGTATTGGTAATGCCGCCTATGAGGCGGGAAATATATCTGGTGCGGCACTGGGCTTACAGTCAATCACAGACTTTTCAGCAGCGACCTGCGCTGTTGCCTTGGGTCTTTCTGCGGCTGTATTGCTCGGTACCAGCGGATATAAGCTGTTAGAGCCGGTGCTGATTATTTTGGTGCTGATCATGAGCAGTGTATTTGTGATTACTATGTTTGCCGTGGGTGTCGATTTTTCTGCGTTGTTCAAAGGGTTGCTGGTGCCGTCTTTACCTGATGGTTCTCTATTAACGGTGATTGCACTGATTGGCACCACGGTGGTGCCCTATAATTTATTTCTCCATGCTAGCCTTGTTCAAGAGAAATGGCGGGGTGTTGAGCTGAACACTGCCTTAGCTGAGTCTCGCAGTGACACCCTAGTGTCCATTGGTTTGGGAGGCTTGATAACCTTGGCTGTCATGAGTACCGCTGCTGTGGCATTTTTTGATACTGGACGAGCTTTCTCTTCGTCCTCAATGGCTACCCAATTGGAGCCGATTTTGGGAGCCTCAGCGAATCTTTTCTTTGCACTAGGGCTAATAGCCGCGGGCTTGACCAGCGCTATTACCGCACCACTAGCAGCCGCCTATGCGGTGAGCGGCGCTATGGGTTGGTCTAGTGATTTTTCTGACCGCCGTTTTCGCGCGATTTGGATGACGGTATTAATAATAGGTACGACATTCGCTGCCATTGGCACTAAACCAATTGCCGCCATACTGTTTGCCCAAGCTGCCAATGGCTTACTGTTGCCGATTGTGGCGATATTTTTGCTAATTATTATGAACCGCGGTGATCTTTTAGGTGAGCACCGTAATAAATTCTTTGCCAATCTAATAGGCGGCTTGGTCGTGGTCATTGTGACTGCGCTTGGCGTGTTTAAACTGGTGAAAGTATTTGCGATGTAGTTATTAAAGTGACCGAAAAAAAAGCGGCTAAAGAGCCGCTTTTTTTATGCCAAGCTTGACCATTAGCCGCATTTTGAGTCGCCGCAGTTCAAGCAAGTCATACAACCATCCATTAAAATAACTGCTTTGACGCTGCACTTTTTACACACCTGTGCCGTTGGCGGGAAGTCGCTAGCTTCTTGTTGTGGTACTGCAGTTGCCTGTTCAAAGTCAGCGCGCTTCTCGTCCATAATTTTTTGTTGATGCTCAGGTATTTCTGTTTTCACCATCATGCCAATCTTCTGTAGGTGATCTTCAATAGCCCAACCAATTTCGGCAACCAGTGAGGGCATGAATCGCCCACCTGACTTAAAGTACCCGCCTTGCGGATCAAAGATTGCCTTTAATTCCTCGACTAGAAAAGTACAGTCGCCACCTTTACGGAATACCGCAGAGATAACGCGCGTCAAGGCAGAAATCCACTGATATTGATCCATGTTTTTGGAGTTTAGGAATATTTCAAACGGGCGTCGAAGCTCGTGATCAGTGCCTTCATTCAAAACAATATCATTAATAGTCAGATACATAGCATGATCTGACAGCGGTGTTTTTATTTTGTAGGTGCTGCCGGCGAGCGCTTCAGGTCGTGAGACTTTCTCATGCATCTGAATAATATTACTCTCAGCTTCTAGCTTAACTTCGGCTGCTTTCTGCTCTTCGTTAACGACTTTGTAGCCGACGATTTTTTGCTCAATTTTCTTGTTCATTTTATTCCTCGCAGTGGTCTGCGGTTTATAATTTAGTGTGGTTAGAACTTGCCGTAGTAGCCTTCTTTTAGGGCATCAAAAAGGTTGGCAGCAGTGTGTGTTTCACCGTCATACTCCACTTCTTCGTTGCCTTTAAACTCTACCGTGGAGCCATCTTCTAACGTAAAGCTATAGGTAGTGTTCTCTAAGTCGCTCTCTTTAACCAGTACGCCTTGGAATGCTTCCGGATTAAAGCGGAAAGTAGTACACCCTTTTAGTCCTTTTTCTGCTGCGTAGAGGTAGATATCTTTAAACTCCTCATACTCGCAGTCAGTGGGAACATTAATGGTCTTAGAAATCGAAGAATCTACCCACTTTTGAGCCGCCGCTTGAATATCAACATGCGCCCTGGGCATTATGTTCTCAGAGCTAACAAAGTAGTCTGGTAAGGCCTCAGATGGCTCACTACTGAAAGGCATTGCCTTATCATTAATCAAAGTACGATAAGACAGTAACTCATAGGAGAAAACATCGACTTTCTCTTTAGACTTTTTACCTTCACGAATAACATTACGCGAATAGTGGTGAGCAAAGCTGGGCTCGATACCGTTACTGACATTATTTGCCAATGACAGTGATATGGTTCCTGTGGGTGCGATTGAAGAGTGATGACTGAAGCGACAGCCTTCTTCAATAATGGAGTCGACTAATTCGGGAGCAACCTCAGCAACTTGCTGCATGTATCGACTGTATTTGCCTAGCAATACCTTACCTTTGATTTTACTGCCAACCTTAATACCATCTTTAGCCAGATCTGGTTGCTTGAACAATAACGTAGCTGTGACGTCAAACTCGTCTTCCATGATTGGGGCTGGACCTTTCTCACGGGCTAAATCTAAACCAGCGGTGAGGCCTGCGACGGCCATGTCTTTAGCAATACGATCAGTGAACTCAAGTGAATTTTGGTCACCATACTTCATACACAGCATAGTAATGGCTGATCCGAGACCCAAGAAGCCCATGCCATGGCGACGCTTGTATTCAATTTCTTTGCGTTGATTCTCAAGAGGAAGGCCATTAATTTCTACAACGTTGTCCAACATGCGGGTGAAGATCTCAATAACTTCCGCATACTGCTCCCAGTCAAAGAAAGCCTCTTCTGTGAATGGATTACGCACGAATTTGGTCAGATTTACTGAACCCAGCAAGCAACTTCCGTAGGGGGGCAATGGCTGCTCTCCACAAGGATTGGTTGCACGGATATCTTCACAGAACCAGTTGTTGTTATTTTTGTTGACCTGATCTATCAGGATAAAGCCGGGCTCTGCAAAGTCGTACGTGGATGACATAATTGCATTCCACAGTTTTTGGGCTTTAATAGTCTCATAAATACGACAAGCAACTAGACCTTGTTTATTAGTCGTATAGCCATCAGTCGTTGGGAAATGCTTCCAAACGACATTGTCGCCTTTTAGGTCCAGGCCACCATCAATTTCTTTGCTGCTAATCGGGAATGTTAGATCCCAATTGCCGTCTGCTCTGACTGCTTCAATGAACTCTTCGGTGATTAGCAGCGACAGATTAAACTGACGCAGGCGGCCATCTTCACGCTTGGCTCGGACAAAATCGAAAACATCGGGGTGACTGACATCGAAGGTAGCCATTTGAGCGCCGCGCCGACCACCCGCAGAGGAGACGGTGAAACACATTTTGTCGTAGATATCCATGAACGACAGCGGCCCAGAAGTATAGGCTCCGGCGCCAGAAACATAAGCTCCTTTCGGTCGAAGGGTAGAAAATTCATAGCCAATACCACAACCTGCCTTCAAGGTTAGGCCAGCTTCAAGATTGCGTTCCAAAATACCTAACATCGAGTCAGGTACGATACCTGAAACCGTACAGTTAATTGTTGATGTGGCTGGCTTATAGGCTTGAGCGCCGGCATTAGAAATAATTCGTCCGGCTGGAATTGCACCGTGTTTCAATGCCCAAACAAATTTCTTTTCCCATAATTCTCTCTTGGCGACTTCCTCTACATCGGATAATGCCTTGGCAACTCGTCTGTAGGTTGCGTCAATATCAGCATCGATGGGATTAGAATCTTTGTCCTTAAGACGATACTTCTTATCCCAGATATCCAAGGATGCGTCTTGCATGACTATTTCTTGAGTTTTTGCCACAGGCTTTATTGCTTTAAGTTTTGGAGCGCTCATTTTTTGCCCTTTAGTTCTTGTCACTTCGCGGTGACTATAAATTACCATAGGGCCAATCTGGTGCCCACATGGAGAGAAATTTCGGTTTTAAATAGTTTGCGTCTTCCTTGAGGCAATGACTAGAGTTTATCCTACATTGTGTGTCTTGCAAGTATTAATGCACTACATGTAGTGTTTTTTTGATTTTATTGCTATTTTAGCTGTGATAAATAAGTTAATAAAGTGTGGATAACTGGCCCTATTAGTTGTCATTACTGGGCTTCGTAGACTTACTGACTAAGGATAGTAAACCGGTCATATTTTTAATCCGTACACCTAGTCGTTATGTTTAGTATTCAAAGTGTACGTTGTGCCTTGATAGCGACTTAGATACCATAGCGAACTAGCATTTTCTGAATAATCTGGGTGGTGTTTAATACACCAGCTCAATCTGCTGAGGCTTTTTAATGGACATTTTCGATTTCTCCGATGGTCGCGAGGGCTACTATGGGGAGTACGGTGGGGTTTTTCTGCCAGAAATTTTGCACGCAACGATTGAAGAATTACTGGGCTGTTTTAGAGAGTGTAAAGCGGATCCCAAATTTTGGCAGGACTATGTCACCTTGCTGCAAAATTATTCGGGACGTCCAACTCCCATTACTCACTTAGAGAATTTGTCGCGGCAGCTGGGCGGTGCGCAAATTTATGTTAAGCGCGATGATCTCAATCACACCGGCTCTCACAAAATTAACAATGTAATGGGCCAGGGCCTACTTTGCCAACGTCTGGGAAAGCGGCGTGTTATTGCAGAGACTGGTGCTGGCCAGCATGGTTTTGCTACCGCGACCATGGCGGCCAAGTTCGGTTATGACTGTAAAATTTATATGGGCGAAGTGGATGTTGCACGGCAGCGACCGAATGTGTTTTGGATGGAGAATCTGGGCGCTGAGGTGATTGCTGTAGAGGATGGCCAAAAGACCTTGAAAGACGCGGTTAATGCGTGCATGCGTGACTGGGTGACCAACATGGCTGATACCCACTATATTTTAGGTACTGCGTGTGGGCCGCACCCTTTTCCGGAAATGGTGAGCTGGTTCCAGTCAATCATTGGAATGGAAGCGCGCGAGCAAATTTTAAAGCAGGCTGGAAAGTTGCCGGACCGTGTTTATGCCTGCGTGGGCGGCGGCTCCAATGCCATGGGTATATTTCAAGGCTTCTTCGATGATGAAAATGTCGAATTAATTGGCTGTGAGGCCGGAGGGGAGGGCGTTGGCTCTTATATGCACTCAGCTCGTCTAGCGTATGACGACGCTTCGGTTGGGGTCGCTCAGGGTTACAAAACGTACTTTCTGCAAAATAAAGAAGGTAACATGAATGAAACTCATTCTGTGGCAGCGGGATTAGACTACATTGGCATCAACCCTATTTTCGCGTACCTCTGGGAGCAGGGAAAGGTTCGCTTTGAGGCGGCCACGGATATTGAAGTGAAAGAGGCGCTGAAGTTAACCATGCGTACCGAAGGGCTTATTCCCGCTCTTGAGAGTACCCATGCCTTTGTTACGGCTATCGCGGAAGCACCGACGATGCGCAAGGATGAAGTTATTTTGATTAACCAGTCTGGTCGTGGTGACAAAGATATATTTACCATTGCCGATGCACTGGATGATGCCAAGTGGAAGTCGTTTATTGGTGGTAAAGCTGATCAATATCGAGGAGAGCAAAGCTAATGGGACTACAAACTTACATTGAGCAGCGTAAAAAAGACAAAGACATTTTGGTCATGGCTCATGTTGTGTGTGGCTACCCGAGTTTTGAAGCCAATATGCAAGCCCTAGAAATTATGGCTGATGCGGGTGTTGATCTGGTAGAACTACAGTTTCCCTTTTCTGAACCCAGTGCGGATGGCCCGTTGTTCGTTAAAGCCAATGAGCAGTCGCTCAAGTCTGGCACCACCGTAGATCAATGCTTTGAGTTTATGAAGCAGGCCAGTGAGCGATTTCCGTTCAAAATTTTGATGATGGGTTACTACAACACCGCATTCATAATGGGTGAGGAGGTGTTTGTAAAACGCCTTAAAGACGCTGGTGGTGTTGGCTATATTTTGCCCGATTTGCCGGTAGAGGAGTCAGCTAATTTACATAGGTTGTCTGAGGAAGCCGGCATAGAGCCGATAATTTTGATGACCCCTACCAGCAGTGATAAACGTCTGGCACAACTTGGCGCCTCGAGCCGGGGTATGGTCTATGTAGTTGCACGAAGAGGTGTGACAGGATCAAAAACCAATATGGGCGACGATGTGATTGCTTTAATCGAGCGTTGTCGTCAGCATACCAATGTTCCTATGGGTGTTGGCTTCGGCATTAGCAGTAAGACTGATCTGGATGCTCTACGAGGGTCTGCCGACTTGGCAATTGTGGGTACAGCGGCGCTAAAGGTATGGGAGTCCTCAGGCGCCACTGGTCTGAAGACATTCTTTAAAGAGCTAATGGCTTAAGGTTGATTAGTAAGCGATAGCCGCCAGTCGTTTATCACTCGGTCTTTTATGTCTAGCAGCTCTGGAAGTACGCCACTTTGGTAGGATTTGATACACACAAGATAGACACCATTGTGCCCGCTGATAGGGCCATCCCAACATGGTAAGCTAGGCGTTTGTTGATTGATAAGATCAATTAGCTTGTCAGAAAAGCCGATCCCAAAAGCCTCATCAATTTGCGTGTAAAAGTTAACATGATAACTGGCGTCGTCGACTTTTTGGTCATCTAGTAAAGATTCACCTTTACGTGTTATTTTCTCGAGCGCTGTATGCGCAATATTTACCACATTACCGCCGTAGTCTGCGGTATTAAACATTCGATATAAGAACTCAATACGAGCATCGCTAGTGTAATTGTTACTATTGTCCGAATAAAAGTTATTAAGCTGCTCGTCCGTAGGGTCAATGTTTACAGTGGAGGCTCTAATTAAGGCTGATAATTTGATCTCCATGGACAGCTGATTACCTGATAAATCCAGGTCCTCATCACTTGCTTCGGCCTCTTCATTGATTTTCTGGTTTAGGGTGTCGATAACTTTTTGCTGCAGTGCTGGGCTGCTGGGGCTTAAATCTACAGCGTAATCTTGGTCACTGTCATTCGTCCCTTGATACTTAAGAATATACCCAAAAATGGCGGCAGTGAGCGCCACGGCAATTGCAATATAACCGATAGTCCTAGGAAAGGGTGGTGATTGAGCCATGGATTCCCCATTGTTGATAGTCAATTTTAAAGAGTGATTTATTGTTTAAATATTTTAATCCAATCGCCTTCTTGAGGCTCTCCGGACGGATAGTGACCATTGATAACTCGCAGCGTATCGATATCAACACTATTTAGACGCAATGATTTACCCAAATTTTCATAGGTCGTTGCTGCCGTCGCTTTGATGTAGCTAACCACTCTTGGTTTCTGGCCTGCGATTTCAGCCCGAGAGATAGGTCGGAATGTATTAATGGCCTCTAAAAATAAAACGTCATACTTATTAAATTGACTATCATCAACCACCTTTCCCTGAAAAATATAAGCGTTCAATTTATAGTAAACCACCGCTATTCTGGTGCGCTGCTGTGTATTTGGATCTATCTGAATGCCAGAGAATCCTCTTAGTCTTGAGGGCGCAATGACTTCTCCCTGATCGAGCATTGGAACCTTTAAATAGTTATATAGGTACTCCTCGGGGCTCTGTATGGTCCGAGGGATAGCCTTCATTGATAGCACTGCCGGCTGATCTACAGGTGAGGCGCTAACGCCATTATTCGCTGGCTCTGCCGCTAACGTCCAGTCTTTAGCGAAATCGATACGAACATTTAGTTTCAAGTCAGAGTAACGCTCAGGCGGCGGCGTTTTGGCCAAAAAGTTAACACCCCAAATAAGACCATCGGTTAATTGACGATAGGTCTCGGCACCATTGCCGCGAACACCATCGGACTTTAAATTATTAGCTTTCACAACGACTGTGCGTAGACGAGAATCGTTTCTCGGGTGCGATGAGAAAATCCCATGATAGGTTTGGATACCGCCAACTTTTGCCGACGCACGCTTCTTTTTGACTGATTCCTGATCTTTCATTATGGACAACATTGATAGCATCTCTTTTGGGTCGTAACCTAACTTTGCCATGTACTCTGCGCCCGTCTCATCTGCTTCGAGTTCATTGCGTCTGCCATGCCCACGAATGAGCGAGTTAGCGTATGCCATACTTGCCTCATAGACCTCATTGCTTGCCGAAAGTACCGCCGCTATGGTCGATATTATTTGTGCACCGGTCATCTTTTCTTCTTGACCCACCACGTGCCCTCGGGTGATGTGCGCCACTTCATGTGCCAACACTGAAACCAATTGAGCTTCATTACTGACATAATTTAAAAGGCCGCGATTAACATAGATATAGTTATCTCGAGTGGCAAAGGCATTTAGATCCTCGGCATCAAGCAGAGTAAAAGTGAATTTTTCACCTTTCATTGATGACACAGAAACAATTTCCTCACCCAGGTCGGTAATGTACTTCTCTAGAATGGGATCTTCATATTTTGATGTGGTTTCTAGAGTTTGCTTATAAATATCAGCACCAGTGACCTTCGAAAAGCCTATAGGAGAGAGAAGTAAGCTACTGATCAACACTAATGAAAACGTCAGTTTTTGGCGAGAATATAGAAAGTCGGGTATCAACGTCATTAGTTCACTACAAAAAATGTTTTTAGTTGATTGCCTAGGCTTGAGCAGGCATCGCTTTTAACCGGAGTTAAAAGCGGTATTGGCGCGACGGCGCCAATCAAATAGGACGTTCCTTCTGAATCTACGCGTAATCGTCCTTTTTCGATGAGATCTTTTAGGTCCCAAACCGTTGCTTCATAGGTCGATAATTTATCCCATTGGGCAAAGCCAAAACATCCGCCACCACCGGGCCCAATTGCGCAACTCATCGAGCCACCTTGGCTGAGTGTTTCAGTGGAGCCATCCAGCCACACTAGATAGCGAATGCGTAAATTTTCGACTTTTTCTCTGACTGTGGGATCCTGCATTAATCTCTTTAGTCGCGGTAGCCCTTTGGGAGCAGTGCGCGGTTCAAACCAAGGATAAATGGCATCTATAAATATTTGTTCAGGTACAACATTGATGTCCGCTGAGTTAACTTTATTGGTTACACAACTAATAAACTCACGGTCTGTTTCATAATGGCCGGAATCTCTGCGGCCTAAGAGCACTACTTTTTCATTCTCGGCAATAAAGATAGGTTGATTTGTGGGTCTGAATTCATCGATTGTTGTAGTCGCTGCGCACCCGATTAGAAGAGGCACTAGGCAAAGCCATTGAGATAATAATTTATAGGCCCTCATTATGATTCAGCCCTTTTCTGTTGTTCCGTTATCCATTGGTTTAAGGCTGGAATACGATAGAAATCTAGCAGTAATTTAGCACCTGCATCGCGCAAAGCAATGATGGTCGCTTGCTCGATAGCCCTTTCTTTTGACGACATGAATACATCGGGTGTTTTGCCGTAGGCAGGCATAAACCAATTAACGATTAATCGGCCATCGGCAGTTTCTATTTTTAGATTATATTTTATCCATACCTCAAAAACGTTTAGGTAGTGTTCAGATGGTGTTGATACTTGTATTTGCCGCACTGATGGAGTGATGATAATTCCAGAGTTGGCATTGAGGTTGTCGATTGAAGATGCAAACTCGATAGATGAAAACAGACCAGAAAACGCATTTTTTAGAAGATTAACCTGTGCTTTTCCAATACTGACTGAAGTATTTTCATTTGGCTTTCCAACGTAGCTCGCAAATTCATCATCGAAAATAATAACAGCACTTAATACTCCGGGCTTGGCCAGAACTGCTGGGAAGCTAGTGTCGATTTCCACTGTCGCAGTAGAGCTGCAACTTGCAAGAAACAGCAAACCTACAAACAAACAACCGATGTTAAATATTTTTTTAATTTTCATCATAGTCACCTTTAGTCTAGACAAAATTTTATTCCAAACTATTTAAACCAATAAAAGTGCCGCCATTGTTATAGCTTAATTCACGCATTAGTGCCGCAAAGCGCATTGCCGATTGATTTGGGTTAACCCCAGGCCGAAGGTGCACTGGGAATCCAATCGCATGAATGCGTACTAGTCTATCCTCATTTTGATTGGCTTTGTTGAGGCGATCAATTTCTTTGACAACACTGCGAATGGAAGTACCTCCTTGAAAATCATCGCCGAGAGTATAAATACTAATTTTTCGACCGGCTTGATAAAACACCTTTATGGCATTCTCAATGCCCTTTACTGGACTTGAGTTACTAAATGGCGCCCAGTTTGCAAGTTTAGTGGTTATTTTTTTACGCATATCGGAACTGTCAGGAATCCATTGATTTTGGAATTCTGTAAGCATAAATTGGCCTTGATCATTCAGCACCTGAATACCCTTCACCTGAGGGTAAACATCAAGAATATTAAGCATCTCTGTCTGAACTTTCGGCCAGGCGGCCGACTGCATACTGCCAGAAGTGTCGATGACAAATATTATATAGTCGCTGTCTGCAGGTATACCGCCTACTAATTGATTTTTTTGTTTAAATTCAGGGCCTAAAAGACGTTGCATTTCTTCAGTTAAGACCTGTAATACTAATTGTAATTGTTGTTTTTCGGTCGCCTGTGATTGTGATAACTGACTCGATTGCTTTGCAACGCTGGCGAGTTTTTCTTGCAGCCGTGCGATGCGTTCAGTCAGATCAGAGAGCTGCTGTTTACGGGATTTTAAACGTTTGTCGAGGATCACCGTTTCGCCGCGTATCTCAAACAGACGTTCCTGATAATCTCTAACAGAACCTTGTAATTGGCGCTCCGCATCTTCCAAAATTGCAGGCTCGCCGACCTTGGCAATAATCAGTAGCAGCACAATAGCGCCGAATCCACAGCTAATAACATCTAAAAATGAGATGCTCGCTTCTTGCTGTTGCCGCCGTTGTTTTTTCATGGGCACCCAACTTCGATTAGATTAGT